>Ga0209382_10006306_pt1 | contig 15292 bp, 17 predicted proteins | sample SoiMetdeltSBSDD5_FD_187599 | JGI IMG/M metagenome (GOLD analysis project Ga0209382, IMG submission 187599) | Bulk soil microbial communities from a Populus tree surrounding site in Tennessee, USA - Soil MetaG P. deltoides SBSDD5 (SPAdes) (version 2) | ecosystem: Environmental > Terrestrial >... | reverse complement strand
GCCGTCACAAGGCGTGACTTTAGCCGGCTAGGAAGCACCGAATGCCAAACAGCTGCCGACTCTTGCTGCTGATCCCCATCGTTGCGCTCGCACCCGCGCTCGCCAGCGCCGCGGAAGCCACGGCGCCCGCCGCAGCCTCGACCCCGGAGGCGGGCAAATTGCCGGATTGGGCCCCGAAACCGCGGCCGAACGTCATCGAAGATCGGCTGCGCATCGAGGTCAACCTGATGGGCGCCCAGCCGACGACGAAGCTGCGAGTCGACGAGACGCCGACGCTGCCCGGCACCGAGATCAGCGCCGAGGACGACCTGGGTCTCGACGACTTCCAGCTGCTGCCGCAGGTCGAGCTCACGCTGCTGCCCGGCGAGAAACACCTGGTGCGCCTGAGCGCGTTCGCGATTCACCGCTCGGCGGCCAAGCGCATCGAAAGGCCGATCTCGTTCGACAACGAGGACTACGTGGTCGGCGAGCGCGTCGACAGTCTGCTGAACCTGACGATGTTCGGACTCACCTACGGCCATCGCTTCATCGTGCATCGGCGGGGCGAGATCAGCGCGAGCTTCGGCATTCAGATCGCCGACGTCGAAGCGAACGCGGTCGTTCGCAGCCGCGTCGTGCGCGAGAGCGAGAGCGGCGTGGCACCGCTGCCATTGATGGGACTCGAGGGTCGGTTCGACTTCTCGCCGCGCTGGGCAGTAGAAGGACGGGTCCAGTACCTGACCGTCAACGAGGAAGATGTGGACGGGTCGATCCTCGACGCGCGCCTGGCCGTGACCTGGCGAGTGAACCCGTACCTCGCACTGGGGCTCGGCTATCGCACGTTCCAGATCGACGTCGACTCGGCCAACGAGGACACGCCGGGGTTCGTCGACCTGCAGGTCGCCGGGCCGCTACTGTTCGTTCGAGCCAGTATGTAGCGGCGTAGCCGCTGCAGCCACCGAGCGCGGCACGGCGTACAGCAGATCGTCCGCGAATTTGCGGACCGCGAAGTTCAGCCAGGATACGTCGTCTGTGTGCTCGCTGCTGCCGGCGGGCGTGCGCAAAGTCTGCGACGGCGATTCACCGAACAGCCGCTTGTAGTTCCGCGCGAAAAGACTGAAATCCCACACCCCGAAGCGACCGGCGATGCTGGCCACGGTTTCGTGTGCTGGATCGGCGGCGAGCAGCGCTGCACGAATCTCGCGCAGCTGACGCATTTTCAGCAGCCGGATCGGACCGACGCCGAAATACTCGTTGAAAGTGTTGCGCAGCGTGCGCTCGCTGACCCCGGCCGCGCGACACAGATCGCTGGTGAACAGCGGCTGGCCGTCATGCGCGCGAATGAGCTCCAAGGCACGCGCGATCACACGCTCACGTGACAAATGCGGCCGGCCGATCGGGCGCAGCTGCAATCGCAGGCTACGTTCCAGCGCGCGCACTGCGACCGCACTGATCTCCTGTTCTGCCATCTTTGCAGAGACCGGATCCGACAGATCGATCGTCGGATTGCCGCAGCAGATGCGACCGATGAGCCAGCGCAGCTGTTCGAGGCGCAGCGGATCGGTGCGGGTGCAGGCGCCGTCGCTCGCGTGCAGCTTCTCGAGCAGTTCCTGCCCGATCGAGTGGTGATTGACCGGCAGCGTAACGCCGGCCCAGCGCACCACTTCGTGGCCGGCGAAAGTAAACGGCTGATTCTCCTTCAGCATGATGAAAGAGTTGGCGTCGAGTCGTTGGCCGTCGATGCGGATGAACTGCGGCTTCGTCATCGGAATGCCGAGCGTGAAGCAGCCCGTCTGCCCGTCGCCGGCAAAAGTGGAAGACCCGCCTATCTGGAGGTGCTGCAGCGAGAGCGCGCCAGCGGGCACGAGATCGATCCACCATTCCGTGGTCGAACGTGCGGTCGGAACGAAACGGCCGGCGACGCCAGCAATCGAGTCGGCGAACTCATCGAAATCGCGAAACACCAGTCGCGACATATGTGTGGTGCCCCCCTGGCCCCGGCCGCCTCAGGAACGCAACTCTGGACGGCAGCCGAATGCGCGGCAATACGCATTGTTGCCGTTCAGCCGGGCGATCTCTTTATGTCGCGTCGGGGAGGCCTGGCTATTGCGCATCAGGCGGGGCGGCCGGCGGCGAGCCCGCGTTCGGCTGTGTCGCGCTGCGCTGCGCATCCGACGGAACGTCGTAAGACTCCAGCATCACGACGCCGGGTTGGGATTCGGATTGGGACGGCGCGTCGCTCGGGACCTGCTGCTCCTGCGCGGGCGGTGCCGCGGTGTACATCGCCGCGACCTTGTGGAACACGCGCAGGAAACCGTCGACTGCACCGATCGTCAGCAGCACCGGGATGCACGCGAGCGCAAAGATCGTCAGCCACTTGAGCGGCTGCGGTCGGCGCTTCTCGCGGTCGAGCTCGGCGTCGCGATCGAGCGCGTCCTGGGCCCGTTGCTGAATGGCCCGTTGCAAATCCGACTGCGGGCGTTCGAAGGGCAGGATGCGCGCGCCGGTGCGCACCGACGGCTCGCCTTCCGTTTCGGGCAGACGTTCTTCGGAGTGATGGGTCATTAGAGGGCGCTTCACTTCGTCGAGTCGGAACTGGTCAAGGATCGGAAGGAACGGTTGCAGTGTAACCCGACGTGCGGGCGATAGGACCAGAAGACCGATCGTGCTCGATGCGGTTCCCGGCGCGCGGCGCGTACAGCGCTAAGTTGCTGAAAATAAAGCTGGGCGCCTGTACTCGGAGTACGGACGGACATGAGCCCGCGACCCGCGTCGCGCTGGACTGCTGCCAGCTCGCGCTGCGCTGCTTGACGCCCGCAGACTCGCTGGACAGAGTGCCGCCATGAACGCCAGAAAGCTCCTGTACGTGCTCCCGATTCTGTTCGCCACGGCGGCGATTTCTGCCGACAAAGGATCCGGCGCCACCGGCAACAAAGAGCAGCCGCCGCCGCATGCAACGTGCTTGAGTCAATGTGCGACGAGCGAGCAACGCTGCTCGCGCGACGTGCGGCGTGCGCGCACGGATTGCCAGAAGGTCGCTGCGAATGGTGGACGCGATGTCTTCACCGGCCGCCCAGCAACATCCAATGGCAGCGCCAACCGCTACGAGTCGGACAACGGCATCGACTACGGAGCCTTCTGCTACTACTTCGCCAACCCGGACACCAGCTGCGGCTCGGGTTACTACAGCAGCGCCTGTCAGCGGCGGCTGGCGTATCGCCATGGAATTTGTCTAGACCGGATGAGCAACGTCGCGCAGCTGCGCTACGACTGCTATCGCACCGAGCGCGACGCGAACAGTCAGTGCCGCGAAGACTTGCGCGACTGCAAAGCCGCCTGCGAGTGAGCGTCAGACGCGCTCGATCACCATCGCGATGCCCTGCCCCACGCCGATGCACATCGTGCACAGCGCGTATCGGCCGCGAATTTTCTCCAGCTGATTGAGCGCAGTCGTCGCGAGCCGCGCGCCGCTGGCGCCGAGCGGATGACCGATCGCAATGGCACCGCCGTTCGGATTCACGTGCTCGGCGTCGTCGGGAAGTCCAAGCTGGCGCGTCACCGCGAGCGCCTGCGCGGCAAATGCTTCGTTGAGCTCGATGACCTCGAATTGATCGAGCGACAGCTTCGCCAGCGCGAGCACTTTGCGAGTAGCGGGCACCGGCCCGATGCCCATGATTCGCGGCGGCACGCCCGCCGTCGCAGTCGCGATCACGCGAGCGCGTAGCCTCAGCCCATACTTCGCGGCAGCGTCTTCGCTCGCAAGCAACAGCGCGCAACTGCCGTCGTTGACGCCCGAAGCATTGCCCGCGGTCACTGTCCCGTCCGGCCGCACGACACCCTTGAGTTTGGTCAGCGCCTCCAATGTGGTGTCCGCACGCGGATGCTCGTCGACGGCGAAGCTGAGCGGCTCGCCTTTCTTTTGCGGAATCGCCACGGGCACGAGCTCGGTTTCGAAGAAGTTCGCAGCGAGCGCGCGGGCGTAGCGCTGCTGACTGCGGAACGCGAACTTGTCCTGGTCGGCACGCGCGACGTTGCAATCCTTGGCAACGTTCTCGGCAGTTTCCGGCATCGAATCGATGCCGTACTTCGCCTTCATCAACGGATTGACGAAGCGCCAGCCGATCGTCGTGTCTTCGATCTTGGCGGTCCGCGAGAATGCGCTGTCGGCTTTACCCATGACGAACGGCGCACGCGTCATGCTTTCCACGCCGCCCGCGATCACGAGCTCCGCTTCGCCAGTACGGATCGAGCGCGCGGCGAGATTGACGGCGTCGAGCCCCGAGCCGCAAAGACGATTGATGGTTGCGCCGGGCACGCTGTCCGGCAGCCCGGCAAGCAACGCCGCCATGCGCGCGACGTTGCGATTGTCTTCGCCTGCCTGATTGGCGCAGCCGAAGTAAACGTCGTCGACCGCGGCCCAGTCGACTCGCGGATTGCGTTGCATGAGCGCTTGCAGCGGGATCGCGCCGAGATCGTCAGGACGGATGCCGGCGAGCGTGCCGCCGTAGCGGCCGATGGGAGTGCGAATCGCGTCGCAAATGAAGACTTGGCGCATGAAGACAGAGTGACACAACTCACCCGCTCTTCACAGCCTGCGTCATAGTCTGGGCGTGCCGTTGCCAGCGTGCGTTCGCTCGTACCGCTCCTGACATTGCAGACAACGCAGGGCCGTCGGCTCAGCCTGCAGACGCGCTGCGGGAATCTCCTGCCCGCAGGTCTCGCACTGGCCGTAGCTACCCTCGTTGATGCGCGCCAGCGCGCTGTCGATCCGCCGCAGCTCGTCTGCATCGCGGTCGATTTCCGCGAGGTTGACGTCGACTATCAGGTTCGAGAACGAATCGTCCTCGGTGTCGCGGACTTGCTCGGCAATCCGTGCGTGTGTCTCGTCGGAGGAGCGCTCGAGCGTGTGTTGGATTTCGCCGCGCAGCTGCATGGCACGCTCACGCAGGCGAGCTTTCATCGCAGTGGACTGCTGTGGATTGAGGTTGGTCATGGCGGCTCACAGGGTTGATCGTCTCAGCTGAAACCCGCGGGCGAGCGCACGGTTCCACTGGACAGCGAAGTTGCGCCGTCCGTAGCATGCGACATGCGAACAAGCAATCTCCGCGGCATCCTCTCGATGCTTGCGGCCGTCACCACGTTCTCGGTGATGGATGTCCTGTTGAAGCGACTGGTGGAGGATTTCCCTGCGATGCAGGTGACGTTCCTGCGCGGTGCCGCCGCTCTGCCGTTCCTTCTTGCGGCGAACGCAGTGTTCGGTCGCTGGCGCGATCTGAAGCCGAAGCGCTGGGGTCTGCACGTGCTGCGCGGCTTCCTCAGCGTCGCGCTGCTGTGGTGCTTCGTTTACGCCGTGAGTCAACTGTCGCTGGCGAATGCCTACACCATCTTCATGTCGGCGCCGTTGCTGATCACTGCATTGTCGGTGCCGATGCTCGGCGAGCGTGTCGGCTGGCCGCAATGGATCGCGGTGTTCGTCGGATTGGTCGGCGTCATCATCGTCCTGAAGCCGACCGGCAACGCGCTGGTCACCGTCGGCGGGATCGCCGCGCTGGCCTCGGCGATCGGCTACGCGCTCAACGCGATCACGATCCGCATCCTGACACGCACTGACACCAGCGCCGCGACCGTGTTCTGGTCGCTGATGTTCCTGACCGTTATCGGCGGGATAGCGGCGAGTGCGCGTTGGGTGCCGGTGCCGTGGGATCACTGGCCGCTGATCGCGGGCCTCGGAATCAGCGGAGCACTCGGTCAGTACTTCATTACCGAAGCGTTCCGGCTCGCCCCTCCGCCGGTCGTCGCGCCGCTCGAATACACGGCGCTCGCGTGGGGCATGTTGTTCGACTGGCTGCTATGGGCAACAGCTCCGGGACTGCGCATGCTCACCGGCGCGTTCGTCATCGTGGCCAGCGGCATCTACGTGATCCACCGCGAACGATTCGCTAGCGCCGCGCTCCAGCAGCAACACTAGTTCTCTGGTCGCGCGGTGCGCGTAGAACGTCGGAGACGATGTTCAGCGCCTGTGCGAAACCTTCGGACTGCGCGCCGAAACCGAGCCTGAAGTGGTCCGGCGCATCGAAGGTGTAGCCGGGCGCGAACAGCACGCCGGCGCTCGCCAACGCCACGCATAGCTCTTTTGCGTCGCTACCGTCGCGCAACCACGGGAACACCGTCGTACCGCCCGCCGGCGCAACCCATCCCAGCGTGTCCGAGTGAGCGTTCATGAAATCCGTCAGCGCGACGAGATTCGCAGCAGCGACGGCACGCAATCGTCCCAGGATCTCATCGCGGTTCGCCAGCGCATGCGCAGCGATCGCTTCGGTCAGCGGCGAGCCGGAGATCGTGAAGTAGCTGCGCAAGTCGATCAGCCGCTCGCGCCGCCGTGCGTCGCGATCGATCAACCAGCCAACGCGCAGACCTGGCAGCGAGAGTGCCTTCGAGAGATCGCCGAGCACGATCGTGTTCGGCAGGTTGGCCGCCGAAGGAGCTGCCGGCGCCGCGTGATAGAGCGGGTGGTACACCTCGTCGACCACGAGCGGAATCAACCGATGCTCGAGACTCGCGGCCAGCCGCGCGATCTCTGTGTACGGCATCACCGAGCCAGTCGGGTTGTGCGGAGTGTTGATGAGCACCAGGCGTGTGCTCTCGCCCACCGCGGCGAGCACGCGCTCGGCGGATTGCTTGAAGCCGTTCTCGCGATCGAGCGCGTACGTCGATACGTTGAGTCCCCACGCGCGCGCCATGACCGGCATCGCGGGGAACGAAGGGAACGGCAGAGTGATCGAAGCACCCGGCTCGGAAGCGAGGCAATACAGCGCGGACAACGCTTCGGATGCGCCGGTCGTGATCACGACCCAATCGGGATCGACGTCGTGCAGTGCTGCGACTTGCTTGCGCAGCGCCTCGCTGCCCTGCGGCGGCGCGTACGACAACCGCAATTCGCCGAGGTCCTTCAACCCTCTGCCGTCGCCGAGCGCGAGCAGATCACCGAACGTCCAGCGCGGCCCCGTGCTGGACGCCAGGTTGTAGCGGATCGGTGGCGACGTGAACTCGTAGCTCGCGAGCCATTGATCGAGCAGAAACGGCGGGATACGCATGGCACTCTACCTTTGCGGACGACCTGTATCGCGCGCAGTGAGTGCGCGCATCAGCGGCAAATCCTGGAAGACGATCAGCGCGACGCCAATGAGCACCAGCACTGCCGCGACGATGGCGAGTGGCGTCACGCGCTCACCCAGCACAGCCGCGCCGAGAATCAACGCGACCACGGGATTTACGAGCGCGTAGGTCGCTACCTTCGGCGCGGGCACGCGCGTGAGCAACCACAAGTAGCAGTTCAGCCCGACGATGCTGCCGAACACCACCAAGTAGGCAATGGCGACGACGCCTGCCAGCGAAATGGCCGACGGGTCGAAGCGCGACCATTCGCCGGTCACGACCGACATCAGCAACTGAAACGCTGCGCCGAACAGCATCTGGCCGCACGTGAAGCTGAGTACCGTCGCCCGCGTCGCGGAGCGGCTCTGCACCAGCGTGCCCAGGCTCCAGCCGGTCGTCGCCACGAACATCGCGAGCACGTACAACGGCTGCGCGTTGCCAGACAGCGTCCGCGTGTGCATGACGATCGTCACAACGCCGGCGATAGCCACGGCGATGCCGAGCAAAGCCTGCTTCGTCGGCGCGCGCTTGCTGAAGAACGCCCAATCGAAGATCAACACCAGCACCGGCACGGACGCGACGATCAGCGCCGCGATGCCGCTCGGAATCCCGCCCTCCTGTGCCCAAAGCACGAAACCGTTGCCGATGCCCGACAGCAACACGCCGGCGAGAGCCATCATCGTCACATTCACGCCCGCGAAGGGGTGCGGATCGCGCGCACGCAGCCACACGTACATCAAAGCGCCGGCCAGCCCGAAGCGCGCCACGCCGCTGATGAACGACGGCATGGCGTGCACCGCGAAGGCAATCGCGAGATAGGTCGTGCCCCAAATGATGTAGATGCCGGCAAACGCCGCCAGCACTCCCAGCGACACGCGGGCACGACTCGACACTGGATGAACGGCTTGATCCATGAGTCACTGTGCCTGCCGGGCTGGTAAGCAGTACAGATTCAGGTAGACTGGGCCACGACCGATACAGTTACGCCATGTCATCCCAGGCCCCTCTTCTGTACGAGCGCGTCGCGCGCCTCGTCGAGACGCAGATCTCGAGCGGCACGCTGCGTGCGAACGAGCGCATCCCTTCGGTGCGTGCGATGAGTCGCACGGCACGGGTCAGCGTCTCGACCGTGGTGCAGGCGTACGTTCACCTGGAGAACATCGGACTCATCGAAGCGCGGCCGCAGTCCGGCTTCTACGTGCGCGCGCCGGAGCTCAAGCGCCTGCCCGAGCCGCGACCGAAGCCGGTGCGCGCGCACCGGCCCGCGTCGATCGCCAACGAAATGCTCGACATGTGCCGCGAAGCGCTGGAGCGCAGCGATTTCGTGCCGCTGAACAGCGCTTCCACTTCGCCGGCGATGTATCCCACGCAACGGCTCAACAATCTGGTGCGCGAAGTGCTGCGCGATCATCCGCTGAACGCCGGCCAGTGCATCCTCCCGCCCGGACACGAGGAGTTGCGGCGCCAGATCGCGAAGCGCATGGCTCTGGCCGGCGCGCCCGCGGATCCCGCGCACGTCGTGATCACGAGCGGCACGATGGATGCGATCACGCTGGCGTTGCGAGTCGTCTGCCGGCCGGGCGACACGGTGCTGGTCGAATCGCCGACCTACTTCGGGTTGCTGCAATCGATCGAGCACCTCAATCTGAAAGTCGTCGAAGTGCCGAACTGCCCGGTCACCGGCATCGACGTCGAAGCGGTGCGCGCAGTGGCGCGCACTACGCGCCTCGGCGCGGCCGTGCTCATGCCGAACTTCAACAACCCTTGCGGCAGCCTCACGCCGGACGACTCGAAGCGGGAGATCGTGCAGATCCTCACGGGTTGCGAGGTGCCGATCATCGAGGACGACATCTACGGCGACTTGCATTACGGCGGCACGCGACCCACGTCGATGCGCGCGTTCGACGACTCCGGCCTGGTGATCTCGTGCGGCTCGGTCACGAAGACAATCGCTTTCGGCTACCGCATCGGCTGGGCGGTGAGCCCGCAATTTCACGCGGAAATCTCGCGCGCCAAATTCTATTCGTCGGTTGCCTGCCCGACGCTGCAACAGCTCGTGCTCGCCCGCTACTACGCGAGCGGCGGCTACGACCGCTACCTGCGGCGCGTGCGCTCTACTCTCGCGGTTCATTCGCAGCATGCGATCAACGCGGTCGCGAAATTCTTCCCGGAAGGCACGCGCGTCGCGCAGCCGCCAGGTGGTGTGGTTCTGTGGGTGGAGTTGCCGCGCAACGTCGACGGCGCCGAGCTGTTTCGCACGGCTGCAGCGAGTCGCATCGGTGTCGCGCCCGGCGTCGTGTTCTCCGCGAAGGCGGACTACCGTAATTACATTCGTCTCAGCTGCGGCCTGCCGTGGACGCCGACGCTGGAACGCGCGGTCGAGAAGCTCGGCCGGCTGGTCGCCGGCATGGCCCGAGCTGGGTGACCGCGCGCTCATTCCCTCTTCCCTTGGTCCCTCGACATTACAGCGCACGCGCTGCCGATGGGCCGACCGATCGCGCGTCAGCGATCGCAGGCACCGACGCGTCGTCCGGCAACTGCACGATCAGCACTTCGCCGAGCGGCGGCAGCTGCTGTTCGTAGGCACTCCAGGCGAGTCCACCGATGACACCGAGGTTGACCAGCAACGAGGCGAGAACTCCGAGGAAAGTTTTCATGACTGTTTGCTCCAAGAAGAGGACGTGATGAACCACCGGCGACGCAGTGGCTCGCGATGACCTTCGACCGACTTGCTGCTGTCCGCGTCGAACAGCTCTTGCTGCTGCTGGCGCTGTTCGCGCTCCAGGCGGCGGCGGTCGGCCTGCAACTTCGCTAGCTCTATGAACAGGTACTCATCCATGGCGCTCTCCTCGTTTAGATATGAACTTCTGTAATGGAGGTGTAGGGTAGACCTGGCCCTGGAGCGCGAATAGCGACACTTACTGCCTCTTATCTATGATAAATAGTCATACCTGGAGCCATTCGTAACCCTATGAAACGCATACCCGTCGGCCCGCTGCGGGCCTTCGACGTGGCGGCCCGGAATCTCAACCTGACGGCCGCGGCGGAAGAGATGAACGTGACCCATGCCGCGGTGAGCCGGCAGGTGAAGCAGCTCGAGCAACGCCTCGGCGTGCAGCTGTTCGAACGCTTGCCGCGGGGCCTGAAATTGACCGTTCACGGCGCCCTATTGGCGGAAGGCACGCGCGAGGCGTTCGACCGGCTGGCGACGGCGATCGAGGACGTTTCGGCGCCGGCCGTGCGCCGCAAGCTCACGATCTCGACCTTCTCGTCGCTCGCGACGCGCTGGCTTATGCCGCGCGTGCAGTCGTTCGCCACGCTGTTTCCGGAGTGCGACCTGGCAGTGAGCACGACAGCGCGGCTGGTGGATTTTTCGCGCGAGGATGTCGACGTCGCGCTGCGCTTCGGTGGCGGCGAGTATCACGGCCTGCACGTGCGGCCGATGTTCAAGCCGAAGGAAATCGTCGTCGCGTCACCCGCGCTGCTGAAGCGCGGGCCGCCGATCAAGACGTACGCCGATCTCAAGGCACACACGCTGCTGCACGACGACGCGTACCGCACCTGGACGCATTGGCTGGACGCAGTGGGTGCGAAAGGCGTGAATCCCCGCCGCGGCATCATCTGCGGCGATCGCAACTCGATGCTGGCGGCGGCGCTCGAAGGTCAGGGCGTCGGCATCACTTCCGACTTGTTCGCCGCGAACGATCTGAAATCGGGACGGCTGGTGAAGATCTTCGACGCCGAGGTCAACGCCACCTTCGGCATCTACGCCGTGTGCCTGCCGCGGCGGCTGAACGATCCGCTGATTTCCGGGACGATGGACTGGCTGGTGCGCGAAGCCCAGTCCTCGCCGGACGCGCACCCGCCGGCGCCTTAGAGAACGGACGCTATTTCTTGAACAGCTTGTCGAGCTCGGCCTTGGCGCGATCGGCCGCTGAAGGCTCGGACGTCGCACCCTTGGCGCCGAACAGGGAATCCAGGTCGGCGCGCGCCTTGCTCGACGCCGCGACGTCCGCCGCTACGTACGCGCCGGGACGAGGCTTGAAGTAATCGCAGAAGTTCGCCCGCTCCTTGTCCTTCACTTCCTCGGCGATCGGCTCGCGGCAGTGCTTCGCGACCGCGATGCTGTACCACTCGCAAAGCTTGCAGACGTGCAGTTCCGCGCCGCATTTGCGGCACTCCTCGAGTCGGCGCAACGGCAGCGTCAGGTCGGCGAGCGACGTACCGCATTTCCAACAGACCAGAGCCGACATACGACTCCCCGAGCGTCAGGCGCGCCCGCCAGGACTGCGCGGTTTCTCGGTCGCGATCTCGTCGTAGCCGCGGCCGACGAACTCGATCAGGCAGATGCCGTGACCGAACGGATCGGCGAGCATGGCGATCTTGCCCCAGTTGTTGCTCTTCACCGGCCCTTCGAGCCGCGCGCCGGCGTTGCGCGCACGATCGACCGCGCCATCGATTTCGCTCACGACGATGTCGAGATGGATCGGAGTCCAGTGTCGCGCGTAGGAGCGCAGGTGACGGCTGGTCGCCGAAGCGACGGTCCCGTTGGGTTTGGCGAGGAGATAGATGGGCGAGGTTGCGCCAAGCAGCTCGACCGCGTCGGTGCCGAAGCGCCGGCCTACGCCCAGGCCGAAGGCCTTGGTGTAGAACTCGATGCCCTTGTGCAGATCGTCAACGTCGATGTTGACGAGCAACGTCATGCTCATTCAGAAACCTCGCTCGCGCAGTCGTGGCAGGGCAAGCGAGATTAGCGCCTCCGGGCGCCGCTGGCATCGTCGCAGAATGCCGACTACTTCGCTCCGTACCTGGCGTACAACTTCGCACGCTTGGCTGGATCGACGTTCACCTTGCTGATGTCGCCGCCGGCCCATTGCATCAGCTTCGGGTCCATCACCCGAAACCACAGCGGCGGGATCATCGCCAGGCCGAAGCTGCCGGGATAGCCGCTCGGCAGGCGCGGCAGGTCGGCGAAGTCGCGCAGCGCCTGGTAGGGCCGCAGCGCGTTGGCGTGATGGTCGGAGTGGCGCTGCAGGTGGAAGGAGATCAGGTTCGAGTAAATGTGGTTCGTGTTCCACGAATGCCGCGGCTCCGGCAGTTCGTAGCGACCGCTGGCCAGCTTCTGACGCAGCAAGCCGTAGTGCTCGACGTAGTTCGCCTGGGTCAGGCCGTACCAGGCGTAGAAGTGATGGATAACGAGGAACGGCACCATGATCCAGCCGAAAGTCGCCAGCAGCGCTGCCGCGATGACGGCGGTCAGCAGCCACGACATGAGGATCTCGTTGCTCGGCGACCAGACCGACTTGCCGAGCTTCTCCAGCCGCTCGCGCTCCAGCGCCCAGCCGCGGCGGAACGCGCCGGGAATCTCGCGCAGCACGAATTTGTAGATCGACTCGCCCATGCGCGCGCTGACGTGGTCCTCCGGGGTCGCGACGTTCACGTGATGCCCGCGGTTGTGCTCGATGCAGAAATGGCCGTAGCCGACCAGCCCGTTCACGACCTGCGCCGCGACGCGATCCGAGCGGCTCGACTTGTGGCCGAGCTCGTGTCCGATGAGCAGCGAGCCGCTGCTGGAGAACCCGCAGCCGAGCGTCAATGCCAGGAACGCCCACCACGGCAGCGAGTGCGTACCGATGAACCACGCGACGACGAAGAACTGCGTGAACAGCAGCAGGATCGCGATGTACAGCAGCACGCGGTAGTAGTTGTCACGGGACATCGCCGGCACGACTTCCTCCGGCGGGTTGTGCGTGTCCTCGCCGAAAATCGCATCGGCGAGCGGCACGAACAGGAAGGTGTACGCGAGCGGGAAGACGCACGCGAGAGGGTTGCCACCGCTCAGGAAATACAGCGCGACGCCGACGATGGGGACCAGCGGCCCGGTCAGCGATGCCAGCCACAGGTAACGCTTGCCGTCGACGTATCGAATGGTGCTGCCGTCGGCAGCTTGTGCCACGAATGCCATGATCCGCCCCCGAAACCCGCTCTCTTCCGCCCGCAGGCAGTTTACGCCCGTGGCGCCGGAATAACTCCCATTCCTTGGGCACCGGCGATACCCGACCTTGGATATGCCACGCTACGTCCCCATGAGCACTCCCATGAAAACTCCTACTGCTTTGCAGACTCCGCGACGCGTCGCCCGCGTCGTTCAGGCCCTGAGCACGATCGAAGGCGGCGGCTTCCCGGTGCGGCGGCCGTTCCCGATCAGCGGCTTCAGCCACTTCGATCCGTTCCTGCTGATCGATCATCTCGGTCCCGTCAGCTGGAAGCCCGGCACGGCGCTCGGGGCGCCCGACCATCCGCACCGCGGCTTCGAGACGGTCACGTACGTGCTCGCTGGCGAGAACGAGCATCGTGACTCGTTCGGCAACGCCGATGTGCTGCGCCCAGGCGACGTGCAGTGGATGACTGCCGGCGGCGGCGTAATCCATTCCGAGATGCCGACGGCGCGCTTTCACAGCGAAGGCGGCGTGCAAGAGGGCTTCCAGATCTGGGTGAACCTGCCGGCGACCGACAAGATGATGACGCCGCGTTACCAGACGTTGCGCGCGAGCGATATTCCGCGAGCGAGCAGCGCGGACGGGCGCGTCTCAGTTCGCGTGATTGCCGGCGAGTCGCTCGGCAGCGCGGCTCGGATCGATACGCGCGTGCCGATTCAGATGCTGCACTTCACGATACAGCCGAGTGGCACGCTCACGCAGTCGGTGCCGGCGGAACAGAGCGGACTGATCTACGTGTTCAAAGGCGCGGCACGCATCGGTAGCGAGCAACGCGAAGTGCGCGAGGGACAGGCCGCGCTGCTGGAGTCGGGCGACAGCGTCGAGATTGGTGTCGATGCAGATGCGCGCGGTGAGGCGGATCTGCTGTTGCTCTCCGGCAAGCCGCTCAACGAGCCGGTGGCGCGCTATGGTCCGTTCGTGATGAACACGCGCGAGCAGATCGAGCAGGCGTTCCGGGATTATCAGAGCGGCCGGTTCGGAGTGATCCCGCAGCGGTCGTGATGCTCTGGCCAGAAGACTAGTTCACTCGCTTGCGATTGTCGTCAGGATTGCGGTCGATGAGCTTGTTGTAGGGATCGACGCCGACCTCGAAGGGCTCGGCGTCGACCACTACGTCGATCGCTCCTTTCGCCTTCGTGATGTGCTGCGGCTGCAGATACAGCGCACGCTCGGTGTGCTCGCCTTCGCCTTGACGCCGCGCGAACACTGCGACCTCCATCCAATCGTCGACCGCGAGCGGCGTTTCACGACCGGCACCGTCGGCCTCGACTTTCTGCGTCTCGTACTCGATGCGCACGTCGAACTTGCCGTCGGCCCGCGGCTTCGCGCTCGCGGCCGCGACCTTGGTGTCGTACAGCACGATCTTCGCGAACAGCTCGTCGATCAGCCGCTGTTTCTCCGGCGGCGTCTGTGCGCGGATGTAGTCGAGCATTTCCAGCGTCGTCGTGTAGGGCGGCTGCTGGAACGCCTTGTCGCGAACGAAAGCGGCGAGCGCGCGATTCAGGTTTTCTTCGCCGATCTCCTCGCGCAGCCGATAGAACACCAGCGAGCCCTTGCGATAGTGGATGTACGGCTGATTCTCGACGCGCATCAGCGGCAGCTCTTCGATCAGCTCGCCGCCGCGGGCGGCCAGATATCGGTCGAGCTCATACTTCAAGAACCGTCGCATGCGCTCGCGGCCGTACTGCTTCTCCATCACCATCAACGCCGAGTATTGCGCGAGCGACTCGACGATCATGGTCTGGCCCTGCACGTCGGCGCCAATCACCTGGTGTGCCCACCATTGATGCGCGACCTCGTGCGCCGTGACGTAGAACACGTAGTCGATGTCGTCGGGATCGCGCAGGTCGGCGACGAAGCCGATCGATTCGGAGAACGGGATCGTGTTCGCGAAGCTCTGCGCGAATTGCGCATAGCGCGGGAACTCCAGGATGCGCACCTGGCGATGCTGGTACGGCGAGAAGTTCGTCGTGAAGTAGTCGAGCGACTTGCGCGACGCTTCGATCATGCGATCGACGTTGTAGGGATGCTTGGCGTCGTAGTAGATCTCGATCGGCAGGCCGTGCCAGTCGCCGCGCTTGACCTGGTAGCGGGCCGACATGTAGCAGAAGAACGGCAGCATCGGCCGATCCATCTTGTAGCGGAAGTAATGCCGGTCG
>Ga0209382_10006305_pt1 | contig 15294 bp, 11 predicted proteins | sample SoiMetdeltSBSDD5_FD_187599 | JGI IMG/M metagenome (GOLD analysis project Ga0209382, IMG submission 187599) | Bulk soil microbial communities from a Populus tree surrounding site in Tennessee, USA - Soil MetaG P. deltoides SBSDD5 (SPAdes) (version 2) | ecosystem: Environmental > Terrestrial >... | reverse complement strand
GAGTCTCATGTGGACAACTCACTGCACGACCCGGAGCCGTTCGTCCGCAGCAACATCCTCGGCACGTACACGTTGCTGGAAGCCGTACGCCGGCACCGCCGTCGATTCCACCACATCTCGACCGACGAGGTTTTCGGAGACCTGCCGCTGGACCCGACGAGGAAGTTCACCGAGGAGACACCGTACGATCCGTCGAGCCCGTACTCGGCCACCAAGGCCAGCTCGGATCTGCTGGTACGCGCGTGGGTGCGGTCGTACGGCGTCGCCGCGACGCTGTCGAACTGCGCCAACAACTACGGTCCGTACCAGCATGTCGAGAAGTTCATCCCCCGACAGGTCACGAACATTCTCGTCGGCGACCGGCCGAAGCTGTACGGCACCGGGGTGAACGTCCGGGAGTGGACACACGTCGACGACCACAACGCCGCCGTGCATCTCGTTCTCGCCAAGGGCCGGATCGGTGACACGTACCTCGTCGGATCCGGCGACGAACGAAGCAACAAGGAGATCCTCGAGCTGATCCTGGAGTTGATGGGCGAGGCGCCGGACGCGTACGACCACGTCGCCGACCGACCCGGGCACGATCTGCGGTACTCCAACGACACCACGAAGATCCGTACAGAACTGGGGCTCGAGCCGGTACATGCCGACTTCCGGGCCGGGCTGACGGCGACGATCGACTGGTACCGGCGCAACGAGTGGTGGTGGCTCCCGCAGAAGCAGGCGACCGAAGCCCGGTACCAACTCCTGGGGCGGTAGGAACCTTCCGGTTCATCCCGGTACCGAAAATGCGTACCGTGACGGGCCGGAGGGAGGCATCCACATGAGAGTTCGCAAGAGACTCGTCGCGGGTCTTGCCGGCGCGCTCGTTCTCATCGCCTTCGGCGTGTTCGCCCCGACCGCATCGGCGACCGTCGACAGCGATGGCGACACCATCGACGACGGTGTCGAAGACGCACTCGCCGCACGGTTCTTTCCCTGGATCTGGTACGACTCGGGCGAGAACGCCGGCTGCACCAACCCGGCGTCGACCGCCGGCAACCCCGGTACCGCGTTGGCGCGGGTGCGACCGCACCCGGCCGACCCGAGCAAAATCGCCATCCAGTATGTGGTCCTGTACCAGAGGGACTGCGGCGACTTCGGCGGATTGAGCGGTCACGCCGGGGATGTCGAACCGTTCTCGATCACTTTGGCGCCCAACCCCGCCTGTCCGTACGGCTACGGCGCGTTCTCGCTCAGGACCGTGGCGCACCAGGGCGTGCCCGGCGAGCACGTGGACCAGCGTCTGCTCGGCAACAGCTGTACCTGGGGCCGGGCCGCAGGCGGGTCGCCATACGTGGCCCGGATCTACGCGTCGGAGAACAAGCACGGCAACTACGCTTCCGACGCATCGTGCGACAGCGCGGTCGGCGGCCTGGAGAACTGCTCGGAGAGCTTCACCTTGCAGTTCAACGTGTTCAACGTGGGCGAGGACTGGGCGCGCCGGATCGACGACCTGGGCGGGTACCAGTTCCCCGGCGAATTCGCCTGGTCGGCGGTACCGTTCCGGGGCGGGCTGGGTGGCGGCGGTGACGCCGGCCTGGTCCGCGACAAGATGCTCAACGACGGACTGTTGGCCATCGGGTACAACCCACCACCGTCGACGCGGTGCAACCAGCCCGCACATGCCTGGTACCAGACGCCGAGCCGGAACCAGTACATCCGCCAGGGCCAGTATCTGCTCGTCATCGCCGCCGGCGTGATGCCCGACACGGTGGCTCGGTTCAAGTTCTACTCCAACGGCCAAGAGGTGTTGTATTACCAGACCCGCTGGGCCAACAACAACTGCGTGGTCAATCAGGAGTACTTCCGGATCTGGCTCGCTCCCGGGACGTACCAAGTGGTCGCGTTCGTGGAGGAGCCGGTGAGCATCGGCGGGACGCTCACGAAGGCGATCGGACAGCCCGATCTGATCGTGCTACCGGCGTAGACCAATCTGGTGAGGCCCCGGTAGGGGCCTCACCAGCGGCGGGTGGCAAGGGGTGCTCGCGGAGGCCGACCCAGGCGTGGAGACGTTGCAGCCAGCCGGGAGCCCACCAGTTCCATCGGCCGAGCAGAGTCATCGTGGCCGGAACGAGCAAGCAGCGCACGATCGTAGCGTCGATGAGCACGGCGACAGCGAGTCCGAGGCCGATCTGCTCGATGTTGCCCATCCGGGCCGCCGCGAAGCACGAGAACACAATCACCATGAGCACCGCGGCCGAGGTGATGACGCGCCCGGTGTGCTGCAGGCCCCGACGCACGGCGACATCGGTCGGCATGCCGGCGTCGGCGTATTCCTTGATGCGGGCGAGCAGGAACACCTCGTAGTCCATGGAGAGCCCGAACGCGAATGCGAATACCACCACCGCGATGAACGGGTTGATCGAGCCGACCGTAAGAGTGTGGAGGATGTCGCTTGCGAACCCCTGCACGAAGACGGCGGTGAGCACGCCGAAGGTCGCGCCCAACGAGATGAGGTTCGCGAGGATCGCCTTGACCGGTACGACCAGCGATCCCGTCATGGCGAACAGCAGCAGCATCATGGCGAGCAACGTGACGGTCAGCGCGGCGGGCAGGCCGGCCCAGATGAGGCCGAGCAGGTCGGTCAGTACGGCCGGGTCGCCGGTCACCCACGACTGCCCACCCGGCGGACGCGCACCGCGGAGTCGCTCGACAAGCGCGCGGGCGCCCGGTCCCTGGGTATCGCCAGCCACGTCGAATTCGACTACCGCCACGCCGTCGCCCAGCACCCGCACAGCCCTGACCCGCTCCACATCCGGGTCGTCGGCGTAGGGCGTCGCCCACGCTTGAAGGACGGCCGGGTCGGTTCGGGCGACGACCGTGATCGCCGGCGTTTCGGGCCGGTTGAAGCGGACATCGAGCAAGTCGGCCACCCGAGCGGCCTCGATGGTTCGGGGCGTACCGTTCAGTCCCGGCAGACGGATCGACGTCGAGAGCAACGGAGCCCCGGCGACCAACAGCGCCGCGCCGGTGAGCGCGATGACCATCACCGGCCGACGTTGGACCACTGTGGAGAGTCGAGCGAAGAAGCCACGGTCCGCCTCAGCCGCGGCTCTGGTGGCCGCCGCGGCGGCACGTCGGCTCGGCCGTACCCATCGGCGCAGCAGTCCGATCAGACCAGCCGTGAACGTCAGCGAGGCGAGCATCGCGACCACCGCGATGGATACGCCGGCCGCGCCCAGTGCACTCAACGTCGGTACGTCGAACATGAGCAACCCGCTCAACGCCGCCGCGACCGTCAACGCGCTGAAGCCGATCGTCCGACCGGCGGTGGCCCACGCCCGGGCAATCGCCACATCGGGATCCCAGCCGTGAATCAGCTCCTCCCGGTACCGCGCCACGAGAAGGAGTCCGTAGTCCACCGCCAACCCGAGTCCCAGCAGCGTGACAACGGTGACGCCCTCCTGGTCCACATCGGTGAACGTGGAAAAGCCCAGCATCACAACCATCGCCGCGGCCACCGAGAGGGCCGCGGTGAGCACCGGCAGGCCGGCCGCGACGATGCCGCCGAACACGATGACGAGTACCACGAGGGTGATCGGCAGCGACAGGAACTCCGCCAGTTGCAGATCCTGCTGAACTGTGGCACGGACTTGGCGGCCGAGCACCGGGCCGCCGCCGACCTCGATGCTCGCTCCGGCCGGCAGGTCGGCGACGAGACCGTGCATGACCTGTGCGACCGCGCTGCCGGTGGCGTCGCGGGTGGGACGGTCCATCGACTCGAGGGTGGCCGTGACGAGGATGGCTCTACCGTCCGCCGAGACGAGAGTGGCGGTCCGCGCCGGGCTCAGGCCTTCCGCGTACGGGTAATCCACCCGCTTGACGCCGTCGACAGCGGCGACGCGGGCCGCGCCCTGGATGACGGCGCTGCGGGTCCGCGGTGAGGTCGGGTCCACGCCATCGATGACGGCCACCACGGTGCCGGCGGAGTCGTTGCTGGCGTTGATGACGTCGTTGGCGGCGATGGACTCCACGCTCCGGGGAACGCCGGTCTCGGCCAGCCGATCGAACAGCGGGCCGGTCGCGGCGACGCCGGCTACCGCCGCGCAGAGCCAGAAAAGAAAGACCCAGGCCCAGTGACGGAAACACCAGCGACCCAGCCGTCCAATCAAGCTCCGTGGCATGGCACATCCTCGCACAGCGGACCGCGGCGCCGCCTTGTCCAGCGGTACCCTCAGGCGCTGATTGCCTGCTCGAGCATGCGCATGCCGTCGCGGAACGTCAGTCCCGCGGCCCGTAGGTTGCGTTTCAGATCGCTGACTCCCAGGCGTTCCCGGGCGCCGGTGGCGGCCAGCTTCGCCGCGGCGGTCTTGGCCGACGCCGACTCGAGGCGGACACGGTCGTCGCGGCGCCGGAGCACCGCCGCGACGTCGTCGGGTAGGTCGGCGGCGATGCGGACGTTGCGGGTGAGTACGTCGCCGATCGCGTCGAGCAGACCGTCGGGCTCGGGGTCGGCGGATGTCCACAGCAGACTCGGCTCCGGTCCGATCGCCGGCCAGTCGACACCGGAGCTCATCGCCGAGATCTCGGTGGCCAGGTCCCGCCAGCCGGCGGCGAGACCGGACCAGTCGGCCTCGATAATGTCGTGCTCGAGCTGCAGACCCAATTCGGCCAGGTAGCCGAGGAGCCAACTCGCCGCGGTAATCAAGTCGATAGTGGTCAGGGCCGCACGAATCCGTGCGTCGCGGAACTCGCGGAACCTGCGCCGGTCTCCCAGTTTGCCGGCCGCGAGACTGGCGAGCCACACCGTCGCGCCCGATGCCGACTCACCGGTGCGCCCGAACCGGCGGTACATCAGCGCACTTCCCCGTCCGTACTTGTGGAATCGGCCGGTTATCTCGGTGATGTCATCGGATAGCGTCTGCGCGACCTCGGGTACGTCTCCCAGCCATCCGATCGTCGCGCCGCGGTCACGGATCTGGTAACCGAACTCCACATCCTCCGCGCCGATGGTCGGCGAAAACTCCGCGTCGAACCGCGCGCTCGTACGGTTCCGGTCCACCGCGCAGTTTGCCGTGATGACGTAGCGAACCGTGTGCGCCTCCAGCGGCGGCGCGTCGAAGACCCGCTGGTAGTCGAGGTAGGCCGTGACAGGACCGGTGGACTCTACGCCGACGGGTGCCGCGACCGCCGCCGTTCCGGCTCGGGCGATTGCCTCGGCCATGTCCTTGCACCAGGAGGGTGGCACCATGCAGTCGTCGTCGGTGAAAAGCACATAGCGGTGGCGTGCCTCTGACAGACCCAGATTCCGCGCGGCGGCCGCCCCGACATCTGTCGACTCGAGAAGCCGCACATTGGGCGCGTCGAGAACGTCGCCGTACCAGCGCGGCGCCGACCCGTTCGCCACGACGAGTACCTCGGCCCCGTCGATGGCGGATGCCGACCGTACGACGCTCTCCAATGGCTGCGCAACCGCCGGCTCGCCCAGCGTGGTAGGGATGATCACGCTGATCGACATGGTGGTCTCCCGTCCTGGATGGCAAACTTCCGCGAAGGTACCCAGGCGCGCTCGAGGGCTCAGCCAGCTTCGGTGGTTGCTCGCGGTTGGCGGTTCGCGCCGGAGCACCGCGTAATCGCCTCCGGTTACACGGTGAACAGACGGGCGGCGTTGTCGTGGCAGACCGCTCGCAGCCACGCCGCGCCCAGGCCGGTGTGCTCCAGAGCATGCAGCGCATGGGCGTAGCTGTACGGGATGTTGGGGAAGTCGGTACCGAGCAGAACACGGTCGCCGACGTTCGCGAGCCTGGGCAGGGCGCTGGGCGGAAAGGGTGCGATTGCCTCGGCGAATGTCGTGAAAGCCATGGTGGTGTCGAGCATGACCCCGTCGTAGCGCTCGGCGAGTTCGAGGAACTCGTGGTACTCCGGCATCCCGAGGTGCGCCACGATCAATCGCAGCCGAGGATGCCTGGTGAGCAGCTCGGCGATCGGTTCTGGCCCGGTGTGGGCGCCGGGTACCGGTGCGGACCCGCAGTGTGTCACCACCGGCGTCCCGGCCTCGGCCAGCAGTCCCCAGACATCGCGCAGCACCGGGTCATTGGGGTCGTACCCGCCGACCTGCAGGTGGCACTTGAACACCCGCGCACCTTGGTCGAGCGCGTGGCGGACGTCGTCCGGCGCGCTCGGCTCGGCGAAGAACGTCGCGGTGTGCAGGCAGTCGGGGGTTCGCGCGGCGAACTGGGTGGCCCAGTCGTTGAGCCAGCGCGCCATACCGGGCTTGTGCGGGTACAGCATCGAGGTGAACGCGCGGACGCCGAAACCGCGCAGGATCGCTAGCCGGTCCTCCTCCGGCCGGCGGTACGCGACCGGCCAGTCGCGCCCGACGAGCGGCCCGGCATCCTCGAAATGCGCCCACACCTTGGCCAAAACCCGCTCCGGCATGAAGTGGGTATGTACGTCGATGAGATGCGTCAGACCCAGCCGCTCGCGAAACGCGACGACCTCGACCCGCTCGGCGTCGACGGCAGGGCCGGTCAAGACAGCGGTTCCCGATACACGTGGGCGTCGCCATCCAGTACCACCACACCGTCCTGGTTGGTGATTGTGGTTCGTAGCCGGGTGACGGGTTTCGTCGCGTGCACCTCGAGCACTTCCACCTCGGCGGTTATCGTGTCGCCGGGGCGTACCGGTGCCCGGAAGTCCCAGCCCACCCGCAGGAACACCGAGCCGGGACCGGGAAGGTCCTCCGCTACCACGGCGTTGAGCAGCCCCGAAGTGACACCACCTTGAACGATGATGCCGCCGAACCGAGTGCGTCTCGCTCGCTCCTCGTCATAGTGCAGTGGATTTCGGTCGCCCGTCATCAGCGTGAACAGCTCGATGTCGCGGGCCTCGACCGTACGCGTCCGTCGCGCCGTGGCTCCGACGGCGGGCATCCCCTCGGAAGACATCCTCGAAGGCTAGTGGTACGCCTTGTCCACCGACAGCGGGAGGCCCGCCTCCACGCTGACGAAAGTCGTTGTCCGATAATTGATCTGACATGATGCGGGATTCGAGCTGGGTGCCTAGCGGCGTCGATGTCACGAAGGCGAACGCCGCGCGGGTGTACGACTATCTGCTCGGTGGTCGGCACAACTTCCCGGCCGATCGGTGGGCCGGCGAGCAGGCGGTCGACGAGATGCCCGACGTGCGCTCGCTCGTAGCCGCGCGCCGGCAGTTCCAGCAGCGCGCTGTGCGCTTCCTGCTGTCCGCCGGCATCCGCCAGTTCATCGACCTCGGCTCCGGTCTTCCGACCGCGGGCCACGTGCACGAGGTTGTCCAAGGGGTCGATACGCGGGCGCGGGTGGTGTACGTCGAAGCGGATCCGGTGGCCGCGGCACACGGCGCGGCACTCCTGGAGGGCATTGCGGGCGCCGCGATGATCCACGCCGACCTCCGGGACGTCCGGGCGGTGCTGGCGGCGGCGCGGCTACGCACGATCGACTCGAACCAACCCGTCGCCCTGCTCATGGTCGCCGTGCTGAACCTACTGTCCGATGTGGACGATCCAGCCCGTGTGGTGGACCGGTACTACGACGCGCTGCCGAGTGGGAGCTATCTCGTGCTGTCCCACCCGGTGCGGCCGGATCTGGTTCAGCCGCCGCGGGAAGCCGGAGCGGCAGCCGTAAGTCTGGCCGGGATCGGACAGCGGAGCCAGGATGACATAGCCGCGCTACTGACCGACTGGAAGCCGATGGAGCCGGGCCTGGTACAGATCGAATTGTGGCGGCCGGAGGCGAACGTGCCCCTGGCGCCGGTCGCGGAGGTCGGAGGCGTGGCCCGAAAGGCTTGACCGCAGGGCGTCTTTACTCGGCGGTAGCTGTCACCGGTTGTACACGGCGCGCTACGGTAGCTGTTCAACGGCACTTCACATCAACGGGAGATCGCGGCGGTTTCCGGGAGGAAGCGGCCTGTGGAGGGCCATGACGGGCGTTGAGCCCGCAACCCGGCGCGGCAGCGTGGCCGTGCCCGACATGTCCATCACGTGGCACGGCGATGGTGACGATCCCGCGCCCGGAAGCAATGAGCACCAGTAAAACAATGACTTCACGTTCCTATACCGAGTACCCACCGTCCCCACCACTTGGCCGCTACGCTCCACAAACCCCACGAGTCCTTCGCACCTACGCAGGAACGAACCAGACACGTTCGCAGATGCACCGGACTTTGGGCATCGGCGTGCAGGTTTTGGCCGCCGCGTTGGCAGTGACGATCGTGGGCGGAAGCACGGCTGGTGCGGTGGCGTTCGTCGTCGGCGCGGTGGCCGCCGAGTTGGCCGAACGGCATCGAGCGCACCGGCTGAGTGCCTTCGCTCTAGATGACTTCGGAACGTTTCTGGTACGCGGGATCGTAATCGGCGCGCTTGCGACCGTCGCCGGCTTCGCGGTATCCGGCCGATCTCTGCCCGGCGTTCCGGCCGCCGCGGCGCCGGTAGTGGCCGCGACTCTGTACGCGGTGCTGGCGGTTATCGGCCTGGCCATCGGGTACGCCATTCTTCGCCAGTTGCGGTCACGCCACCGCCTGACCAGCCGGGCCGTGATCGTCGGCGCAGACCCGGTCGGGATGGAGCTCGACCGCCGACTGCGCGAGCATCCTGAGTACGGCATCGCCCCGATCGGTGTCGTGGACCGGGCGCGGGACCTGTCCACCGCGATCGACGTGGAGCAGGTCGAGTACGTCTTCGTCGCGTCGGGTGCGGTCACCGACAACGACCTGGTCGACGTGCTGCGCGTCTGTGACCGGGCGGCATGCGAGGTACGCGTGGTGCCTCGGTTGTTCGATCTGGGTACCGGCGGTCCGGCGGTCGATCACATGTGGGGCATACCGCTGGTGCGGTTGAACCGCACCGCGTACCGGTGGCGATCCTGGACCAAGCGAATCTTCGACATCTGCTTCACCGCAGCCGCCCTGGCCCTGACCGCGCCGTTGCTGGCGGCTATCGCGCTCGCCGTGCGTACCGAGATCGGGCCGAAAATCCTGTTCCGACAGGTGCGGTTGGGACTCGACGGGCGGCCGTTCATCCTGCTGAAGTTCCGGACGCTGCCCGTGCAGTCACGGGACTCGCCACCGGCCTGGAGCGGCGTGACTCGGGACCAGACCGGACCCGTGGGACGTTTCCTGCGCCGCACATCGCTGGATGAGCTGCCGCAGTTCTGGAACGTGTTGCGCGGCGACATGAGCGTGGTCGGCCCGCGCCCGGAGCAGCCCCAGTACGTCGCCCAGTTCATGCGTTCCTATCCCGAGTACCGCGATCGCCTGCGGGCGCCGGCCGGGGTGACCGGATGGTCGCAGATCAACGGCCTACGGGGCGGTACGTCCATCGAGGACCGGGTGCGGTTCGACAACTTCTACATCGACCACTGGTCGCTCTGGCTGGACATAAAGATCATCATCCGTACCGTGACGTCGGTAGTCGCCATGCGCGGAAGCTAGCCAAGCGTATGTCTACTGTGGACACAGTGACGCGGACGGGTCGGGATGTGCTCCTCGCACCGCTCGCGACCCTGCTCGCCATCGCGGCCCGGCCGGCGGTTCTCGCGGCCGCGGCGGTCCTGCTGGTCTGCGTACCGGGTGGTGACCGTGATCCCGCGACGGTCAACCTGACCGCGGCCGATCTCGCCTCGGCGGCGCTCGTCGCGGCGGCGGCAGCCCGCGCACTGGTCGGCGACCGGCTGCCGCCAGCCCGCCTGTGGGTGGTGCTGGCGGTGGGCGTGCTGGGGTGCGCCGTAGCCACGTTCGCCACACCGGATCCGTTGGCCAGCCTTCCGGGCTTCGTCCGGTACCTGCAGCTGTTCGTGCTCGTCCCGGTGGCGGTGACGATCGCGTTGCGTACCCGGCGCGACCTGGTCATCGTGTGTGGCGCGGTCCTGATCGCGGCGCTCATCCAGGGCCTGGTCGGCACCCACCAGTACCTCACCAGAACGGGCGCGGCGTTCGGTGGCCGGCCGGTTCGCGCGGTCGGCACTTTCAGCGCCCTGGACGTGATGGGAATGTCCACAGTGGTCGGTTACGGCCTGGTGGTCGCCGTCGGCCTGGCCCTCGTGCTGCGCGGGCCGACCCGGTACGTCCTTCTCGCGCTCGCCGCGTTTCTCGCCCTCCCGCTGGTGTTCTCGCTCAGCCGCGGCGCGCTCGTGGCCACCATGGTTGCGCTCGCCGTCATGCTGATCGCCGCCAGCCCGCGGCTCGCGCTGCGGACCGCGGTCTTCGGCGCCGCCGTCGTGGTGGTCGCTGTCGGCGTGCTGGGTACGCCCGGCGGCGTGGTCGCGCAGCGGGTTGCCACCGTTCGCACCGCTCTCGCCGCTCCGGACCGGTCGGTCACCGACCGCTTCGAGCTGTGGCAGACAGCGGTAGGGATGTGGCGAGACAGTCCGGTGACCGGGGTTGGCCCGAAGATGTTCCCCCGGTACCGGGACTCCTATGCCCCATTGCACATGTCGTCCGGTAGCGACGTAGCCGACCGGGACCTCGGCTTCCGGCGCGCGTCGTTGCTCTCGCCGCACAACATGTACCTGCTCGTCCTCAGTGAGCAAGGGCTGTTCGGTGGCCTGGCCTTCGCCGGCCTCCTGGCGGGACTGGGCGTGGCAACCTGGCGGCGCACCCGCCGGGCCGCGGGTCCGATCGGGCCGCCCGACGCACGTGTCCACGATGGACGGTTGGTCAGCGCGGTCGCCGTCGGTGTCGTCACCTGGACCGCGGTGAACTTCCTCTACGCCGACATCGGTGGCGCGTCGAGCGTGTTCATCTCCGTCCTGCTCGGCGTCGCGCTGTGGTGGGCGACCCGGCCCCTGGCGAGGGAGTCGCCAGCATGACCGCCACGAAGACCGCGCCCGCGACCGGAATGGTCGTGCGCGCGACCGCGCTCGCGTCCGTCCTCCTGGTGCTCGGCACCGCGCTCGGCCTGGTCCGCGATCTCCTGCTGGCCCGGTTCTTCGGAGCCACCGCACAGACCGACGCGTTCCTCGTGGCGTGGACCGTACCGGAGACGGCCTCGCCGCTGCTCATCGAGGGCGCCATGGCGTTCCTGATGGTTCCCATCTTCGTCCGCGCGTTGGCCACGCGCGGCAGCTTGCGGGACGCGGTAGCCACGACGTTGCCGAGGATCGTCCTCCCGTTGGCGCTGTCCGCCGCGCTGATCGCGCTGGCCGCACCGGTACTGGTGAGACTGCTGGCTCCCGGTCTCGCCGACCCCGCACTCGCGACGCAGTCCATGCGGGTGACCGCGGTGACAGTGCTGATGTTCGGCATCGCCGGCTACGTCGCGGCCGCGCTGCGCTCGACGCACGTCTTCGGTTGGCCGGCCGCCATCTACATCGCTTACAACGTCGGGATCCTGGGCGCCATGGTGCTGCTGCACGAGCAGATCGGGGTGCTCAGCGCGGCGATCGGGGTGGCGCTCGGCAGCGTACTCATGGTGGTTGTCCAGGCTCCCGCCTTCCTCCGCCGACTGGCACCGGCGGAGCGGCTGGGCCGGCTCGATCTCCCGCGGATCGGACTGCTGGCCTTCGTCCCGATAGCGGCCTACACGCTGACCCGGCACGCGCAGGTGTTCGTCGAGCGCATTCTGGGTTCGCAACTGTCGGCCGGAACGATCTCGCAGCTGAACTACGCGCAGAAGGTCGCGCAGGTACCGATGATGCTGTCGGTCGTGATGGCCACCGTGACATTCCCGATGCTCGCCCGCAGCATCGTCACCGGTGACGAAGCCGGCAGCCGCGAGCGTCTGCGACGGGACCTTCAGGCGGTCGGTGCGATGGTGCTCGTCGCGACCGCCTTCCTCGTCGCGTACGCCGAGCCGCTCGTCCGCCTGCTGTTCGAGCACGGCGCGTTCACCCGGGCCGATACGACCACGACCGCGCACATCATGCGGGTCTACGCCCTCGGGCTGCTCGGTCAGGCTCTGACCGTCGTGTTCGCCCGCTCGTACTTCTCCCACGGACGGTCGATCTGGTATCCGGCCGTCGCCATGGCCCCCGGCCTGGCCGCCACGGTGCTCGTCAGCGTGGTCCTGATTGGACGGTGGCACGCGGTGGCGATCGCGGCGGGCAACGCGGCCGGCATCACGCTGACCGCGGGGCTGCTGCTCGCCGGTGTGCGGGAGCGGGCAACCGCGGTCTCTGTCCGGGCCGTCCTCGGTTCCGTGGCGCGGCTGGCCGTGATGGCCGGTGGAGCCGCCGCTGTGGGGTGGCTCGCCGGCCGGCTCATCCTGGACCAGCCGCCGATGGTCCAGCTGATCGCCGGCGGTTTGGTGGTCGTCGTGGCTTTCATACTGATCGGGCTCGCGCTGGGCGCCGAGGAGACGCGGCCGCTGGCGCGCCTCGTCCGACGGATGGGCGCCCCGGGCGTACCGCCGGTGTTCATGTACCACTCGGTCGGCGGCCGGGACGACCACGACCCGTACCGGATCACCGTGTCCCCGACCCGGTTCGCCAAGCAGATGGCCTGGCTCGCACGGCGTGGTCTACGCGGCGCCGCGACGCGAGAGCTGCTGGACGCGGCCGACCGCGGTCGTGCCGCCCGCCTGGTTGGTCTCACCTTCGACGACGGTTACGCCGACTTCGCCACCGAGGTCGTGCCGGTGCTGATCCGGCGCGGGTTCACCGCGACCGTCTTCGTGGTCGCCGGCAACGTGGGCGGTCACAACGACTGGGACAGCGATGGCCGGCCACGCCGGCTGATGAGCGCCGACGACATCCGCGCCGTCGGGCAAGCCGGGATGGAGATCGGATCCCATGGGTACCGCCACCGCCACCTGTCCGAAGTAGACACTGAAACGCTCGACGCCGAAATCGTCCACAGTAGAGACACGCTGGCGCGGATGTACGGTGCACCGCCGGCCGGTTTCTGTTACCCGTACGGCGAGTTCTCCGAACCCGCGCTGGCGGCGGTGCGGGCGGCGGGCTACGACTACGCCGTCGCGACGCGGCAGTCCGGACGGCGCGACCGGCACGCCCTGCCCCGCATCTACGTCGGCGAGTCCGACGGACCGCTGCGGCTGCGCGCCAAGCTGCTACGGCATCGGCTGATCTGGGGTGCGGGCGGATGAGAGTCCTGCATGTCATCACCGGGCTCGCGGCGGGCGGTGCGGAGCAGCAACTGCACCAGTTGGTACGCCAGCAGGGTGCGACCGCGGAGGTGGCCACGTTGACCAACCCGGGCATCGTCGCGCGGGATATGCGCATGGACGGTTTCGTGGTTCACGAGATTGGGATGCGCGGGAACCGCGACCTGTCCGCGCTGCCGCGACTGGTCCACCTGATCCGGGTCGGTCGCTACGACCTGGTGCACACCCACCTGTACCGGGCTTGCGTATACGGCCGGGTCGCGGCGCGCTTGGCCGGCGTCCGGAACGTCGTGGCCACCGAACACTCGTTGGGTGACCGGCACCTCGAGGGACGTCGTATCACGCCCGCGGTACGCCGCCTGTACCTGGCCACCGAACGACTGGGTCAGGTCACGATCGCCGTCTCGACCGCCGTGGCTCGCCGGCTGGCCCGCTGGGGCGTACCGCCGGGCCGAATCGTTACCGTGCCCAACGGTATCGAGGCGGGGCGGTACCGCTTCGACCCGGCGCGGCGTCGGAGCCTGCGAGCCGGCCTCGGCCTGGCACCCGAGAGGTTCGTCGTCGGTACCGTCGGCCGACTCGTGGCCAGCAAGCGTACCGACGCGGTCCTGCGGGCGATGCGCGATCTCGACGGCGTCACCGCCCTCGTCGTCGGGGACGGCCCGACCGGCCGCGAACTCGTCGCGCTCGGCAACCGGCTGGAGGTGGACGCCCGGTTCACGGGTGAGTCGGCCGACGTACCCGGCGTACTGTCCACAATGGATCTTCTGGTGTCGCCATCGGCGGAGGAGACGTTCGGGCTCGGCGTACTGGAGGCGCTGGCCGCCGGCTTGCCCGTCCTCTTCGTCGAGTGCCCGGCACTGGACGAGCTGCCGGCCGGCTCGGTACCGACGGCGCGCCGCGTTTCCGCCGACCCGGGCGCCATTCGGCGCGCGGTGGCCGACGTCGTGCACGACCGGCCCGGCCGGTTCGAGCCTCCGGAGGCTCTGTCCCGGTACGACATGGCCAGCGTGGCGGCTCGGATCCAACAGGTCTACGAGCGGGTGATTCGATGATCGAGGAGATTCGGGAGATGCTCGTCCAGTTGGTCCGCCGCTGGTGGCTCGCTGCTGCCTTGGTTGGCCTGGGCGCGCTGGCCGGGTTGATCTACGCCCTGGTGAGCCCACCGGTCTACACCGCCCGGGCGTACGTGGTGGTGGTCGCGCAGAATCCCGACGACAGCGGATCGGCGATCAGCTACGCGCAGGCGTACTCCCGTATCGCGGTACAGGGAGACGTGCTGGGCCGCGCGGCCGGGGGTGGCGCCGCCACGACGGAGCTGCGCCGACAGGTGCGTACCTCCAGCTCGCCGGATGCGCCGGTGATCGAGGTGGTCGGCTCGGCGCGCACCGCGGACCGGGCGGCGACGCTGTCGAACCTGGTGGCCAACAGCCTCGTCGACACGGCGAACGAGCGCGCCTCCGATACCCGCATGCGGCTGTCGCTACTCAGTCAGGCCAGCCCGCCGGCCGATCCCACCTCGCCACGCCTGGCGCTCGACGTCGCGGTCGGCGCGGCCGCCGGCCTCTTGCTGGGTGGCCTCGCGGTGCTCGTCGGCGCCGGCAAGGCGAACCCGGCCCGTGATGGAGACCCGCGATGAGGTGGTCCGCGCAGACGCGGCGCGACGAGTCCGCGCTGACCGAGCTGGCCGACGAGTGGGACTCCCTATACCAGCGGTGTTCGACGGCCACGCCGTTCGCGTCGTATGCCTGGCTGTCGTCATGGTGGGCCAGCTACGGCCGGCCCGGGCGGCTCGAGCTGGTACTCGTGCGCCGGGACGGTCGGCTGGTGGCGGCCGCCGCACTGACGCGTACCCGGGTGGGCGCGCTCGTCCCGCTCGGCGCCGGTATCTCCGACCACAGCGACGTGCTGATCGACGACACCTGCCCGGAGGCGGCGCGCTGGCTGGCCCGGGCGCTGGCCGCCACGCAACGATGGCGGCCGATCGACCTGCGAGAGGTACCGGAGCCGGCGGCGGCAAGGCGGTTGCTGAAGACGTGGCCGGCGCGGACCTGGCGGCTACCCGGCTCGATGTGCCTGGAGCTGCCAGCAATGTCCATAGTGGACCTCATCGGTGAGCTGCCGAGCGGGACGGCGAAGACCCGCCGCAAGAAGAGCCGCAAGATCGATGCCGCCGGCATCGAGTATCGGGAGGTACCGGCGGCCGAGGTTACCGG
>Ga0209382_10006303_pt1 | contig 15296 bp, 9 predicted proteins | sample SoiMetdeltSBSDD5_FD_187599 | JGI IMG/M metagenome (GOLD analysis project Ga0209382, IMG submission 187599) | Bulk soil microbial communities from a Populus tree surrounding site in Tennessee, USA - Soil MetaG P. deltoides SBSDD5 (SPAdes) (version 2) | ecosystem: Environmental > Terrestrial >... | reverse complement strand
AAAAACTGACCTTTTCCTACTCTGCCTTAAGCTGACCGAGTTGTAGCCTTTCAGGCCCTTTTCCTTGATTTGGAAGTCGGCTTCGAAGCCGTACAAAGTACACTTTCATTCATGAGACTCGGACGTGCTTGCGGCTGGCACTAAGCCTGGAGGCCTTGAGTTTCATTCTCCCCTTCGAGCGTTCCCAAAAAATCACGTTTCGTCCGCACGATTCGAAAGCCGTAATCCGTATAACCGAGGCCTGGTGCCAGGCTGCTTCTAGCCGCGCAGCGACTCACTTTGATGTGATGCCTCCAGGAACCACCGCGAGACGAGCGGCGCGTTCCTGGAATTAGGTTGACCGGGTTTCGGTATTGCGATTTCTCGTAGTATCCCGGATCGTACCAGTCCAGGCACCACTCGTGAACGTTGTCGCCTAGGTCGTAGAGCCCATAAGCATTCGGAGGATACAGTCCGACGACATGAGGCCGTTCATCACGCCAGCCGGTGCGGTAGAGCTCGAAACTCTGGGGACTTGTGTTACCCCAAGCATAGAGCCCGCCTTCCCGGCCGGCGCGAATCGCATACTCCCATTCGGCCTCAGTGGGCAAGCGAAACAACTGCTCGGTCCGACTTGTAAGCCAACGACAGTAGCGCATGGCATCAAACCAGGTCACGGCTACCACAGGCTGCTGAGGATGGCGATATCGCTCTTCGGCAAGCGAGGGCGGCATCGACCACTTGCTTTGCTCGACGAACTGCAGGTATTGTTCGTTGGTGACTGCCGTCACCCCCATAGAGAATGCCTCGACCCAGACCCTGTGCACGGGCTTCTCATCGTCTCTCCCAACCTCACACCCCATTCGAAACTCGCCGTCCGGGATGTCAGCCAGTCCGGGGAGCACTATCTCAGGCTGACTCTCGCGTAGTGCTAAATCGTTTTCTTTCATCTGCTTAGATGTGGAAAGGCTAATCCGCCGGAACCTATTCAGTTGAGGTTCTTGAAGCGCGCGCTCAGCGTCTCAGACCGGTCAGGGCCTCATCGATGTTCTTGTCCGGCATTTCGCCTAGCCCGATCAAGTTCACGCCTCCGTCAGGACGACGCGGGAGTCAACGGTCTGCGCTGGCAATTGATCCCTTACCCGTCCTCGCACCCCGGTTCTAGCAAGCGAGCAGGGGCTAAGTCACGCCCGGCCCTCAGCTGTTTCGGCAACAAGTGAACCGAACTGATTGCTGATGGCTGACAGGTTGTCTGCTCAGCTTCTCTCAACTTACCTTCTTCCGGTTTGCGCCACAGCCTTCTGGTTGAAATCGAAGCCTGGATATGCAATACGACTGTGATAAATACTCGACAAAGTTGCTAGAAAACTGAAGGCAATTTTGTCAATTTCGCTGAGAGTGATGTCGCACTCGGAAAGTTGTCCATCTTCCAGAGTACTCGTCACGATCTTCTGAATGACTTCCAGCAACCTGTCTTGAGAATGATCTTTGAGAGTTCGGGCAGAAGCCTCGACGGCATCGGCAAGCATGACAACTGCTGCCATCCTGGTTTGGGGTTTGGGTCCCGGATAGCGAAAATCTTCTTCGCAAGCTTCAGTGCCTTCTGCAGTGGCCTGTCGCTTTGCTTTCTCCAAGAAGTAGGCCAACTGCCTCGTTCCATGATGCTGCGGGATGATGTCGACGATGTTCGATGGAAGCTTGGCGGCCCTAGCCATGCGGATGCCCTCGGCTACATGACTGAAGACCTTGTTGGCGCTTTCGACGGGGCTGATTCTATCATGCACGTTCACTCCCTGCTGGTTCTCCACAAAATACTCGGGATGAACCGATTTACCGATGTCATGGTAGAGGCAAGCAACTCGCGCAAAAACGGGATTCAAGCTAATCGCTTTGGCGGCTCCTTCGGCGAGCGTTCCCACGGCCACACTGTGATTGTATGTTCCGGGCGCCTTCAAGATTAGTTCGCGAATCACAGGCAGATTGAGATTGCCGAGTTCCAAGAGCCGGATGTCGGTAGTAACCATGAACAATCTCTCGAAGATGGGGAGCAGAAAGATGAGCAGTCCTGTATTCAAAGGACCGGAGAGAAATGAAAGGGCAGCTCCAAACCAGCCCATGGAAGGATCGAATGGCGCCTGCTTGGAAACCTGCAGCACGACGAAAAGCCCGATAGCTGCGATTCCCAGTTTGAACCCGGCACTAATAATACCGACCCGCTGCACAGCTTTTCGAACTGAGAGGTTACCGACTACATTCGACATCAAAATGTAAAGGAAACCGTAGAAATCGGTTTCCAGAGCCAATCCCGCCAGTGCGCTGTAGAAGATCGAAAAGATCAGTGCTGTTCTCTCGCCCACCAAAAGCACCAGTAACATTGCACCGAAGGCAAAGGGAAGAGCGAAGAAGAAGTAATACTTATCGTTGAAGGGCGAAGCCACGAAGTCGCGGCTGACTGCCTCATAAACGAACCAGAATCCCTTGAGCACCAGGAAATTCGTCACGAGAATCAGGCTAACCAGGAGAATCAGTTTCCAGTAGGTCCATTGCTGCTGGGAGAGAGCACGGAGGAAGTATCCGAGGATGAGCAACAGAGAGGCGATCAAGAGTGCCTTGCCACTTACTTGTCTGATGGAGAGACGGTTGAGACGAACAGAACGCAAGGCTTGAAGTTGATCAAGCTGGCTTTGCCCGATCTCGTCCCCTCGCCGCACTACAACCTTGCCCTTCTTCAAAGTCACTTCGACGGGCGTACTGTTGACCGCGGCTTGCTGCTGGCGTTGCTCCGTCAACGGCCAGTCGTACTCGAGATTGGGTGTAATGATCTGCGACACCAGAACCTGGAGGGGGCTGCGCAGACGCGTCGGAAGTTTTGACCCTTGCCGAATTAATGCTTCGGCTCGAGCGCGCGCCTGCGCTTCCGTGTTGATAAGGCTAATGGGAACTACCCGCTCCTCTCCGGAGGGAGCCGGGACAAGCGAGATGCTGCCTTTGTCACGGATCAGACCTTGCTCGTCTTGCACGATCGGCTGAGCGTACGCCTGAAAGACAGCTTCGACGAGCGCTGCTTCCAGTCCAGTCGAGAACCTCTCCTGCACTAGAAGATCGAGCGACTCACTTCCTGCGATTCCGTTTCCAATGCGGCGCACTTCAAAGCGGATTTGTTCTTTCAATTCTGGGCTCAGGCTGTCGAGACTCGGCTGCTTCCCATCCAGTGGGGCAACCGAATCAGCCGTCTCGGCAGTGTTGAGGAGGGTCCGACACCGCGCAAATGTCTGCCGAAGTCGCGATACCAGACTTTCGCTTTGATTGGCATCGTAGCGGTACACGGGAAGCACATTCTCCCGGGCCACCTTTCTTCTGGTTTCACTGGCTGCCTGATCGAGGACCAAAAGGTCGAACGGAACAACCACGTCGGCCACAACTATATCTCCCACGCTGTACTCCAGGATCGTCAGCTGCGCATGTCCAGCAAACAAGAGTGACAAGAACACCGACAGCGTGATGAGCAGAAGCACAAGCGCCGACAGCTGAAACACGTTCAGATTTCCTTCTGCTTGCTGGTCATGCGGCCTGGGTTTGGACGCTTTGCCGAGGCTAGCAAGTCTCATGGATAACCGCCCGTGAGAACACACAGCGCATTGGTAGTGACACTCGCCGAAGTCAAAGCCTAATCATAATATGGTTTCGGCCGCTTGAGGCGATTGGAAACTGGAAACGAGCTGAAACACGTCGTCTGCAAATCAAGACGTCTGGTTCCCATAGCTAGTGAAGGTTCCGGAAAGTGACGACTAACGTGATATTCGAGGTAACGGCTGGTGTGCTCATGCCATCACCGAACTTCAGGAGCCGGCATTACCCAGCAACCGGCGGGGCGCCGACTGCCTAGGCCTATCCGCTGCCGACTGGCCGTATCTCCATTCTCTCCTGGCAAACGATCGGCATCGCCATCTTTGAAGAGACGATACTGCGCGCGATTCTGGCCACACTGGTGGGTCTGCTCGTGGAACTGAAGCTTCCAAATCCTGAGCCCTTGCCCTATGATAGGGCCGTGACTGATAGCGACTCTTGCTGGTGGGTTTCTTGCTTGGATGGCGTTCAACAACGCTAGGGTGCGGCAGCTCCGTATCACTGGCAAAGCAAAAGCAGATTTAGGACTCCAACGGTCCCTTGCAACTGAGACAGAACACCTGGGCGTCAGTAAGGAGGTTCAGCATGAGCAGAAGATCGGATCCCCGATTGGCTACCTGGCTTATCAGTACTCTCTTCTGTGTTCACCGGCGGTGATGGCTTTCCGAATGAACGCGGTGGAGGCCACGCCCGAAAATCTGGCCAAAGGACAAGCTATCTATAAGAAACACTGCCAGATGTGCCATGGGGAAAAAGGGTTGGGAGACGGTCCTGCGGGAAAACGTTTGAATCCCAAGCCGTTTGACCTCACAGATAAGGAGCAAATGGCCAGCAAAACCGACGAATACCTGTTCAAAGACATCACCAAGGGCAAAGGCCCCATGCCTGCCTTCGAGCGTAAGCTCAAGGAGGAGGAGCGCTGGATGGTGATTCACTATGTTCGTACTTTCTCCGGAACCGGAGGGAAGTAAATATCTCTCCGACTTGTTCCCCGGACGGCTGCGGGCCTAACGCGCGTCTTCCCCTGCCGGCTCGCTTTGTCTGTCTTCGCCTTGTCAGACTGTCCCTATTAACGAGCGCACACGCAACTTGCCCATAGTGTCTGATATTCTTGATGTTCCATACAAGCACTCTCCTGAGGCAGCTGAAATTAAGTCGCGGACACATTGCAGGCAGCTTTCGATCTCCTCGACTCAAAGTTTACGTCAATTTAACAGCCAGGTCTTAGACTTCTGAAGGCAAATGGTTTCACGTCGATCCTGACGAATCCCAGGCCATCTCATCAATACCAGATACAACATAAAGGGTGCTTATGCGTTGCTTGCCTCGAACCTCTGAAGGGCTAGTGCTGCTTGTGTTGCTGGCTTATCCTGTCCTGCTTAGTTCGCAGTCGCAAATCACCACAGGAACGATTGAAGGCACCGTCGTCGATGAGACCGGCGCTGCCGTTTCCGGTGCCAGAGTGGTCCTGACTCACGTTGGCACGGGTGTCACCCGGAGCCTCAGCACCGACACCGCTGGCCGCTACTTAGCGCCACTCCTTCAGGTAGGCAACTATGAAATCACTGTCCAGCTGACGGGATTCACCACAGTGAAACGAGCTGGAGTCGCTCTGTCGCTGGGGCAAACACAAACCGTCGATGTCACCTTGAAGTTGGCAGCCGTCGAGACTACGGTGGAAGTAACTGAGGCAACGCCTTTGATTGAGACCTCACGATCAGAGGCTAGCTCAACCGTCGACTTGAACCAGGTATCAGCGTTACCGACCAACGGGCGGCGATTCTTCGATCTGGCCTTTCTGACACCTGGGGTCTATCAGGAAAAGGAACGCAACCAGCTTAGTGTCGCGGGGTCTCGAGGTATCAACAGCAACATCAATATTGACGGAGCCGATTTCAACCAGCCCTTCTTTGGGGGCCAGCGTGGTGGCGAACGATCCAGTTCAGCCTACGTGGTCAGCCAGGAAGCGATTCGTGAGTTCCAGGTCGTGCGCGGAAACTTCTCCGCTGAATTCGGACGTTCAACGGGTGGTGTCGTTAACGTCATTACCAGGTCGGGCACGAACGACTTCCATGGAAGCGCTTTTTATTTCCTTCGGCATCGTGAGTTTGCGCCGCGCGACATCGAAGGCTTCGAGCGTGCGCCCATCCGCCAGCAGTTTGGTGGGGCAATTGGCGGTCCGATCCGGAAGAATAAAACCTTTTTCTACAACGTCTACGACCAGCAAGCCGAACGTCAAGCCCTAATCGTGCGGTTCAATAACACCGTTGGCCTCCCGCAAGATATCTTCGCACAGCAGGGAACCTACGAAACGACAAATGGCGTGAATACCTACTTGGTTAAGGTCGATCACGAGCTGGCGCCGTCTCATCTACTCTTCGGCCGCTACAATTACAGCCGGAACAGTGGTGAAAACGGCACCTTCACCGGGGTCACAACCGGCGTCATTGAGAACAACGGAATTGAGAAGGACCGTACTCATACGGCTGTGGTCAATTTGAACAGCATCTTCAGTCCAACTCTGCTGAACGAGTTCCGTTGGCAATATTCATACGAAGAGCGTCCGCGGGTCAACAACGGAGAACAGGATGACTTTGTCAGCGTTGTCGGTCCTCAGACACAAATCACCGGTTGTTGTTTCCTCGGCGGGGTATCTTTTTTGCCCATCACGCAGTATGACGACCGATTGCAGTTTACCGACAATCTGTCGCTGATCAAGGGAGCTCACAACCTGAAAGTGGGTTTCGACTACAACCGCTCGTATGTGGACCAGATCTTCCGAGGCAACTGGAGAGGCGTATACGTGTTCAACACGATTGGCAATTTTGTTCGCGCTCGCAACAAGGAACTCAATCCAGCCACGGGCCAGCCTTTTACGGCTGACCAACTGCGACTCTTTTTTGGAGCCGGCAAGTTTACGGCCAGTGTCAATGAGTACGCCACCTACGTTCAGGATACGATCAAGGTTTCCTCAAGGCTCACTCTAAACGCCGGGCTCCGGTATGAAGCATTCATCATGCCCCAACCCACCCGGCCTAACCCGCTCCTTCCTCAAAGTTCCAGTATCCCGAGCGACAAGGAGATGTGGCAGCCACGCTTCGGTGTGACCTATGACCTCTTTGGACACGGCAATACTGTGTTGAAGTTTGGAGGTGGCCTTTTTTACTCCAGAACACCGCTGCTACTCATTAACCAGGCTTTCAATTCCAACGGCAGCCCCGACGTTGGCGTCACCTTCACCCTGAGTCCCACGCAGATCAATTCGGTGCAAAGCATCCACCCGGAATTTGTTTATCCATTTGTTCCGGATACTTCAACGGCGGAGAACTCCAGCTACATCACGGGAGCGGGAGTTGCCGGACTCAGGCCGGATGCCTCCTTTTTTGCGCCGGACTTCCGAAATCCTCGCTCACTACAATACACTGCCAGCTTGGAACATCAGTTGTCCAATAATCTAGCCGTGGCGCTGGACTACGTCCATAATAACTCCGTCTACCTGGAAAGAATTCACGACGTGAATCTCCCAGCTCCCCTCTATCAATTGGATAACTCAGCTCCTCCAGTGGTGCGGCCGCGTTTCAATACAGCCAACCGCCCGAATCAGAATTTCAACATTCTGCGACAGCAGGAAAGTTCGGCTCGCTCGAACTATGACGCGGTTACGCTCTCCCTCAAACGCCGCTACGCCAGCAGGCTCCAGTTCTACACCAACTATACCCTGGCCTATAACCGCGACGATGATTCCAACGAGCGAAACTTCGCAGGAATTGCATACGAGAACACCTTTAATTTCCGGGACGAGTATCGTTGGAGCCGGAACGACATTCGCCACCGCTGGGTGGGAAGCGGACTTTGTGACCTACCCTTCGGCTTCCAGATCGGCACTATCGTAGAGTGGCGAACAGGCCACCCCTTCAGCGCTTTTACGGGCGTCGACAGCAACGGGGACAACCAGTTTACGGACAAACCCATCATCAGCGGCCTTCCGCTGCTCCGCAATGCTTTCAGGCAACCCAACGTTTTCAATCAAGACTTACGCGTAACGAAGTTTCTAAACATCCGCGAAGGTCATCAGGTTTCGCTGATCTTCGAAATGTTCAACCTTTGGAATACCGAGAATCTGTCGTATGAGGTGAGCACCAACGAAAGTACCACAACGGCTCTCGGTTCCCGATGGGGCCGGGGACAAACTCCGGAGCCCACCTTCAGAGCTCTTCGATTTCCCGATGGAACCCTCAATCGCAACGGAGCGAACGCTGGGGTTCCCTTTCAGTTGCAGCTGGCGGTGAAGTACACGTTTTGAAAGATCCGAGCGCGTCACCTCAAACTGGCCGGCAGCAACAGAACCTCGCGCGGCATTGAGTTAAGAGAATTCACCGCAACAATTCCGTGAATACTTCGTTGGAGAGCAGCAAACCCCGAGGTGTGAGGCGGAGGCGTTCCGGCGTGGATTCAATTAGACCGGCCTCGCGGAGGTATGCAATCGGTCGACAGTATTTATCCTGCACGTCGAAACCGAACCGCTGCCGAAACTCGGGAAGCCCGATGCCGTCGGTCAGGCGCAAGCCCAGAAAAATAGCTTCCTCTTCCCGCTCGATCAAACTCACCTCGCAACGGTAGTCGACGGCATGTTGGCGTTGCTGAATCAATTGGATATAACATCCAACGCCGCGTTCATTTCCCCAGCGCTTGCCATCAAAATCAGAGTAAGCCCCGCAGCCAAAGCCAATAAACGGCTGGCCACTCCAGTACTTAAGGTTGTGTCGTGATTGCTTGCCGGGCCTCGCAAAATTGGAAATCTCATACTGGCGATAACCCAACTCCCCAAATCGGCAGACTGCTTGTGTGTAGAAATCGGTCACTTGCTCATCGCCAGGCAGAGCCCCTGGAGTCGAATCTTCGGAACCGACCTCAGGCACTGAGCCTTCGGGCTGCCCATAGATTTTTCCAAACGGGGTATTTTCGTGAATCTCCAGCAAATACATGGAAATGTGGTCAGGGCTCAAGGCTTCAACATGATCCAGGTTCTCTTGCCAATGCTTCAACGTCTGCCCCGGCAAGCCGGCAATCAGATCAAGGCTGGCGTTGTCAATTCCAACGTGGCGATAGAGGGAAATGGTATCAAAGGATTCCCGGACGCTGTGACTTCGTCCAATCTGTCTCAAGATGTCATCCTGAAACGTCTGCATCCCAATGCTTACCCGATTCACCCCTGCTGCAAGATGCTCGTGCACCTTCACCAGCGTGACACTGCCCGGATTAACCTCAAGTGTCACTTCTACATTTTTCGCTAAAGTAAAGACTTTGCTGAGCAACTGTATCAATTCAGCGATATGACTGGCATCGACGTGCGAAGGAGTCCCGCCACCGAAGTAGATACTATCAACCTCAGCCAGTTCCAGCAGCTCGTGGGAAGCTTTCAATTGCTTGAGAAGGGTCCTCACACCAAGAATCTCTGCACGCAGCGCCCTGAGATAAGGCAGGACAACTGAGTCCGGATAGACTCCTGAGGCAAAGTTGCAGTAGCCACACTTTGAATGGCAGAACGGAATATGAATATAGATACCGAGAGGAAAGCACATGTTATGAGCCCAGAGGAGGAAGGACAGGCTGGGGGTAGAACGACTCCTGCCGCGTTCTGGTTCGGCCGTGCCTTGCGCTTGAGTTATGCCCGATTCTTCAGCAGATTCTGACTGGCCTTGGTGAGCAGCAGTTCTTTGGAAGAAGCAGCCTGCGGAAAGGTGGCACCACCGAAAACCGGCATCAGGGAGGGGAGGGAGCCTCTGCTGGCGATCAGTTGGTTCAAGTCTGCAATCCGCTCACGGACACGACCGGCCACAACATCGACACCCTGTTCGCCCGATTGGGGCAGCACGAATGCAAACTCGTCGTAGGAAAAACGGGCGATGAAGTCGATCTGGCGACAGCAGGACCGCAGCAAGCGGGAGACGGTCTTCATTACGCTGTCGCCATTAAGTGCTGCTGTGTCCGCTTCAGCCTCCTGCAGTGACTTCAGTCCGTTGATTTGAGCCAGCAGCAAACCACAAGTGTGCTTGAAACGGGTTGACCGGATGATTTCATGGGAAAGCAACAGATGAAAGTAACGGTTAGTGAAAAGCCCTGTCTCTTCGTCGAACCGTTGGATCTCCATCTGATGTTTTTCGACTTTGAGCTTGCGTTCGAGGATCCTCTTCTCAAGTAGCCGATTTACCGACTTCCGTAGTTGCTCCACGCCGAACGGCTTGGTGAAGTATTCGGCAGCGCCAAAACGCATTGCGGTGACGGCAGTTTCCACTGTGGGATAGCCCGTGATGACAATCACGTCGGTGCTGGGATTGATAACCTTGGCAGCCTTGAGTAATCCCATGCCGTCGAAGTCCTTGATCTTAATGTCGGTAATAATGATACCGAAATCTTCCCGCTTGATGAGGTCCAGCGCCTCCAGCCCGGATGAACAAACAGTGGTCGGCACATGCTCGAGTGTAAGAATTTCCGCAATCAGATTGCGGATGGTGTCGTCATCGTCGGTAACAAGGATCTTGGTGTTGCGCTTCTCAAAGTCGATGATGGTTTCCCTGCTGGATTCAAAGCGGTTTGGAGGAGATTGTGAGCCCAGAGCCCTGGTCTTGTCGTCCATGGTGCACCTCCAAGTAGAACAGCTGCCGCCTAGTGGAATCAACACTCTCAGCACAACTCGAAAGATTCAAATTCGGCACTGTGAGTGGAGAGTAATGTTACCCGTTTGAGAAATGTGGCGCAAATGGTTTTTCGGAGCACTGCGGACCTAGCCTGGCCCGGCGCCTAACGTCGGCAGTCGGTGAGAGGGAGATCTCCTGAAAGTCGTCGACCCTGGGAGCCACTGCCCTCACGGGGCGACGGGGCAGAGGTCCAAGGCTAGCTTGCAGCGGCGGAAGGGAAATGGTTGGAACGCGAATTGGCATTTCCCGCGTCAGGCGACGGGGACCGACATCCTGGAATCGTGTGTTTCCGAGGAACACACTCACGCCACATACAGGAGACGATGGCTGGGATCGGTGAGATCGATCTCCTCGTATAGCTGGGCCAGGAAATCCATGCCATACCGGGCCAGAAAGTAGAAAATGTTCATCTGCCGTTCTTGTAACGTTTTGAGCGGGTAGAGGATGGACAGGGCTTTCTCGACTTGTTTAGTGAGCACTTCCTGATGCCTGGCTTCGGCGTGAACGAACTTGGTGCGAAGATGACTGACCTGATACTGGATCTTCTGTTGCGTTGTTTTCAGCGCCTCTCCCAAAGTCTGGTCAATCGCTCTTAATGGCGACTCAAGCTCCGCGATCCTGAGCGTGAATTCCCTTTCAATCTCATCAAACCTGCTGGCCAATGTCTGATCGAGGTTCCGCTCGACAATCCTTCTGATTAGCATCTCGCTTCCTAAGAAGACGTCCCGGAAGTCCAGCCTGTATTTCTCCAGGATTTTTCCAATTTTCCTTTCGACAATCGAAAAGCTAAAGCGCGGGAAAACGATCGGGGCTTTCCTGCCAAACTCAGGATAGAGTGAGCTGACCTGAGCGAGGTAGGCCACCTCCGACGGGCCTGCCACGTAAGTCAAAGTGGGCAACAAGTAATCCTGTAGCACGGGGCGGAACAAGACGTTTGCACTGAACTTCCAGGGAGCAGCCCGCATGAGGTCGCGCCACGCTTCTATGGAAGAACATTTTTCGCTTCCCTTGGCTCGTATGCCATGGTCATCCCGGATCAGAGCTCGACGCTTACCGTCGTCATCAAAGAAGAGCCCGGTCGCATCCCCATCGAGAAGCACTTGAGCATGATAGCCCGAGTTGACCAACTGCCGGCTCTGCGCTTGGATGAGCGATTGAAACTTGTCTGAATTGAGTAGAATCGAGTCGAAAGCCGGTCTGGCGAGTCCTTTCAGCGCCTCGCTTTGGGGGTCAATGAGAATGAGGCCATAGTTTGAAAACAAATACGAAAACGCTTCGCCAAATGCAGAGGCGAAGCTCTTTCCCTCCCTGTAACCGCCTTCAAGGTTGAGCCTAAACTCACGTTTGAACTCGGAGTCGGGCAAGGCGTCGAGAAACTCCGCCAGCACGGACTGCACTGAGCTAGAGAAGGTGACTTGCCCCACCGAGCGCCCCTGGTCGGTGTTGCTAGCCTCATAGCGCACTTGCCGGGGCTGTGAGTCTCCGTCGACCACATAGCAGTGGTTCACTTCCGCCAGGTCGTGATCCTCAGTAGCCATCCAGAAGACGGGAGCAGTCTTGATTCCGCGGCAAGCATAGTGAGCAGCCAGCTTGACAGCCGTCAACGCTTTGTAAATCGTGTAAGCGGGCCCGGTAAAGAGCCCGACCTGCTGACCAGTGACTACAGCCCAGCAATCCGGATCCCTCAGTTTTTCCAGGTGTTCCAAGGTCCGCTCACCCGCGCCGAACGAGCGGTTCTGGGTTTCCAGAATCTGACAGAGTTGCTGCCGATGGGGTAGATGGCAGGAGTGTGCCAGGCCTTCTTTCTTGAAGTGCTCCAGCGAGTACGGAGCCGAGAAGAAGCCTTGAACCTTTGGAAAATCGTGAAGGAAGTCCAAGAACAAAGCAGACGTTTTCGGGATGTCCTTGAAGGGGATCGTTCGATCTTTGATCATCTCAGTTGCCAGTTGTCAGGAACCAGTTGCCAGGGGGCCGTCAGCGGCTGTCAATTCTCAAGTGATGTTTCCAACAACGGACAACGGAGGGACCGGTGGCAACGAGCTTACGAGTGCTTCACGATCCGATCAATCTGTGTCAGGTCTACCAAGAGCGGTTCCAAGCGGGCCAGGGGCAGTGCGTTGGGCCCGTCACTGAGCGCCCTCGAGGGGTCCTCGTGAACTTCCATGAAAATGGCGTCAATACCTGCTGCGAGTCCAGCTCGAGCAAGATACTCAATGAACTGCGCTTGTCCGCCCGACACCGCACCCTGGCCGCCAGGCAACTGCAAGCTGTGAGTGGCATCGAAAACCACGGGATATCCGAATTGGCGCATCACCGGGAACGAGCGAATGTCTACAACCAGGTTATTATAGCCAAAAGAGGATCCACGCTCTGTCAACAGCATCCGCTGGCACCCGGCACCCTCCATCTTCTTGACCACATTCTGCATGTCCCAAGGTGAGAGGAATTGACCCTTTTTGATGTTGACGGGTCGTCCACTCCTTGCAACGGCAAGCAAGAGATCAGTTTGACGGCACAGAAACGCGGGAATCTGAAGACAATCCACCGCTGCGGCGGCTGGCTCGACTTGGGCAGCTTCGTGGACGTCCGTCAACACCGGCAAACCGAGTTCCTCCCGAACTGATTTCAGTACGGCGAGTCCGCGCTCCAGTCCCGGCCCCCGGAACGAGTTCAAGGAACTCCGATTCGCCTTGTCGAAGGAGGCCTTGAAAACAAACGGAACCCCGCACCTTCTGGTGATCGTCTTGATTTCACGCGCCAGGAAATGACAATGCTCTGGACTTTCGATTACACAGGGACCGGCAATCAAGAAAAAAGGCCGACAGCCACCGACAGGAACAGCGCCGATTTCAAATTCACGAATAGGGTTCATGAAGTTCAAGAATACAACCGACCGGCGAGAAGCTCACTGTCTAGGACTTCCCGTTGTGCACTGTCCATCACTATCGAGCACCTGCGGGACGCCGTCAAACTGATTGTCTCTCGATGACCTCCCTGCGGGCCAGGAGCGAAGCACCTGAGGCCAGCAACCGAACCTTGCGATAGGCATAGGCAGCCTCAATGAACGCCTTGAACAGGGGGTGGGAAGTCAGGGGCTTTGACTTGAACTCGGGATGAAACTGGCAACCCACAAACCAGGGGTGCCTTTCAACTTCGATGACCTCGACGAAATTATTGTCTGGAGAGGTACCCACGATCTTGAGGCCATGGGCTACCAGCGTCTCTTCATATTCGCGATTGAACTCGTAGCGGTGACGATGGCGCTCCGAGATCTCGTTCTGCCCGTAAGCGCGGCGCGTCTCGGATCCTGGCGTCAGCATACAAGGATAAGCTCCTAGCCGCATGGTGCCACCCAAGTCGTCAATCCCACGCAACTCACGCAGCTTGTAGATCACGCGGTGCTGCGTAGCCGGATTAAACTCCGAGCTGTCAGCATCTGCCAGTCCACAAACATTTCGGGCAAACTCGATCACGCTGCATTGCATACCCAGGCAAATACCGAAAAATGGCACCTTTTCGGTCCGCGCAAAGAAAATGGACCGAATCATCCCTTCGATACCCCGTTTGCCGAACCCTCCTGGAATCAGAATCCCGTCGTAATCGCGCAACTGCGCCTGCCAGTCCTCTCCTTCGACGCCCTCAGCCTCAATCCAACGAATCACCGTGCGGAGATTCTGGACCAACCCTCCATGGACAAGCGCTTCCTTTAGACTCTTGTACGATTCTTCAAATTCAACATATTTCCCGACGATCGCGATGTGCACTTCGTCAGCAGGATTCTTGATCCGTTCAATCAATCGGTGCCACTGGGTCATGTCTGACTCATACAAAGGCAGATTCAGTTGTTTGAGAATGATTTGATCCAGTCCCTCCCCACCCAGGACTAAGGGAACCTCATAAATCGAGTCCACATCTTTGGCAGTAATGACGGCGTCCTCTGCGACTGAACAAAACAGGGCGATTTTGGCTTTCATTTCTTTCGACAAGAAACGATCAGTGCGGCATAAGAGGATATCGGGCTGAATACCGATAGCACGGAGTTCTTTGACGCTGTGCTGGGTCGGTTTCGTCTTCAGTTCTCCCGCGGCGTTGATAAAGGGGACCAGAGTGAGATGCACAAACAGCGAGTTTTCGCGACCCACGTCCTGCCGCATCTGGCGGATGGCTTCGAGAAAGGGGAGCGACTCGATGTCACCCACGGTACCGCCAATTTCAACGATCACCACGTCAGCATCGGCACTCACCTTTTTGATTGCGCCTTTGATCTCGTTGGTCACGTGGGGGATGACCTGAACCGTCTTTCCCAGATAGTCGCCGCGCCGTTCTTTCTGGATGATGGACTCGTAGATCTTACCCGTGGTCAGGTTGTGATCGCGGGTCAAACGGGCAGAGGTGAAGCGTTCGTAGTGCCCCAGATCCAGATCCGTTTCGGCGCCATCGTCCGTGACAAAGACCTCGCCGTGTTGGTAAGGACTCATGGTTCCTGGATCTACATTGAGGTAAGGATCAAACTTCTGGAGGGTGACGCGATAGCCTCGGCTCTCCAGCAGCCTGCCAATGGAGGCTGCGGCCAAACCCTTTCCCAGGGAAGAGACAACACCGCCTGTTACAAAGATAAATTTGGTTGCCATGATCGCTCCTTGATGAGGTGGTTAATGCGTTCAAGGTCTTGCGGAGTATCAACTGCGAGAGACTCATAAGCGGTGTTTACTACTTTGATCCGGTATCCATTTTCCAGAAACCGCAGTTGCTCGAGACCTTCCGCCCTCTCCAAGAAAGACTCCTTCAGCGTGGGCAGTTGCTCGAGAAACTTCTTGCGATAGCCGTACAACCCGATGTGCTTGTAAAACGTCTGCACCTGGCCCAGGCGGCTGGCCGAGTGAAACGAGGGAATGGGGGAACGCGAAAAGTAGAGGGCAAAGCCGTCCTTATCTACAACGACTTTAACGACATTCGGGTTTTGGAGTTCCTCTGGCGAACTTCCCGAACTAC
>Ga0209382_10006301_pt1 | contig 15297 bp, 10 predicted proteins | sample SoiMetdeltSBSDD5_FD_187599 | JGI IMG/M metagenome (GOLD analysis project Ga0209382, IMG submission 187599) | Bulk soil microbial communities from a Populus tree surrounding site in Tennessee, USA - Soil MetaG P. deltoides SBSDD5 (SPAdes) (version 2) | ecosystem: Environmental > Terrestrial >... | reverse complement strand
ATGCTGCTTCGCATCACCCCGCATCTCGCTATCGATGATGCCGAAATCGACGAACGTTTCGTGCGTGCCTCGGGCCCGGGCGGGCAGAACGTCAACAAAGTGGCGACCGCCGTGCAGCTTCGCTTCGATGCGTCGCGGTCACCCTCGTTGGACGACGAGCTGCGAGAGCGGCTGCGATCCCTGGCAGGCTCGAAGATGACCGCCGACGGGGTGCTGGTGATTGATGCGAGAACGTTTCGGACGCAGGCCGAGAACCGGGAAGCCGCGCGGCAACGGCTGATTGGGCTGCTTCGTCAGGCGGCCATTCGTCCAAAGCGGCGACGCAAGACGAAACCGACTGGAGCATCGAAGGAGCGGCGCCTCACCACGAAGAAGCGCCGCTCGGAAGCGAAGCGGGGACGAAAACCCGTTCGCGGAGACGATTAGGGAGACGACTAGCTGGTTGTTCGCTTTGCGGCCACGTAGTACTTGCGTGCGCGAACCTTCATCCCCTTCGTCTTGATCTTGACCTCGAGCTCATGGCGCTTGCCATCGAGCTTGGTCGGCTCGAAGCCGAGCGCGTACTGCTGATGCAACTCGTCGGCAACGCGCGCGAACGTCGACTTGAGATCGTCGGCGCGGGTCAGCTCGAAATATCCACCACCGGTTTCTTCGGCGATCTTCGGCAAACCGGGATCGGGCCGTTGCGACATCCCGCCGCCCGATCCGCCAAAGCCGCCGCCGAATCCTCCTCCTCCAACGCCAGGCAACGGACTCTGACGACGGCCGTACGGCATGCGGCTCTCGAGACCAATCGCATACACCATCACGTCGTCTTTCGTCGCGCGATCGACGACGTCCATCACGCTGACGTTGTTGGTCTTGAAGTTCATCGGACTGTCGACGCCGTCGGTGAACAGCAGAACGACGCGCCGGCCATCTTGGCTGACAAGTTCCGCCATCGCCTTGTTCGCCGCGTTCCACAGCGGCGTCGGACCTTCGGTCTGCATCTCGCCGCGAAGGATGTTGACAAGCGTTTGCTGATTGTTGGTGAACTCCTCGGGCTCCAGCGTGATCTTCGCGGCGAACGTGCCGATGCGCGCTTTGTCGGCCGGCAGCAAGCGGCGCACGAGCTCTTCGGCCCCGAAGTTCACGAGCCGGAAGTTCTCCTGCATGCTGCCGCTGCGATCGAGCATCACGGCAATTGAGATCGGCTGCGTCTCGGCGGCGAAGAGCGAGAGCGGCTGCAGCTTGCCGTTGTCGTACACCTCGAAGTCGTCGCGGGTCAGATTCGGAACCAGGCGGCCTGAAGCGTCGGTCACCGTCGCATACACCGCGACCGTGCTCGCGCCGCTGCGGAACGGCTGCTGGGGTGTGGCGTCCTGTGCCGCTTGTTGAGCAACCGCCGCCACAGAAAATCCAGCGGCCAGGCACGCTGGGAGAAATGCTCGCGTTCGTCGCAAGCGATCTCGGCTTCCACGCATGGGGATTACCTCGACTGGCCCGAACAACAGAAACAGGCCCAAAACTCGGCAGGCAAGATCCATTGTCGCACAATCCTGGTGCGGCACACATCGTGAAATAGGTCAGCCGGAGGGCTTTGATGAACCGAGCCATTGCCATGGTTCTGCTTTCGTGCGGAGTCACCCTGGGCGCCGTGGTAGCGCAGGAGCCGAAGGTCAATCCGGACGCAAAGCTCCTGCTGGACTTCAAGAAGCGCGTCGATGGCTACATGGAGATGCAGCGCAGCCTGGAGAGGAAGGCGCCGCCGCTGAAACAGACCGAGGATCCCGCGAAAATCAAGGCCTCGCAGGATGGGCTCGCCGCGCTGATTCGCTCGGCCCGCGCCACCGCGAAGCAGGGGGAGATCTTCACACCTGAAATCGCACAGCTCTTCAGGCGCCTGATGTATCCGGAAACCAAGGGCGCACAAGGGAAAGAAACGAAGCAGGCGATCAAGGAAGATGCGCCGAATCCGAAAGCCGTTCCGCTGAAAGTCAATGCGCGCTATCCCGATTCTGCGCCGCTGCCGACGGTTCCGCCAAACCTGCTGGCGAGCCTGCCGCAGCTTCCCGACGATCTCGAGTACCGCATTATCGGCAACGACCTGATTCTTCGCGATGTTCAAGCCAACGTGATCGTGGACTACATGCCCAAGGCAATACGGTAGGAGGTGTCATGCGCCGGCGTTTTGCGTCTTCCTGGGTTCTGACGGGAGTAGCCGTTTCAATGCTCACCGCGCACGCGTTGACAATCGCGGCGCAAACGCCGCCGTCCAAAGCTGCGGGCGACGCGGCGCTACCGAACAAGAAGGGCTCGGTCAAGTTCGCTGTGATTGGCGACACCGGAACTGGCGGAAGCGACCAGCTGCGCATCGCGGAGCGCCTCACAGATTCACGGAATCGGTTTCCGTTCGAGTTCGCCCTGATGCTCGGCGACAACCTCTATGGCGGAGAAGGGCCGGACGACTTCGCGAGGAAATTCGAGCGTCCCTACAAGGCGCTGCTCGATGGCGGCGTGAAGTTCCATGCCGTGCTCGGGAACCACGACGATCCCAAGCAAGCCTTCTACAAGCCGTTCAACATGAACGGCGAACGCTACTACTCGTTCAAGGCGCCCCAGGGCAGCGTCCGCTTCTTCGCGCTGAACAGCAACTACATGGACAAGGCGCAGCTCGCCTGGCTCGAAAAGGAATTATCGGCGAGCGATTCAGGGTGGAAGATCGCGTTCTTTCACCATCCGCTCTATTCGTCGGGCGACAAGCACGGAGCTGACGAAGTGTTGCGCGAACAGCTCGAGCCGTTGTTTCTGAAGTACGGCGTCGATCTGGTGCTCACCGGCCACGAACACTTCTACGAGCGGATCAAACCGCAAAAAGGCATCCACTACTTCGTCGCGGGAAGCTCGGCCAAGCTGCGCAAGGGAAATATCGGCAACTCCGACATCACGGCCAAAGGCTTCGATCAAGGCTACGCGTTCCTGCTGATGGAGATCGATGGCGACCAGCTCTACTTCCAGACGATTAACGACCAAGGCAAGACGATCGACGCAGGTGGCTTCGCTCGTCGCGCGGGGGACAAAAAGTCCTAGCGCATGTTGGCGGCGGCAGTGATGGTCGCCGTCGCCATCGTGATCGCTTCGATGCTGCCGCGCCGCTCGACGTCGGTCCACTCGTCAGGCGCGTGGGCGCGGCCGCCGGGCCCGCCGCGGCCGATCGTCACCGCGGGAATTCCCATGCTCATCGGCACGTTCGAATCAGTGCTGCTGATGGCGTAGCGTGGTGTCATCCCGAACGCCGTGACCACAGCGCTGGCCGTCTGCACGATCGCCGACGACTGCGGCGTCTCGCCGCATGGCCGGTCACCAATCAGCTTCGGATCGGCGTCTACCTTCCCTTCGCGCGTTGATCGCGCCGCATTCTCTTCGTCCACGGCCTGTTTCACGAGGCCGAGAAACGCCTCGTTGACTTTCTTCAGCTCGGCGCATGACTCGGAGCGGAGATCGATGTCCATGCGCACCTCGGCCGGGATCGAGTTCACCGACGTGCCACCGCTCACGACGCCGACGTTGAACGTCGTTTTGGGATTCGAGGGGACTTGCAGCTTCGAGAACTTCGCAATCGCAGCGCCCATCGCAAACGCCGGATTGACGAGACCAAACGCGCCGTAGCTATGCCCGCCCGGACCCTTGAAGCTCACGCGATACCGCAGGCTGCCAACGCCGCCCCGTGTAATTGAGGATGGCTCCTGGCCATCAATCGCGATGAACTGCTTGATCCGATCCTTGTATGGTCCCTGCCGCAGCAGATACTTCACCCCGCGCAGATCGCCTTCCCCTTCCTCCCCCACATTCCCGACGAACAGCACATCCTTGGTCGTCCGCATCCGTCCTGCACTCATCGCCCGAACGACGGCGAGGAGGAGCGCGATGCCGCGGGTGTTGTCGCCGATGCCGGGTGCGGCCAGCCGCGTGCCCTGCCGCGTCACCTTGACGTTGGTCCCTTCCGGAAACACGGTGTCGAGGTGGGCCACAACCGCCAGCATCGGGCCGCCGGCCGGCCCGGTGCCCTTGCGGACACCAAGCGCGTTGCCTTCGGGATCGATCGCCACGTCCGAGAGTCCGGCTTTCCGGAGCAGGTCAGCGTACGCCTTGGCTCGGGCCTGCTCCTTGAACGGCGGGGCCGGAATCTCGTTGAGCGCGATCAGCTCCTGCACGAACCGTTCGTAGTCGGATTCGATGAACGCGGCTGCCTGCTTGAACTCCGGACTGGAGAGCAGGCGTTTGACGTCGGCGTCCGGGTTGGCGCCCTGCGCGAGCGCCAACCCGGGAACGGAGCTGAGGAAAATGAGGATCGCCATCGCTCGACGAACCATCCTATTTCAAGGCCTCCTTCGCGGTGGTGATCTCGGGACGGACCGGACCGTCAGCCTTCGCCGAAGCCAGGACGAGGGCCTGGGAGTACTTGCGCATCGCCGCCGTGTTGCCGGTCGCGCGGGCAGCTTCAGCCGCGCCAGCGATGGCCCGATAACGATTGGGTTCTTTCTTCAACGTGGTCTCGAATGCGAGCAGCGCCTCTGCCGGCTTCTTCAGCGCGAGTAACATCTCGCCGAGCTGTTCGCGTGCGGGCGCGATCGGTCCGGGGGTGACGGCGTTCTTCTCGATCTTATCCTCGCGATCCGCCGCTTGGCGCATGAGCGACAAGCCTTCGTCCTTGCGGCCATCAGCAAACGCCAGCCACGCGGACGCACCGAGGTGTTGAATGGCGACCTGCTCCGCCCAGTACGATTCTTTCGCTGCTGCAAGCTTCCCCTGCAGCTGTTCGAGATTGCCGATCGCCGTTCGCGCCGCGGCCAGATCCTTCTGCTCCATGCGGGCGGCGCCAATCGCTTTCGCGAACCACGTGATCGCATCCGCCTGCGGGAACGTGCTGGCGGACGCCTCGAGTGCGGCGGCCTCGGGCCACGCGCTGCGCTCGAGTGCATAGCGAGCGGGAATCGCCGCCGACGCGAATGCGGCGCCAAGCGGCGGTGCGGCGCCGGCGACTGCACCAGGCGCGACCAGGCGCGCGCGCACATCGCCGAGCCCGTCGACAACCTTCTTCGTCGACGCGTCCCGCGCGAGCTGCAGATAGGCATACGTCTGATAGTCCATCGCGTGCAGTTCCTCGCCGGGTGTTTTGACGCGGCGCGCCGCCTCGGCCGAGGCGATGTTCGATTCGATCGATTCCTGCCAGTTGCCCAGCCGCGTGAACGTGTGCGACGGCATGTGCAGCGCGTGCGGCGCATCGGGTGCGATCTTCGAATAGCGCTTGGCGGCGTCGAGCGCACGCGATGCCAGCGGCGGAGCGTCGTAGGCGTGAATGATGTAGTGGACAAAGCCCGGGTGATCGGGCTGCGTTGGCACGAGCTGCTCGAGGATCTTCCCCGCCTCCAACAAGCTCGCATACGTCATGTCCGACGGGTCCTGCGACGAGGCGATCGCAAGCGCGTAGAACGCTGACGCTTCAGGATCCTTTGGATTGCTCGCCGCGACCTGCTTCATCGCATCGCGATACGCCAGGACGCGAGTCCGCTGGTCCTTGGTCTCGAAATCCGCATACAGCCGACCGGCCGCGTCGATGAACGCGCGCTCGCGATCGGTCTTGGCGCCCACCGCCTTCGCTTTCTCGATGGCGGCACGCCCGGCCTGGAGCACCGGCGGCGGTTTGATGCCTGCCGCGAACGGGTTGCCCCACCGGCTAAGCGCAATGCCCCAATGCGCGATGCCGCAGGAGGCGTCGGCCGTCGCCGCGGCGTTGAAACTGTCGATCGCCGGACCGAACTCGAACGAGTGGAGGAGCGCCATTCCGCGAAGAAACGCCGGCTGCGCCGCCTCGGTGCATGATGTCGAAAACTTCACGGTGCCGATCTTGTCGTGACCCCCGGCATGATGGGCTTCCTGCGGCGCGCTTCCGGGCGACGCCAGCAGAGCCGCCAGCGCAAGACTGAACAACATCACAAACCTCCTCTGAGATCAGACCGGAAATCCGCGCGAGCTGCCGCCAATCCAACCCCGAGAATTCCGCGAACTGTGAATTATAAGGCCGCGCCCCGTTCCTCGTGCTACGCTTCGAGCAGCCCTGCCCGTTTTTGGAGAACGTCATGATCCCGTACGTGACGATCCTTGTCGCGGCTCTCGCGTTCGCGCAGGAGAGCCCGCAGGAAAAACCGAAAGTTCCCAAAGATTCCATCGAGCTCACCGTCATCGGCTGCCTCAAAGGTCGCGCGCTCACGACGATCGAGAAGCGTCAGACCGACGTCGAGAGCGGCCCGTACGTCGGCGAACGTACGTTCCGGCTCGCCGGCAAGCGCGATCTCATGAAAGAGGTCGAGAAACACGATCGTCACCTGGTCGAAGTCGTCGGCATCGTCAAGCGCTCGTCGCTCGACGACAAAGGGATGAAGGCCGGATCAGTGACGTTTGGCGGCGGCTCTCCAGTCGCGGGCCGCGGCATACCGAGCCCGGCCGACAACACGCCGGTCATGGATATCTCGGCGGTGAGGATGCGATCCAGTTCCTGTGGTGGGAATTAGATCGTGGTCGTTCCCGGGTTCCCGGGTTCCAGGTTCCCGGGTTCTTGGTTCATCGGTTCATTGGTTCATTGGTTCATTGGTTCTTGAGCACCAAGGAACCGAGAACCGGAGAACCGAGAACCGGGGAACCGGGAACCTGGGAACCCGGGAACGACACGAATCATCAAAACACAAACTTCACCGCCAGCTGCACTTGGCGCGGATCGCCGACGCCCGTGCGCAGGAAGCCATCGAAGTTGAACAATGCCGGCGTGCTGAGCGGGTTAATGTTGTTGGCGTTGTTGAACGTGTTGAACATCTCCAGAATCGGTGTGAGCTCGTAGCGCATGCCGAACCTGAACGGCCGCGCCAGGCGCCAGTCGAACGTGAAGAATTCGTTGTCCTTCCGCAGGCTGTTGCGACCGGCGTCGGCGCCGTTCACGATTCGCGGGCTTGCCGTGATCGGCTGCGCGCTGCGGTACTGCACGCGCGCGTTCGCCCAAAAGCCGTGCGGAATCGTGAAGTACCCGAAGAAGTTCACCTTGTGCCGGATGTCCCGATCGGACGGACCCCAGTCCTTCGATAGATCGAAGAAGTTGAAGCTTCGATCGGTGAACGGATCCCGCTCGTTCGAGTCGTTGTCTTCGTCCTTCGCCAGCACGTAGTTGCCTTCGAGCTGGAACCCAGCCGACAGCCGCTTGCGCACACCGAGCGTCAACCCGCGATAGCGTGATTCGCCGAGGCTGTTCGCGACCATGACCTCATCGAGCTGCGGGCCCCAGAGCCGCGAGTACGTGAAGCGGTTGCCGGTGTTCACTCCCAGATCGCAGCACACCGGGTTTGTCCGGTTGAAGTCGAGGAACCGGGTCAGGTCGTTCCCCTCGTTCCAGATGAAGTCGACGTACCCGACCCAGTCAGGCGCGAGCTCTTGCTCGTAAGCAACGTTGTACGCAAACACGTGCGGGTTCTGGTAATCGCGGTGGAACACCCGCACGCCGCTGAAGAGTGGGAACTGTCCTTCCGGGAGCGGTGTCGGTGTGATCACACCCGGCCACGTCGGCGTTGGGGCGCCGAACGAACGCAGATTGTCCGTGCTCGCGAAGATCGTCTGCTGCTGCAGGCCGTTGGTCGTCACGGATCCGACCTGGCTCAGCATGTTCTGCCGGGCGTAATACACGCCCCAGCTCGCGCGCAGGACCGATCGGCCGTTGCCGCGCACGTCCCACGCGGCGCCGACTCTCGGCTGCCACATCGCCCACTGGCTCGGAATGGTGCCGTCGGACGGGAACGCGGGATCGTTTAGGAACGCGCCATACGCCGTCGTCCGCGGATCCACCGTCTCGGGCATCGTCTGCGCATCCCAGCGCAGCCCGTAGTTGAGCGTGAGATTCGGACGAACCTGCCAGGAGTCCTGCGCGAAGAGCGAGAACTCGTTGTTCGTGATCTTCGATGCGCCGGCAGCGTCGGTCGCGAGCCCGGTCCGACCCGCACCTTGGAGGTAGAAGAGCAACGGTCCACCGTCCGTGCCGAAGCCTGACGGGCAGGAGGCCGGCAAGGTCACGTAGACGGTCGACGAGAAGTCCGACGTCGAACAGCTGATGGTGTTCGGTCCGAAACCTCCGGCAGCGGCTGGTGACGCGTAGCGGAGGAATCCAGCGACGCTGCTGAACAGATACCGTCCTGTGAAGAACCCTCGGAACACCTGATCGTTCAGCGTGTGCATCCACTCGCCGCCTAGCTTGAAGGTGTGCGACCCGGTTACGTACGAGAGGTTGTTGCGCAGCTGGGTTCGCCAGATCAGCTCGTCGACGTTCGGCTGGAGGAAGAACGGGTTTCCAAACCTGAACGTCGGGGAGAAGCCCATGCCGGTGTCGGCCGCAAGGTTTGACTCGACCGCGGTTCGCGGCCGGCTCTCACGCGAGTAGGTGAAATGTGCCTCGTTGACCATTCGCGTCGAGAGCGTCGTAAACCAGTTCAAGTTCATGACGTTGATGCGCGCGGGATCACCTTCGATCCCGTTCGCAGAATTTCCGTACGTGGCAACGTCGAACGTCTCGTTCTCTTTTCGCGAGTGATTGAAGTTCCACGATCCCGACACGTTGTTGTTGGTATTGGCAACGAGATCCAGCTTGCCCAGCAACGCGATCGTTTCAGTGGGGCGCGTGATCGGGTTGCCTTCTTCCTGGTTCAGCCGTGTCCGGAAGAAGTTCAACAACGCCGTCCTCTGGCAGTCCGCGTTCGAGTTGATCAGCCCCTCGTTCTGAGGCACCGTCGGGTTCTGCACGGGACAGCCTGTCGGTCCAAGCTGCGTACTGAGGTTCGGACGCTGGAAGTTGCCAGTAATCCCTTCGAACGCGAGGAAGTAGAACGCCTTGTCCCTACGGATCGGTCCACCGACCGTACCGCCGAACTGCTCGCGATGAAACTTCTCGAGCGAAGTACCGTCGGACAACTCACCGGTCAGCCCTTCCATGCGCTGAAAATGGAACAGGCTGCCACGTACGTTGTTGGTCCCTGACTTCGTGATGACGTTGACGACTCCGCCCGCAGTACGGCCGAACTCGGCGGGTGCACCGCTTGCGATAACCTGAAACTCCTTCACCGCATCCAACGTGATGTCGATCGATGCGCGCTGGCCGCCGGCCTGCTCGCCGAAGAAACCGTTGTTGTAGTCGCCGCCGTCGAGGCTGATGTTGTTGAAGATGCCGCGCTGGCCTGCGAACGTGATCTCATCTCCATCCGGACCCTGGACGACGCTGACGCCCGGCGTAAGGGTGAGCAGATCCTCGAACTTGCGGCCGAGAATGGGAATCGTTTCGATCGTCGTCTGATTGAGCGTCGTTGCCGCCGCTGTTCTCGACGATTCGATCACGGGCGTGGCCGTCGTCACCGTGACGGTTTCGGCGACACCAGACACTTTCATCGATACAGGCAAGTTGATCGCCTGACCAACCGTGAGCTGTACGTTCTCCTGCACCATCGTCGCAAAACCCGAGAGTGTGAAGGTGACGCGATAGTTGCCAGGAGGGAGCTGCAGAAAAACGAAGCGTCCGTCGCTTTCGGTGACGAGCGTCCTCGCGATGTTTGTATCCAGATTACGGGCTTCCACGCTCACACCCGGCAGGCTTGCGCCAGTCGAGTCGCTCACGGAACCCTGAATGACCCCTGTGGTGATTTGAGTCTGTGCCGCGGCTGTGGCACCAACAGCCAGCAACACGACGAGGGTGGAGACAAGCAGGCGACTTGACATCCTAGACTCCTCTCTCTCAGGTGCTGCGCCGGATGGTAGCGTAAACTGTGGTTCTCATGGCGAATATTCTTCAGAATTTGCCGGTCGGCGAGAAGGTTGGCATCGCCTTCTCCGGCGGTCTCGATACGAGCGCAGCGCTCCACTGGATGCGCAGCAAGGGTGCGATCCCATTTGCGTACACTGCGAACCTCGGGCAACCCGACGAGCCGGACTACGATGAGATCCCTCGTCGCGCGCTGCAATACGGCGCTGAAAAAGCGAGACTCATCGATTGCCGTCCGCAGCTCGTTGCAGAGGGCCTTGCCGTCCTCCAGTGCGGCGCGTTTCACATCTCCACTGCCGGCGTTCCGTATTTCAATACGACACCAATTGGTCGAGCGGTCACCGGAACCATGCTCGTCGGCGCCATGAAGGAAGACGACGTGCACATCTGGGGCGATGGCAGCACGTTCAAGGGAAACGATATAGAGCGGTTCTATCGCTACGGTCTCCTCGCCAATCCCAGCCTGCGCATCTACAAGCCCTGGCTCGATCAGACGTTCATCGACGAACTGGGTGGACGGGCGGAGATGTCCGCGTACATGCAACGCGTTGGCTTGCCGTACCACATGAGCGCGGAGAAGGCGTATTCCACCGACTCGAACATGCTCGGCGCGACTCACGAAGCCAAGGACCTGGAGAAGCTCAGCACCGGCATCACCATCGTCGAACCCATCATGGGCGTGGCGAGCTGGCGTGAGAACGTCCCGGTCAAACGCGAAGAGGTGTCGATCCGGTTCGATGAGGGCCAGGCGGTCGCCATCAACGGCATCACATTCAAGGACGCGGTGCAGTTGATGATGGAGGCGAATCGGATCGGCGGGCGGCACGGCCTCGGGATGAGCGATCAGATCGAGAACCGGATCATCGAGGCCAAGAGCCGCGGGATTTACGAGGCGCCAGGGATGGCGCTTCTGTTCATTGCGTACGAGCGCCTCGTCACCGGCATCCACAACGAGGACACCATCGAACAGTACCGGGACAACGGCCGTCGTCTCGGACGCCTGCTCTACCAGGGACGCTGGTTCGATCCGCAGTCGATGATGCTGCGCGAAACCGCTCAGCGGTGGGTCGCCCGCGCGATTACGGGTGAGGTCACGCTCGAACTGCGCCGCGGCAACGATTACTCGATCCTGGACACGGCGTCTCCCAACCTGACCTACAAGCCCGAGCGGCTCACGATGGAAAAGGGAGAGTCCATGTTCACGCCGCTCGACCGGATCGGGCAGCTGACGATGCGGAATCTCGACATCGTGGACACGCGCGACAAGCTGATCACCTACGTCCGCACGGGTCTGCTCTCGCCACTGAGCGGGAGCGCCGTGCCGCATCTGCCTGAACCGGTTCACAACCCGGACGGCGGAGACGATCCGGCCGAAACCCCTGAGCGCGAGCAGGGGTCCGCCAAGTCCCGGTAACGCCCGCAAAGCGCACGTCCGGGCCCGTTTTGGCATAAAATATTGTGTTCGACACGGTCTTATACAGGTCCCGGTCTACGCAATAGCTGAGCTTGGGATCCTCAGTGAAACATCCCGGCGTCCAAGGAAGTAAAGCTGTCAAAGGACGCATGTGCCGGGCGTTCTGATCCGGCCAAGGAGAGATATGCGAGCAGAGATTATTCGGCGGGCCAAGTCGGGCCTGCTCGACGACGATGAGCTCCAACTCGTGATTACCGAGCAGATTGAAGAGGATCCGTCGTTCTGGACGGGCTCGGGCAAGAGCCGGACGATCATCAACGTCGAGGTCAACGACGGCCACGTCACCTTGAAGGGGCAGGTGCGTTCCGCCCTCGAGCGTCGGCGTGCGGACATCCTCGCACGGGCTCTCGGTGCCGCGGGTGTGGACAACCTCCTCAAGATCACCGACGAGACGCCGACCGACAAGAAGAAGCAGCGCGTCGCCTGAGCGGCGCCGACAATTCAGCCGCGCGGGGCCGTCCGGCCCCGCCGGACCCGGTCTCCTACCTGCGGTAGTTCACGCGATCACAACCTGACCCCCACCTTCGCTCGTGACTGCACGCGAAGGTTGCCGTGGTACCATCCGCCCGAGCTTGAGCGGCCCGCATCTCGATCGCCCCATAGGATTCTGGACCTCCGTGTCGCTGGTCATGGGCAACATGATCGGGTCGGGCGTCTTCTTGCTCCCCGCATCGCTCGCGCCGTTTGGCGGCGTCAGCCTGCTTGGCTGGCTGGTGTCCGCGGCTGGCGCGCTCGCCCTCGCCCTGGTCTTTGCCCGGCTCGCGCAATTCAATCCGCTCACGGGGGGGCCGTACGCCTTCACTCGCCAAGCCTACGGTGATCTGGCCGGCTTCCTGGTCGCCTGGGGATATTGGATTTCAACCTGGTGCACGAACGCCGCATTGGCCGTTGCGGGCGTCGGCTATCTCGATCCGTTCTTCCCATCGATCGTCCGAGACCCGCCGCGTGCCGCAACCCTCGCGGTCGCGATTGTCTGGCTGCTGACGGCTGTGAACGTGTTGGGCGTCCGCAGTGCTGGCCGGCTGCAGCTCGTCACCACCGCGCTGAAAATTCTGCCTTTGGTCGTGGTCGGCGTGGCAGGTATCTTCGCTTTCGATCCATCCGCCTTCAGCGTGACCGGTTCAGCACTCGAGATCGGCAAGGGCACGATGGCGACCGCGACCCTGACCTTGTGGGCATTTCTCGGTCTCGAATGCGCGACGATTCCCGCCGGGCGAACGGCGGACGCCGCCCGCACGATTCCTCGCGCCACCATCGTCGGGACGCTGCTGACCGCCGTCATCTACATTGTGGCAACGGTGGGCGTGATGAGCCTGCTCGATTTGTCTCAGCTGGGTAAATCGACCGCTCCGTTTGCGGATGCCGCACGGCAGCTGGCGGGCGATGGCGCGGCTGCGCTCGTCGCCGTCGGCGCCGCAATCTCGTGCTTCGGCGCCTTGAACGGGTGGGTGCTCGTCGTCGGTCAGCTTCCGTTGGCCGTCGCGCAAGAGGGGTTGTTCCCGCGCGCGTTCGCGCGGCTTTCGTCCCGCGGCACTCCGGCCTTCGCGATGATTGTGGCGGCGTGCCTGTCCACCGGTCTCGTCGCGATGAACTACTCTCGCGGTCTCGTCGACCTGTTCACCTTCATCATCCTGCTCTCCACGCTCAGCACCCTCGTCCCGTACACGTTCTGTTCGCTCGCCGGCATCATCCTGCATCGCCGGGATCAGCGAATGCCGTGGTCCAACGGGGCGTTGGTGGTGTCGAGCTTCGCGTTCGCCTATGCGCTCTTCGCGATCGGCGGTGCCGGTGCAGAAGTCGTGTTCTGGGGATTTCTGTTGTTGATGGCTGGCCTGCCACTGTACGCACTATTGACCGGCCCTCGCAGCTGATCCGGCGCGCCGGATGCAATCACTGCTTGCAGGACTCGACGGGATTGGCCGCGAGCGCTAACAGCTCCTTCAACGTTGCTTGATTCCGATCGCTCCTGTTTCCGACCGTGCTGCTCCACTCCCGGTCGATGTCTTGTTGCTGCTCTGGACTGAGTTGCCACGAGAGTGGTGGCGGGCGTGGCTTGTCGGTATCGAACGCAAACTCGAACTTCCGAATCTGCACGCCTTGCAGGCACCACAGGCGCTGGAGGAAATCGAGTTCGCTCTCCGCACGTTCGCGCTGCGCCGCTACGCGGACGGCGAGCAGCGTCTGGATCGGACCCACAACTTGATACTGCCAGCCACGGTCGCGTACCTCGGCTTTCTCCCCTGTCGGCGACGAGCGCACGCGGATGAACGCTACAGTTTTGCCTTTGTACTCGGCGGCGTTGGCCGACAACGCGCGATCGAGCCAACGCATCGCCAGGCCCATGCCCGTGTTGTCGTAGTAACCGCCGTCGGCAAAGTGCCGTCCGTCCTGGACGCCCGGAGCTGGCCGCGCGCGCGCGATTGGCGTGACGTACGGAAACGTTGCCGAGAGCCTGGCCGCCGTTGACACAGCCATGTCGAGGCCGGGATACGTAGTGTCCACGGTATCGATTCCCCACTGATACGGCGACGCGAACGTGCCGAACGAAAACCGTTGCCCGCTTTCGACTGACACCGAGTTGAACGCAGTTGCGGGCCGCCAGCCTTCCTTGACACCACTGATCCATTCGGACAGCTGGGGGGGCCGATCGCGCCAGCCGCGTTCCCAGGCTTGCTGCATCGCCCAGGCGCGATCCTTCTCGAATCGGAACCATTCGGGAATAGGGATCACCGCACGCCACAAGTCAGGGTACGCCAAGCCCCAGCCCGCCTCGTTGAGGCTTCCGCGCTTGGCGAACGTCAGCACCCGATGCAACTCATCGGATGATGGTGGTCCGCTCGAATTCAGCGACTCGACGAAGTACATCGTCCCGACGCTTCCGCCGGACACAGAACTGATCAGTCGCGTCGACTTGTAGAAGTCCGGCCACTGCTCTTGAATCCCCGTGAGCACACGCGCGGCCCACGCCCCCGCCTGAATGCCGCCTCCGTCGATCGCGATCACAGTGAGCATCGGATGATCGCGCCGGCGCGCGATGTCAGCGGGATCCTGCAATTCCGTCCAGTCGCCCCTAGGCTGCAACAACTCAAAGTAGAAATCCGAATGCGACACGGTCCACATAGCCATCGACGTCACCACGATAGGCAGAAGGATCGGGACGCGATGGCGATCGAAGTAGAAGGCAAGCCCGGCGAGGAGCCACACCCACAGTGTCGCGACGATGAGGATCGAGACGAGCGCGGGCACGGTCGCACCCAGCGCAGTCCCAGGACGCCACAAGAAATATCCCAGCAGGTACACGCCGGCGTAGACGGTAAGGAATGATGTCGAGAAGGTGTGGCCTGGCAGCAGATCGCCGTTCGGTGCGAAGTAGCCCGGCCCGAGCACCGGCTTCAACCAGTGCAAAACCTTGCGTATCCAGCCCGGCATCATCGGAGGCCTGCGGCGATGCGCTGCGACCATCGTGGTTCGATGCGGCACCGCCAACTCGGGCAGCTCGATGTCAGCGCTGGTGAACAACGCCTGCACGAGCTCCGCGATCCAGATCAGGATTGAGGCCGCCAACACGCCGATTGAGGCCATCGCGAACGCGGCGAACAGTCCGAGCTGACCTTCGGTCGACGATAGCCAAACTGTAGAGCCGATGAGCGGAAGGGCAACGGTGCTGTGAGCGAGCACGGTCCACAGGCTCAACTCGCGCGGCCGCTCGCGCCAGAGAACGCCGAAACGCTGCGGACCGTAGAGCAGCGTCACGCGCCGCGTCACCATCGCCGTCGCGGCGCCGAGCGTTGCAAAGAGCGCCACGAGCATGACACCGCTTCGCGGCAAGATGAACATATTCCGGAACATCGCCGGAAGCGACAGGAGCCCGAGTGGTACGAGCCCGACGAGGATCAGTCCAAGGATGATGGGAAACCGCAGCAGGTAGATGCGCGGCACATTCCGCCGCACCCATTCCAGAAGCCTCGAGTCCGACGCCCCCCGAGGTTCATCGATCACC
>Ga0209382_10006300_pt1 | contig 15298 bp, 33 predicted proteins | sample SoiMetdeltSBSDD5_FD_187599 | JGI IMG/M metagenome (GOLD analysis project Ga0209382, IMG submission 187599) | Bulk soil microbial communities from a Populus tree surrounding site in Tennessee, USA - Soil MetaG P. deltoides SBSDD5 (SPAdes) (version 2) | ecosystem: Environmental > Terrestrial >... | reverse complement strand
CCCCCCCACTTGTGGCTGTCTTATAGCATACCACTACATATATGTGCCGTCTAGTGCCATACTGTTGTCAATGACTAAAATAAACCTTGACTATCGTATGGCGCACTCTTAACCTTGCCGTGAATGAAACGCCATACCGCCATACAGGAGACAACTATGGACACAAAGCCAGCGTTCTATCAATTGTTCGCCGACTCTATGCCGCTGTCCTTACTCGGCACTGTTGTTTTTGACTTTGCCGCAATGCCTATTAATCCTTCCGCTGTCATCTGGATTAGAAAAGTTTATGACTATGAGGAGGCCCGCTAAATGGACGAAAAGACCACAATGGAAACGTTCAATTTGCTAATCAAAATAATCGCCGACCTGCAAGCCATTGTCCGCAACTTGAAGGACGCGACGAACGCCAACACGGAAGCCATTAAACACATCAACCAGATTCTCAAGGAGCAAGGTCTATGAAAAACATCGTCGCCCGCATCGAAGAGTACATCCAGGACTACGTTACGCTTGCCGATCAACAATACAGCTTGCCGATTGCGTTATGGGTTATCGGCACGTTCTGCTTTACCGAGTTTGACGCTTACCCGTACATGGTCATCACGGCACCTGTTAAACGCTCCGGCAAAACACGGCTCGCCGAGATGATTTCTTTTTGCTGCTCCAATCCCCGGAACTTTGCCGCCCTTACCGCGCCGACCATGTTCCGCAGCATCGAAAGCGAATCGCCTACGCTTCTATTCGACGAGGCCGAGACCTTGAGCAGTGAAAGCGCCTCGACTATGCGAGCCGTTCTAAATGTGGGCTATCGTCGCGGACAGACAATCCCGCGCACCGTCGCCGGAGGTATTAAAGAGTTTGCAACGTACTGCCCGAAAGTTTTCGTGTTAATCGGCGACGTCTACGACACGCTCCGAGATCGTTCAATGGTCATCACCATGAAACGCGCCGAGACCCGGAAACGTTTCACGTTTGACGTTGCCCGCGAGGAAGGCCGCGCCCTCCGCGAAGAGATCGATAGCGCCGTGAAATCGCATATCGGAAACCTTCAACACGCCTTCCAGAACCACAAAGGCTTACCGTTTCTCATGGACCGCGACGAAGAAATCTGGACCAGTCTTTTTTGCATCGCGGAAGTTTTCTGCAAGGACCGTATCAACGAACTGAAAGCCGGATCCGTTGATATGGCCACGGAGAAAACCGCCGACTCCAAACGCTACGTGGACTTGAAGCATGCCGAGACCGCCGCAATGGAGGACGAATACGCGAAACGGCTCCTAACGGACCTGTACGGCCTTTTCGTGGTCAATGGCAAGGTCATGTCCACCGAGGACGCGATTAACGCCCTAAAGGCAATTCCGACGGCTCCCTGGCGCAAATTCAGAGGAGACGGGATCGACGCTCACGACCTTGCGAACATTCTCGCTCGCTTCGGAGTCCGACCCGTACGGATTGCGTTAGGCTCAGGAAGAGGAAAGCAGACGTTTAAACGTGGATACAAGAGAGCAGACGTTGAAAAGGCAATGGCGAAGCTGTAACGCGCCATAACGCCATACGGGACGGGCGAACGCCGAAAGCCCGCCCGCCCCGCTTGCGCGTCTTCTAGTCCTGGACAGTCCCGCCGCCAGAACCCTACGCGCTAATCGTCATTCAATGCCGCGAGACCGCTCAGAAACGCCGAGACCAGATCGTCGCCGGTTTTTACTTTATCGTCGCGGAATTGCTGTTTGACGTGTTGGAGAAACAGCATGCTTCGCGCCGCACATTCCGCCACGCCGTCATTGTCGCGAATCCTTCGGACGTGGTCTTCAATATCCGTCTTACTCAAACCGTCCAACTTTGGAATACCCTTCATTTTTCCCCCTTAGAACGGGATCCGCTCTTGTTGTCCACGATAGTCCGCGAAAGCGCCCCCGCATCGTTCCGGATCGAATCTATGAGGAAACCAGTATAGCGGACAATTGCATGTGATTTGCTTCCGTTTGCCGACTTTATAGAAAGACGTGGAGCCGCAATACCAGCACTTGCGAGGACGCACATATTGATTAACAGGCTTTCGGAATCTCGCCCACTTTCGGCACCTGGAGCAATGATACCTGTACATCAAATTCTTAAGCATCCGTCGCTTCACAGCGCCTCGATCCGAGCATTGACCATTGACCAGATTTGAAAAGCCCTATCTACGGCCAATTGCGCGATTTCATCCTGTGATACCTGTGATTGCTCGACTGCGTACACTTGAGGCAATAGACCGCTCACGAGTACGCAAATGTCGGATACGTCCGGCTTTTGGGGCATGCGCCTTTTACCTCCGTTTTTGTGCTTCATACAACACGAACGCGACCAGAAGCAGCCACCACGGAATGAACTTACTTGTTACGTCCGTTACCAGCCGCGATTCTGTGTACTGTAACGGCTCGCCATTCAATTCCAGAGGACAGAACGTTTGATTTTTAAGGGAGGCTCCACCCTGATAATAACAATCGAATTCCAGGCGATCCGCCACGGCTCACCCGCGCTTTCGACGAAACAGCAACAGCGCCGCGCTTCCGATTAATAACCATGTTGTCGGCGACAGGCTAGAGAAAATAGAACCGCCCGTGATTGTCAGCGTGGTTTTCCCGAGAACTTGCCCCGTGCTTAAATCGCTTGCCGTCGCTTCGTACTGCCCTGGATCGTAGTCACAGTTTGACGTGTACGGAGCCATCGGAACGACGAACGGCCCGTTAAAGGTTTCGACACCGTCCTTAGTGACCCGGAGGCTAATATTCGTGTAACCCGGAACCTCGAACATATACGGCTGTCCACAAGCGATTTTCGTGATTGTGTTGCCGTTTATATCGAAGTAGCGCGGCTGTCCGGTGATCGGCGAGGCCGCATCGCCGAGACCCCGCAGGACCGGAGACAGTGAAGGCCGGATTGCTTCGTTTACCCGAAATTGCGCGTAATTGTAATTCACGTTTAAAACCCCTTTCAGACCGCCGGAAATGCCCCGCACGGCTACGCCGGATCAAATTCTATGTGTAAGTGGTCCCCCGGCTGCGCGTGGTACTCATGGACAACGTCAAAGGCCGAACCCGACAACAAGGCGACCTCGTTTCTAAGCTGTTCGTGGTCCGCCGTGATGTTATTCAGGCGAATATCGAAAGCCAGCCCGAGAGCATGCAAGGATCCCGCCATATGGTTTCCGTCCTGGATGGACGTAATCACCGGAGCGCCGAGACCATGAGACGCCCAGACCCGCCGCACGGCATCTAAGGCCGTATCCATGACCGGCTGTAGACGGCCCGAAACTCCCGGCTTTAATACGAAACCATACAAGGCCGATCCTCCCGTGAGAATGAGCGCCAGAACCAGGAGCGCCAACCAACCCTCACGCCGCACAATTAAAGAGACCCGCAGGCATAGTTATCAAATGCAACACTGCTCACCCCCGGAACCGCCGCCGTGACGTACTGCATGCGATGGACGCCCGGAGAGCCAAAACGGGATTGAGTCGCGCCCGCATCCGACACCGTCCCGATAGATGTTCCATTCCGCAACACCGTAAAATTCACCTGCCCGACCGCTAGCCGCGCCTCTAGCCGTACCGTATCGTTTACAGCCACGCTCGCCACGCCGAGATTTAACAGCGTGGTCATTGCGCCGTCCCACTTCACCAGGATCAAACGCGATTGCGTATCATCCACGAAGCAGCCCAGGCAATACATGCGATAGCCGACGTTATCATGCCAGCCATTCAACACGCTTGGACCGATGTACATTGACCGCGTGCCTACGAGTGAATTCGACGAAATGAATTGAATTTGCGAAAACTGACTAACGCCTTGCGCGAGACCCGACAGCGGAGGCACCGGCATAAAACCGAAAGGCTCCGTGATGTTCTGATTTACAGCGGAAGCCTGCCACACCATTTGATTAACGGAAATCCCAACCGGACCATGCGAGGAGAAGACACCTTGAAAGTCCATTCCCGCGCACGTCCAATTCGGCCCGAATCCGTTAACACTATTCGCCCGATTGAAATTATCCGAAAACGACGTCACGACGCCCGCGCCACCGATCGCATTTAATGGACGAACTATTACGCGACTCATGGAAAGTTCGCCAACGTGGACCGTTGCGGCAAGAGCCCGCACTTGAAATTACGCCAGGACGAAGTAAGGCCCGCCGCCAGCAAGCCAAAGTTGAATCCGGGCATACCGAACAGCGGACGGTTTCCGCTGTTATCGTCGGCGGTCGCGATCTGTACCCCGTTTTTGAAATACGCAACACGGTTGAATGTTGTAAATGGAGTGCATTCGACTCGGCACACGTCCCCGCTGACGATATTCGTTGACCCGCCTGGAACGTTCACCGCGCCCAGATTGCCGCGCGCTAAATACAGCGTCTTGTTGACGCCATCAAAAAACGTATTCGCTCCGTACATTTCCATTCCTTCGCCTGGAACGTCCGTGTTTGGTTGTGCGAAAACACATGGACCGGATTGCGAATTGAGAGCGCCGCCCGCCGTATCTCCCCGATATTCCGCTTCCGAGAATTGAGGAAACACCGAAAGCGCGTAGTAGTTCAACGGAGTCGGCATCAAATAGACATAGACTCCACTGCCAGCGCCTGGACCGCTCAACAGGAGATTGTTCGCGACAACGTTAATCATCGCTTCAATCTGCACTCCGATAAAGCCCGTACGCCCCGTCAAGACGGTTTGCCACTTGTCGCCCGTAAAAAACGGCTGATCCCCGCGCTGGAATGAATCCGCGAAATAGGTTCCGTTTAATGGATTGCCGCCGAATCCCAGGACGTTCAAAGGACGGACAACTACCCTGCTCATAGATACATTGTCGGAAAACTAATCAGCGTTACCGTCAACGGAGCCGCCGCGACGATGAAGAAATTGGAAAGATCCCACACCACGAACGGCAAACCCTCGACTACTTCCAGATTCGGATTGCAGGACATGCCCGCGAGGATTTTATTGACCGGAGTTTGGATTTCGTAAAGCTGTCGCCCCTGTTGGTCAATGCCGAAAAACGGAGCCGTGCCCGCCGGAATCTCGAATCCCGGAGCCACGCCGCCCGGAATGGTCACGCCTTGATTTCCGATAAAGACAGACGCGCCGCCCGCCGGATTAGAAATTGAAAACCCCGTAATCAATTTCGTTTTGTCCGTATTCGGATCAATCGGCAACGGAGCCGCTGTCACCGCGATTGCTCGCGTGATGAATGTTTGCGCGATCAATGACCGCTGTGTACCAACGTTTGGAATACTCACGAACAGCGCCCCCACATGCCGCATTGCGGATCAAAGAAATTGGCTCCGTTTACTTGTGATAACTGCTGGATCCAGCCCGGAGCCATCATTGCCGAGCCATTAGGATTCGTGGAGACCGGCGGAGCACAGCCCGCCGATCCCCCCGCAACGCCGCGCCGCGACTGGTAAAGTTGGTAGGCAATAAACGCCATAGTGCCATACAACAAGACTCGATCCGAATTCGTCAGCACGGACGCCCCCTTTATAGCGCGTGGAAAATTCCCTGACGTGTTCCCGTCTGCCCCGCAGCGTTCGTTTGATAGAACACCTTAAAGCCGCGCATGGCAAAATCAATTCGATTCCATGCCACGTTTGACCGATCCGTCAAGGTTACGCGCACCGTGTTTTGTGACTGGTACAAAGACGAGCACGGCAAACGCCCCGGCTCGCTTCTACTTGCATACATGCCGCCGCAAATGTTGCCGACATGCTGCTGTTGATTGAAAATTTCGCGACCGGAGCCGGACCTAACCATAGTAATCAGCAAATCCGGATTTGCCACGATCGTATTGATTGCCGACCAGCCTGTTAGGTTGTACTCCTGTGCGATAAAGTCGGAGTCCCCGTTGATTTGAATATTGACGTCAACAGTGCCCAACTGACCGAGCGCCGTTGTCCCGAACCAGACCGCTGAATATGTAAACTCATCCAGGTAGGCCAAGCCCTGAAGCATCGCATCGCACGCCATCAATTCAAGGGGAGAAGTACCGAATCCGTTCACGTTTCCCCCTTATTGCACGGAGCGTGCTAATTGACCGTCAAAAAGAACCTCGATCGGCGGATTTCCCGCAACCAACGTTACCGCGCCCGAAGGCCAGGACAACGTCAGATCGAACGATTGCAGCGGAGAAATCATTAGATTCGGGAACAGCGAATACAAAGGCCCGTCGATTTGTCCGTACTGCTCGACAAGATTCGCCGCCGTCGCGCCGCCCGTCGCAATGCTTCCTTTTACGAACGTCGCGGACGGAAGCCGCCATAAAGGCCAAGGCCCGTACTCTTTGTTTCCAATTTTCAACGTCGCGATCCCCGTGTTAGACAGCAACACCAGATCGTTGAATTGTCCCGTCTGAATTGTTGCGGAGGCTGTCGCCGCTTGCGTCCACGGATTGTGACGGGAGAAAATCGAAATGTTTTGAATCAGGAAGGCTTCCGGATTAGACAGCATGCCCGCCTGCTTCATGTTCGAGATGTCCCGCGCAACGTTTGTTTGCTGGAAAAATCGAAGGTTCGTTGTCGTCGCCGACGTGTACGTTAGCACGTCATACAAAACCGCTGGAACGACTTCCAGGCCCAGATTTGTTTGCGTGACGTACGACTCCCATTCTTTAGGAATATTCGCGTTAATCACTGACCCTGTCCCCCTTATTGAAAGCGCCGAAAACGCGCCTGGACGATGTTAGCAGCCCCGTTTGGCGCTGACCACGCCGTGTTAATAGCTCCGAAATCCGGAGCCGCAACTTGACCAATTTGCGCGTACTGTCGAATCTGACGATACGCCCGAACGCCGGTATAGGATCCAATACGATTGTCCTCATAATCGCCCATTCCCGGAATTGTGTTGGGAATGAAATCATGCGCCGCTTGCGACGCAATGTAGATCCCGCCGCCGATCCCCGCGAGAGCCGCCGCGCCGCCGCCCATGACCGCTTTCGCAATCCAGGTCGTTCCGATCAACGAAACCACCAGGACGCCGTACTTCGTCAAGAGATTCGGCTTTCCTGTCGCCGCATCCGTGACCCATTCCGTAGGCAGGAACCCCGTCACGACGCCCTGGAGGCCCGCCGTTGCCACGAACCCGCCGACACCGTAAACGACCGGCATCACCGGAGGCAAACCCAGGAAGCCACGTCCGCGAGTAATCGCCCGCCGCGCTCGACTCGGATTGTGCTTCCGACGGCGACGACGACGCGGATTCATGCCGACCACCGGACCCGCCATTACATAATTGTGCTTGCGACGACGCCGCCGAAACGACCGGACCCACGCCATATGTCGCGCCGAAGACCTTCTAGCCATACTGCCACCCTTCCTTTTTGGATTGAGACCGAGAATTCCGAGACGCGGATCGTTGACCATGTACGGCTCACCGTCGATTACTTTCCATAGCCGCATACGATCCTCACCTTAATCTCGGAAGAATTAGCAACGCCGCGCCCAGGAGAACCGGCAACATTGCATCGCTTCCCGTGACGTTGCCGCCAGGAGGAATCCCGCCGCCGCCGCCACTACCGCACTTCAACGTAACTTCGCCCGAAAAATCATTCTCGACTTGATGGAACCACGCGCCCGACGTGGACGCCGGCAACGGACCCTCTAGCCACACAAGCGCCTGTTGCGCCGCCCGTCCGTCCTGCCATGTCGTATTTGTCAGGAAGGCTTTAAATTCGATCCGTGCTTGTTGAACCACGCCCAACATTTTCCGCATGTCGGTACACGTGTAATTCTGCTTGTTGATCCCCATCTGGACCGCCGGAGCCAGGATCGTATTTGTAATTTTGTCCTGCAATGGCGTTATCACGTCCGCCTCGCGACGCCCCGCGCCGATACCCAACGAACGCACAAGCGAATCCCAGAACGAACGCGCCGCCGCAATCATTGTATTGATTTCGAGCGCCAGCGAACCCGGATCCAATTGACCGAGACCCGGAGGCCCGTCAAGAGCGGATCCGCATCCGACGCAGCCACAGACACCGTCAAGGCCGCGTGACGGATTTCCTCTTAATTGATCCGTGAGCAGCGTAGGCCGGACCACCGGAGGCAATAGCACTACGCCGCTCCGTTGCCGCCAGCGAACCAGCGACATAGGCTCCACCGCAGCGGCTTTTCTCGCGTCCCATACTTCCATTTTTATTTACCCTTCTGTGCGAACAACAGAATAGGCCAACAGCCCGCCGGAACTTTGAACACTTGCCCCGGAGAGAGGCCGAGCATTTTGACGCCTGTTGGTACTCTGAAATCGTGAAAATATTTGTGATTGCATCGCCTGCATTCTGCATCGCATTGATGAGCGCCCGTCTTTTGTGCTTCTACTCTTAACACACGCCCGTAAATTCTGACTACTGTTTTGCTTGCGGATCCTCGCGTGGATTTCGCCGGATTTCCACGCATGCCCGTTTTCATTTTCAGGATCCCGCGCCGCCGCGCTTCGCCTTCTACGAGCTTGAAATAACGCTTCCCCGCAACAAAGACGCGATCAAACGAACCGCGCAACGCATCGTTGTACTCGCGCAATAATTCCGCCCGCGTCATTGTCGAAAGAATCAATTTTACTCGCGGAGATCCTTCCGACTCATCCTTCCAGGTAAACGCCGAGGACGGAGACCGCGACAAAACCTCACCCTTGTATATTGGAAATTTCCGACCGTCCGGCAACGTCGTAAACTTCACATGCTTAATTCTCGGATTCATGGCCGCACGGCGCGAACGCCGCAGCACTGCCGACGCTCGCGCTAATTGCTCCCGCTCGTATGCCGTGAGTTTCCGTTTTTGCGCCGCCGCCATATGCGTCCTGAAAATAATCGTTGCCCTTGCGTGAGTCATCGGAGACCGCCGCGAAATTGATTGATAACGTTTTCACGAAGCCGCTTACCCGCCGCTATCCCTTGCTCGCGAACGTCCGAAATATTGAACGCCGCCGCCAGCACATTTGAAAACATTTCTTCCGGATGATGCTTCAACGCATGCTTCCATTTCGCTTCAAACGAGTCTTCCAATTTCCGCTCACACAGACGGCATTGCACTTTCATCGCATCGCCTTTTTGATTTGCGGAGAGTACGTCACCAGGAGGAGCACCGCGCCCGCGACGACTGCCAGCGTTACCCAATCCGTTTGAGCCGGAGGAGGAGGAATATTCACCGCGCCCACAGATCCTAACATTTGATTCGTGAGAATATCCGCTTGCGCCCCGAGATCCTCTATCGTGCAACACACCGGATTGAACGGAATAAAATCCGCGTACCAGCTATCCACGGAAGCAAGCGAGGCTTCGAGTGATTGAATCGCCGGATTGAAACTTCCAGCATTGAAGCCTGGGTAATTGTCTTTCAGGTATTGCCACGTCCACCGCGCCTTTGCGACAGCCGCCCGCCCCGATTTACAAAGCGGAGTCGTACACACCGTTGCCATAATCAAACCCCTTGCTGCATGACTTCGAGCGCCTGGATTTCCGTTCCGACTTCTAAGGTCAGATCCACCATGCGCCACGCTCCACCGTCCCACGCTTCCACGAATACATGCTCGAAATGAGACACCGTCCGAGAATAGCGAATCGCGACGAACCTAACGCGATAACCATAGATGACCGCGACCGCAGCGAATAACGTCGAAATATCATCGCAATCGCCTTCGATCCTTCCAATCCTGTCGCGATCCGCTAACATCCATTCCGGAGTCCGGACGACCTCTTCCCACTCTTCCCTATAGACGTACAAAGGACGGAGCGCCTCATCGATTTGATTTATCGAAGGACGCGCCGCCCCAAGTAACCCGACCACTACGCGAACGAATTCAGGATTTTTTGACGCCCGCCTTGCGAGGCTCGCCATTATTTGCAGAGTCCGCCTTATTCCCGCTTTCCCGTCCGGAATCCGGAACCACTTGATTTGCTTCCGCAATAGCGGATCGTAATCCGTCATAGATAAACCGGAAGAATTTTGCGAAAGGTTCCTGTTGGATTTCGGGATCAATAGCCGCAAATGCGGAAAAATCTCTAGTGTGGACTGCGCGAATAAGTTTTTGGTATGTCGCTTCATCGCGATTATCAATGATTATGTCTATATACAAGCCCGGATCCGAACCGGCAAGACATTTCCTCTTAAGATACGCGAACGCGGTTTTCAGCATCGCGTCTTCCATGTTTGGATTTTCCACCGTTGCCCCTCCCGTTAATTGGCCCGCCGCCGCCTGCCCTGGAGCCTGACGCGCCGCCGCAATGTTGCCCAGGACCATTCCGAGCGCCGGACCCGCTTGTGTGAGCACTTCCTTTATGATCGGAGTCCAGCCCTCATTATCAGCGGAGCCGCTCAGGGTTTTCCCGATTTCGATTGCCTTCATTAGCGTATCTATCGGCAACTCTGCTTTCGGCTGCAACGATTGCAACTTCACCATCGCATCGGCCAGTGAAGACAATGGCTCGCGCTCCGTTTGTTGCATGCTTGTCAAGCGATCCTCCAACCGCTGTAAATGCGCCGTGAACATTTGAAGCATGCCGCCCTGTCCTGCCATACCGCCATGCTCCGACGTGCCCGGAGTCGCGATTTGCGGCGCTATCGGAATCGGAAACGAGTCCCGCGCTTCACCGCTCACGAAACACCGCGCAAAGTAATCCCCCTCTTCGTGTGCGTATGGCTGTTTGGCGTGGTACAGCCTAACCACCTCTTCATCTATTTCGGACGGCACTCCGGAAAAGCAGTACTGAGCGCCGCGAGGAGTCCGCCGGTAAATTTTTACAAGGACGCCTTCCGTTCCGAACTTTGACCGGAATTGAGAGAACGACTCTTCCGCCGGATCAAACGGCATCGCCGCCGGAGCTTCGTCCTCATCCTCTGGAGGAATGTACCGCGTCCGCACTTCCTTAATCGGTTTTCGTGGCTTCATTCGCTCCCCCATCGAGGCCGACCAGCTTTCGAGCCGCCGCCCCTTGCTCGATCATCATTGCGATAACGTCCGCCGTTACCTTCGACAGAATTTGCACGGCTTCCATTGGCGTCATTGCTACCTCTGTTTGAGTCATGCCGATAATGGACACTGGCGCGAGATGCACCGCGACGATTTTCACGACGCCCCGCGCATCCACTTCTAACGTGATCCGCTTCGCCGGAGGCCCGCTAGGTTGAATTATTCGTTGCATGGTTTCCTCCCGTTAAAACGGTACGTCCTCATCGTTCGCCAGCATGGACTGTACAGGCTCGCGAGCCGGAGCCGGAGACGGTTTTTTCTTCTCACGCACCGGAGGAGTATTTCGGACTTCCGTAATTCGGATTTCGACGTGGTTCTGCCATTCGTCGTTTTTCTTCTGACTCCACGCCCGCACGTATCCGCGCACCTGGATATAGTCGCCGACGTCGAACTTTCCGAGACGTTCACACAGTTCCGCGTCATTGTGCGCCGTACATGGGATCCACTTTGCCTTATCGTCGCCTGTCGGATCGATCAACAAGTACGCGCTGTTATCGTCGCGGACTTTCAGTGTTTTGATTTCGCCCGCGAGGAAGGCCATATTGACGCGATCCGCCGAGGCCGGTTTTCCGTTTTGCTTCACCATTTCTGTTTTCTCCTTTTGCAGTTCACTCAGGAATTTTTTAACGATTTGCACATCCGTTTCTAACATCGGGCTTCGAGCGTACAGCTTGCCCAGGATCCGCCCGCGATCATCCTGGACGATTCCCCAACTTGCCGAGACCGTTTTTTTCTCGCGCCGGTATCGTTCCACTTATTTTCCCCACGTCAGCACTTGATACGTGACCCACGCCACGCACAGCGCCCAGATAATTAAATAAAGACGCTCGCCTATCCACTTCATGACAGAAATTGATACCGTCCCCTAATTCCGTTCATTTCGCCTTGCCGACAATCTCCCCGAGATGAGCGGAGATAATTGTCATTTGTTGCGCGATTGCCAATTGTGCGCGAATTTGCCACTGGATCAATTCAAAGTGGATTATCGTCCGCGCGTCCGGCACTTGCTTTGTTTCCATTTCCTTTTCAAATTGCGCCCACCGTTCACTTAGTTCCGTCACTTTGAAAAAGTCTTTTTTACCGTTTTGCATCCTTAAGCCATCCTTTCAATTTTGACACCGGCACACTTCCCCACGGCACACGCACGCGCAGCGGCTTCAAGCGCCGCTCACCCGTCCGCGCAAAATAGTCCGCCGCCCGTGCCCGCCCTAATAGCTTCCGCATTGCCGGACACTTGTTTGTTACGGAATCGTCTTTGTGCTTTTCCTTACAGCCGCATTTTGCATCCGGAGGCCGGAAGTACGGCTTACTGGATACCAGTAAATCGCCCCTGTCGCGATCCACCATGACCGGCACACGCGCATCATTCCAACGCGCCAGGATATACGCCATCCGGAGCCTGTCGTTTCCCATCCACAACAACCACGCCATTTTCAGAGTCCACACCGGAGCCTTACAGCGTAGCGTGACTACCATGTGATAATGGCCGCGCTGTTTTGTGCGATAGAGAAAGACGCCAGCCACCGGAAGCTTGTCTGTTTTGATTGCGACCAGGAGTACGGAGACGGCCCGCCGGAGCGCACGCCGCGAATCCAGATCCAGAAACATTTCATTCCACCGCGCCACGTACCAGTAGTTCACGACGGCTTTCCTTTCCCCTCCGGATAGTACGTTACGTCTATTTCTATCGGCTCACCGTCCACCGTCAATTCGCAATCGATCCCCTGGAAACGCGAGACCGCGATTGTTCCCGCCAGCCATTCAAACAATTCCGGATCCTCTGCCAGTTTCTTTCCCGCCGGAAGCCGGAACTTCAACACGAATTCTTGTCGCTTGCTCATCCTCGCGCCCCCCTGAATTTCCTTTCAATCACATCGTAAAGCAGAGCATTGAAACCTTCCCGCGAGTCGGACACAGCATCCTCAAACTCGTCGAATTGCCATCGCTTCGTCCGACCGGATTTCGTTCCCGGATTGCGCCAGCCCACAACCACGTCCCACGAGGACGGAAGCGGAGTACCGAAACGTATATGATCCAGGAGCCGCCCGAAGTACTTCTTAGGCGTGACGCCTTTAGGCAGCGATTTCGCTCTTAGTGCGATTTGTAGTGGATTGTTACGATTTGTTTTTCTTGGCATACTCAATACTCCACATCAAAATCATATTCCCCGTGATCCTCATGCTCATCATATGGAGGCTCTTCTAGCTCCACTTCTACGCCGTATTTGTCCTGGATGTACTGTTCGCCTTTTGGCCCTAGCTCCGACTCACGCCCCTGGAGATACATTTGCTCCCAACGCGCTTCCCACATGGCGTGATTGCTTTCGGACGTGAACCGCGCCATTAGTCACCCAGGAGCCGCGCCGCCAGCGATCCGCAGAGCATGCCCACCAGAAACACCAGGATTAGAATTGCAATGACCATAACCGCCATTCTCGCGCCCTCGATTTTAAACTTCCACTTGTAGAACCGCAGCCATCCGAGCGCCCACGCCCCGACGATATATCGTTGATTTCCGCGATAACGCCGGAGATCGATTGTTGAGCCGGACCACGTTTTAAGCTTCATTCCACGTTTTCCGCGTTCTCATCCGTCCATACCACGCCGCACATACACAAGTGGTCCTCTTCGTGTTTTACTTCGTGAATACAGCCATGACAGCACGCACCCACCATATAGAGACTGCTACAGATTTCCTTTTCCCCGTTGTCGTACACTATGCACTCCGATTTAGTTTTGTTAAAAATGCTTCTACAGCTTCCGATAGTACGGCACTTGTTTTCACGCCGCGCCGATCCGCTTCCGTTTCTACTGCTAGAATGACTGCCCGCTCCACGCGAGGCCGATTTGCCCGCGCCAGGAATTCAACGCACGCCCGCGACTTATCCGAGAGCAACAGCCGCAATTCTTTCCGGAGAGGCCCGTACGTGGACATCTGCTCAAGCACTGTTTTAATTTCTTCCAACAGTTCGCAAGCTTCAACGCTTTCATCCGGAGAGAACCAGGGGAGATGCTCTTTAAAACTCACTAGCTTTTAACGCCCTCAACATTCTGTCGATTTCTTCCTTTGTCGGAGTGTATTTGATTCTTTCATCCGATAGGCCGATACACTCCCACCATTCACCGCACGCCAAGCATATTCCAATGTCCCCACGCCTCACGCGCACATTCGGCCTTTCCGGATTAGATATACGCTTTTGAATATGTCCGCACGGCAAGCGGACGTCTTTTGTTTTTACTGCCCACCTTCCGTTCATATCACTAGCCCCGTCAGTTCCGCGCCGCCCAGGAGCGCATTCGAGAATTCCGTTATCGTTTCCATTGGATCTTTTTTGGTTTTCGCTCGTTCGTAATAATGCACCAGCACGGACAGCATGCGGCACAGCATTTCATATTGAACGTTCGCCGGTTTCGGCTGTTTGCGTACCAGAGGCCGGAGCCGTTTCCGGAGGCCGGAGTCGATGGACGGTATGATTGTCATTTGCGGAGTCGGCATCGCGACGACTTCCCCTTTGACTTCCGCCAACTTCCCATGCTCGACAGCGTTTAACAGAATGGACGGATCCGCCAGCCGGACCAGTACCCACATAAAGCGCCGCGCAAACCCGGAGTCCTGCCAGCCGGACCAGTGCTCATCGCGAAACTTGTCTGTCATTGCGCCAATGACGCACGCACGCGCAACGAACCTTGTCACCGTCGGATCCTCGTAGGACGCGCCCCGGTATCCTTCCTCCACGATAGAACGGATCGTACCTTCAATGCCCGCCGCCGTTCGTGGATCCCGTTCGTATAGCCGCTGGACTTCCGTAAAAACGAGAGTCTTTATCGTGTTGGTTGTTAGCTGTGATTTGATAATCCCCGTGAGTGTTTTGCCGTTCACATCCGACAACGTCAGCACGCTTTCGTATGTATCGAGAGCGCCGACAATCGTAGTCTTAAGCACGCCAGGAGGCCCGACCAGGAAAAGACCGCTTGAATGGTTGAATTGACTTTGTACGTACGTGGACAAATGCGCCGCCTTCACGCATTCAATCAACGTCGAAACCTTTACTTGATTGTTGCCGTTATTCTGACTCATCCTTCTCCTTATCCATTTCCGCCAGCACTTCCCGGATCCAGTCGCAATCCCTGCACGTCGTCAAACGACAGCACGGCATACAATGCTTTATCCCGCTCACAAAGCCGCACGTTTCGCAATGCCATAGTTCAAAAGCGCCGAGATACATTTTTTTATTCTGCCGTATTCATTCCGTCTCTTTAGCCGCTATACCGCCATGAGTAACAGCAGACATCCTACACAGCCATAAGC
>Ga0209382_10006299_pt1 | contig 15299 bp, 10 predicted proteins | sample SoiMetdeltSBSDD5_FD_187599 | JGI IMG/M metagenome (GOLD analysis project Ga0209382, IMG submission 187599) | Bulk soil microbial communities from a Populus tree surrounding site in Tennessee, USA - Soil MetaG P. deltoides SBSDD5 (SPAdes) (version 2) | ecosystem: Environmental > Terrestrial >... | reverse complement strand
GCACAGCCGCTGCCACTCCTCCCGCGAGACGATCGGCTCCACCCCGGCCAACTCGCCCATGACCTCGCCCTGGTGTTCGACCAGTCCGGCCACGGCGGGGCGGCGCAGCATCCGCGTGAGCGACCCGCGCGAAAACGCCCCACCTTCGAGACCCTGCACGCCGCGGGCGGTCAGGTCACGTACCACAGTGGACAGACCCTCGCCACCGGACAACAGCCGCCGGTAGCACTCGCGGACGATGCTGCGTTCGAACTCCAGCTGCTCGGCCGAGACCGGGGTGCGTGGGTCGCCTCGCTCCCAGCCTGGTTCCGGTGGCAGGTAGCCGGGCATCCCCCAAGCCCGGGGGCCGCCGTGATGGCGACCCTTGCGAGCCCGGCGCAGCTTCCCCCGCCGCACCCGCTCGGAAATCTTGTCCGACTCCGCCGCCGCCGCGACCATCGACTCCCGAAACGCCCGCCGTCCGTCGGCGGTGGTCAGGTCGTACTCCCCGGCCATCGCCCACACCCGGATCCCCTTGCCGGCCAGCTCGACCAGCCGCTCACCCTCGATCACCTTGCGGGAGAACCGAGTCAGGTCATACACCCACACCCCGTGACTCGCCCCGGACTCCAGCCGCTTCATCAGCGTCTCCCACTGCGGGCGCACCACACCGGGTTTCCACGCCGACAGCGAGTTGTCCTTGAACACCTCACCCAACACGGCGCCGCGTCGCTCCAGCGCCTCCATTCCCATGTCCACCTGGTCATCGACCTTCACCGTGGACCCATCGACCGCGTAGCTCAACCGGGCGTACACGTCGATGACCGGCGGCCCAGACCGTTTACGCTGCTCCATCCCCATATCTAGATGCTACAAACGATGCACCACTCCATTTGGCCGGTCTGTCACAACCCGGGAACGCACAGCCGCCGTCCCGCAGCACCAGGGCTCGGCGGAGTGCTCCGGTGATCAGCCGCCGTTCCCGGCCTAGATCCAGGGGCTGACCGGCACCGTCCAGCACGGCCGGCAGGATGCTGGCGTCGCAGGCGAGCCGTCGGGCGGCTTCCGGGGTCAGCGTCTCGCCGGTGTCCAACAGTGCCGTGCCCAGGCCGCGTAGCAGCGTGTCGTACCCGACGGTGACCACGATCTGGGGTCGTTCGCCGCCGTTGTCGGGCAGGTCCTCGGTGTGCAGCGCCAGTTGGCAGATCTCCACCAGGGCGTCGGCGCGTCGTTGTCCGGCGTCGCGGTCGTCGTCGGCGACTCGGCCTGGGGCGCACAGCGGGTCCAACGCCGCCCGCACTACCGCCGCAGCCTCGACATCGAGCCGGCCCAGCACCCGCACCGCCCCATCGCCGCTAGAGGTCAGGGACAGGAACCGATCCTGCAGCGCCTTCTGTTCGGCCCGCTGCAGAGCGCGTCGGTCGAGTTCGTCACCGATCTCAGGGGCGACCACTTCGAGGATCCGTTGTCCCAATCGGCGCAACCCGATCACGTCGTGCTCGGCGGCGTGGCCTATCAGCACTGTGGCGGCCTTCTCGACCGTGTCCGACCCCACCTCGCCCGGCAGGGCGGCAACGCACGCGGCGATAGCCTGCGCCTGCTCCACATTGACCTCGCCAGCCGACAAAGCCTCCCGCAACACCGGCGGACCCGCGGACACCGCCGAGGCCAGTTCGACCAACCGGCGGGCCGCCGACACCGACATCCGCAGCCGCTGCCGCAACCAGACCACCGTCGACGACGCACCCTGGACGGCCGGCACACCACGGCCGTCCAACTCCCGCACCAACCCCAGCATCACGCTGGCCAGCTGCTGCTCCAGCACATGCACCGCATCCACGGCATCGACCAGAGCCGAATCCGACAGCATCAAGACCGAGGCGGAGGCGCAGTCACCGACGGCGGTCGCCGCCCGTGCCAACGCCTCACCCCAGCTTTCGCGGATTCTTGGGTACGGGCGTTCGAGTATCGGCGTGTCGCGGTGATCTTTGGCGTGAGGTGAAGAAGCATCGGCGGTTGCCTATGACAACTCTGGAAGAGAGAGTCACCGCCGATGCTCCGGGTTCACAGGGTACCGGGTTCGTTGATGCGCGTGCTGGACGCGTTCCGGCCTTGCTTTACGGCTCCGACATTCGACACGTTCGTGGTGCTGCTGGCCGGGTTGGTAGCCCGACCAGCCAGACGCACGGTGTGCGGGATGCTGATTGGGTCGGGTATGGCCCGGTGGTGGCACCACAGCCGAGCACACCGGTTCTTCGCTGCCGCCCGGTGGGACCCGGACACGGTGGGATTGGTGGTGCTGCGGCTGATCGTGGGCTGGCTGGTCCCCGTGGGCGCGCCGTTGGTAGTTGCAATCGACGACACGATGTTCCGCCGTCGGGGCCGGATGGTCCATGCGGCGCACTGGGGCTACGACGGATCGCTGAAGGTTCCCCAGGGTGGCAGGAAACTGTCGCGGGGCAACTGTTTCGTGGTCGCGGCGATCGTGGTGGAGTTGCCGTTTGTGGACCGGCCGGTCGCGTTGCCGGTATTGATGCGGTTGTGGCGCAAGGGCGGGCCCACCAAGACGGTGCTGGCCCGGGAGCTGATCGAGGCGTTGGCCACGGCCGGGCACGGTCGAGCGCTGCACGTGGTGGCCGATGGTGCCTACATCTGTCAACAACTGCGCCAGCTACCGCCCCGGGTGAGCCTGACCGGACCGGTGCCACGCAACGCGTGCCTGTGGCAGGTTCACCCGGACGTGGACAACCCACCGCGAGCCACCCGGCCCCGGGGACGGCCCCGGGTCGTCGGCGAGCGGATCGGCACCCCGGGCGATCTGGCCGCTACCGTGCCCGCCCAGGCATGGACCGTGACCCGCTACGGGCACAGCAGCACGATCGCCGTGCACGAGCAACGCTGCCTGTGGCGGGGCGTGTTCGGCGCTCGACCGGTCCGAGCGCTGGTGATCATCGAACCTGGGCAACCCGCCCTGACGTTGATCAGCACCGACCTCGTCACGCCGACTACAGCGCTCATCGAGCGCTACGCCGCTCGCTGGGCCATCGAGGTCGCCTTCAACGAGGCCAAGAACACCACCGGCGTGGGAGAGGCACGCAACCGAGTACCTCCGGCCGTGGAACGCACCGTCCCCTTTGGACTGATCACCCAAAGCACCGTGATCATCTGGTACCACCTGTACGGGCATCACCCGTCCGTCGTCCGTGACCACCGCACCCAGGCCCGCTGGTACACCACCAAACGCTGCCCCTCCTACACCGACATGATCGCCAAACTTCGCCGCGTCCTCATCGCCGCCCAATATCTACCCGAGGTGGCCGATCAACCTACCCCCGAGGAAATCCGCGCAGTCCGCCTAGCCTGGGCACACGCAGCCGCCTAACCGCGAAACACGAGGCCTCACGCATACCTATGATTCTAGTACACCTGTACGACAAGAGGGGGGCTCAGGAGAGCCCGCACTCTCCCCACGGTTGCCAGGCGCGGTCCTGGAACAGCCGCAGGGCGGCGCGGATGTTGTCGTCGGCGTGCAGCGCCGCGTCGATCTTCTGGCGGTTGTTGTCGCCCGGTAGGTAGAACGGCAGCGTGCTGGGCTGGTTGAACTGGAACACCCCGAAGTCGAGAGTCCCGTCCCCGTTGGGACCGCCGACCGCGATCGGGTCCAGTCTCGACTCACACGTCGCGACCCGGATCGCTTTGTCCTGCAGGTTGTCCGGCCAGATGGCTCGGATCCGGTCGGCGACCGCGGCCGGGCAGCTCACCCCCAGACCCTCGTCCGGTGCGGCCAGTTGGTCGCGGGTCGCCGGGCCGACGATTCCGTCGACCGCGAGTCGGTTGCGGCCCTGGAACGCGAACACCCGCATCCGCGTCGCCGGTCCGAAGGCGCCGTCGACGGTGAGCTGGTTGCCGCAGTTGAGGCCGAGTTCGTTCAGCCGCCGCTGGAGCCTTCGTACGCAGTCGCCGGAGTCGCCGATCTGCAGGGTCTGATCGCATAGCGTCACAGCCGCGGAGGCTGGACTCGCCGGTACCAGCGGCACCAAGACTGCCAGCGGAGCCAGGACTGCCAGCGCCAACAGGACAATGCGGGAGCGTCGCACGACCGCCTCCTCTGGTAGGGAAATCTGCGAGACCACAATGCGGCCGTGTGGCACGCGCCGGCGCACGCGGACGGTCATACGTCAGGCGTCGAGGAGGCGGAGCTTGGCGGTGACCTGCTCGGCGTCCGGGTGGCTCAGCGCGTCGAGAATGCGCAAGGCCTTCAGCCACGCTTCCCGGGCCAACTCGGTGCGGCCGGCGGCGCGGTAGCTGTCGCCGAGATGGGTCAGCGCGATGGCCTCGTAGCCACCGCTGGTGTCGCGCACCAGCTCGGCGGACTGCCGGTAGTAGCGCGCGGCCTCCTCGTACTCGCCGAGTTGGTGGTACGCGTAGCCGAGGCTGTCGAGGGTCTGTCCGGTGCCCTGCCGGTCGCCTGACTCCTGGTGCAGCTCGACCGCCTGCTCGCAGTACGCGATGGCTTCCTGGTAGTGGCCGAGCGTGGCGTGGAACCAGCCGATCGTGTTCATGGCATAGGGGAATCCGGGTCGGTGCCCCGTCGCCCGGTAGAGCTCGAGGGCCTGCTCGGCGTGGCGCAACCCGTCGGCGTACGCGGCCCGGCGCTCACACACCGTCGTCAGGCGCATGTGCACGTGGGCCTGACCACGCTGGTCGCCCAGGTCGTCGTACAGCGCGAGGGCGTGACCGAAGTACGTCTGCGCCAGGTCGTAGTCGCCGAGGCACGACTGCGCGGTGCCCAGGCCGATGTACGCCTGCGCCTGCCCGACGCGATCCGCGGCGCGGCCGGCGGCGGCGAGCGCCGACTGCTGGGTGCTTTCCCAGTCGAGCCAGTGGCACCGCCGGTGGAAGTAGGTGGCGATGGTCGATGCGAGTTGCCACGGGTACGTGCTCGGTTCGCCCTCGGCGGCCTGCTCGACCGCGGCGACGAGCACCCGGTGTTCGGCGGTGAACCACGCCAGCGCCTCGTCTTGGTCGACGAGGGCCTCGATCGTCACCCGCGCGCCGGGTGGCATCAGACCGACCCGGTACCGGTGCGAGTAGAGCAGATCGGCCGCGGCGCTGGCGGTGTGCAGGTAGTGATCGAGCGTCCGGCGTACCGCTGCGCGCCGCTCGTCGGCGGAGTCCAGGGTCTGGACCAGCTCGACCGCGTACGCCCGCAGCAGGTCGTGCATCGCGTACCGGCCCGGCTGGGGTTCGGCGACCAGGTGAGCGTCGGTCAGCTCGGCAAGCTGTGGGCGTACCTGGGCGACCGGAAGACCGGTGAGGCTGGCGGTGGCGGCCAGCGAGATGTCCGGACCGGGATGCAGTCCGAGCAGCCGGAACAGGTGCGCCGCCACACCGGTCAGCCGTTGGTACGACCACGAGAACACCGTGCGTACGTCACTGGCGGCGTCGGACCCGGCGAGCGCTTCGAGCGTGCCCTGGGCGCGGGACAGCTCGGCGGAAAGGCTCGCCAGCGGGAACGTCGGGTTCACCGTGGCCCGCGCGGCGACCACGGCCAGCGCCAGCGGGAGCCGGGCGCACCGGGTCGCGATCTCCGCTACGGCCGGCTCCTCACGGGCGACGCGGTCGGCGCCGAGGCGGGACACGATGAGGTCGCGCGCTTCGACGTCGGAGAGCAGATCGAGGGTGATGGGTACGGCGCCCTCGGACGCCACGAGGCTAACCAACCGGCTGCGGCTGGTCACCAGCACCAGACAGCCAGGCCCGCCGGGCAGTAACGGGCGGACCTGCTCGGCGTTTGCCGCGTTATCGAGTACCACCAGCAGCCGCCGCCCGACGACGAGGCTGCGATAGAGCGCCGCCTGCGCGTGCAGGGTCGACGGGATCCGCTCGGGCGGGATGCCGAACGCGTCCAGGAACCCGCGTACCGCCTCCGCCGGACTCATCACCGAACCCTCCGGATCGAATCCCCGGAGGTTCACGTGGAGCTGCCCGTCCGGAAACAGATCCGCGACCCGGTGTGCCCAATGCACGGCCAGGGCGGTCTTGCCGATGCCAGCGGTACCGGTCACCGCCGAAATCACTATCGCAGTCGGTTGGTGCTGCTGGCCGGACACGAGCTTGTCGAGCTTGGCCAGCTCGTCGCTGCGGCCGACGAAGCCGTTGATGTCGGGTGGCAGCTGTGCGGGAGCCGGCGGCCCCGGGGTGGCGGTCACGGTGCGGCGCGGCGGGGGTACCTCCAGAGCCGGGTCGCCCAAGAGGATCGCCCGTTCCAGCTCGCGCAGTGCGGTCCCCGGCTCCACGCCGAAGTCGTCCGCGAGGGTCTGCCGGACGCGCCGGTAGACAGCGAGCGCGTCGGTGGTCCGCCCACCTCGGTACAGCGCGAGCATCAACTGGCCCGCCAGTCGTTCGCGACCCGGGTGGTCGGCCACCGCACTGGCGAGTTCCGGCACGATCCGGGAGTGGTTGGCGCACTCCAGTTCGGCGTCGAACATGTCCTCCAGCGCGGACATACGTCGCTCGGAAAGGTGAGTGCGGGCCGCGTCCGCGAAGTGCGCCCGGACCCCGGAGAGGGCGTCGCCCAGCCAGAGGTCCAACGCGCGGCGCAGGATCCGCACCACCGAGTCCGGCGCTGCCTCCGCACTTGCCTGGGTGCGCAGGGATGTGAAGAGAGCGAGGTCGAGCTGGCCGTCGGCGATCCGCAGCCGGTAGCCGGCGGGCTGGTGGTCGAGTACGACCAGCGACCGTGAACCGTCCACAAGGGATCGACGCAGTTCGGACACCATGTTCTTGATCTGCGTACTCGCGGTTCGCGGCGTAGCTTCGCCCCACATCGCGTACACGATCGCTTCGGCGGACAGGACCCGGTCGACGTTCAGGAGCAGCAGGGCGAGCAGGTCCACCTGCTGGCGTCGGCGAAACACCACCGTCCCGTGGGTCGTCGCTACCTGCACCGGTCCGAGGACGCGAAAACGACACTGATCGAGGTCGGCGGCCATCGATGCGAGCGTAGCCGGGCCGGCGATCGAACGGGTGCCGAGTGCGTGCTCGCCCGGTGACTCGACGCATGCCATCCGCGTATCGCCGAGATGGACCGTGGTTCCCGCAGGGAATGCCGGATGAAAGGAGAAACACGATGACACGTCTTCGGCGGTTGATCGCGAGGCCGTTGCTCATCATCCCCGGGCTGGCCACGGTGTTCACGCTCTTCCTGGTAGCGCTGCCACAACCTGCCTTTGCGGGGGACAGCGCAGGGTTCTACGTCGTGGAGCAGGGCGCCAGTGGCCCCAATGTGAGGGCGATCCAGTGGTTACTGCATCACCGTGGCCACGACATCGCCATCGACGGCGAGTTCGGACCGGCGACCACAACCGCGGTGACGATCTTCCAGCGCCACCACGGCCTGGCGGCGGACGGCCTCGTCGGACCCCAGACCTGGTCGGAACTGGTGGTCCCGCTGGAGCCGGGGATGAGCAGCGATGCCGTCCGGGCCGCCAAGGTCTTGCTGAACAAGCACAACAGCGACTTCGTGGTCGGCCCGAACTTCACCCAGGCGATGGCCGACCGGGTCAGCCAGCTCAAGAGAGTCTGGGGATTCCCCGGTGACGACCCCGCGATCGGTCTGCCGTTCTGGAAGAACCTGGTGGGCCGCAGCGGCCTGCGCGGTTTCGACCTGCCGGTCCCGCAGACCTCGGTCCGCCGCATCGATCTCGACAATCCGCACCACGACTACCCGGCCATCGACATCATGGTCAGGTTCGTGCCCGCCTACGCCGCCATGCGAGGGACCATCGAGCACTATTCATCCAACACGTGCGGCATTGGGATCAAGCTCATGTTCGGGAGCGAGCCGCACATCCTCTACTGCCACCTGAACTCCCGTTCGGTCGGTAATGGAGTGACCGTGGCGGCCGGTACTCAGATCGGCATCACCGGGGAGACCGGCAACGCGGCCGGGAACCCACATCTGCATTTCGAGATCCGCGGCACCTCGGATTCGCAACGATGGTGTCCCCAACAGTGGCTGCTAGCGGTGTACGACCATCGCGACCCGCCACCGTTGACCAGCCTCGCGATGAGTGGCTGTTTCTGATTCATCGGTACCTGATCGACACGCGAGAGATCGCGTGTCGATCAGATATCGGTACATCTGCAGACGTTGACACGATGGAAACCTGTGGGCAGAGTATCTGGGAGCGCTCCCAATCGTCTCGGACGAGAGGAACCCCACCGTGATCAACCTTTTGCGCCGCAGGCACCGGAGGGCCACGCTGGCCGCCGGCGCGGTGGTAGTGCTGGTCGTGGCCGGCACACTCACCTTCCTAGGCACGGCCCAAGCCCAAGCGGACGTCGAGCACATCGTCAACGGCACGTTCGACGACGGGCCGGGGCCCTGGTTCTCGTATCCGAACTCACCGCAGGGAGTGGACGGTCAGCTCTGCGCCGACGTGCCGGGCGGTCTCGCGAACCTGTTCGACGCGGGCGTCGGCTTCAACGGGCTCAACCTCGTCGACGGTGGACAGTACGACCTGACCTTCACCGCCTCGGCGAGCGTCGCGGCGAACGTGCGGGTCGTCGTACAGGTGAATGGCCCGCCCTTCACCACGGCCCTCGACCAGATGGTGAGCCTGACCGCGACGCCGCAGACGTTCACCTTCAACGACTTCACGTGGCACGGGACCGACCCCGAGCAGATCGCGTTCCAGCTCGGCACCAACCCCGCGTTCCGGTTCTGCGTGGACAACGTGTCGCTGATGGGTCCCGCGCCGGAGCCGCCGAGCGGCGACGTCGAGCACGCGATCGGTGGCACGTTCGAGAGCGGTACCGGTTCCTGGTTCTCCTACCCGAACCCGCCGCAGGCCGATGCCGGCCGGCTGTGCGCCGATGTCCCGGGCGGTCTGGCCAACGTGTTCGACGCGGGCGTCGGCTTCAACGGACTCAACCTGGTCGAGGGCGAGCTGTACGACGTGAGCTTCACGGCCTCGGCCAGCGACAGCGTCAGCATCCGGGCCGTCGTCCAGCTCGCCGGGCCGCCGTTCACCGCACCGCTGGACCGGACGCTGAGCATCGGCGAGATCCCGCAGACGTTCACGTTCAACGACGTGCTGTGGAACGCGAACGGTCCCGACCAGATCGCGTTCCAGCTCGGTACCAACCCGGCGTTCCGGTTCTGCGTCGACAACGTCTCCGTCTTCGGGCCGGCGTCGTCGTCGGTACCGCCGCCGAACACCGAGCTGGTCACCAACGGCACGTTCGACACGACCGTCGACCCGTGGGTCAGCTATGGCGGTACGCAGCACCTGACCGACGGCCGGATGTGCCTCGACCAGCCCGCGCATCCCGCCCCGGGCAACTCGTTCGACGCGGCCATCCAGCTGAACAACCTGCACCTGGCGGCGGGCATCAACTACGCGCTCAGCTTCGAGGCGTCGGCGAGCGTACCGGTCATCGTGCGCACGGTGGTCGGTCGGCAGAACCCGCCGTTCGACACGTTCCTCGGCGCGCCGACCACGCTGAGCCCCGCCAACACGCCGATCCACTTCTCGGGCGTGGACTTCACGTTCCCCGTGTCGCTGACGATGGACGACGGGCAGATCGCCTTCCAGGTCGGCGGGTTCACCCAGCCGTACACGTTCTGCCTCGACAACGTCTCGTTGCTGGCGAACGTGCCACCGGCGGTGTACCTGCCGGACACCGGCCCGCGGATGCGGGTCAACCAGGTCGGCTACCTGACCAAGGGACCCAAGGGCGCCACGCTCGTCACCGAGGCCACGACAGCCCTGCCGTGGCAACTGAAGGACTCGGCCGGCCGGACCGTCGACAGTGGACGGACCACGCCGCGCGGGCTCGACTCGACCTCGAACCTCAACGTGCACTCGATCGACTTCAGCAGCTTCAAGAAGAAGGGCACCGGGTACACGCTCGTGGCCGACGAGGCGACGAGCCGGCCGTTCGACATCGGCGACAACGTGTACCAGAAACTGCGTACCGACGCGCTCCGGGTGTACTACCCGCAGCGCAGCGGAGTGCCCATTGTGGACTCGATCCAGCCCGGCTACGGCCGGGTCGCCGGGCACATCAGCGTGCCGCCGAACCAGGGTGACGTCGCGGTGCCGTGCGCCGGACCGAAGGACGCCAACGGCGACTACACCGGTCCACCGCTGTGCGGCTACACGTTGAACGTCACGGGTGGCTGGTACGACGCGGGCGACCACGGCAAGTACGTGGTCAACGGCGGCATCTCGGTGGCCCAGTTGATGGGCACGTGGGAGCGCAACCAGCTCGCCCACGGCACCGACCGAGGCGCCCTGGGCGACCGCACGCTGGCTATCCCCGAGCGCGGCAACCGCGTCCCGGACATCCTGGACGAGGCCCGGGTCGAGCTCGAATGGATCCTGAAGATGCAGGTGCCGGCCGGTGAACCGAGGGCCGGGATGGCGCACCACTCGGTACACGACCAGAAGTGGACCGGACTGCCGCTCGCGCCGGCGAACGATCCGCAGCCACGCGAGCTGGTACCGGCTACCACGGCCGCCACGCTCAACCTGGCCGCCGCCGCGGCTCAGGGGTCACGGGTGTTCGCGCGGTACGACCGACCGTTCGCCAACCGGCTGCTGGCCGCGGCGCGGACCGCCTGGCTCGCCGCGCTCGCCAACCCGAACATCCTGCAGCCGGGGGGTGGCGTCGGCGGTGGCGCGTACGACGACGTAAACGTCACCGACGAGTTCTACTGGGCCGCCGCGGAGCTGTACCTGACCACGGGTCAGCGGGAGTACAAGGACTTCATCCTGACCTCGCCGGTACACCACGCGGACGTGTTCGGCGAGGGTGGCTTCGACTGGCAGAACGTCGCGGCGCTGGCTCGGCTCGAGCTGGCGACCGTGCCGAGCAGACTGCCCGACCGGAACCGGGTCCGGGCGTCCGTCGTAGCGGCCGCCGACCGGTACCTGGCCCGGATGAACGCCAGCCCGTGGGCGCTGCCGTACGCCCCGACGAACAACAACTTCGCGTGGGGCTCCAACAACCTCGTGCTCAACGTCATGGCGGTGATGGCGACCGCGTTCGACCTCACCGGAAAGGACAGGTACCGCGACGGTGTGATCCAGTCCATGGACTACCTGCTGGGTCGCAACGCGCTCAACATCTCCTACGTCACCGGCTACGGCGAGGTGAACTCCCACAACCAGCACAGCCGGATGTACGCGCGCCAGCTGAACCTCGACCTGCCGAACCCACCGGTGGGTACCTTGGCCGGCGGCCCGAACCTCACCGCGGCGTCCACGGGTGACCCGGTGGCGGCGCAGAAGCTGCAGAACTGTGTTCCGCAGTTCTGCTACATCGACGACATTGGTTCGTTCGCCACGAACGAGCTGACCATCAACTGGAACTCGCCGTTGACCTGGGTGGCCAGCTTCCTGGCCGACCAGCGCGAAGGGCGCTGACGCACGAGAGTCCCGGGCCGGCCGGTCATCCGGCCGGCTCGGACTTGTCTTCCATCTCCCACGCGTGGTCCAGCACGTGCCAGGCGATGCGGCTGGCCGCGTACCGTTGATTCCACTTCTTCCCGGCGATCGGCCCGCCGTCGGACGGCGCCGAAAGCACGGCGGCGATCGCGTCCCGCAGCGCGTCGGTCTCGAGGTCGCGCGGTTTGATGCCGAGCATGCGGGAGTACGACGACTCGGCCTCCAGGACGTGGTCGATCATCTTGTCCCGGTCGCGGCCTCCGCCGCGCGGGCCTTTGCGCAGCTCGGCCGGTGCGCCGGCGGCCACCCGGTCGAAGACCGTCCAGGCCGCGCGGACGAGCGCGGTCAGCCGCTTGGCCTCGGCCGCCGAGACGGCCGCGCCGTAGCAGGCCGGGATGTGCTCGGGTACGCCGAAGTCCGTCGCTCCCGAACCGGGCACCCGTTCGACGACTTCGAATTCGAAGCGGCGCGGGAACGCGATCCGAGCCTGCTTCGTGACCACCGCGTAGCGAGGGTGGTAGTCCGCGAGGGTCTCGAGCGCCAGCTCTTCCGACTTGCCGGAGCGGCACCAGCCGGGCCAGTCGACCGCGCTCGCGAAGACCAGCTTCTTGCCCACCTCGAGGTAGACCGCTGTCATGCCGGAGATCCTTTCATGGACCTTCACCCCGTATCCGTAGCCCCAATGTCCTGTTTTGCCTACAGATGGGCCTGGAACACGGGAAGATGTTGTCCGGTCGATCACGCGGTAGGAGGTGAACGTCGGGTGTTTCGACGTCGGAAGGTGACGCCGTACCGTCCGCTGTTCCGGTCCGAGCTGGCCCAGGTGTTGGCACACCTGCAGCTGGCCGGACTGCATGCGGCGGCGGGGGCGGCAAGTACAGCCGGAGCCGGAGCGGCGCGTTTGCGTGGCAGGTGGCAGGCATCCCTGGGAGCGCTCGCTCCCGTGCTGGATGCCGCGCGCCTGGAAGCACAACGGGCCAACATGGCCGCCGCGAAGACGAAGGCCAAGTCGAAGGCGAAGGCGAACAAGAAGAAAGGAAAAGCAATGTCGAGCAAGTGGCCCTACATCGTCGGGGCGATCGCGGCCGGCGCGGCGGTGGGCGCCGGGGCGTACGCCATCCGTAAGCGCCGCAATGCGCGGAGGGCCGCGGAGAGCGCGCTCACCGGCGACGCCCGCGACCTCGTGGCGCGGTCCGCTTTGGGCACCGCCGCGAACGACACCGCCGGCGAGCCGGTGGTCACCGGCACGTCGGCCCCGGCGAAGGAGACCTGGGTCAAGACGAAGGACACGGCCTCGCGCGACGGCAAGGCCGGCAAGGTACTCGAGCCCACCGGGCTCTGACGCACGATCCCACGATGACCCCGGGTTTCGGCCCGGGGTCGTCGCTTAGTTTCAAGAGCATGATTCCATCGGTACGCGTCAACCAGGTCGGCTACCTGCCGGACGGCCCCAAGAACGCCACGGTGGTCAGCGAGGCCGATGAGCCGCTGCCGTGGGTGCTGCGCGACGCCGCGGGTGAGTCGGTCGCCTCCGGGCAGTCGACGCCGCGCGGGGAGGACGCCGCGTCCGGTCAGCGCGTACACACCGTCGACTTCTCCGCCGTCCGTGCCTCCGGCGCCGGCTTCACGCTGGCCGTGGCCGGCGACACCAGCTACCCGTTCGCCATCGCCGGCGACATCTACCGCCCGCTGCGCGCGGACGCGTTGCGGTTCTTCTACATCCAGCGCAGCGGCATCGCGATCGACGGTGCGCTCGTCGGGTCGCGGTACGCGCGGCCGGCCGGGCACGTGGGCGTACCGCCCAACCGCGGCGACCTCGACGTGCCGTACGAGGACTACTCGCTGGACGTGCGCGGTGGCTGGTACGACGCCGGCGACCACGGCAAGTACGTCGTCAACGGCGGCATCGCCACGTACCAGTTGCTGAGCGCGTACGAGCGGACCACGGTCGCCCGGGTGGTCGAGGCGGGCGCGCTGGAGGACGGCACGCTGCGGATACCGGAGCGGGGCAACGGGGTGCCGGACATCCTCGACGAGGCCCGGTGGGAGCTGGAGTTCCTGCTGCGCATGCAGGTACCGCCCGGGCTGCCGCTGGCCGGCATGGCGCACCACAAGGTGCACGACCGCGACTGGACAGGCGTGCCGATGCGACCGGAGGACGACCCGGAGCCGCGCGTGCTGCGCCCGCCGTCGACCGCCGCGACGCTCAACCTCGCGGCAGCGGCGGCCCAGGGCTCCCGGCTCTTCGCGCGGTACGACACCGTGTTCGCGACCCGGCTGCTCGCCGCGGCGCGGACGGCGTGGGATGCGGCGCTCGCCCATCCGGACCGGTACGCGCCGGCCGACGACTCGGTCGGCGGTGGGCCGTACGACGACACCGACGTCAGCGACGAGTTCTACTGGGCCGCGGTCGAGCTGTACCTGACCACGGGCGAGCAGCCGTACCTGAGCGCCCTGGCCGCCTCGCCCCACCACACCGGCGACGTGTTCGCCCCGAACGGGTTCTCCTGGGACACCGTCGCCGCTCTCGGCCGGCTGGACCTGGCCACGCTCCCTGCTCCCCGGGCGGAAGGCATAGCCCGGAAAGGCAGTGGACTGTCCACTGGGGAGCGGGCGCGGATCCGGACGTCGGTCGTCGCGGCCGCCGAGAGGTTCCTGGCCGTCATCGCGGAGGAGCCGTACGGGCTACCGCTGTCCGGTACCGGCGGCGGTTACGTCTGGGGATCCAACAGCAACATCGTCAACAACGCGATCGTGCTGGCGACCGCGTACGACCTGACCGGCGACCCGCGCTACCGGGATGGCGTGCTGCAGGGGATGGACTACATCTTCGGCCGCAACGCGCTCAACGTCTCGTACGTCACCGGGTACGGCACTCGGTACCCGGGCCATCCGCACAACCGCACCTTCGCGCACGAGCCGCCGGTCGGCGTACTCGTCGGTGGGGCCAACGCCAACCTGCAGGACCCGTACGCCGCCGAACATCTCGCCGGCGCCAGGCCGCAGTTCTGCTACGTCGACCACATCGATTCGTTCTCGACCAACGACGCCACCATCAACTGGAACTCGGCCCTGGCGTGGATCGCGTCGTTCCTCGCTGACATGGGTACGGCTAGCGGGCGCTCTGCCACAGGCCCATGAGGTTGCCCTCGCTGTCGTTGAAGTACGCGGCGACGCCCATCTCGCCCACCGGGATCTTCTCGCCGACCTGCTTGCCGCCGAGCTTCTCGATGCGGGCGAGGGCGTCGTCGACGTCATCGACCTGGACCGTGATCACCGGTGTGGACAGTGGTGCCTGCCGCTGGAACATGCCGCCGTTGATGGCACCCGGTTCGGTCGGCATGCCCTTCTCGTCCGTCGGGGTCGTGCTCACCGATGTGTAGTTCAGCTCGGGCATAGAGGTGATATCCCAGCCAAAGGCGTCCCGATAGAACGCCTGGGCCCGGTCGATGTCGTCGGCCGGGATCTCGAAGTGCACTACGGAGTTAGCCATAGGGGCCACGCTAGTACCAGTCATGGCGCCTGGACCTTCGGTCGGCGCAGATCCAGCCCAAGAAACCAGGTAAGTATCAACTTGCCCGGTCGCGGAGCGAATCCAGGTCGCGTACGACCACGGACAGCCGGCTCGTCTTGATCCACCCGCTGGTACGCAGCACGCCCAGCGCCTTGCTGACCGCCTCCCGGGACGCGCCGATCCAGCCGGCCAGCTCGTCCTGCGAGATTGGCAGGTCGATGTGGATCTCGTCCTCGACTTGCCGGCCGAACCGCTCGGCCAGCTCCACGAGGCGGGCGGCGACCCGGCCCGTCGTGTCGTACGCGCCGAACTCGATGCGCTTGCGGTCCGCGTCCCGCAGCTTCTCG
>Ga0209382_10006298_pt1 | contig 15300 bp, 12 predicted proteins | sample SoiMetdeltSBSDD5_FD_187599 | JGI IMG/M metagenome (GOLD analysis project Ga0209382, IMG submission 187599) | Bulk soil microbial communities from a Populus tree surrounding site in Tennessee, USA - Soil MetaG P. deltoides SBSDD5 (SPAdes) (version 2) | ecosystem: Environmental > Terrestrial >... | reverse complement strand
AGATGACCGGGCCGGGCAAGGTCTTTTTGCAGAGCCTGCCGTTCTCGCGCCTCGTGGACCGCATCAAGCGCGGCATGACATTTTCGCAACCGGGCGGTGAACAGAGAGGCGTGGCGGGCCTCGGTGCAGGCGTGGCGCGATCCGCCACTGCATCCGCCTGGGCCTGCTTGAAATCCGCGAACCGCTGCTGCGCCGGAGGCGGAGGAGGTGGGGGCGGGGGCGGTGGCGGACGAGGAGCCGGAGGTGGCGGCGGGGGTGGCGGCGGCGGGGGTCGCGGGCGCGGGCTCGGTCGACGCGGCCGGTCAGGCTGCGGGGATGGCGCCGGTGACGGGGAGGGAGGAGGCGGCGGGGGCGGAGGAGGCGGCGGCGGCGGGTTCAGCTGCGTCGGCGGCTTGGGGGGTGGGTCCCTGTACCAGTCGTCCCGGGCAGGAGGTGGCTTCGGATCCGGCTTGGGCGCCGCGGGCTTGGGCGCTTCCGGCTTGGGAGCCGGGGGCTGAATCGGGCGGGAACCTCCTCCAGAGTCGACAGGCAGCATCGAGGCCTCCTCTCAGGTGCGAAGAGGCCCTCAGCAATGTGCGTACCTGTGCGCAGATCCTCGTCATTTCACTAACTTCAACGCTCGGTATGTTTTTGGTCGGGTGCGCGCGACCAGTCCACTGTCAGCCGCTTCGAACACCCTTTCCTGGCAGCACCCTCAGCGGGGCTCGCACGGGGAGCGCAGGTCCAGCGCCTGCAGATCCACCTGGTACACGTCCCGCAGGCCGTTCCCGGGCGAGCTCAGCGCCCGCGTCAGGTCGGCGACGGTGCGCGGCTTCGCTGGCGCCGGGTCGAACTCGCTCCGGTTGCTGGTGAAGAACAGGTAGCGCCCGTCGGGTGAGATGCGCGCGCCGAACTCCCAGCGCTCCGAGTTCACCCCGGCGCCGAGCGGGCGCGGCGGCGTCCACCGCCCGTCGCAGCGGAACGTCACGAAGAGATCGTACGCGGCCTTCCGCTCCAGCCTGACGGCGGAGAAGATCATGAAGCGCTCGTCCGGGGAGATGTACGGCTCGATCTCCTGCTCGGGGGTGTTGAGCGGGTCTCCCAGGTTCTCCGGCGGGCCGAATTTGTCTCCCAGCCACTTCGCCCGCCAGAGGTCGCTCTTCCCCTTGCCGCCCGGACGCTCCGAGCCGAAGTACAGCGTGCCGTCGTCCGTCACCGTGGGGAACCACTCGTCGGTCGGGCTGGTCAGCTCGACGAGGTGCCGCGGCTTCCCCCATTCACCGCTCTTCTCCCGCTCCATCGTCCACAGGTCCGTGTCCGGCCGCGGCGGGCCCTCGCCGGACAGGGGGCGGTTGGAGATGAGGAACATCCTCTTCCCGTCGCGCGTCACCGTCACGTCGGCGTCGTTCCAGCGCCCGCTGAAGGGCGCCACCTCCGGCTGGCTCCACCGGCCGCTGGCGAACTTCATCACCAGCACCGTCCAGTGGGCGAAGTCGGGCGTGTTGCGGATGAAGTAGAGCTCGCGCCCGTCCGGAGAGAACGCCGCGTGCGCGTCGTCCACTCCGGTGCTCACCACGCCTTCGAGAAAGCGCGCCGGCGCCGGCAGCGGGCGCGAGGCGGCGTAGGGTGCCGGCGGCCCGTCGCCCGCCGCGGCCGCGCCGGCCGATGCCAGCAGCAGGACGAGCGGGAGGGCGCGGCGGGATGGAGCTGGCGGGGGCGCGGGAGGGGGATGGTCCATGGCGTTCCGGATGCTACGCGGAGCCGGACGGCGCGCTCCGGACCCTTGCAGGGAAAGGGCGGGGCGACACACGTGCGACGCGCTCGATCGCGGTGTTGACTCCGTGCCGCTCCGGGCGGGCTGAAGTGATGACTACCCGGCAGATGCTGCCGGCGTGGCCGGGCGGATGTGCACTAGCTGGCAGAGCGCCGCGGCAGTGGCGGTCGCCCCCTGACCGGCTGTGACACCGGTCTTACATTCCGTGGCTCGGAATTGTCGGAAAACCCCCCTTGGCTCGCCTCGGCAAGTACGAGCTGGTCCGCAAGCTCGCCACGGGCGGGATGGCCGAGGTGTTCCTCGCTCGCTTCGAGTGGGCGCTGGGGCTGGAGAAGACCGTGGTGGTGAAGCGGATCCTCCCTCACCTGGCCAGGGATCCGGCGTTCCTGGAGATGTTCCTCAGCGAGGCCAGGCTGGCCTCACTGCTCAACCATCCGGGCATCGCGCAGATCATCGAGTTCGGTGAGAGCGGAGGCACCTACTTCCTCTCCATGGAGCACGTGGACGGGCTCAGCCTGCGGGCGCTGGAGCACTCCTTCGAGGCGCGCCAGGAGACCCTCCCGTTCGCCCACAGCGCGCGGATCGCCGCCTGCTGCTGCGAGGCGCTCGCGCACGCGCACGAGCTGGTCGACACGATGACCGGCGAGCCGCTGAACCTGGTTCACCGCGACATCAGCCCGGACAACATCCTGATCTCCAGGAACGGCGCCGTGAAGGTGGTGGACTTCGGGATCGCCAAGGCGGCGTCCCAGAAGCACCGCACCGCCACGGGGCACATCAAGGGGAAGCTGGCGTACATGTCCCCGGAGCAGCTCCGCGCCCGAGAGCTGGATTGCCGCGCGGACGTCTACTCGCTGGGCGTGGTGCTCTACGAGATGCTCGCCGGGGCCAGGCCGTACGAGGCCCCCACCGACGCGTCGCTGATGGCCGCCATCCTCACCGAGGACATGGTGCCGCTCCGCGCCCGGTGCCCGGAGGTCCCCGACGTCCTGGAACGCATCGTCGTCCGCGCGCTGCAGCGCCGGCGCGAGGACCGCTACCCGAACTGCCGCGCCATGCACGCCGACCTGGAGGCGGCCCTCCTCGACAACCATCAATCCGCGAGCGCGTTCCAGCTCGCCCAGCTGGTGGTGCACGACAGCGAGACGGCCCGTTTCTCGGACTGGCGCACGGCGCGGGCCCAGCTCGTCACGCCCGACAGGTTGCAACCGACGGTGAAGACGCCGGTGCCGTGGACGTCCGAAGGCACGGACTCCGGGCACCCGGCGTCACAGCTGGAGCCGACGCTGGCGCGGACAGGGACCGACGACGTCGCCGGCGAACACGTGCCCACCCGGTCGCCGGGCCAGCGCTCCGGCCCGCGGATCGCCCCCGCGCTGGTGACGGAGGAGGAGGTCCTCTCGGAGGGGCCGACGCTCCAGCAGACGTCGCCGGGGCGGAAGGCGCCGCGGAGGGCGATCCGGATCGCCCTCGGGGTGGCGGTGGCGCTCGCCGCCGTCACCGCGGGCGCCGTGATCGCCGCCGTCGCCCGCGGCCCGGCACCCTCTCCAGGGACGGCCGGCATCGGCGCGCCGATCGAGACCGCGAGCGCCGTCCAGCCGCCCCCGCCGGCTCCGGAGGTGGAGCCGCTGTCGATGGTCCCCGACGACCCGGTGCCGGTCGCGCCGCGGGCGAGTCCGTCCCCGCCGCCTTCGCCGTCCCCGGGCCGCTCCGCGGTGAAGCCCGCGGAGCGGCCCGCGGCTCCCGTGGAGCTGGCGCTGCGGTCGGATCCGCCGTCGCAGCTCAGGATCGTCGCGGGGCGCAGGGTGATCGCCGAAGGGCGGAGCCCGCTCACCGCCATGGTGTCGCCGGGGACGGTGGTCGTCGAGGCCTCCGCCGGCGGCGAGGTCCCATTCCACCGGCGGGAGACGCTCACGCTGGGCGCCGCGGCCAGGCAGATCTCGCACGTGATCACGGTGGGGCGTGGCTCGGTGAACGTCCGGACGTTCCCGGCGGCGCACGTCAGCGTGGACGGCGTGCCGCGCGGCGACGTGCCGCTGCGGGTCGACCTCTTCGAGGGCCGGCACGTCCTCCGGCTGGAGTGCGACCGGAGGATCGCGCTCTGCGCGGGCCAGCCAGTGAGCACCAGGACCATCGTGGTCGAGGCGGGGAAGACACTCGAGGTGGAGCACAAGTGGCAGTGAGAGACGCTCGCGTCAGCCGTTCGGCGATGGCGGCGGTCGGCTGTCTCGCCGGCATCGTCAGCCTCGCCTCCCAGGCGGGCACCGGAGCGGGGCTGGAGAGCCCCAGGGAGAAGGGCTCCCCGCACGTGCTGGTCCTCGCCGCCGAGACGCTCACCGGGCGGCGGCTGCCGAAGGCGTCCGCGGTGGCGGTCCGGCTGGCGCGGGCGACGCCAACCGGCGAGGCCCCGGCGCGGTCCCTGCTCCGGCTGGTCGACGAGCTGTACCGGGAGCTCCAGTTCGACGGCGCCGGCGCCGCGCTCCAGCTCGCCGGCCACTGCCAGCCGATCGACGAGGGGGATCGAGCCCAGTTCGCGCTGCGGCATGGACTCCTCCGGATGGAGTCGTTCGACGAGAAGGGCGCGCGGCGCTCGTTCCAGGAGGCGCTGGGCCTGGACCGGACCGCGCAGCTGCCGGGGTTCGCGCCGCCGAAGACGGCCGACCTGCTGGAGGAGGTGCGGGGCGCGTTGCCCCCGCCCGCGGCGCCTGTGGTGTCGGCGGCGTCGGTGGTGCCGTCCACTCGCGCTCTGCTGCCCGCGAGCTCCGTCTCGCCGGCGGGGCCCGCCGCGCCCGCATCGGCCCCGGCGAGCCTGCGTTCCTGGGCCTGGGCGCCGGCCGCCGGCGGCGCGGCGCTGGGAGTGACCGGAGGGGTGCTCTACCTGCGGGCGAAGGCCAGCTACGACCTGGTCGCTCGCCACGACCCGTCGCTCACCACGCTGGAGCAGGTGCACGCGACCGTGAATGACGGCCGGGCGCTGCAGACCGGCGCCTTCGTCCTCTTCGGCCTCGGGGCGGCGGCGCTGGCGTCGGCCGCGGTCCTGGGGCTCTCCGGTGACGCGCTCGCGGTCCAGGCGTCCGTGCAGGTGGGGTCGGGTGGAGCGGGCGTGGTGATCGCGGGAGCGTTGCCGTGAGGCGGCGAGGCTGGCCGGCCCGGCGCGCGCTCCTGGCTGCCGCGGTCGCCCTGGCCACGTCGTGTCTCGACTTCGGCGCGCTGGAGGAAGGGTTCTGCGACTCGGGGACCAGCGTCGCGTGCGCCGAGCCGATCTGCGCGGCGCCCTGTGATTCACCGCCCGGTCCGTGCTTCGGCCCGTCGACCGGGTGCGATCCCGTCCTCGGGTGTCAGTACCCGGTGCTCGTCGGCACCGGGTGCGACGACGGTGACGCCTGCACGTTCGACGACCGCTGCAACGCCGGCGGGAGGTGCGTGGGGACGGCGTACGGCTGCCCGGGGACCGAGTGCGCGTCGAGCAGTTGACTGGGCGACGGGGGCTGCGCCGCGCCCGTGCCGAGGACCGGACAGCCGTGCGACGCCGGCGTCTGCCGGGCGGACGGGGTCTGCTCCACCTTCTCGTACAGCCCGAGCAACTTCGATCCGGCCGCGGTCGCGGCGCGGGGAATCGCGCCGTCCATCAGCATCGATTGCGACAATGCATGGTTCAACTCAACCGACGGCGGCCAGTTCTGGTGCCCGGGCCAGCCGGCGCCGGTCCAGACCGTGGTGAGTCAAGCTGGTGGACCGGAGGTGGTGGTCCTGGCGACGAGCGGGCTGTCCATGAGTGGAAGCGGCCTGCTGACGCTGGTGGGGTCGCGGCCGGTGATCCTCGCGGTGTGGGGGGACGCCGTCATCGGCGGGACCGTCTCCACCGGATCGAACACCTCCACCGGGGCCGGCGCGGGCCAGGATCCGCCGGGGATCTGCGACGCCCAGGGAGGCCTGGTGAGCGGTCTCTTCGGAGGTGGGGGCGGGGGAGGCAGCTACGGAAGCCGCGGGGCGGATGGGGGCAACGCGGATGCGGTGGCTCGCGGCGGGCGTTCCGGGTCGCTCTCCGGCAGCGCGGCGCTCGTCCCGCTGCGCGGCGGTTGCCCGGGCGGGAGCGGCGGCCGGAGCGTGGATCCCTCGGCCTCCCGTGGGCACGGCGGCGCGGGCGGCGGCGCGGTCCAGATCTCCGCGGCCGGGGCCCTGACCGTCTCCGGCGCGGTGACCGCGAGCGCGGCCGCCGGCCAGGGTGGGCTGGGCGTGCTCAGCGGTGGCAATGGCGGCGGGGGTGGCGGCAGCGGAGGAGCGGTGTTGCTGGAGGGCTGGGACGTCTCGATCCCATCCAGCGGCAAGCTGACCGCGAACGGCGGAGGCGGGGGTGGGGGCGGAGGCGTCGCGAACGGGTCGACGGGGACGGACGGTTCTCCCACCGGGGAGGTCCCGGCGCCGGGCGGAGCGGGCGGAATCGCCTGTGCCGGCGGTGGAGGTCAGGGGGCCAGCACCCAGGCCTCGGCCCAGGCCGGGGGGAACGCCGCCAGCCTGTGCAGTGGCGGCGGAGGAGGCGGCGGCGTGGGGCGGATCCGCGTGAACGGTCATGGCACGTGCAACGCCGGCGCCGGCGTGCAGAGCCCGGTCCCCACCTACGGAGGCACGTGCCCCTGACACCGTGCGCGGGCAGGAATGGCGGTCCAGCAGAAACGAGGCCCCTGCCGCCCTGAACCGGGGGTCCGTCTACGCCAAGACATTCGATCTGGCCGGCAGCATCGGAGGGGGCCGGCGCGCAGCGACGAATGACCGGCGTCGAGGCCCGGACGCCGCGTATGCTTCGCGGCACGGAATTTCCAGTCTCGGCTGGTCGATCCCGAGGAGCTCACAGGGAGCGAGGTGGACCACGCCATGAAGACACGCGCTCTCGCCGTCCTGTTGCTCTCGGCCTGTCTCGCGCCCTCGGTGAGCCGGGGCGAGCCGTTCCGGTTCTGCAACGGGTGCATCGGCATCGTGGGCAACGCCGACACGATGCGCCGGTTCCGCGACGACATGAACGCGGAGCTGAAGCGGAACGGTGGCCGTTACGCGCTGACCGTCCGCTGAGGGAGGCGCTCGCCGTCCGGCGCCGGCCAGACACCGCAGTGTGCAGGTGATGGTGGAGCTGCGCGCGGCCGGCGTGCCCTGGACGCTGATCGCCCGGCACGCGGCGCAGATCCTCGGGCGCCCGGTTCCGAGGTCGGCCGGCTGGCCGCCACCCTGCGGCAGCGCGCCTGGAGCGTCAGCCGGCCTCACGAGATTCGAGCTGGTGCCGCTGGTGCGGGAACGGCGATCCCTCATCCTCATCCGGCCGACACGAGCACGGCGGAAAGGACAGCCGCGGGCCGGAAGCGCCGGGGCTAAGCTACCGATCCGTCTGCACCTTCCCGACGGCGGCGAGCCAGCGCTTCCACATCTCGGGGTCAGCGGTGCCGGTGCCAGGAGTGTAGCGCATCTGGCCGAGCAGATCGCCCAGTTCGGCCGGCCGGCCGACCCGCTCCCAGTACTCCTCGATGAAGGTGAACATCGCCAGGTACGCCTGCTCCAGATCCAGGGGCCGCATCATCCGAGCCGTCAGAAATCCTCGGTTGGTGGTTTCCGGCACGAGCTCGCCGGTCTGGACCTTCTTCACCCAGGCGAGCCAGTCGAACCACATGGCCGGGTCCAGGCTTCCATCGCCAGGCACGTAGGCGATCATGCCCAGGAAGAGCCCCAACTCGCCGGGCTGTCGCGTTCGCTCCCAGAGCGCACGGAGGAACACGTTCACGGCGAGAAATGCCTGCTCGGGAGTCGTGAGGGACATGGTTCGTCACTTCCCGTTGAGGAGCTGCGCTGCCGACCGCGGGATATCATTGTATCCGCCATCCCTGATCGTTCCGTTGACGACGTAGACCCAGATCTGGACCCCCGTGTCAAGGACCCGCTGATACACCTTGACCCCCATCTCCTGGAGCCCGACGAAGTTGGCCTGGGTCGCGGTGGCCTGAAGCAGCTCGCGAGCCTCAGCAGTCTCCTGCGCAAAGTGGCCGGGCTGTTGTCGGAAGATGTGCGGCAGCGCTTTGTCCAGGAACGGGACCAGGTTCCGCTCGGCCGCCGAGATCATCTGCTCGAACCGGGCCTGCTCGTCGTCGGTCATGTTCGCCGCCAGCTTCAGGTACTCCCGCGCCTGGTCGTAATTGCGTGCGGCAATGGACGCGAGAATCCTGGCGCGGATGCTGTCGAGACCTCCCGACCCTCCGCACCCCTCGCATGCTGCGGCCCATGCGGACCGCGGGGGCTCGTCGAGCGGCGCGTACCTCGGATGGCACGCGGCCATGGCGACGATCATCAGAACGGCACTCATCCAGTTGCGCATGCGACCCTCCCGTGCTCGTCGGGACCCATGGACGCGACCGATTTCTCGCCCTGACGGCCAGGACAGCGACCATAGTTCCACCAGCAAGATGCGCCGCAGCGACAGGACGATGAAGGGGTGTCCGGCGAGCGGCAGGTCACGAGGCCGGGTAGGTGGCTTTCGCAGGGAGTGGGTGGGCGGAGGTGGGGTCTTGTTACCGCGCCACCTCCGGCCGAAGCTTCCGCGCCTCCGCCAGCGCTTCCACCGGCTGAGCCAGAGCGTTGATCCAGGCGAACTGCTCCTTCGCCTCCGCGGCGAACCGGCCATGGCGCTTCACCGTCGGGTTCACGTCGGAGTGCCAAGCGCGGGGGCCCTCGCCTCGTACAGGAACTTCATCGAGGGGTCGATCGCCGAGGTAGAAAATCAGGATCCGCTGGCGCAACAGCGCCAGTCAGCACGCCGGCTCCTCCAGCTTTCGTACACCGCACGCAAGCATCGGGGGCGGAGATCTGCATCACCCGGTGCATCACCCCACCCGATGCACTACCAAGAACAAGCCCTGGCTCCGCAACCTCGCGAAACCGGGGCTTCTCACTGAGCGGCGGACCGGGTTCGAACCGGCGACCCCGAGCTTGGGAAGCTTGGGCTGATCGCAAGGCTCTGGAACGGCCCGGCCGGGCGCGGCCCAGGCCGCCTCCTGGTCGGGTGTGACGGGCAGGGGCCGGAGCCGCCCGCGACCTACCGCGTGCCAGGAGCCTTGGGGGCAGCGGTGAGGAGCTGCTCCACGGAGGTGGCGGTGGCGGCGAGGCGAAGCCACGCCTTGAGCTGTGCGAGGTCCTCGCAGCCGGCGATGCGCTGGCGGTGCTCGGGGGAGAGCTGAAGGCCGCGAGCGTCGAGCACCTCGTAGATGTCTTCTCGGGCGGTCTCGGCCCTGCCCTCAGCCTTGCCTTTTGCTTCGCCCTCCGCCCTGCCCTCCGCTTTGCCCTCCGCTTTGCCCTGGCCGTAGTACTTCCGGGCGAAGTCGGTCTGGTACTCGTAGTTTCCCTGCATCAGAGCCTCGAACGCCTTCCGGGCGGCCTCGTTCAGCGAGCCACCTACCAGGTCAAAGTACAGGCGGGCGCGGTCCTCTTCAAGGTGGGGGAGGGCCGCGAGCACAGCCCTGGCCACATCCAGTCCGATGGCCTCCCGGCCGTGCGCCATCGCTGAGAGGACGGCCCGTTCGGGCGCGGCCCGGGCCACTGCCTCGTCGGTGACGATGGGCACCGAGCCTGGACCCATCACCAGCGGGCGCAAGGTGAAGCCTGGATGACCGAGGTCGATGGGCTGGCCGGCCCAGGTGGCCACCGCCTCGTCGGCAGTCACCACCAGCAGGGTAGTTGGGCAGTCCAGGCGCGCCCGGAGGCTGGCCAAGTAGACGGGCCAGCTCCTGCGCTTGTCCAGGTCACGGGTGAGCTGGACCTCCACCACGATGGCGAACACCGGGCGGCCATCGAGGAGGAGGACGACGAGGTCCGCGTGGTACTGGGTGGGGACCACCTCGGTCAGCTCGGCCGAATCCACCTTGGCCTCGGTGAAGGCCGGGAGCGGAACGCCCAGCACGTCCCGGAGCAGCTCGGGGGCGAGCAGCGGCCGGTTCTGAAAGAGCAGGAGCAGTCCCTCGTGGAGCATCGACGGCATCGCCGCACGCTCGCGCGTCCACAGTGCCTGGGTCAACGAGAGAGAAGTCGGCCCCGAGGCGCCCACCGGGACCCTCCTCGATGAGCTCGAGCGCGACAGAGGCGATCGATGATCGATGTCGACACCTCCGTCGTCCTCGCCGAGCTGCTCGGCGACGATCGATCCCCGGCACGGGAAGGCCGTGAACGCACGACCCTGGAAACGGGAATACAGATCTGAGCCTGGCTTCCCGCTGTGGTGGCGGCGGCTAGCTCCCTAAGGGGCGCGGAGCCACCCGCTACTTCCGGAGCCTTCGCGCTGCCCCGAATTGCCAGGCGAGCCACGTCAACAGGTGGGCCCGCTGGATCGCCCCGACCGGGAAGCCGGGCGCGCTCCGGCCTGACTGGACCTCGTTCGCGGCGTACGTCAGGACCACCGCCAGCACGGCCGTCACCACCGCCGCGAGCAGCGTCCACCTCGCATGGGGCTGCCAGGCCGGGTCCTTCCGGAACGCGCGCGCGAGCAGGAAGAGACACACCGGCCAGCCGAGGAACACGTACGCCCCGGCCAGCCCGTGGATCGCTCCCTGGACCGTTCGATTGGCCCGTGGAGTGCCGATGGGATCGGTCACGAACACGCCGGCCAGGATGAGCGCCACCCCGAAACCCCACAGCATGGACGCCCCGGCGCCGCGTAGCTCGCGAGTCATCCCGCGCGCGAAGACCAGGAACGACGCGCCGTACACGATGAAGCTGGCGATCTGGATCCACCCGCGCGGACCGAGGGACAGCTCGCTGACGAACATCTCGAGCGGGCGGTAGCCGGGTCTGAGGAACCCCTCGACCGTGAAGATCGCCGTGAACAGGACGGGGCCGGCCATGCCCGCGACCTCCGCCGCTCGCCGGGTCGGGCTCACCTCAGGGCCTGCCCGGCTTCGCCTTCTCGGCGTCCTCGCGGGCCCGCTCGTCCAGCCACCGGATCGCCTCCTCCTCGGTGGCGAACATGCGCTGTCTCGGATTCCTGGTGATGCGCAGGACGAAGTTGACCGCGACCCGGAGCACGGGGTTGGGCGCCACGATCGCCACCCATCCCGTGTGGGCATTGTGGCCGAAGGCGCGGCGGGCCCCCGGAGTCACGGTCTCCACCTCCAGGGTCTGCACCAGGAGGGGCAGGCCATGGAGCTGGCCGCCGGGGGCCAGCGTCTGGAGCGCGGCGTCGGCCTCCTCCGGGGTCAACAAACCGCTCCCGTCCGCTCGGCCACAAGGCCGGCCGCAGGGGAGCTTGAACGTCGAGAGCCGATAAGGCATCGCCGCCTCCCATCCTACGTGAGCAGGCAGCTCACGAAGCGAGGGTCAGGCCCGCCGGCAGCGTGTCGCCCAGCGCGCGCGCCTCGTCCTCGTCCTCGAGGGCGACGGCCTCCCGCACCATCCGGATCCACCCCTCGGGCGCCGAGGCCGCCACCAGCGCCTCCAGCGCCCGGGCGCGGACCTCTGGCTCCAGGTCCCGCGTCCGGTCGCCGGTGAGCCGCGCCAGCTGCGCCACCGCGAAGGCGGCGCCGTCCACCCGCCGCAGCCCGGCGCCGATCAACAGCCGCACCCATTCGCCCGCCAGCTCCGGCGGCACCACCCGGTGGCCGCTGCCGTAGAGCGGCACGCGCGCGCCCAGCCGTCCCAGCGCCCAGGCCCAGGGGCCGCCGGAGGAGGCCGGCTCCGCCACCCGCGCCGAGATCATCCGGCCCAGCTCCGCCTTCTCTTCCGGCTCCAGGTGCTCCAGCGAGGCCGCGGCGCGGATCATCTCGTCCAGGCCCTCGGGCTGGATTCCCCCCTTCGGCTTCGGTCCGGACGGGCCGCCGGTCGGCGGCGCGCGCCACGCCAGGTGTGGCCGGAGGTAGCTCCACAGCTCCCGCTGCGCGCCCTCGTCCAGCCCGCCGCCGATCCGCCGCCACATCACCCAGAACTCGGTCCAGACCGGCTTCTCCTGGTGGTACTGCACCAGCTCCTTGAACAGCCGGAACGTCTCCGCGCTGCGCCAGCCGTCGAGCGGGTAGCCGAACCCGGGCCGGAGCGAATACCCCAGCAGGTGGAAGAACAGCCGTTCGTGGACCGCCGACCGCCGCCGCTTCGGCGCGCCCGCGAACAGGGTGCTCCACAGCTCGCGGAGGACGGGGACGCGCCAGCCCTCGCGCGGGCCCAGCGCGCGCTCCAGCGACCGGACCAGCTGCTTCACCTCGCGCTCCTCCACCGGCCGCGCCCTGTGCCCGTAGACCTTCTGCACCAGCTCCGCGGCCTCCGCGAAGCGCGCGGGCATGGACTCGGTGACGGTGAGCGCGCCGGCCGCGCTTGCGCCGCGCAGCTCGAACTCCAGCCGCCAGCGCTCGTCGGTCGCCCGCGAGAGGCAGGAGAGCTCCAGGGTGCCGATCTCGGTCAGCGCCGCCTCCAGGTACACCGGCACCGCCCCCGCCTCCGCCGCGGTGGAGCGCAGGATGGTGTGGATGGGCGGCAGCGGCCGGAACGCCTCGTCCGAGACGTCCACCACCTCCCCGGTCCGGTCGATCCGGTCGGCCGTCGTCGCGTAGAGCTGGAACTGCACCGGCCGCCCCAGCGTGAGGGTGAACGGGCGCTCGATCTGGACGGACGTTCCCTCCTCGAACCCGCGCGGCACCAGGCACACCGCGGGCTTGCCGCCGCTGGCCGCGCCGGCCGCGCCCGCCTCGCGCGACAGCCCGGCGTAGTAGGCCCGCGCCGCGCCGCCGCCGATCCGCAAGCCCAGCCCGCGCCGGGTCAGGCCGTGGTAGGCGGCGCCGCGCGCCACCGCCAGCTCCAGCGAGTCGTGCTCCAGCACCCGGACGGGCGGGCGATCCGGCCACCAGGCGGAGACCACGTCCACCACCCGGCGCGCCAGCAGCGGCGAGCTGAAGACGCCGCCGTTGAGGAGGATGGCGTCCGGGCGGGGGAGCGCCTCCGGCGCGGGCCGCGGCTCGCCGAGCGCCGCGAAGCCGCCGTCGGCGTGCGCGCGGAGGAACGCCGCCAGGTGGCGCGGGATGGCGGGGTCCTGCACGTAGGGCAGCCCCAGCTCCTGGATCGCCATCCGCGAGCTGCGCCGGGGGAGCTCCCCCGGCGGCGTGCGCGGGAAGAACCCCTCCAGCACCAGCGACTCCACCTCCGCGCGGGCGAGCTCCACCGAGAAGGACCCGCCGATCAGCCGGCTCCCGCTCCCCGCCACCGAGAGCGCGTGCCGGTCCGGCGGGCGTTCGCCCAGCAGCGCCTCCTTGGCCGACCGCGCGACCTGGACCAGCTGCGCCCACTCTCCGGCCTGGAGCCTCCCGCGCGAGAGCTTCCGCTCCGCGGCGTGCGCCAGCGCGGCGTCCATGTTGTCGCCGCCGAGGAGGAGGTGATCGCCGGCGGCGATCCGGCGCAGCGCCGGGCCCTCGGGGAGGACCTCCACCTGGACCAGGGTGAAGTCCGTGGTCCCGCCCCCCACGTCCACCACCAGCACCAGCCGCACGCCCTCCAGCGCGCGGGCGAGGTCCGCCCGCCGCCGGGCGGTGAAGGCGTAGAGCGCGGCCTGCGGCTCCTCCAGCAGGGTGAAGCGCTGGAACCCGGCTCGGCGCGCCGCGCTCACGGTGAGGGCGCGGGCCGCCTCGTCGAACGACGCCGGCACGGTGAGCACCACCTCCGACCCGGAGAGCGGGTGCTCCGGGTGCGCGGCGCGGAACGCCTCCGAGAGGTGCTCCAGCAGGCGCGCGGACGCCTCCACCGGGGAGATCTTCGGGACGTCCGCCGGCGCGCCCCAGGGCAGGATGGGCGCCTGCCGATCCACGCCCGCGTGCGAGAGCCAGGCCTTGGCCGAGGACACCACCCGGCCCGGGGTCCGGGCGCCCTGCCAGCGCGCCAGCTCGCCCGCCACCTGCGGCGGCGCTCCCCACGGGAGCTGGCGCGCCGCCTCCGGGAGCTCCGGCCCGGCAGGCAGGTAGAGGAAGGACGGCAGCAGCGCGCGGGCGGAGACCTCGCCGGGACGGACCAGCTGCGGCACCGGGAAGTCGCGGATCGCCGCGGCCGCGCCCCCGGCCGGATCGAGCCAGGCCAGCGCGCAGTTGGTGGTCCCCAGGTCGATCCCCACGATCCACATGCGAGCGACTCCCCGACCTCCCGCGACTCCCGCGACCTTGCGCTACTCCCGCATCCGGACGTTGAGCTCCAACCTCCAGCGGCCGGCGCCGCCGCGCTCCAGGCAGCGGAGCTCCAGCGTCCCCATCTCGGTGAGCGCCGCCTGGAGCTGGACGGGGACCAGCTGGCCCTCCCGCCCGCGCTCCGCCGGGAGCGAGGTCTCGATGGGGGCGACCTCCTCCAGCTCGGGGTTCTCCGCCGCGCCGTCCACCCAGTCGCCGGCCCGGTCCTGCCGGCGGAGCGAGGACGCGAAGAAGCGGAAGCGCGTCGGTTCCCCGACCACCAGCCCGAACTCCTGGGGCGGCACGTCCGCCTGCGTGCCCTCCTCCATCCCGAACGGCGCCACGCACAGCGCGCGGACGGGCGGCTCCACCCCGGGCACCGCCGGCATCGCCGGCTCCACGCCCACGTAGTACGCCCGCGCCGTGCCTCCGCGGATCCTCAGGCCGTGGCCGCGCCGCACCCAGCCGTAGTAGGCGGCGCCGCGCGCCACGGCGAGATCCAGGTCCGCCCCTTCGAGATCTCGCGCCGGCTGGCCGCCGTCATTCAGCAGCCAGGTATTCAGCACCTCCAGCAGCCGCGCCCGCAGCGGGGAGGCCTTGAACACGCCGCCGTTGAAGAGCAGCGCCGTGGGGTGGACGAAGGCCTTCCCGGCCAGCGCCACCGGCGCGCCGGCGGAGGAGAGGAGGGCGCGGCCCTGGCGCGTGAGGAAGGCCCCCAGGTGCCGCGTCACCGCCGGGTCCTGCGCGTAGGGCAGCGCCAGCTCCGCGAAGCCCGAGCGCCGCGCCGTCCGGGGCGCCTCGCTCGCCGCCACCCTGGGGAAGAAGCCCTCCACCAGGAGCGCGTCCAGCAGCTCGCGCGAGAGCTCCGCCCGGATGGTCTGGCCGATCAGCGACGAGCCTCGCCCCGGGATGGCCAGGGGGACGCGGTCCAGCTCGCCGGAAGCGAAGAGCCGCTCCTTGGCCTGGCGGCAGGCGTGGGTGAGCGCGTTGAGCTGCCAGGCGTCCAGCTTCTTCCCCTCCGCCGCCAGGCGCTGCGCCACCGCGTGCGCCAGGGCGAGGTCCATGTTGTCGCCGCCGAGGAGGATGTGGTCGCCCACCGCCAGCCGGTGGAGCTGCAGCTCTCCTTCGCGCTCCGCCACCGCGATCAGCGAGAGGTCGGTGGTCCCTCCGCCCACGTCCACCACCAGCAGGACCTCGCCGACGCGGACGCGCTTGCGGAACGATTCACCGGCCGCCTCCAGCCAGGCGTAGAGCGCGGCCTGCGGCTCCTCGAGGAGGACCACGTTCTCCAGCCCGGCCCGGCCGGCCGCCTCCAGCGTCAGCTCGCGCGCGGCCGCGTCGAAGGAGGCGGGGACGGTGAGCACCACCTCCTGCGCGGCCAGCTCCTGC
>Ga0209382_10006296_pt1 | contig 15302 bp, 13 predicted proteins | sample SoiMetdeltSBSDD5_FD_187599 | JGI IMG/M metagenome (GOLD analysis project Ga0209382, IMG submission 187599) | Bulk soil microbial communities from a Populus tree surrounding site in Tennessee, USA - Soil MetaG P. deltoides SBSDD5 (SPAdes) (version 2) | ecosystem: Environmental > Terrestrial >... | reverse complement strand
GGCAGCGCGGCCAGCAACGCCTGCTTGTCCATGCGCGCGGCCGCGGTGAAGAGGCCTCTGACCAGCTCCACATTCTCCTGTGACATCGCTGTCCAGTATGGCCGAGCCGACCGCAACCCAACCCCTTGACCGGTCTAAACGAGCACCGGCCGGGCCGGGCAGGGGAACGGCCGTCATCCCCGGCCCCGGCGGGCTGAAGCGCTGACCGCGCTCTAGAACCCGTTGCTGGCTACGCGGCGCTTCGCGCGCGTGCGGCCGAACAGGCCGCGCAGGCGGCTGAACACCCGCAGGAGGTTCACCAGCGCGGGCCGCGTGTCCGACAGGCTTCCGACCGGGTAGTAGTGGCGGCGCCTGATGCTGCGCAGCCAGGTCCGGAAGGTCATCTCGCCGTTCCGGCGATACGCCAGGAACGCGCGCACGTCGCGCATCGGGTACCACATCGTGAGATCCGTGTCGTAGCCCTCGGTCCGCGGCAGGGGCCGGTCCGTGAGCTTGTTGTAGACGAACAGCGGCAGGTCGGCGCCGGCCGCGCGCAGCAGGCCGGTGGCCGCCGTGAAGCGGTGGTTGCACTCGATCAGCTTCAGCCGGCCGTCGCGCGAGTCGCGCTTGAACTCGACGTTGCCCAGTCCGCGCAGGCCGACGCCCTCGAAGAAGCGCAGGCCGAGCTCGGCTGCCTCCGGGTCCCAGGTCATCGTGTGGAAGCACCCGGACCCGAAGTGGACCGGGTACTGGCGCAGCTTGCGCTTGGTCACGTGCAGGAGCGGGTGGCCCTCGTCGTCGATGTACGAGTAGTAGGAGAAGAACTGGTCGTCGGCGCCGGGGATGATCTCCGTCGCGATCATCTCGATCCCCAGCGAGACCGTCCGTGAGAGCGCGCTCCGCGCCTCCTCGTCCGAATCGACCTCGAAGGCCTTCATGCCGGGGAAGTGGCGGACGAACTCGTGCGAGTGCACCGGCTTCAGCGCGCACGGGTAGGACAGCCGCTCCAGCGCATGCGCGATGTCCTCGTCGGTGTGCACGCGGAAGCTGAGCGGCGCCTCGATGCCGAGCTGCTGGCACAGCCGGTATGTCTCGTGCTTGTCCAGCATCGCGAGCAGCACTTCGTCCCTGGCCTCGAACGGCACGAGCCCGAGGTCGAGCAGCACGTCGCGGTTGCGGGCGATCAGGTCGAGGCCCTCGTCCTCGCAGGGGAGCACGACCGAGCCCGGAGGTGCGCTGCGGAGCCACTCGAGCCAGCGCTCCTGCATGCCGGGCTCGCGCCCGAGGGTGACGAACTGCGTGCAGCGGCGCGAGTGTCGCACCGGGTCGCCCTGGCTTCCGAGCGCATAGACGGGAACTCCGGCATCGCCCAGGCTGCGCGCCACGGGCAGCGCCGTGCCACCGCCGCCCAGGATCACGGCGGGCGGAGCCTTCCCGGTGAGCAGCGGAGTGCGACGCGGACGAGCCCGGCCTACGTGCCGGGGTGCGACCTTGGCCATTAGCGCTCCTTGCCCTGCGCTTCCGCTCCCGAAACCGCCGGAGCGGCTATTGCTTGGCCGGCTGGCGTACCTCGACGCCGCTCGCCTCGAGCATCGCGTCGACCCAGTCGTTGTTGAACTCTCCCCGCGCGACGGCCGAGACGTAGTCCGATTCCTTCGCGGCCTTCGAGTCGAGGCGCATCAGGAGCTCGTCCGAGATGTCCCGCGGCACGACGACGACGCCGTTCAGGTCGGCGACGATCACGTCACCGGGGTTCACGACGATGCCGCCACAGGAGATCGGGTGGCCGATCTCGCCGGGGCCGCGGTGCAGCGGGCCCTTCGGCGTCACGTCCCGCGCGAACACCGGGAAGTCGCCGAGCCGGCGGATCGCCGGGAGGTCGCGGATCAGGCCGTCCACGATGAAGCCCGCGATGCCGCGGTGCCGCGCCTTGGTGCAGACGAGGTCTCCGAGCACGGCGGTCAGCGACGACGAGCTGGTGTCGACGACGACCACGTCGCCGGGCTGCGCGACGTCGAGGGCCTTGTGGACCATCAGGTTGTCGCCGGGGTAGACCTTGACCGTGAGAGCCGGGCCCACCAGCCGCAGGTCGGGGTCGGTCATGTTCCTGATCTCCGGCTCCATCGCGTAGAGCCTGTTCATCAGGTCCGAGATGTCCGGCGTCTGATGCCGGCTCAATCCCGAGACCGTCTCCGGGTCCGGGCGCTCGAAGTCGTACTTCAGGCGAAACCCGGGACCGGGGTGCATCTCGGCTGACTGCGGCTTACCAACCATCTGAAAACCTCCATTTGACGCCGTACCCGTCTTGTTTCGCCATCCGTGCGCGAACACTTGAGGGCGGAGGGGTGCAGACGGTCATTTCCATGCGGAGAGACCTGGTGCGGCGCCTGCTCGGGGGGCCATCCTGTGCCGCTTCAGGGTAGAGGATTCCCCCGTATCGGGCCGTACCTTGTGGACCGTGACCCACCGCGTGACGCTGATTCCCGGGGACGGGATCGGGCCCGAGGTCTGTGCCGCCGCCCGGCGCGCGCTCGAGGCCACCGGCGTGCCGTTCGAGTGGGACCTACAGGACATCGGCGCCGAGTCCTACGCCCGCGAGGGGCCGCCGCTGCTCGAGCGCACGATCGCCTCCGTGCGGGAGCGGGGACTGGCGCTGAAGGGCCCGACCGCGACGCCGGCGGGCAAGGGCTTCCGCTCGCTGAACATCGCCCTGCGCAACGAGCTCGACCTCTACGCGGGGATCCGGCCGAGCAAGCACTACCCGGGCGTGCGGACGCCGTTCCCGGGAGCCGACGTCGTCGTGGTGCGCATGAACCTGGAGGACCTCTACGCGGGGATCGAGTTCGCCCCCGACGAGGATGCCGCGCAGACGCTGCGGGAGCTCGTGCGGGAGACGCGCGGCGTGGAGATCTCGCCCGCGGCCGGCATCTCGCTCAAGCCTCTGTCCGGGCCTGCCTCCGCCCGCGTGGCGCTGCGCGCGTTCGAGTACGCCCGCGCCAACGAGCGGCGCAAGGTGACCGCTGTGCACAAGGCGACGGTCATGCGGCACACGGATGGAGTGTTCCTGGCGGCCTGCCGCGAGGTCGCGGCCGGCTTTCCGGACATCGAGTTCGACGACCGGCTGGTCGACAACGTGTGCCACCAGCTCGTGTCACATCCCGAGGAGTGCGACGTGCTGCTGGCGCCCATCATGTACGGCGACATCCTGTCCGACGTCGCCGCCGGCCTGGTCGGCGGGCTCGGGATGGCACCCGGCGCCAACGTCGGTGACGACGCTGCGGTGTTCGAGGCGGTGCACGGCTCCGCCCCGCGCCGGGCGGGACAGAACCGCGCCAACCCGTTCGCGCTGATGCTGTCGGGCGTGCTCCTCCTGCGTCATGTCGGCGAGGAGGATGCGGCCGCGCGGCTCGAAGCCGCGATCGCCGCGGTGATCGCGGACGACCGCGTGACCTACGACCTGAAGGCGTCGCGCGACGATCCCACGGCTGCATCCACGTCGGAGGTGACCGACGCGGTCATCGCCGGGCTTTCGCCCTGAGCTCCGTGTAGAGCTGCTCCAGCCGCTTCACCATCACGTCGATGTCGAACTCGGCGCGGCGGCGCTCCTGGCCCCGCCGCCCCATCTCCGCCGCGCCGGCGGGGTCGCGCAGCAGCCGGGCGACCGCCGCGGCGAACGCGTCCGGGTCCTGGCGCTCCACGAGCAGGCCGTGAACACCGTCGTCGATCAGGTCGGGAACGCCACCCACGCGGGTCGCGACGACCGGGCGGGCGGCCTCCATGTACTCCATCACCGACAGCGGGCTGCCCTCGAAGTCGGAGGAGCTGACGGCGATGTCGAGCGCCGCCAGCACGTCGGGTACGTCGGTGCGCACGCCCAGGAACATCACGTTGTCGCCGATGCCGAGCTCCTCGGTCAGCTCACCCAGCGCCTCACGCATGTCGCCCTCCCCGGCGATCAGGACCTTCAGCGCGGGGAACTCGCCCACCAGCTTCCGGGTCGCGCGCAGCAGCACGTCGAGAGCCTTCTGCGGCCGCATCACGCTGACCGTCCCGATCACCGGCGCATCCGGTGAGATGCCGAGCTCGGCGCGCACGTCCGCGCCCGTGGGCGGAGGCGGCGCCGGGATGCCATTCGGGAGGAACATCACGTCCTCGGGGTCGATGCCCTCGATCTCGATCATGCGGCGCCGGTCCTCGCGCGACACCGCGATGAAGGCGGAGGACCCGCGCGCGATCACCTCCCGGTCCCCGAACCTGCGCAGCGGCTGTCCCTCGAACGACCACGTGTGCTCGTGGGCGACGATCACCGGCACGCGTGCCAGCCGCCCGATCACCGTCCCCCACAGGTTGGAGCCGAACTTGTGCGCGTGCAGCACGTCGATGCGCTCCCGGCGCAGGAAGCGGTAGAACGGCCACCACGCCCACAGCTGCCGCGCGGAGGTGCGCTTCAGCCCCATCACGCGCACGCCCGCCGCCTCGAGGTCGGCCAGCGCGTTCGAGACGTGCGCCTTCGACATGGCGACGTCGAACCGCCGGCTGGCGCACAGGGTGCGGTCGAAGCGCTCCGGGTCGAGCCGGGTAGTGGTCTGGATCGCGAGACGCTCGGCGCCGCCGGTGCCCAGGCGGTCGACCAGCGTCACCACCCGCAGGCGGCCGTCCGTGGGTGGGGAGGACATGCGCCAATATCATGCCCCGGCCCCCGGCGGCCGATCCTAGGTACATGGAGAGGCAGCCATAGGCGGACTCTCAGGACTTTTGGTGCGGGCGAAGCCCGCCCGATGTTCAGTCGGATGACCTCCACCACCCAACCCAGCCGCAGCTACCCCGACTTCTTCTCCAGCGCCCGCAGCTTCTCGCTGCCCGCGGGGACCCGTTTCGGGCCCGCCGGCGTGCGCGGCTACTACATCGACCTGACCGTCAAGGCCGAGGCGCCGGTGTGGCCGCACGAGTCGCTCGGCCGCCTGGAGGACCGGCTGTGGGTGCGGGTGCACCAGTGGGGCATCGGCGCCTACGAGCGCTACCTCGCCGGAGAGGGCGAGCAGTGGCTGCAGAACGCCGTGGACGTAGGCGAGTACGCGCTCTCACAGCAGCGCGCCGGAGGCGCGCAAGACGGTCTGTGGCTCAACCGGCTCCCCTACACGAAGACCTTCCAGCTGCCCGCCGGCTGGCCGTCGGCGATGGCGCAGGGCGAGGGCGCCAGCCTGCTGACCCGGCTCTACCTGGAGACGCGCGACGAGCGCTACGCCGCGGCGGCGCGTCGTGCCGTGCGGGCGATGGCGCTGCCCAGCGACGCCGGCGGCGTGCAGGCTCTGCTCGAGGGCCGCGCGTGGCCGGAGGAGTACCCCACCTCACCTCCCTCCTACGTCCTCAACGGCGGCATCTTCGCGCTGTGGGGGCTGTACGACGTGGGCGCCGGGCTCGATGACGCCGACGCCGCGCGCGCCTTCCAGGAGGGCGTGGACGTGCTCGCCGCGAACCTGCACCGCTGGGACACCGGCTACTGGTCGCGCTACGACCTCTTCCCGCACCCCGTCCTGAACGTCGCGAGCTCCTTCTACCACGCGCTCCACACCAGCCAGCTCGAGGCGATGAACGTGATCGCGCCGCGGTCCGAGTTCGCAGAGACCGCAGCGCGGTTCGCGGCCTACGCCGGCTCGCGGCTGTGCCGCAACCGCGCGTTCGCGCGGAAGGTGCTGTTCCGCCTGGCCGTCCCGCGCAACGAGTTCATGTCGAAGCGCATGCGGCGGCTGCAGCGGCGATCCGGCTGACCCGTCGCGTGGCCGACGTACTCGTCCTCTGCTACCACGCCGTCAGCCCCGCCTGGCCGGCCGACCTGTCGGTGACCCCGGAGGCTTTCGAGCGCCAGTTGAAGCTCCTCGTGGACCGCGGCTATCGCGGCGAGACATTTCGCGAGGCGGTCTCGTCGCCGCGCGGCGAGCGCACGATGGTCGTCACCTTCGATGACGCCTACCTGTCGGTGCTGGAGCTCGCGAAGCCGATCATGGACCGCCTCGGCCTGGTGGGCACCGTGTTCGTCCCGACGGACTACCCCGAGCGCGACGCACCGATGTCGTGGCCCGGCATCGACCACTGGGTGGGCGGGCCGCACGAGCAGGAGCTGCGGCCGATGACGTGGGAGCAGATGCGCGGCCTGGCCGAGCACGGCTGGGAGATCGGCTCCCACACGTGTTCGCACCCCCACCTCACGGAGCTGGACAACGACACGCTCGACCGGGAGCTGATCGTGTCGCGCACCGAGTGCGAGCGGCACATGGGGCGGCCGTGCCTGACGATCGCCTACCCGTACGGCGACTACGACGGCCGCGTGGCGGAGGCGGCCGGCCGGGCCGGGTACCAGGCTGCGTGCACGCTGCCTGCGCGGTTCCACGAGGCGCGGCCGCTGGAATGGCCGCGCGTGGGCGTCTACCACGGCGACGACGGGCGGCGGTTCCGCATGAAGGTGTCACCGGCGCTGCGGCGCCTGCGCACCTCGCGCGCGTGGAGCGCGCTGGACGGCCTGCGCCGGCGCGTGAAGCGCAGCTAGAACTGCCTGAGAGCAACGTTTCACGTGCCTTGCCGGGGTGCGGGCGGTGGGCTAGCTTGAAGCGGGTTGATCCGGTCGAGCCTGGGGGTGGCGGTCACAGCGGCAGTCGTGCTGGCGCTCGCGCCTGCTCCTGCGCACGCGGAGTGCATCTCGTCCACGCCGCGCGCCGTGGGGCTCCTCTCGCCGGACGACTGGGACGACAGCACCGGCGGCGCGGCGGACATCGCTGGAGTGACGATCGGGCTCGACTCCGCCTGCCGGTTGTCCTTGGTCCCGAACCTGCGGCCGTTTCTGCCGCTGCTCGCGAACCAGTATCTCGTGGTGCAGTTCGCGCGCGACCCCGCGCCCGCAAACCCGGGCGACGAGCTCGTCGACGTCGAGGTGTACGTGTTCGGCGACGAAGTCCTCCTGGACGACGGGCGGGGCATCGTGCCGCTGCCGCGGACCGGTGTGACCGGATTCACGGTGACGCTCGACCAGCTGGGGCTCACCACCAGCCCCACGCAGCTGGGCATCGGAGTCGTGAGCGTCTATGACGCCACCCTCGACGACCCGTTCTCCGGCGACGAGGTGTTCGGCGACTTCCATCCGAACGCGGGCCAATTCCTGACGCGTATCCCGGTGACCTTCACCCAGCCGGTGCGGCCCGCGGGGCAGCCGGCCGGCACCTCGCCGCCGCCGCCCACCGTCAAGCAGCCCCGCTGCGTGGTCCCGAAGCTGAGGCGCCTGACCGTCAGGAAGGCGAAGGCCGCGCTCAAGAAGGCGGGCTGCAGGTACCGGGTCCGAGGCAAGGGCCGCATCCGCTCCTTCACGCCGAAGGCAGGTACGGCCACGGACGGCGTCGTCCGACTCAAGGCGAAACGCAGGCACCGCCGACCGCGCTGACACAGGTGAGAGCAGATGAGGTCGTAGTACGACCCCATCCGCTCTCACCTCGATTCTCGAGCTACTTGCCGATCCGGACGCGCAGGACGTTCGAGCGCCCGACGCCCGGCACGTGCGCCCGCAGCTTCAGCCGCCCGTGGCGCCGCACGCGGGTCATGCCGAACTCGCGCGCCGCGCGCCGGCCGATCGTGCCGAGATGCGGCTTTGCCACGTAGCGCACTCCACGGAGGCGCATCGCGGCGACACGCCGCCACTTCCGGCCCACGCGCACCTTCAGCACCGCCTTGCGGGAGGCCGCCGCGCGTGCGCTCGGCGACTTCACCTTCGCCCGCAGCCGCAGGCGCCCGCCCGGCCACACGGCGCGGGTCGCGGCACGCAGCCGCACGGGGCGGCGCTGCTTGCGCTTCTTCGCCTTCTTCGGCTGCAGCCCCGCCGCCATGTTGAGGCACGGGCTGCCGGGCTTCAGGCGGAAGTCCTTCCCGCCGCGGTTGACGAAGCCCGGGTCGATCACCAGGTTCTCCAGGACCGGCACGCCGATCCCCGGCTGGATCCCGCCCGGGTTGCGCGCGTCGCGCGTGCTCCACACGCAGTTGCGGCGCGCGACGTTGCCGCCTCCGCTCAGCTCGAAGTCCTCGAGGTTGTAGCGGAGCGCCGGGTTGGAGATGATGTTGTTCTCGACGACGTTGTTGGCCGACGTACGCGAGAACAGCACGCCCTGCCCGTTCCCGTCGATCACGTTGCGGGCCACGTAGGTGCCCTGCGCGTCCGGGAACAGCTGCACGCCGCGGTCGGCGTTGTCGTAGATCCAGTTGTCGGTGATGCGCGCGCCGTCGGACGCCTCGGCGTAGATCCCGTGGTGGTGGTTCGTCGCGGGCATCTCACCGCAGTTGTGGATGTGATTGCCCTCGATCACGGTGCCACGTGCGCGCCCGTACGAGTTGCTGCCCAGGATGAAGCAGATGTTCGTGTGCCCGTTCGTGACGTCGTTGCCGCGGAACACGATCCCGTCGCCGTAGACGCTCGGGCTCGGCAGCGACGTGGCGCGCCCGTCCAGGTTCAGCGACTGGATCACGACGTGGTTCGCGTCGTCGGTGATCTCCAGCCGGCCCAGGATCGTGGCCCGCTCGCCGGGATAGCTCGTGATCGCGGTCGGGGCGCTGCCCGTTCCGCCGCGCTCGATCCTGACGTCGTTCTGGTACACGCCGGCCCGCACGCACCCGGTCTGGCCCGGGGAGAGCGAGTTCGCGAGGTGCTCCACCGTCGCGTACGGCGAGGCGGTCGTGCCCGGATAGGCGTCCGACCCCTGAGGGGACGCGACCTTGTTGCACGCCGCAGCCGTGGCCGGCACTCCGCCCAGCGCGGCGGCCGCCATCGCGGCCACGCCGGTGTACATCGCAATTTGCTTCTTGAGTCTCATCCTTGGGTTCCCCCTAAGTCGCTTGCGAGGCACCCATCGGCGAGGCCACGAAAGCCCCTTGAGGGCCGCAAGGGACTGCCCAGGCCTTGTCCGGATGCGCACAACTCGCCCGGCAGCGGCGCCGCGCCGTCACAACCGCGGCGCCGCCTGCCGTGCGTTCCGACGGGCCGGCTAGCGCCGGCCGCTCTTGCCCTTCGTCCCCCGGCCTTTCCTCGCTCCCTTCGACTTCGCCTCCACCCCGCCGCGCACGCGCCGCACGGACACCGAGTCGGCATCCACCTGGCCGGACCCGTCATAGGCCTTGGCCGTCACCGTGTGCGACCCGTAACCGAGCCTCCGCACCCGCCAGGTCTCCCGGAAGGGCGCGGACGAGTCGCGATCCACGAACCGCGAATCGACGAAGAAGTCGACCCGCGCGACGCGCTTGTCGTCCTTCGCCTGCGCGGACATCCGCAGCGTCCGCCGGAACGAGTCTCCGTCGTCGGGGCTGGTGATCTCGACCACCGGGGGCGCGTCTCCGCCGGGCGCCGGGCCCGGCTGGGGACCCGGTTGCGGCAGTGGCGCCGGCCCCGGCTGGGGCTGAGGCGCCGGCCCCGGCTGAGGCGCCGGGCCGGGAGCCGGCCCCGGCTGCGAAGCCGGCGGAGGAGGAGTCCCGGTCGCCGCCAGCAGCTCCGCGCAGGGGCTGCCGGCCGCAAGGCGGAAGTCCTTCGCCGCGCGGTTCGCGAACTGCGGGTCTGCGATCAGGTTCTGCACCGCGGTGAAGTCGCGGCTGACCATCACGCCCCCCTCGCGCGCGTACGACCCGGTGCGGGTGGTCCACACGCAGTTGAGCCGCGCGACGTTGCCGCCTCCACTCAGCTCCCAGTCCTCGATGTTCCACCGGAGCACCGAGTTCGAGACCACGTTGTGCTCGACCACGTTGTTCGCGGACTCGCGCGCGTAGCTCACGCCCTGCCCGTTGCCGTCGATCACGTTGTTCGCGATGTAGGCGCTCTGCGAGTCGGGATACATCTGCACGCCGCGGTCCGCGTTGTCGTAGATCCAGTTGCCGACCACGCGGGTGTTGTCCGCGTGCTCGATGTAGATCCCGTGGTGATGGTTCTCCGCGGGCAGCACGCCGCAGTCGTGGATCCGGTTCCGCTCGATCGTCACCCTCACCGCCCGCCCGTAGTCGTTCGAGCCGATCAGGAAGCAGATGCCGGTGTGGTGGTTCGTGACGTCGTTGCCGCGGAACACCACGTCGTTCCCGTAGACGCTCGGGCTCGGCAGCGTGTCACCGGGGTGACGCCCGTCGAGATCGAGGTCCTCGATCGTCACGAAGTTCGCCGAGTCCTTCACCCGCAGCCGGCCGCGCAGCGTGGCCCGCTCGCCCGGGTAGCTCGACAAAGTGATCGGCGCGCCGGCGCTGCCGCCACGCTCGATCGTGAGGTTCTGCTCGTACGCCCCTGCCCGCAGGCAGCCGGTCTGCCCCGGCTGCAGCGAGTCGGCCAGCTTCCCCGCCGTCCGGTACGGAGCCGCCGCCGTACCCGCAGCGGAGTCCGAGCCCGACGGCGCAGCGACCTTGTCGCACGACGTGGCCGCGGGGCTCTCCGCCACCCCGGCCGCGACAATGACTGCCGCCGTGACCAGCGCGGCGAGCGACGTCCACCCGCGCGCGAGCATCCTGCCTTCGATTCCCAATGCCATTTCAGCCCTCCCTGGCTTTGTTTTGCGCGCCCTCCCAGGCGCGCCGGCATGTTTCTCGCGCACCCTTCCGGGCGCGCCGGCATTGCCTATGCACTCGGAGGGCTCCGCGCAGGCCTTGAGCCGCCGGGCGCCGCAACGTGGACGGGTGTGTGAAGACGCGCATCGGGCGCGCGGTACCCTGCGCCCACCTTTCCCGCGCCCCGTCAGGGATGCGGGCGATCCCGCCGATGTGACCCGGTAATGCGTCCGGCCGATCAGTCCCCTGCGCCCCACGGGGGCGACACGATCCGGCGCAATACGGCGTTCGCGTTCGCCTCCCAGCTGGCGACCGCGAGCTTTACGGCAATCCTCACGATCTTCCTCGTGCGGAAGCTGGGCCCCGAGGACTACGGGGTCTTCGCGCTCGCGGTGAGCGTCGCGTCGCTGATCTTCCTGCCCGCGGACTTCGGCATCTCACAGTCCACGGCACGCTTCGTGGCCGAGCATCGCGGCGAGCAGAACCGGATCACGGCGGTGCTGTCCGACGGGCTGAAGCTGAAGCTGATCGCCGCGGGATCGCTGTGCGCCTTGCTCTTCGCGCTCGCGGAGCCGATCTCGAACGCCTACGACGCCCCTGAGATGGCGTGGCCGCTGCGCGCAGTGGCGCTGGCGGTGTTCGGACAGAGCATCGTGGGCTACTACCGCACGGCGTTCGAGGCGCTTGGGCGCGTGTCCCTCACGCTGCGCCTGATCGCCGCGGAGAGCGCAGTGGAGGCGTCGGCCAGCATCGCGCTGGTGCTGCTCGGCGCGGGCGTCACCGGCGCCGCGTTCGGGCGCGCGATCGGGTACGGGTTCGGCGCCCTGTTCGCCTTCGTGCTGATCGTCCGCGCCGTCGGTCCGCGGGCGGTCTCGCTGCGGCGCGGCGACACCGGCGGCCGCGTGAAGGACATCGCGCGCTATGCGGGGGCGCTGCTGATCATCGACGCGGTCTTCGCGGTGATCACGCAGATCGACGTCCTGCTGATCGGCGCGATCCTCGGCACCACCGCGGTCGGCGTGTTCCAGGCACCGACGAAGCTGATCACCTTCCTGCACTACCCCGGCCTGGCCCTGTCCGCCGGAGTCTCGCCGCGGCTGTCGCGCGGCGGGCCGGGGGGGCCGAACGTGTCGGCCTTCCAGGATGGGATCCGGTACCTGATGATCCTCCAGGCCGCCCTGGTGGTGCCCGTCGTGGTGTGGGCCGGGCCGATCGCGGACGTCATCCTGGGCAGCGGCTTCGAGGAGTCGGCCGACGTGCTGCGCGCGATGGGCCCGTTCATCTACCTGTTCGGCCTCGCGCCGCTCGTGTCCGTGGGCGTCAACTATCTCGGCGAGGCGCGGCGCCGGATCCCCGTCGCGATCGCGGCCCTGATCGTCAACTTCGGGGTCTCGATCGTGTTGCTGAACGAGATCGGGGTGGTCGGCAGCGCCATCGGCGCGGATGCCGCCTACCTGATCTACGTGCCGGCCCACTTCTGGATCTGCAAGCAGTTGCTGGGCCTGCCCATGCGTCCCGTCGCGGCCACCTTCGTGCGCACGCTGGCCTCCGGAGGAGCGATGGCTGCCGTCATGATCGGCTTCGGGACAGAGGACCTGACGCTGCTGGACTGGCTCGCCGGCGGGGCCACGGGCATCGCGACGTACTGCGTCTGCCTGGTCCTGACGGGCGAGGTGAAGCGCACCGAACTGCTGTCCATCCGGCGCGCGCTGGCACGGCGCATCGGGTAAGGGGGTTACCGTGGCGGGCATGCGGCTCATCCATCTCGCGGGCTACGGCGGCCCCTATCCGGGCTCGTTCATACCGATGCTGCGCGCGATCATGCGCGCCGCCGAGGAGCGCGGCTGGACGTGCGAGGCGGTGTTCACGCCGATCTCGCGCGAGCGCGCGTGGCTGGCCGAGCTCGAGGAGGACGGCATCCCATACCGCTTCCCGCCCGAGGGCGCCTCGCGCCGCGAGCTGACCGGCTGGATCGCCGGGATGCTGGCGGAGGACGACGGCCCGGCCATCCTGCACACGCACTTCACGCACTTCGACGTGGCCGCCGCGATGGCCGGCTCGCAGCGCGACCGCACTCGCGTGGTCTGGCACATCCACACGCCGCACCTGAAGGGAGCTCCGGCGTTTGCGCGCAACTACCTCAAGTACGCGGTGTTCGGGCGGCGCGTGGACCAGATCCTGTGCGTGAGCCCCGACCTGGTCGACACGATCACCACCCGGGGCGCGCCGCGCAAGAAGGTCGAGTTCCTGCACAACGCCGTCGACGTGGACCGCTTTCCCGTGCTGACCGACGAACAGCGGCACGCCGCCCGCGACGAGTTCGGGCTGCCCGCCGGCCGGCCGCTCCTGGTCCACTTCGGCTGGGACTGGCTGCGGAAGGGCGGCGACGTGTTCGAAGAGGCGCTGCGGCGCCTGCGCGACTCCGACGCGAACCTCGCCGGCGTCACCGTGGGAGGCGGCGACGACGCGCGATCGCTGGGCGAGCGCCTCGGCCTCGGCGACGAGCTCACGGTCCTGGAGCCGACCGACAAGGTCCAGCAGATGTACGCGGCGGCGGACGTGTTCGTCGCGCCGAGCCGCGCGGAGGGCACGCCGTTCTCGGTGCTCGAGGCCGTGTCGAGCGGGACCGCCGCGGTGGTCAGCGACATCCCCGGGCACGCGACCGTCGGCGCTCACGCCCCCGCATGCGTGATCACCCCGCTCGACCCGGACGCCGTGGCGGCAGCGATCCGGCGCCTGCTGGAGCGCGAGCCGGCCCAGGTCGCGGCGGACTCACTGGCCGGTCACGCGTGGCTGCGCGAGAACCTCGGCCTGCGCCCGTGGGCCGAGGCGATGGTCGAGCGCTACGAGCGCCTCGCCGCCGGCTCAGCCGCCCAACTTCGTTGATCCGCTCACGACAGGTGTGAGCGAAACAACATCGTTCGCCCCGGGGCTACCGAAACCGTCGTGGTCATCCTCAGGATCATCACCTTCATCGTGATGTCGCTCGTGATAGGCGCTGTCCTGTGGCTTCTCTCTGTGACCCCGGTCTACATCTTGGAGGGCGGAGAGGAATGCACGAACGAAGGGGACTGCTCCCTGCTCGGTGACTTTTACTTCGGCGGCGGCGACTGGCTGGTCGTGGTCGTCTTCGCACTCTTGGGCGGCATCATTTGGGGCTTGCTGCGCTGGCGGGTCGCAGGGAAGTTTCCATAGACCGTGTCGGCTTCCCCGCCGATTGCTGCAGCACCACGTGCCATGTGGCCTACCGCCGTTCGCTAATCCCTACTAGCTGCCCAGGAACTCGACCACGCGCCGGCTCTCGGCCTCCAGCGTGTGGGAGCGGACCCGCTCCACGCCTGACTCGATCAGGTGGCCGCGCAGGCCGGGGTCGTCCGCGAGGCGCCGCAGCTGCTCGGCCGGCGCCACCGGGTCGCCCGGCTCGACCAGCAGCGCGGACTGCCCCACCGCGTCCGGCACGCCGCCCACGGCCGTCGCCACGACCGGCAGCCCCGCCGCGAACGCCTCGAACAGCGTCTGCGGCAGCCCCTCGGTCCACGACACGTGCAGGAACGCGTGGCTCGAGCGGTACACGTCGAGCAGGCCGTCGGTGATCGGCACGTAGCCGAGCAGGTCCGCGTGGTCCGCCACGCCCAGCTCCTCCAGCCGCCGGCGCAGGTCGGCCTCCATCGGGCCCTCGCCGCAGACGAGCAGCCGGAAGCGCGTGTCGTGCTGGCGCAGCTGCGCCAGCACGTCGGCCAGCAGCAGCGGGTTCTTCTCCGTCTCCAGCCGGCTGACGGTCAGCACGCGCAGCTCACCGCCGTTCCAGACGCGTTGCGCGGCGTCCCGGGGGTCCACGATCTGATCCTCGGCCACCAGCGACACCGACAGCGTCAGCAGGCGGCGGGCGCCGCGGTAGTTGGCCGCGAGCTGCGGGCCCACGACGACCACGGGAAACACGCGCGACATCAGCCGGAACGCGTACTCGAGGATGTAGGCGGCGCCCATCATCCAGCGCTTGCCGGGATGCCGGCTGCCCGTGTAGACCGGCATGTCCTGGCGCACGCCCAGCACGACCCGCTTGCCGCGCATCGCGGCCAGCGCCGCGAACACGATCGCGAGCGGGTGCGGGCCGAGCAGCCAGACGACGTCGACCTCGTCGAGGTTGCGCCAGAACGCGCGCAGCGAGCGCGCCATCGCCTGCACGGCCGCGCGGGCGTCGGCCTGGCTCTCGTAGAAGGGCAGCGGCACGAAGTCGATCTCGTCCGGCACGCGGTAGTGGGAGCGCCCCCCGCCCGGGTTGAGCCGCCCGAACAGGACCAGCTTGTCGACCATTCCCGCCAGGCGCGTGATGAACGTGAAGAACGCGCGCTCGGAGTAGTAGGCCTCGCCGTCGTGCGAGTAGCTGTAGTCGGTGTAGACGCCTACGCGCATGCAGCCTCTAGCCGCGGCGCAGGCCGGCGATGCGCGCCAGCGCCGCCAGCGGCGGCCCGAACGACGTGCATCCACGCAAGAACCCGGCTCCCCAAGACAGATGCATGGTCGCAAACACCGCGGCCAGTCCCGCACCCTCCTCGAGGCCGTCCTTGCGCGCGGTGGGAGCGGAGGCGGCGATCACGGCGACGGCCCACGTCAGCACCGCCGCGCGCGCGGCGGTGCGGAGGGGACGCGGCGCCAGCACGGCAGCCAGGATCGCCAGCACGAGCGCCGGCGGGAAGACCGCCGACCGGCGCATGCTCGTGGGGTGGTAGCGGCTGGTCTTGGCGCGGTAGAAGCCGTAGCGCCAGTACTGCTTC
>Ga0209382_10006295_pt1 | contig 15302 bp, 15 predicted proteins | sample SoiMetdeltSBSDD5_FD_187599 | JGI IMG/M metagenome (GOLD analysis project Ga0209382, IMG submission 187599) | Bulk soil microbial communities from a Populus tree surrounding site in Tennessee, USA - Soil MetaG P. deltoides SBSDD5 (SPAdes) (version 2) | ecosystem: Environmental > Terrestrial >... | reverse complement strand
CTCGGAAGAGCTCTAGATCCGGCTTACGCGCACAGCAGATCCGGCTTACGCGCGCAGCAGTTCTTTCGTGCGCGCGATGAGGTCTTGAGGATTGAAGGGCTTGCCCAGGAAGCCCTGCGCGCCGCGTGCCTGCGCGTCGTCGTCGGAGCTCTCGACCTGGCCGCTGAACATGATCACCGGGATCGAGCCCATGCCGTGGCGTTCCTGCATGCGGCGGAGCATCTCCCAGCCGTCCACGCCGGGCATCATCACGTCGAGGAGGATCAGGTCGGGAGGCTGTTCCTCGAGCGCGGCGAGCCCTTCCTCGGCGCTGCCCGCCTCGCGAACGACGTACCCGTCCATCTCGAGGTTCACGCGGACGAACTCGCGGATCCGGGGGTCGTCGTCGACGATCAGGACGAGCGGCGTGCCGCGCGCACGAGGGCCGCTGGAGTTGGCCGAGCCCGACACGAAGGCGTCCAGGTCCCGCCGTCGGTACCGGCGATGGCCACCCGGCGTGTAGAAGGCCGGCAGCCGACCCTGGTCGGACCACTTCCGGATCGTGCTCTGAGCGACTCCGAGGTACTTCGCCGCCTGCCCGAGGGTCAACCAGTCGGCGCCGTCATTTCCCTGCGGCTGCCTCCGTGCCGTGCCCCCGACCTCGGCCACGTCGGAATCTAAGCAAAGCTGCACTTATTTTGCTGTTGTTTGTGCGGGGGCTTACGGAGTGACGGTCACCGTGCGTGTCTCCGTGACGCGGTTCGTCTGCGTCCACGGCTGGATGGTCCGGACGCTCGTGACCGGTGTCGACGGCTCGGGGCGATCCTCGAGCGCCTGGCCGACGGCCACGCCGATGCCGAAGACGATGACGGCGGCGGCGATTCGAATCAGCCAGCCGAGGACACCGGTGCCGCGCTTGCGACGCCTGCGGACCGGAGCGGCGGTGCTCATGGCGCGTAGTCCGTCGCGCCCCGCGCGTAGCGATGGAATGCCGCATCTTGCGCGACCGACAGCTTGGCGGTCCACCCGGGCCGGTCGGCTCGTTCCGCGACGGCCTCGTACACCCAGCCGTCGTCGCGCCCGTAGACGTCGGCGAGCTGGGCGAGGGTGAAATGTTCCCCGATGCGCCGCCGGAGCGCCTCGGTGACAGCCTCGACCTGCGCGATGAGCGTCTCGTAGGCGTCCGAATCGGAGCTCGACGCCCTCAGACGGCGGTCGCCCTCCTCCCATTGGTGCCTCGCGGTGTCCAGATAGCTCGCCACAGCTCCGTCCTTACCCATCGGCGTCCAGCGTGCAGCACCGAGCAGGCCATTTCGGCTCGATCTCGGCGTAGATCCGTTCGCCGAGCTCATATCCGGGGCGCGCGAGCGCAAACGCGACGTGGGCGTGCAGGCACTTCAGCCGCTGAGGATTGGCTGTGCCGCCGATGCCGAGATCGAGCGTGTCTCCGCGGCCCACGCGGCCGTTCGCCAGCTCGCGCCGGATGACACGCTGCTCTGCCGTCGCCTCGTCGAGGCTCCGCGCGAGCCCCTCGTCGCCGGCGGCAAGCTTGCTCCACCGCTCGATGCCCCCGGCGGCCTCGAGCCTGGCCACGGCTGCGACGAGGTGGCGACAGGTGAGGTAGAAGGTCGTCGGGAAGGGATCGCCGGCGCTGTCGTACGGCGCCTGGACGGTTACGGCCGGCGCGCCGAACGGACAGCGGAAGGCGACGCGCAGGAACGCGCGCGGTTCGCGTCCCAGCTGGCGCTCGACGATCGCCCGGTCATCCACCGCCTCCGATCCTAGTCTCGGCTTTCTGTCGTGCCCGCCACTCGTCGATTCCCTTGACGATGAAGAGCCGTTCGCCGGGCTTGACGAGGCCGAGCCGCCTGGCCCGCCGCGCGAGCGCCTCGGGCGTGTCGGAATCGGCGACCTGGCGGGCGAGCTCGTCGCGCTCGGCACGGAGCGACCGCACCTGGGCGGCGCGTTCCTCGAGCGACGCCTTCGTGTCGAGATAGCTCTTGAGCGGCCGGTAGTAGAGGAGCCCCACGACGAGGATCGTCGCGACCGCGAGCCAGCGCACGAGCGGCGGCCGTCGACGGGCAGGACGACGAGGTCGCTTGCGGGGGGACCGGGACGGCATGGCCCCCGTCCGTTCGCGGAGCCGAGGTTCGCTCCTGCTTCGTAAGAATTACGCGTACGAAAGCTTGATCATGTCCGTGCTGCCCGGAAGGTTCACCGCGGTCCCGGCGGTCAGCACGACGAGATCGCCCTCGTCGAGCAGGCCGGACGCACGGCCCGCGTCGAGCGAGCTCGACCAGAGCTCCTCCACATCGGCCGCCTCGGGCATGTTCATCGGCACCACACCCCACTCGAGCGCCATGTGCTGGAGCGCGGCCTGGTGGTGGGAGAGCCCGATCACCGGTCGGCGCGGACGGAGCCTGGCGACGACGGATGCCGTCCGCCCGGTGTAGGTCGGGACGAGGATCGCCTTCGCGCCGAGCGTCTCCGCGAGGTCGCACGCCGCATTGGACATGGCCTGTCCGACCGTGGGCTCGTCGCCCGGCTGCGGGAACTGGTGCCGGTATTCGATGCTGGGCTCGATCGTGCGGGCGACACGCTCCATCGTCCGCACGGCCTCGAGCGGGTAGCGGCCGATCGCCGTCTCCTCGGAGAGCATCACCGCCGACGTCCCGTCGAGGATCGCGTTCGCCACGTCACTCGCTTCGGCGCGGGTGGGCTCTGCGTGGTTGACCATCGACTCGAGCATCTGGGTCGCGGTGATCACGGGCTTTCCCCGCTCGAGCGAGGCGAGGATGATCCGCTTCTGCAGCAGCGGCACGACCTCGACGCCGATCTCGACGCCCAGGTCTCCGCGCGCGACCATGATCGCGTCCGCCTCCTCGAGGATCGAGGGCAGCGCGTCGATCGCCTCCGCCTTCTCGATCTTCGCGATCACGTGCGCGTCGGCGCCCGCCTGCTTGATCAGCCCCTTGAGGTCGCGGACGTCGGCGGCCGAGCGCACGAACGAGAGCGCGACGAAATCGGCGCCCAGCTCCAGGGCGAACTCGAGGTCGTCGGTGTCCTTTCGGGTCAGCGCCGGAATGGGCACCGGAACCCCCGGAACGTTCACGCCCTTGTGCGAGCTGACGGTCCCGCCGACCACGACCGCGCAGCGTGCACGGCCTGCCTGGACCGAATCGACGCGAAGCCGGACGAGCCCGTCGTCGATCAGGACGTCGTGGCCGGGTTGCAGCACCTGCCCGATCACCGCCGGCAGAACGGGCAGCTCCCCGTCCACGCTCCCGTCCTCGCCTCCCGTGACCACGACCTCGTCGCCGTCGGCCAGAAGCATCGGCGCTTCGAGCTCGCCGACGCGGAGCTTGGGCCCCTGCAGGTCGGCGATCAGCGCGATCGGCCGGCCCAGCTCGTCCTGGGCCTTCCGGACCATTCGGGCGTACTCGGCGTGCTGCTCCTGCGTCCCGTGAGAGAAATTGAGGCGGGCGCCGTTCATCCCAGCCTGCGCGAGCGCGACCACTCGCTCCTCGGTCGCGCACGACGGGCCGAGCGTTGCGACGATCTTGGTGCGGCGGGGGACCGCGGTCGCCATTTGGGTCAGCGTAGCGAGAGCGGGATCGACCGTTCGTTCGTGCGCGAGCCGTCCTCCGCCGAGATCTCGAACACGACCAGGCGGCCCGGCCCGGACCCCTCGTAGGGAACCGTGAACCGGAAGGTCCCGCGCGTGCCGCTACCGGAGGTCGCTGTCACGAAGTCCTTCTTCAGGATCTTGTCGTCTGCATCGAGAAGCTCGTACTGGAACGTCGCCTCGAACGTATTGGCTGTGCCGGTCGCCTCGAAGCCCGACTCGACCTCTTCGAGCGAGAGTGGAGACTCGACGAGGATCGCCGGGGTCTCATCCTCGAACGCCGCCCGATCGACCGGCGGGTCCCCGTTGAACGAGACCCGCTGCACGGAATCGAACTGGGTCAGCGTGTAGGTCAGCTGAGCGAGAGCCTTGGGGTCGGTGACGGGGGGATCGAGCACGATCGACGCCACGGCACCCTTGATCGCCAGGCTCCGCAGCCTCGTCTCGGGCGGGATCGCCGAGGTCAGCTCGCTCTCGGTTCCCTCGAAGAGCTGGTGAACCGAGTTGGTCGCGATTGCAGGCCCCATGATCCCGCGCTGCTCCGGCCAGACCTTCCCGTCCTGGAGGAAGTAGAGCGCGACGAGCGCCGGCGCCTCGCTCGGAAGCGACGAGGCGGCCGTCTCGGTCACGGTCTCGCGGACGGTGACCGTCGTCGTGTCGTCGCCGCCGCAGCCGGCGGCAAGCAGAAGCCCGAAGAGGGCGCTAAGGACGAGCTTTGAACGCATCCCAGCCGGGGTATTCGGCGTCCGCGCCGAGCTCCCCTTCGATCCGCAGCAGCTGGTTGTACTTCGCGGTGCGATCCGAGCGTGAGGGCGCGCCCGTCTTGATCTGCCCGGCGTTTGTCGCGACGGCGAGGTCGGCGATCGTCGTGTCCTCGGTCTCGCCGGAGCGGTGCGAGATCACCGCCGTGTAGCCGGCAGACCTGGCCATCGCGATCGCCTCGAGCGACTCGGTCAGCGTCCCGATCTGGTTGACCTTGATGAGGATCGAGTTGGCGACCCCTTCCTCGATGCCGCGCCGCAGCCGTTCCACGTTCGTGACGAAGAGGTCGTCGCCGACGAGCTGGACGCTTTCTCCGAGCCGCTCCGTCAGCGCCTTCCACGCCGTCCAGTCCTCCTCCGCCGCGCCGTCTTCGATCGAGACGATCGGATAGCGCTCGACGAGCTCGGCCCAGAAGTCGGTCAGCTGCTCGGGTGTCGTCTCGCGGCCCTCGAACCGGTAGCGCCCGTCGTCGCCGACGAGCTCGCTCATCGCGGGGTCGAGCGCGATCGCGATCCGCTCGCGGTGGCCGGCGCGCTCGGCCGCCTCGAGGATCGCGTCGATCGCGTCCTCGCTGGACTCGAAGTTCGGCGCGAACCCGCCTTCGTCCCCCACGGCAGTCGCGAGCCCGCGCTCGTCGAGGAGCTTCTTCAGCGTGTGAAAGGTCTCGACGGCGATGCGCAGCGCGTCCGTGAAGGTGTCAGCTCCGCCCGGCACGATCATGAACTCCTGGAGGTCGAGCGAGTTGTCCGCGTGCGCCCCGCCGTTGACGACGTTCAGCATCGGGACGGGGAGCACGTGCGCCTCGGGGCCTCCGATCCAGTTGTAGAGGGGGACCCCCGCTTCCGCGGCAGCCGCCTTGGCGACCGCGAGGGAGACCCCGAGGATCGCGTTCGCGCCCAGCCGCCCTTTGTTGTCGGTGCCGTCGAGCATGACGAGCGCCGAGTCGACGCCGGCCTGATCGGCCGGATCGAGGCCCCGAATCCCCTGTGCGATCTCGGTGATCACGTTCTCGACCGCCTGCGAGACCCCCTTGCCGAGCCATGCGGAGGGGTCGCCGTCCCGGAGCTCGACCGCCTCGAACTGTCCGGTCGAGGCGCCCGACGGGACCGCGGCCCGGCCGCGCGCCCCGGATTCGAGCACCACCTCGACCTCGACGGTCGGATTGCCCCGGGAGTCGAGGATGGTGCGCGCGTGGATGTCGTAGATGGGGCTCAGCGGAACTCTTCCTTGGCGGCGTCGAAGTATCGGTCTTTCTCGTCGAGCGTGAGCGCGGTGAACTCCTTGCCTTCCACCGCCGCGAGGGTCGACGCACGCTCGACGCGGTCCGCGAAGCGCCGGGCCATCGCACGCAGCGCCAGCTCGGGATCGACGTTCAGCCGCCGGGCGACGTTGACCGCGGCGAACAGGACGTCGCCGAGCTCTTCGAAGACATGCGGGTGCGGCTCGGCTTCGGGCTCGGGCTCGCCCGCCTCGGCAATCGCCTCGCGAAGCTCGCGCAGCTCGTCGTCGAGGTCGGCAAGCGCGGCCTCGGCGTCCGGGTATTCGAAGTCGATCGCGGCAGCGCGGCGCTGGAGCTTGCGCGCGTAGAGCAGCGCCGGAAGCGTCTCCGGCACATGGTGGAAGATCCCCTCGCGGCTCTCCTGCTCGGCCTTGATGCGCTCCCAGTTCTGCCGAACGCGGCCGGGAGTGTCGGCATCGGCCTCGCCGAAGACGTGCGGGTGCCGGCGCACGAGCTTCTGCTCGACCCCGCGCGCAACCGATTCGAGTGAGCCGGTACCCCGTTCCTCGAGAAGCAGCGCGAGGAAGTAGGTCTGAAAGAGGAGGTCGCCGAGCTCGTCCTCGAGCTTCGCGTCGTCATCGGCGAGCGCGGCGTCCGCGACCTCGTACGCCTCCTCGACGGTGTGGGGGACGATCGTCCGCGCCGTCTGCTCGCGATCCCACGGGCAGTCGCGCCGGAGGCGCTCGGTCAGGCGTTGGAGATCGAGAAGGGCGTCAGCGAGAGGGTCGCGCTCAGCCAGTTGTGGCGGGTTCCTCCGCCTTCGGCTTGTAGCCGGTCTGGTACGTCGTCTCGCCCTCGAGGTCCTTGCGCATGTCGGCGACCCACTTCTCCATCTCCTTGTTGCGGTTCTCCTGGAGGAGCTGCTGCCGGATCGCTTCCTGGACCTGGGCGAACGGCGTCGACTGGCTCTTCTTGACCGGGCCGAGGGCCTGGATGATGTGCCAGCCGTACTGAGTCTTCACGGGCTTGGAGATCCCGTTGTCGCCGATCGTGAAGGCCGTCTGCTCGAACTCGGGGACGAGCTGGCCCTTCGTGGCGGTCATCTTTCCGCCCTGGTTCTTCGAGGCCGGGTCCTGCGAGTACTTCTTGGCGATCGCGTTCCAGTTGCCGCCGGCCTTGAGCTGCGCATACAGGTCGTCGGCGAGCGCCTTCTGGTTGGGCTTGACGAGGACGTGGCGCACCTGCCGCGTCTCGGGCGTCCCGTACTGCGCCTTGTTCTTGTCGTAGTACGACTTGATCTGCTCGTCGGTGACCTTCACGTCCTTCGTGACCTTGTTGAAGATCGCCTCCTGAACGAGGTTGGCGCGGATGATGTCGCGCGCCTGCTCGGAGCTCAGGCCCTGGGCCTTGAGCTCGGCGTCGAACTTCTTCTTGTCGCCCTGGTGGCGCTCCTTGATGTACTGGTCGATCCGCTTGTCGACGGCCTCGTCGCTGACGTCGATGTCGAGATCGTCGGCCTTCACCTCGAACTGGGTGCGCTGCACGAGGAAGCGCATCGCCTGGTCGCGGAGCTGCACGTACTCGGGGGTGCCGACCTTCGGGAACGGCCGCTTCTGGGCGTCGTAGCTGCGCTTCGCGTACGTGATGAGGTCGTCGAACTCGGACTTCGGGATCGACTGGTCGCCGACGACGGCAACCGAGTTCGTGGGTACCGAGTCGGAGCTGCCGTCGTCGCTGCCGCAGCCCACCGCGAACACGGCGACTACGAGAGCGAGGAAGAGTGTCGAGAAGACCCGTTTCATGAAAAACGCGCCGACCTATGCTGCGCGACGCGTGTCGAGGATAGCATCGACTAAACGCACTGCCCCCCGAAATACATCGTCTCTTAATGAGATTTCATTTCGGGCCGTCGTGTAGACCGCAGTGTCGATTCGGCTGCGGAGCTCGCGCAGTTCTCCAGACCCCAGAACAAGCGGCCCGACGGTCGCGCGGCCGCCCCGGAAGACCAGGTAGTCAGCGCCCAGCCTGGCGACCTTGATCCTTACTTCCTGGATTGCAAAGAGGTTCTCGACCGGTTCAGGCAGCGGGCCGAAGCGGTCGGTGGTGGACGCCTCGAGCTCGCGCAGCTCGTCCTCCGTCTCGGCGAGCGCGAGCCGGCGGTGCAGGTCGATCCGCATCGCCTCCGAGCCGACGTACGTGTTCGGCACGTAGGCGTCGACGCGGGCGTCCACGCGCACGGGCCTGGCCGTGGGGCGCCGCTCGCCCGAGAGCTCGGCGACCGCCTCGCCGAGGAGCTCGACGTAGAGCTCGAACCCGAGCGCCGCGACATGGCCGGACTGCTCGGCTCCGAGGAGATCGCCCGCGCCGCGGATCTCGAGGTCGCGCATCGCGATTGCGAAGCCGGCGCCGAGCTCGGTGTGGTCGGCAAGGGTCGCGAGGCGGGCGCGCGCTTCCGGCGTCAGCTCGGACGCGTCTGGATAGAACAGGTACGAGTGCGCCAGCTGGTCGGAGCGGCCGACCCGCCCCCGGATCTGGTAGAGCTGGGCGAGGCCGAGCGCGTCGGCCCGCTCGACGATCAGGGTGTTGGCCTGCGGGATGTCGAGGCCCGATTCGATGATCGTCGTCGAGACGAGGACGTCGGCGTCGCCGCGCAGGAACGAGATCATCCGGTCCTCGAGCTCCTTCTCCCGCATCTGCCCGTGAGCGACGATCACGCGCAGGTCCGGCGCGAGCGCCTGCAGCCACGCGGCCCGCTCGTCGATCGTCTCGACACGGTTGTGGAGGAAGAACGCCTGGCCGCCGCGCGCGACTTCCCGCTCCAGGGCCTGCTTGATCAGCTCCTCGTCGAACTCGCCGACGTGCGTCCGGATCGGGCGCCTGCCCTCGGGCGGGGTCTCGATGATCGAGATGTCGCGCAGGCCCGACAGCGACATGTGGAGCGTGCGTGGGATCGGCGTCGCCGTGAGAGCGAGGACGTCGACCTCGAGGCGCAGCTGGCGGAGCAGCTCCTTCTGGGCGACCCCGAAGCGCTGCTCCTCGTCCACGATCACAAGCCCCAGGTCCTTCGGGATCACATCTCTCGAGAGCACCCGGTGCGTCCCGATCAACACGTCCACTTTTCCCTCTGCGAAGTCGGCGAGCACCTGCTTGGTCTCCTTCGTGCTGCGGAAGCGCGAGACCATCTCGACGCGTAGCGGGAAGTCGCGATAGCGCTCGCGGAACGTGTTCCAGTGCTGCTGGGCGAGCACGGTCGTCGGGACGAGCATCAGGGTCTGCTTGCCGTTCAGCGCGACGGCGAAGGCGGCTCGGACGGCGACCTCTGTCTTGCCGAACCCGACGTCGCCGCAGACGAGCCGGTCCATCGGCCGGGGTGTCTCGAGGTCTTCCTTTACGGCCTCGATCGCCACCCGCTGGTCGTCCGTCTCCTGGTACGGGAAGCTCGCCTCGAGCTGCTCCAGGTACTCGTGCTCGAGGTCGTACGCGACTCCCGGCGCCTGCTGCCGCTCCGCGTAGAGACGGATGAGCTCGCCGGCAAGCTCGCGGATGCCTTCGCGCGCCCGGCTCTTGAGCAGCTGCCACGCCTTGCCGCCGAGCTTCGAGAGCGCAGGCGCGCCGCCGTTCGCGCCGATGTAGCGGGAGACCTTCCCGAGCTGCTCGTGCGGGACGTAGAGCCTGTCGTCCCCCCGGAACGCGAGCAGCAGATAGTCCCGCGTGACGCCCGCGACTTCCTTCGTCTCGAAGCCGAGCAGCTTCCCGACCCCGTGATCCTCGTGCACGACGTGGTCTCCGGTCCGGAGGTCGGCGAACGACTGGAGCGCGCGGCCGACCCTGTGCTCGGCGCGGCGAGGCTTGCGCCTGAAGACTTGCGTGTCCGGCAGCAGCGCGAGACCGAGGTCGCGCCAGACGAAGCCGCGGCGGGCCGGCGAGACCGCGTAGAGGAGCTCGGCTTCGGCGGGGAGCTCCTCGCCCTCTTCCATGACGCGCGCGTCGACCCGCCGGAGCAGGTTCTGGTTGCGCAGAGCCTCGCCGCGGTGGGCGAAGGCGACGATCGTGCGCAGGCCGCCGCGGACGAGCGATGAGAGCTCCTGTTCCGCCTCCGAGAGCCCGCGGGCGGCGATCGCGGGCCGCTGCGCCTCGAACGAGATCGGCTGGCCGGTCGGAAAGGGGTCGAGCTCGGCGGCGCCCTCGAGCGGCTGCGGCGGGAGCTCTTCCTCTTCCCAGACCGAGCGGACCGCGTCCGGCTGCCAGACGAGGTCGGGTGGCCGGGTCAGCGGCGGGACGAGGTCGTCCGGGGCCGGCGCGTCCTCATCGTCCGGCAGGGTCGGCTCGGCCAGGTCGGCGAGACGCTCGGCGGCCGGGTAGATCACTGCGCTCTCGACGGGGTGCAGCGTGCGCTGCGTGAACGGCGAGTACGCGCGCATCGACTCGATCTCGTCGCCGAAGAGCTCGAGGCGGAGCGGCTCACGGCCGGTGGTCGGGAAGATGTCGACGATCCCGCCGCGAACGGCGAACTGGCCCCGTTCCTCCGCTCGCTCGACGCGCTCGTAGCCCGCGAGGGCGAATCGCTCGGTCAGGTCCTCGTCGGCGTCCTCCGGGAGCCTGATCGGCTGCGGGCGCTCCTCCGCGGGTGGAAGGCCCTCGGCGGTCGCAGCCGCCGAGGCGGCGACGAGGCCGCCGGCCGCGAGCACGTCGAGTGCTCTGGCGCGCTCACCGACGAGGTGCGGCGCCGGCTCGAGCCCGGAGCCCCAGCGGACGCCGCGGCTCGGCAGGAGCGCGACGCGATCGTCGCCGAGGAACCAGGCGGCCGCCTCGGCCGCGTCGCGCGCGTCGGAGTCCTCGGGGAGCACGACCACGAGCCCCCGCTCGAGCTGGATATGGAGAGCGGCGAGAAGGAGAGGCAGCGCCGGCTCGGAGACCCGCGCGCGCGGTCCCTTGCGGTCGGCGGCCTCGACGGCGAGGCCCGTGTGCGCCTCTCTGACCTCGTTCGCGAACGCGTCAAGGCGCTCGCTCTCGGCGAGCTCCTTCGCAACGACGTGTAGCACCGGACGGTCCACGACGAACGCCGGAACGGTCAAGTTCCGGGGCGGTCAATGGTACGCACGGGGACAATCGCGGGATGGGCCTGCTTTCCATCCGGGCGGCTCGACCGGACGACGCCGAGACGCTGTTCACGATCCACTGTGAGAGCGCGACGACGGCGCACGTGAAGATCTTCCCGCCGGATCGCTACCGCTTCCCCGATGCGGAGATGCGGAAGGTCTGGGTGGAGGCGCTGCGCAGCGACGACGTCTCTGCGCTCATCGCCGAGCGAGTCGGCAGCCCCGTCGGGTTCGCGACCTTCTCGCCGGGCTGGCTGCGGAACCTGTTCGTGCTGCCTTCTGAGTGGGGCCGCGGAGCTGGTGCTGCGCTCCACGACGAGGCTCTTGCGTTGCTCCGCCCCCATGGGCCGATCGCTCACCTCTGGGTGCTCGAGGCAAACGAACGAGCACGCCGCTTCTACGAAGCGCGCGGCTGGAGGGACGACGGCGGCCGGTCGAGGTCGGAGTTCCCGCCCCATCCGGTCGAGCTCAGGTACTCGCTCCGGCTCGGTGAGCGGCGCGCACAGCCGGGTCGGACCCATCCCGAACCCCCACCCACCCAAGGGGAATGAGCTTCGAGGCTAGCGCCCGGATCCGCGCGGGACTGTGACGATTCCGCGCCGAAACGGCACCAGGATCACTGCGGCCCGTAGGCGATTTGCTCCATCGGCTCCTCCGGCGGCTCGTCGGGCTCGCCGAGCTCGCCCGCCTCGTCGCTGCCTCCAATCGCCGCGGGCCGGTCGACATAGGCACGCGCCTGCAGCGTGAAGAGCTCCGCATAGAGGCCGTCGCGCTCCATCAGCTCCTCGTGAGAGCCCTCCTCGACCACGCGCCCTTCGTGCAGCACGTAGATGCGATCCGCCGAGCGCACGCTCGAGAACCGGTGCGAGATCAGCACCACCGACCGGCCGTGCAGCAGCTCCCGCATTCGCTCGAAGAGATTGCTCTCGGCCCGCGCGTCGAGCGACGCGGTGGGCTCGTCGAGGATCACGAAGGGCGCGTCGCGGAAGAATGCGCGCGCGAGAGCCACGCGCTGCCACTGCCCGATCGAGAGGTCGAAGCCGCCGGAGAACTCGCGGCCGAGCATCGTCTCGTACCCTTCGGGGAGCGACGCGAGGAACTCATGCGCGTCCGCGCGTGCGGCCGCCTCGAGGATCGCGTCGATGTCGTCGATTCGCTCCTTCCGCCCCAGGCCGACGTTCTCCCGCGCGGGAAGCAGGTAGCGCTCGAAGTCCTGGAAGATCACCGCGACTGCCCGGCGGAGCTCGTCGGCGTCCACATCTGCGAGGTCGAGGTCGTCCCAGCGGATCCTGCCGGTCTCCGGCCGGTACAGCCCGGCGAGCATCTTCGCGAGCGTGGTCTTGCCCGACCCGTTCTCGCCGACGAGCGCGATGATCTCGCCTTTGCCGATCTCGAGCGAGACGCCGTCGACGGCCGGGCGGTCCGACTCCGGGTACGTGAACGACACGTCCTCCACCGTCAGACGATCGAACGACTTCGGCGCGGGGGTCCGGCCCTCGGCTTCCTCGACTGACGGCTCGAGCGTCAGGAAGGACGAGTAGTCGCGGATGAAGAGGGTTGCCTCGTACAAGGACGTCGCGCTCATGTGCAGCCCACGCAGCTGGTTCGCGAGCTGGTAGAGGCCGAAGACCGCAGCGCCGGCCGCCGCCAGCGACATGCGATCGGTGGTGTACAGCCAGGCGAGCATCGCGATCGTCCCGACCGTGACGGCCGACGATGTGACCGAGCCGAGCAGCGCCCGCGCGGTCCTGCGCTTCGCCAGCTTTCGCAGCTCGGCGATTCGCTCGTCGTAGAGAGTGTCGTAGCGGCGGCGAAGGAACCCCGCCAGGTTGAAGGCGCGCACCTCCTTGGCCGCGTTCCGCCCCATGAGCACGTTCTGGAGGTAACCGCGCTGCCGGTCGTTCGGCGTCATGCCCCGCGTGTAGTGGTAGAGGTCGCGCGTGTTCAGCGAGGCCACGACCCAGAGCGGCAGGTAGCCGATGAGGACGAACGGCAGCAGGAGCGGCTGAAGGGTGGCCAGCGCGAAGACGATCGCCACCGCCGTCACGAGCGAACCGACGATCCCGAGCAGGCCGTTGACGGTCTGGAGCGCGCGGAACTGCCCCTGCGCGCGGGCACGCTGGAGCCGGTCGTAGAACTCGGGCGACTCGAATGCGAGCAGGTCGATCCTGGTGGACACGTCCAGCACGCGGTCGATCGCCTTGCGACCGACCAGCTCGCCGAGGACACGGCTCTGCTCGCCCTGGATGGCCCGAGCGAGGTCCAGGGCGACCGTGACGACGACGAGCGCGACGAGCGGTGGCCCGACGTCGGCGAGGTCGGCAGTGCCGCCGGTGCCCAGGACCGACTCGAAGACCGCCTTCGCGACGAACAGCTGCACCGCCACACCCAGCGCCGTCAGAAGCTGGAGCCCTGACGTGAGGAGGAAGATGTTGCGGCCCGAGTTCCACACCAGCCGCATCGAGTCGCCGAGAAGGCGCGGCAGGTCGCGCCAAGTCCCTTCCGACCCCTCCGGGTGCATGACCTCCCACCACGTTCGCCCTTGACGGGGACCGGGAGCGACGCCCTGGCGCTTTCGGGCGCCGGCGCCGTCACCTACCGAGACGAACACGCGGTCCATTCGTCTAGTTGTACCGGCGCTGCGCCTCCTCGAGCCCGTCGCGCGCCATCGTTTCGACGGCATCCGCTGATCGCCCGATCAGCAGGTCGAGGTCGACTTCGGGCTCGAACCCGCCGAGGACGTAGTCGGCGACGCTGCGCCGGTCGCCGCGACCGGGGCGCCCGACACCGATCCGAAGGCGCAGGAAGTCGTTCGTCCCGAGCGCCTGGGCTATCGAGCGCAGGCCGTTGTGCCCGGCGAGCCCGCCCCCGAACTTCGCCTGCAGCCGCCCGGGCTCCAGGTCGACGTCGTCATGGACGACGAGGACGTCGGCCGGGTCGACCTTGAAGAACTTCCGCGCGGCTCCGATCGATTGCCCGGAGACGTTCATGTACGTCTCCGGCTTGAGCAGTGCGAGCTTCAGGTCGTCGAGCCGAGTCTCCGAAAGCTGACCGGAGAACTTGCTTCGAAACGAGCCGTCGTGCCTCCTGGCCAGCTCGTCCATCACCATCCAGCCGGCGTTGTGGCGGGTTCGCTCGTACTCGCGACCCGGGTTGCCCAGACCCGCGACGAGAAGATCCAGCGTCGAGGCGCGCTCGCCCCGACGAAACAGGGGCAACTAGCCCTCGGTGGTCTCGGGCTCGCCGCCCTCGCCCGATTCGGCCTCGGCGGACGGCTCTTCGCCCTCGGCTGCGCCCTCCGGCGGCTCCTCGCCCTCGGCCAGCTCCTCGCCTTCCTCGAGCTCCTCTTCCTCGGGCTCGGGCTCGACGATCTGCGTCGGCACCGTCACCGTCGCGAGCACCGTCTCCTCCGGATCGTCGAGGAACGTCACGCCGTCTTGCCTGGCCACGTCCACGAGGCGAAGGGTGTCTCCGATGTGCATCTCGGAGATGTCGACCTCGATCCGCTCGGGGATCTCCATCGGCAGCGCCTCGACGTTGATCTCGCGCGTGACCTGCGAGAGGACGCCCCCCTCCTTCGTGCCGGCGGACTCGCCGATGAGCTCGATCACGACCTGGGCCTGGATCGGCTGGTCGAGGCGGACCTCCTGGAGGTCGATGTGGGCGATGCGGCCTGTGATCACGTCCTGCTGGTAGTCCTTGAGGATCGACGCGTGCGTCGTCTTCTGGCCTTCGAGCACGACGTCGAGGATCGCGTGCAAACCCGATGGGCCGGTCAGGACGCGGCGAAGCTCTCGTTCGGAGACACAGATCGCGTGCGGCGTCTTCCCGCGTCCGTAAAGGACGCCGGGAATCATTCCTTCGCGGCGGATACGGCGTGAGTCGGAGGAACCGCGTCCCTCGCGCTCCGCTACTTCCAGCTTGATTCGTTCACCTGCCACGGCGCGGCAGTGTAGCTAGAGAGCGCGTCACGCAGGCCTCGCTCGACGAGCTCGTACCACCAGTCGAGCGCCGGTGGATGCGTGGCGCTCGCGATCGCGTCGGCGGCGGTGGCAAGGGCACGCTGCTTGTCGAGCGGCCCGCGAATCGTCACGACCTCCCATTCCCGGCGCGGCAGGGCAATGCGAACCGCACTGATCGGTTCGTCTGCATGTTCGAGTGCCCTGAGGATCTGGTCGCCAGGCCCCTGCGGGAGCGCGAGCGCCTCCTTGACGCTGCCCAGCTCGGCGAGGAACGGCGTCGCATACGGAAAAAGCAGGTCGCCGGCGCCTGCCCGGACGCCGCCCGGCGTCGCCGTCGGGAGGAGGCCGAGCTCGCGCGGATCTCGGAGAGCGCTTGCCGGCGCCACGACGGCGGCGGCGATCACTGCTGCGACGACGACGAACCACACCCGCTCCGGCATCCAGCGGCGAAGCGAGGCGACCCCGACGCCGATTGCGGCCGCCCAGAGCGGAAGCCCGTAGAAGAGGTGCCGGGGCGAGAGGTCCGGTTGGGAGCCGGCCGGGATGAGAACGAAGAGCAGCGGCGGCAGGGCTACGGCGAGCGCAAGAGCGGCGACCGCCGGCCGGCGCAGCGTCAGCACGACGAGCCCGACGACGGCCAACCCTGTGAACCAGAT
>Ga0209382_10006294_pt1 | contig 15304 bp, 9 predicted proteins | sample SoiMetdeltSBSDD5_FD_187599 | JGI IMG/M metagenome (GOLD analysis project Ga0209382, IMG submission 187599) | Bulk soil microbial communities from a Populus tree surrounding site in Tennessee, USA - Soil MetaG P. deltoides SBSDD5 (SPAdes) (version 2) | ecosystem: Environmental > Terrestrial >... | reverse complement strand
TCAGTTTTTCTCGCTCTTCGGCTTTCAGATGGACGGCATGTTTTTCATTAGTCATCCGCCCATCTTAGCCGGTACCCTACAACTTAATCAAGTTGGTGTACTAGTCTCCTAAAAATTCAAACAAAAAAGTCCTCTTTTGTGCTAGTTTCAAAGAAAATTTCTAAGTATAGTTGTATTGACATCTAGATGACCATATCAATTTGAATGGAATATACTATGAGAGACTGGCAAGACATAATAAAAATTGACAAGCAAGCGAAAGTCCCCCTCTACCACCAAATCAACCAAAACCTAAGACAACTCATTGAAGGCGGTCACCTGCAACCAGGTGATGGCGTCCCCTCTGAGTGGGAACTTAGCGATTTATACGGCGTCAGCCGTCTCACTGTCCGGCGCGCGCTGGAAGAGTTGGCGCGTGAAGGTTGGCTCACCCGGCGGCATGGCGTCGGGACATTCGTCGCCAATTCCAAAGTTGCGCAAATCGTCCCCAGCAAATTAGGCTTCACTCAAAAGATGCAGGAGATTGGCCGACTGCCGAGCAGCCGCCTCATCAGTCTCAAAGTGATCCCCTCCCCCGCCGAAATCGCGGTCCATTTGGGATTGGAGGCCGGCGCGCCGGTCATCGAACTCGTCCGCGTCCGCCTCGCGGATGATGAACCCATCATGTTGGAAACTTCCTATTTGTCCCAAGCCCGCTTTCCAGATTTAACCGAAGCGGGACTGGGCAATCACTCGCTGTATGAATTCCTCCACCAGCATTACCACACGGCCTTGGTGGCGGTAGACCAAACGTTAGAGCCAACCTTGTTGACTGTCTTGGAGGCCGAACTGTTGGAGGCGGAACCTGAATCGCCGGCGTTGTTGAGCGAAGTCTTGGCGTTCACCACGGAAGACACGCCGATTGAATACTCACGCGCGGTCACGCGCGGCGACAAATGTAAGTTCCTCTTTCGCTTCCGGGAAGGCGAGACCATCAAACAAGCCTGAGCGATCACCTCACTATTTTCTATTTTGAGCTTGGGATGAAACCGAGGCCCCGACCCCGAACGGGGCGCGCGCAGTGGAAAGGAGGCGCCCATCAATTGATACGGCCCGACGACGAGTAAATCGAATTTGATTAAAAACTTTATTTCGCTCACCCCCCCTAGTTAGAGAGGAGAGATTTATGGCCAACAAGCTTTCCCGCCGCGGGTTCTTACGCCTGGGCGCCACCGCCGGATTAGGACTGGCCGCCGCTAATTTGGTCGGATGTGCTCCCGCCACTCCGGGCGGAGCCGCCACCCCCTCCGGTCAGGCGTTCCTAAACTACTGGACCGGCTGGAGCGGCTTTGAGTTCGATGAGCTTCAGAAATTGGTGGACAAGTTCAACAAAGAGCATCCTGATATTTTCGTGAACATGACCACCGTCTTCGGCCAGTATGACAAAGTGCTCACGGCCATTGCCGGCGGCAACCCGCCGGATGTGGTCTCCGCCGTGTGGCTCAACCAGTTGTCCTCGATGGCCGCCCGCGACGGTCTGATGCCGTTGGATGATTACGCCAAAAAAGATGGAATTGACGGCAGCGCTTTCTTCTCCAACGTCTGGGACGCCTGGCACACCAACGGGCATTTGTGGGGGTTGATGGTCACCGTCAACGCCGATGTCCTGGCCTTCCGGCGGGACATTTTCGAAGAAGTCGGCCTGGACCCCGATAAACCCCCAACGACGATCGCCGAGTTGGATGAGGCCGCCAAGGCGTTGGACAAAGTGGACGCCAACGGCAACATCGAGCGCTACGGGTTCTTCCCCAGCGGCCTGTATTGGTGGGGCTATGTCTTCGGCGGCAACTATTACGACGACGCCACCAAGAAGATGACGCTGAACGATCCCAAGGTTATCGCCGCGCTGGATTGGATGAGCACCTATGCCAAACGGCTGGACATCACCAAGGTGGATGCGTTCAAGACCGGCTTCGGCGATTACGCGAGTCCGCAGAACTCCTTCTTCGTCGGCAAGGAAGTCATCACCCGCGTCGGCGAATGGTTCATTTCCTTTGTGGATAAGTTCTCGCCCGGCCTGGACTACGATTTTATGGCGGCTCCCTCCCCCGAGGGTGGACGGCCGAATTGCACAACCTTTGATGGAAGCTGCTTCACCATCCCCAAGGGCGTCAAGCGTCCTGAAGCATCCTGGGAATTCATCAAATGGTTGGGCCAGCCGGAGAACATGGGCGATTTCGCCTTTGCCATCCACAACATTCCGCCGAATCCCACCGTTGCCAAAGAAGAGCGGTTCATCAGCAACCCGCTGTTTAAGAAAGCGGTTGATCTGTACACCGGCCCCAATGCCTTTGGGCCGCCCAAGATTCCGGTCGTAGATTTCTTCTTCAGCAAATTGGGTGAAGCGGAAGGCGCCGTCATGCACGGCCAGAAGGATGCCGAGACCGCATTGAACGAGGCCAATCAAGCCGTTCAGGAAGAATTGGATAAAGCGCTTTCGCGCCAAAGTTAGCCATCTCGATTTTGCCGGCGAGGGGGGTTTTCCCCTCGCCGGCAGAAATTTGAACCTTCGGCGGATGCGCTTCGCGGATTTAACGGATTTTTTCCGCCGAAGGCATCCGCCCGAGAGAAGCCTTATGCCCTTCAGCCAATCTCTTCGCTCCAACCTCACCCAACTCAGCCGCAGCCGTTGGCAACGCCGCGAGTTAATCGTCGGCTTGCTATTCATCTCCCCGGCCATCCTCGGTTTCTTCGCTTTCACTGTTTACCCCATCCTGCAATCGTTTTATTACAGCTTCACCGATTACAACATCTTGCAAGCGCCCTACTGGGTTGGTTTTGAAAACTATGAGCGCCTCCTTCACGACCGGGTTTTCACCGTCGCCCTCGGCAACACGGTGTACATGGTCATTGTCGGATTGCCCCTGCATCTGGCCGTAGACTTCGCGATTGCGCTGCTACTCAGCACCCGCATCCGAGGACTGTCCGTCTTCCGCACCATCTTCTACCTGCCTTCTATCACGCCGATTGTGGCCACCGCCGTGCTGTGGGCCTGGCTGCTCAATTCACAATATGGACTGATCAATGTCATCCTGATTCGCCTGGGGCTTCCGACCATCGGCTTTCTCACCGACCCGGCCTGGACTAAACCATCCGTCATCTTGATGGGATTGTGGTATGGGGGCAACACGATTTTGATTTATCTAGCCGCCCTCCAAGAAGTGCCAACTGAATTGTTGGAAGCCGCTGAACTGGACGGTTGTGGAAGCCTGGAAAAACTTTTCAATGTGACCATCCCCATGGTCTCGCCCGTCATTTTCTTCACCCTGGTGCTCAACCTGATCGGTTACTTCCAAATTTTCACGGAGGGCTGGGTGTTGACCGCCACGCGCGAAGGCTCGGCGGGCGGGCCGTTGAACTCGCTGTTGTTCTACACCATGTATCTCTATCAAAACGCATTCCAATTCTTCAAGATGGGCTTCGCCAGCGCGCAAGCCTGGATACTATTTGTCATCATTCTGCTCGCGACGTTATTCGTTTTCCGCACCTCCGGTTGGGTTTATTACCGGAGTGAGGGGTAAATACGCAATACGGAATACATTGGTCATAGTGCGTATTGCGTATTCCGTGTTCCGTAAGTCAATCTAAGGAGAACCATGTCCGTTTCCCCCGTCACCCAACCGCGCTTGAGTTGGCATGCCGACCGTCACCGTCGCGAGCAGGTCGTCCGGACGGGCGCCTTCGTCATCTGCGCCCTCGTCGGGTTCACCTATCTCTTCCCGTTTTACTGGATGCTCGTCACCGCGCTCAAAACGGATCAACAAATTTTCCAGTGGCCTCCCCTGCTCTGGCCGACCACACCACAGTGGGAAAACTTTATCCAAGCAACGCGTTACATCCCGTTTTGGCTGTACATGAAAAACACGCTGGTGATCTGTCTGCTCTCGATCATCGGCACGTTGATTTCGTGCACCCTCATCGCTTACGGGTTCGCGCGCATCCGCTGGCCGGGGCGCGAAGTCGTCTTCATCATCTACCTGAGCACTCTCATGCTGCCCGGCCAGGTGACGATGATTCCGCTGTACGTGATTTTTCAGAAGCTTGGCTGGGTCGGGACGATTCTGCCGCTGGTCGTGCCAAGTTTTTTTGGAAACACGTTCTTCGTTTTCTTGCTGCGTCAATTCTTCAAAACGATCCCCACCGAACTGACCGACGCCGCGCGCATCGATGGCGCGAATGAATTGGGCATCCTGTGGTACATCATGCTGCCGCTCATCAAACCGGCGCTGATGACCGTCGCCTTATTCACCTTCCTGGGCGCGTATCGAGATTTCTTAGGCCCGCTCATTTACCTGACCGATCAATCACAGTGGACCATCTCACTGGGCTTGCAACTCTTCAAGAACATGTACGGCGCGCAATGGCAGTTGATGATGGCCGCCTCGGCGCTGACGATGTTACCGGTGATGATACTTTTCTTTCTGACCCAACGCACCTTTGTTGAAGGAATTACGTTGACTGGGATTAAAGGATAAATTTTAAGGAGATCACAATCATGCCTAAAAAAATCAAGACGTTCAAGCAATCTATACTTTCACTCTTAGCACTGCTCACGCTGGTATTCGCCAACGTCACGCTTCGCGTTGCGCCGTTTGGAGTTTCGACCGCCTTGGCCGCCTCCAACGTCGCGCTCGGCAAGCCGTACACCTCCTCCGTTGCGGCCTCCGCCAGCTACCCGGACACCAATGGGGTGGAATTGACGGATGGAATCTATGGCCCACCGAACGGTTCCTACCTCGATCCGCAGTGGCAGGGCCGGTCCATCTTTGGCGGCTACAACCAGACGATCAACTTGGGCAGCAGTTATAGCGTCACGGAAATCATGACTAATTTTCTCGCGGACTGCTGCGGCATCGCTTTACCCTCTGCGGTGAGCTATGCCTATTCCACCGATGGAACAAACTTCACCAATTTAGGCAATGCCGTCGCGCAACCGGCCGTGGGCAAAACGACAAAATTTAAGCTCACCTTGGGGACTCCGGTGACGGCCCAATACGTCAAAATGACGGTGACCGGAGATTGGTGGCTCTTTGAAGATGAGATGGAAGTTTGGGCGAACACCGGCCCAACCAATACACCGACGCGGACGAACACGCCCGCGCCACCGACCAACACACCCACACACACTAACACGCCCACCAACCCAACGAATACACCAACTCGAACGAATACACCCGTCGGCCCAACCAATACACCAACCTCGACGCCGACGCGTACCAATACCCCAGTCGCCGGTTGCGGATCAGGCAACTTAGCGCTCGGCAAGAGCTACACTTCTTCCGTCGCCGCCAACGCTTCGTATCCGGATACCGGCGGCATTGAACTCACCAACGGCGTCTATGGCCCTAGCACATATACCGACGCCAAATGGCAAGGCCGCGCCGACATTGGCAGTTACTTCCAAACGGTAGACCTCGGCCAAAGTTGCAGCGTCAACCAAATATTCACCAATTTCCTGCAGGACACGGCCGTCGCCATCATTTGGCCGGACACAGTGAGCTTCGCCTACTCCACTGACGGGACGAACTTCACCAGCTTGGGCAATGCCACACCGCAGACGCCGAACGGCAGCTTCAAGAAATATCAATGGACGGGAACCGCCGTAACCGGTCGTTATATCCGCATGACCGTGAGCGATTGCTGTGGCTGGGTTTTTGAAGATGAGATGGAAGTGATCGGCAGCGGCGGCCCGACCGCAACTCCGACTCGAACTAATACGCCGACTGGCCCGACCGCCACGCCCGGCGGCAACAACACCAACGTTTGGGAAGGCAGCTTCTTCCAGCCCTACTTAACCAATAGCTGGACGGCAACTAATTTTGCGACCGAGTTTCAATACATGAAGGACGTGAAGATGGATCACGTCATCTGGCAGTGGACGGTGGACAGCCTGCCCTCGCGCAAGTGGACGTACTATCCCACCACCATGGCCGGCTTCACCCAGACCAACTCGTATGATGCGGTTGGCACCTCGCTGGCTCAGGCGCAGGCCAAAGGTCTCAAAGTCTGGCTGGGACTCAATTGGACCGACGATTGGTGGAGTCATTACGCCAACGACAACGTCTGGCTGACGAATGAGTTCACGATCAGCAAGAACGCAGCGCAGGAACTGTGGAACCGCTACGGCGCGCAATACGGCAGCACGATTGCCGGTTTCTATTTGACGATGGAAATGGACAACGTCAACTTCCAAACTCAAACGACTCAGGATCGGATGATCGCCGTTTATTCAGACACGGCCAATTACATCCACGCCAACACCGGCAAGCCAGTGATGGTCGCACCGTTCTTCAATTCCAGCACCGGCCAAAATGCAACGGCGTATGCCAACATGTGGGGCTACATCATCACGAACGCGGCGCTCGATGTCGTCGCCGTTCAAGATGGGATCGGCGTCGGGCACGCCACCGTCGCCAATATCGGCTCGTGGCTCTCGCCGCTGCGCAACTCGATCAAAGCCGCGCGACCGTCCACGCAATTCTGGTCGGACCTGGAGACGATGAACCCGGACTTTACGCCGGCGGCGGTCTCGCGCGTCATAGATCAACTCAACGCCGAGAAGGCGTACGTGGACAAGTTCACGACCTTTAGCTTCAACCATTACGACTCACCGCAACAAGGCCAGACGGCGAACTATAACACCTGGAAAGCGTATACGGATGTGCATTAGCGATAGAGATTCACCCTCACCCCCAACCCCTCTCCCTTTCAGGGAGAGGGGAGTCCTGCTCCCTCTCCCCGGAGGGGAGAGGGACGGGGTGAGGGGCGAGTCTGATAAGGAGATCCAACCATGTCCACACAAAACACACTTTCTCACCTGCTCAAGTTTCCCCTACTGGCGCTGCTCGCGCTGCTTGTAATCATTACGATCCTCTCCAATCACTCGCCTTCAGCCGATGCGGCCAATGTCGCCAAGCCGCCTACCAAGACCATCACCCCAACTCCGACGAAAACCAATACGCCCGGCCCAACGGCCACCTCCGATGGAACCATCAATCTCGCCCTCGGCAAATCCTACACATCCTCGGTGGCCGCTTCCGGCACCTACCCGGACACGGGCGGCGTCGAACTAACGAATGGAATTTATGACACGTCGCAGCTATACACCGCCGCTGCCTGGCAGGGCCGAATCGTTAACGGCGGTTATAGCCAAACGATTGACCTGGGCGCGATCTACAGCGTCACGCGTATCTTCACCAATTTTCTCCAGGACACCGGCGGCATCACCTGGCCGGCCAGTGTGAGCTTTGAATACTCCAGTGATGGGACAAACTTCGCCAGCCTCGGTGATGCCGTTCCCCAAGCGCCGAACGGCAAGCTCAAAAAATACCAGTGGACGGGCGAGGCGGTCTTCGCCCGTTACGTCCGCATGGGCATCCCCGTCTCCACCTGGACTTTTGAAGACGAAATGGAAGTGCGCGGCAGCGGCGCAACCGCGACGGTAACGATCACGCCCACGCCCGGCCCAACCAGCACACCATGGCCGGCGAACAAAAATGTCTGGGAAGGTAGTTTCTTCCAGCCCTACTTAACTGATTCATGGTCCGCGACCAATTTTGCGACGGAGTTTCAATACATGAAGGACGTGAAGATGGATCACGTCATCTGGCAGTGGACGGTGGACAGCCTACCGACTCGCAAGTGGACGTACTACCCCACCACCCTGCCCGGCTATACCCAAATTAATTCCTATGACGCTGTCGGCACCTCACTAGCCCAGGCTCAAATCAAAGGCCTGAAAGTCTGGCTCGGTCTGAACTGGACGGATGATTGGTGGACGCACTATGCCAACGACAACGTCTGGCTGACCAACGAATTCAACCTCAGCCAGCAAGTCGCTCAGGAATTGTGGGACCGCTACGGCGCGCAATACGGCAGCACCATCGCCGGTTTCTATTTGACGATGGAAATGGACAACGTCAACTTCCAGACGACCACGACCCAAGACCGAATGAAGACCGTCTACGCCAATACCGCCAATTACATTCACAGTCACACTGGCAAGCCGGTCATGGTCGCGCCGTTCTTCAATTCCGGCACCGGCCAAAACGCGCAGACCTACGCCAACATGTGGGGCGCCATCGTCACCACTGCGCCGCTGGATGTCGTCGCCGTGCAAGACGGCATCGGCGTCGGCCACGCGACGGTTTCCAATATCGCGTCCTGGCTGCAACCGCTCGGGACCGCGCTCAAAGCCGCTCGCCCGGGCATCGCGTTCTGGACTGATCTGGAAACTTTGAACTCGAACTACACGCCCGCTGCGGTGTCTCGCGTCATTCAACAAATTGAAGCGGAGAAGGCGTACGTGGACAAAGTGACCACCTTTAGTTTCAACCATTACGACTCACCGCAGCAGGGGCACACGGCGGAGTATACGCAGTGGAAGGCGTATACGGATGTGCACTAGGAATACAGGACTCACCCTCACCCCCGGCCCCTCTCCCTCTGGGAGAGGGGAGTTCTGCTCCCTCTCCCCTCCGGGGAGAGGGCCGGGGTGAGGGGCGAAAAGATGAACCGCTTCACCCTCGTCGCTCTCCTACTCGCGCAAACCTTGCTGACGACGAGTTGTGAAACGAAAGCCGCCGCGCCGGAGATGCCAGCAAGCGGCAACACCGAAATTTGGGAAGGAAGTTTTTTCCAACCCGCGTTGGTAACGAATTGGACCGCAGATAATTTCGTTGCTGAGTTTCAGTACATGAAAGACGTGAAGATGGATCATGTCATCTGGCAGTGGACGGTGGACAGCCTGCCGGCTTTGAAATGGACTTATTACCCGACCCAGATGAAAGGCTTCACTCAAATCACGGCTTACGACGCCGTCGGCGTCTCACTCGAACAGGCGCGGGCCAAAAAGTTAAAAGTGTGGCTCGGCTTGAACTGGACCGACGACTGGTGGAAACACTACGCCAATGATGAGGCCTGGCTCAAGAATGAATTCACCATTAGCCAGAACGCGGCGCAGGAGTTATGGAACCGCTACGGCCCGCAATACGGCAGCACCATCGCCGGTTTTTATCTGACGATGGAAATGGACAACGTCAACTTCCAGACTCCGGTTGCCCAAAATCGGATGAAAGCCGCCTATAAAGAAACGGCAGACTACATCCATGCGCATACCGGCAAACCGGTGATGGTCGCGCCGTTCTTCAATGCGAACCTCGGGCAGGACGCTCAGACCTATGCGGCGATGTGGGGCGAGATCATCGCTTCCGCGCCAATTGACGTCGTCGCGGTTCAAGACGGAATCGGCGTCGGCCATGCGACCGTCGCCAACATCGGCGACTGGCTCGCGCCGCTACGGACGGCGATTAAAGCGGCCCGCCCTTCCACCCAACTGTGGTCCGACCTGGAGACGATGGTTCCGAACGCGCCTGCCTCGGTGTCACGTTTGATTGATCAACTCAATGCCGAGAAAGCGTACGTGGATAAGTTCACCACCTTCAGCTTCAACCACTACGACTCGCCGCAGCAGAAACATGCGGCCGAGTATGCCGATTGGAAAGCGTATACAGATGCGCATTAGAGCGAATTCCAGGTTGGCTTACGGAATACGAAATACGGAATATGCGATGCTATAAGATATTCCGTATTTCGTATCCTTAAATTGATTTGGACTGTGTAATTGCGAAAGGAGTTTCACCATGTTAAAACAAATTCAGTTGTCCCTGCCGTTCAAGTTTTCCCTCCTCGCCTTACTGGCAACAGCCTTAACGCTCGCGGTTCTATCGAGCCAGCCCTCCTCCGCGGCGAACTTCGCCAAACCGCCGACTAAAACGCCCACCCCCACCGGGCCGACCCCCACGCCCACCCGGACCCATACGCCTACCGTCCAACCTCCCACGCCGACGAATGCCGCGACCTCCCCGGCGTGTCCCACCATCGTCAACATGGCGTTGAACAAATCGTATACTTCGTCGGTGGCCGCTTCTGGTTCTTATCCGGATACAGGTGGGACGGAGTTAACGAACGGAGTCTACGGCGGTAATTTTGCCGATCCCGCCTGGCAAGGTCGAACCGGGAATTACTTCCAAACGGTTGATCTTGGACAAAATTGTCTGGTCGGCGTGTACCTGATCAACTTCCTCCAAGACACGGGCGCGGGCATTTTTTATCCGGATCGAGTCGTGTTTTCCTTTTCCACCAATGGGACGAACTTTACGGCGTTACCGGATGCTATCCGCCAGGGATCGTCCGGCCAATATAAAGCGACCGCGAACCCGGAAGTCACCGTGCGCTATGTGCGCGTGACCATCACCGACCCCGCCGGCTGGATCTTTGAAGACGAACTCGAGGCCCAACACCTACCGACTCCCACGCCCACCGGGCCAACCCCCACCCCGACGAACACGGCTACACCGAACGTCAACGTTTGGGAAGGCAGTTTCATCCAGCCGTGGCTGACGAATGGCTGGACCTCGACACAGTGGAGCACTGAGTTACAGTATATGAAGAATGTAAAGATGGATCACATCATTTGGCAGTGGACGGTGGACAGCCTCCCGAGCCGGATGTGGACCTATTACCCCACAACCATGGCCGGCTTCACTCAGACCAATTCCAATGACGCGGTCGGTATCTCGCTGCAACAAGCTCAGATCAAGGGCATGAAAGTTTGGCTGGGACTCAACTGGACGGATGACTGGTGGAACCATTACGCCAACGATAACACGTGGCTGACAAACGAGTTTAACATCAGCAAGAATGTGGCTCAGGAACTCTGGAATCTGTACGGCGGGCAATATGGCAACACCATTGCGGGTTTCTATATGACGATGGAGATGGACAACGTCAACTTCCAGACGGCCACGACTCAAAACCGGATGATTGCGGTCTACAACGATACCGCCAATTACATCCACACCCATACGGGCAAACCGGTGATGGTGGCCCCCTTCTTCAACGAAACTTACCCCGGGAGTCAGAACGCAACCCAGTATGCCACCATGTGGGGCACGATCGTCGCCGGCGCGCCGCTGGACGTTGTCGCGGTTCAAGACGGAATTGGCGTGGGTCATGCCACGGTGGCGACCATCGCCTCCTGGCTCTCTCCGATGGGGACAGCCATTAATAATGCCCGGCCCGCCACCCAATTCTGGGTTGACTTGGAGACGCTTGATCCGGACTTTACCCCGGCCCAGGTCTCACGGGTGATTCAACAGATCGAAGCTGAAAAGGCTTACGTAGATAAAGTGACCACGTTCAGCTTCAACCACTACGACTCACCGATGCAGGGACACACGACGGAATACAACGCGTGGAAGGCGTATACGGATGTGCATTAGTTTCAACAAAGGTGACTGTCACGGGCGACCAAGCACTGGACTTTCCAACAGGGCTATCGCCCGTGACAGTCACCTAAAGCCCGCCTCACCCCCCGGCCCCCTCTCCTGACGACGAAAACCAAGAGCGTCGTCAGAAGAGGGGGAGCAGAGTCCACTGTATTTCTCCCCTCTCCTGAACGCAAAAACCGCGTTCAGGAGAGGGGCCGGGGGTGAGGCGAAGTTACGCGGGTTAGGCTAAAAAGCCATGAAAAAAACTAAACGGTTGTCCACACTTTCTCTAGCGCTGACGGTACTGACGATCCTGAGCCTGATGCCGTCTGTGGGACTTCCCGTCGCTTCAGCCGCAAGCAATGTCGCGCTGAACAAAACTTATACTTCGTCCCTGGCCGCCTCGGCTTCTTATCCCGACACCGGCGGGATTGAATTAACGGATGGCCTCTACGGCACCAGTTCCTACACCAACACCCGGTGGCAAGGTCGCGCCGATGTGGGCAGTTATTATCAAACGGTAGACCTCGGCCAAAACTATAGTGTGACCCAGATATTCACCAACTTCCTCCAAGACACGGTCGCGGGCATTTACTGGCCGGACACCGTGAGCTTCGCCTACTCCACGAATGGGACGAGCTTCACCAGTTTGGGCAATGCCACGCCGCAGACACCGAGCGGCAGTTTCAAAAAGTATCAATGGACCGGCGCGGCGGTGACCGCCCGCTATATCCGCATGACCGTCACCGATCTAGCCGGCTGGGTTTTCGAAGATGAATGGGAAGTGTGGGGCAATGCGAGCGCGACCGTTTTCTCGCACGGCAGTTTTATTCAACCGGACATTACGCAAAAGTGGACCGTGACCGATTGGACGACAGAGTTGAATTATTTGAAGGAAGTCGGGAACACGCTAATTATTTTGCAGTGGACCGCGGATTCTAAGTTTATGACGACGATTTATCCAACCGCGCTTTCCGGGTTTACTCAAGACCCGCTCTATACCGGCGATCAAGTCGCCAACCTGCTGACCGCTGCGGATTCGGTTGGTATGGATGTCTGGTTGGGGCTGAACGTCAATGAAGACTGGTATATCTATCACGCCGCGAATCAGTCTTGGCTGAATACCTTGTTCAGCTACAGCCAGTCCATCGTCACCGAGTTATGGAACAATTACCACACGCATCCGTCACTGAAGGGTTTTTACTTCAGCAACGAAATGGAAAACTGTCATTACCAGGATTCGACCTCGATTAGTAATCTGGTGGCGAACTATGCGCCCTTAGCCAACCTGGTTCATAGCCATGCCGGGATGAAATTCTCTGTGGCGCCGGCGCTCTGGCCGGAAAGCTGGTGCGGCCAAACGTATGCCGCCAACAGCGCCGCCTGGCAGGTAACCTGGGATGGCATCCTCAACGGAGCGACGATTGATTACCTCCTCGTTCAAGATGGCTTGGGCGGGGCCTTCCACACCAATGCGGAAATCGTCACGTGGTTCACTTTCATCAAAACCGTAATCAACGGGCATCCCACCGCCCATCTGTGGGCGGACGTGGAAACCTTTCACGTCGTGAATCCCAATCCCTGGTACGCCGAGCCGATGGTCATCAAAGATGTTCGCGATCACCTGACTCAACTAAATCCGATTGTCGAAAACTTGGTCACTTTTTCTTACGACCATTTTCAAAGCCCCAAGTTGGTCAATACCGCGCTGTATCACACGACCTACAAGAATTACTACACCTCGGGAACGGTCGAGACTTCTCCCCCCTCCACACCTACGGGTTTGAATTCACCCAAACAAGGAACCGATAAAATCCTTTTGGCCTGGACCGCTTCCACGGATGACGTTGGGGCGATGTATTACATTTATCGGAATAGCGTCAAAATCGGCAAGGCGTATACCACCAGCTACCAGGATAACGGGTTGCTCACTCCCAATACGACTTGCACTTATCAAGTTCAAGCGTATGATGCCGCCGGCAACACCTCGGCGCTCTCCTCCAGTTTGAATGTGACCACCGCCCCCTCGGCGATTGTTTTATCAGCCACGAAACCCTATACAACGAGCGTTGCGCCGAGTCCGTCTTATCCCGATACTGGCGGAACCGAATTGACAGACGGTGTTTTAGGTACGATGAATTATGCCGATCCCGCCTGGCAGGGCCGAAACACCGTTTTGCCTATCACCTATGCGTACACCCTTAACTTGGGTTCGCTCCGGCGAGTAGACGGCATGATGTTGAATTTCTATACCGATAAAACCGCAACGATCAAGACACCGAAATCGGTCGAGTTTTTGATCTCGAACGACAACGTCACTTTTACTTCGTTGGGACTTTCACCCTACCGCAACTTGAATTACGGGGATTTGCCCGCAGATTTATCTATTGTGCAGTATGGCTTGCTCACGAGCACGAGCACCGTCGCGCAATATGTAAAAGCCATCATCGTGACGCAAGATCATGCCTGGACGTTTAATGCGGAGCTAAAAGTCGAGCAGTATCCGGTTAATCTCGCTAAGAATAAAACCTATACGGCCTCCGTCGCGGCGAATGCTTCGTACCCAGATACCGGCGGAACCGAATTGACGAACGGCGTCTTCGGCACGACCGCCTACACCCACGCTGCCTGGCAAGGCCGATCAGGCCTCACGTCTTACTTCTTCACGATTAACTTAGGCTCGGCGCAGAGTATGAGTCAATTTGAATCCACCTTTTTGCGTGACGATGGCTCCGGCATCGCCTTACCCATGTCGGTTGTTTATGCCACCTCGCCGGATAATGTCACCTTCACCAATCGCGGAACCGTCACGACCCCGAGTTCGTCAAATCTCACGGTCAATCCGTATCGTTACGTTTTAGCCAGTCCGGTATCCGCCAAATACGTTAAAGTGACCATCAATACGCCAACGTCATGGTCATTTATTGATGAAGCGCAGGTGATTAAGTAGGTACAAAATACTGTTAAGATATTTCGTATTCCGTATTGCGTAAACGGAATACGGAATACGAAATACGTTCAAAACCAACCCTCAATTCCTAAAGGAACCTATGCTTCGCTTTCTCGAACAACCCACCTTCACGTTAGTCACCCCCGGTCCGGAAGATGCCGAGTGGATCAACCAGCTCATGGAGAAAGGCCAGCGAGCGAACCGGGAATATCTCGATGCCCTCACCGCTCCTCCGACCGGTGGGCGGATCACCGGCTCGTTCATCTATGCTCACCCCCCGGACTACATTGGCCGCCCGACCATGGATTATAAAGTCACGGAATGGCGGCAATTGCTGCGCGAACTTAAAGAACTCGGCCTGGATACCGTGATTTATCAGGCGGCCGCCTGGGTCGAGGTCCGCGAGTGCTATTACCCTTCCGTGAAATTCTCCAGCTACAAGACCTGGAATTCGATTGTCTCACTCATCGAGGCCGTAGCCGCCGAAGGGATGACCTTTTATCTCGGTGGCCTGGGCAACATGCTCGCGTTCGATGAAAAAGCGACCGCCGAAACGCTGGCCGCTGATCGCGACGCTCAACTCACCTGCTTCCGCGAACTGATGGCTTATCGCGGCGGCTTCCACGGTTTTTACATGAGCCCGGAGACCGGCTTTCCGGGTCAGCGCCAGCCGGAACGCGAGAAACTGCTCAACGGCTACTTCACGCAAGTCTGCCAGGGAGTCAAAGAATTGATGCCGGACTTGCCCATCCTCATGTCGCCCGGCACATACTATATGGAGGACAAAGACGAGGAAATTTATCAATTCTTATATAATCTGTTTGCCGGCTGCCCGGTGGATTACGTTGCGCCACAGGATTCGATTGGCACCTTCGGCAACCGGCTGCCGCATCTCAAGCCTTCATTCGAAATTTGGAAACGAGTCTGCGATGAGTTGGGTCTCACCTTGTGGGTCAACGCCGAGTCCTTCGAGCGCGTCCGGATGGGTACACCCAGCGATTTTGTCCCGGCGGACTTCAAGCGCTTGAAGGACTCGGCGTTGACC
>Ga0209382_10006293_pt1 | contig 15308 bp, 10 predicted proteins | sample SoiMetdeltSBSDD5_FD_187599 | JGI IMG/M metagenome (GOLD analysis project Ga0209382, IMG submission 187599) | Bulk soil microbial communities from a Populus tree surrounding site in Tennessee, USA - Soil MetaG P. deltoides SBSDD5 (SPAdes) (version 2) | ecosystem: Environmental > Terrestrial >... | reverse complement strand
GCAGCAACCATTCTGTCCGCGGCGTCCACTACTCCCTTGACCTCGACGCGCATCATGTTCTGCACACGCGTGCAGCTGACGTCGTCGAAGGCAGTGGTGAGGCTCGTCTTCACTCCTCGCGTCCCGACCATGAACCTCAAGTCGGGGCAGGTGCCGGCGAGATTCGAGACGGAACCCTTCACTTCCACTCGCCCGTCGCGATTGACGTCGTCTCCGTCATCATCATCGTCGTCATCGTCTTCGCCCTGGTCATCGCCGCGATCGCGATGTTCCGCCTCCACCCTGGCGCGCCCGTTTTCGAAACGGACTTCGTCGCTGATCTGATCGCCGGTATTGACCCCCGCGATCGTCACGTCCGCGTTGATCCCGCGGCCGCTGAAGTTCAGGACGATCGTTCCGGACGGCACGCCGTCCAACGTGAACCGGCCGACGCCATCCACGTTCGTCTCGATGTTCGTGCCGTTGACTTTCACCATCAGCGAGCTCGTCGACGACGATGACTGCGTGAGAGGGCTCGAGGCGAGTCCACTGGTTTCAGCGATCGAGGTCAGCGGCATCCCGATGACTCGACCCGCGATCCGTGCGCCACGGACACTGGAAGGACCGGTCGGCGCCGTCGAGGATCCGCCACTGCAGGCAGCAACCACGACTGCGACGACCACACAGAGGAGCACCCCAAGTTTAGAGGTCACGCCTTTCCTCCCGGAATGGCCGATGCGGCCAGGAGGCTCAGTCGGCAAAACCCGTTCCCGCAGCAATCCGTTCGGCATGGGCGTCGTGCGCAGCTTTCGCGGGGGCCGCCGATGTAAGTCTTACGCGCCGTGTCTGCGACCGGTCGCTTCGCCAAGGCAAGCGAATGCCTTCGGCTGTTGAGCTCGATATCCGGCGGGTCTCTCGACGTGAGCGTCATTCCTAGCTTGACAATACCTCCGCGCGACGGTATCCACTGCGTGGAACCTGTCCCGGTTTTCTCGTCACGCACGTTTCCCGGCACGAACACGCACAAGCAAGCATTCGGCAACTCGAAGGCCACACGGCACTGGCAGAAGGAGGAGCCAATGGTACGAACCCTCGGTGGTTTGGGTGTATGCGTCGTCATCTGTACGTTGCTGCTGCCATCAGTTGCGTCGGCACAGCAGGCATCGGCCAGTGGAATCGCAGGGGTCGTCAGAGACACGTCAGGCGCAGTGCTGCCTGGCGTCACCGTCGAAGCCTCGAGCCCGGCCCTCATTGAAAAGGCTCGCAACGTTGTTACCGACAGCGAAGGCCGGTACAACATCGTCGATCTTCGTCCCGGGATTTATCTCGTGACCTTCTCGCTCCAGGGCTTCAACGTGTTCCGGCGCGACGGCATCGAGCTGACCTCAGGGTTCACCGCTACGGTCAATGCGGACATGCAGGTCGGCGCGCTCACCGAGACGATCACCGTGACCGGAGAGTCGCCGCTCGTCGATACACGCAACGCCCGCAAGCAGATCACGGTGACGGACGATTTGCTCAACGTTCTTCCGAGCAGCGTGAAAAACCTCAATAACCTCGTGACCCTGACGCCCGGATTCCGGGGCAATGAAGGGTTCGACGTCACCGGCGCGTACACCGGTCAGATCGGCGGGTCGTTTCACGGTAAGGGCGGCACAAACGTGCAGTTCGACGGCATGGGCATCCAGCACGCCTCCGGCAACCAGGGCTACAACGCCAACGCCGAGACCGTGCAGGAAATGGTGATGTACACGACCGGCATCGCCGCGGACAGCAATGCCGACGGCGCGATCGTGAACATGATCCCGAAAGAAGGCAGCAATCAGTTCGCCGGCAGCGTGACGGGACTCTTCTCCAACGACAGCCTGATGAGCGACAACCTCAGCGACGAGTTGATCGCCCGCGGCCTGAAAAGCGTGAACAGCCTCCTTTACATTTACGATGCCGGGTTTACGCTGGGCGGCCCGATCAAGAAGGATCGAGTCTGGTTCTTCGGCTCGTTCCGCGAATGGGGAAACAAGCGGCAGGCCGCCAACAAGTTCTACAACGCCACACAGCACACGCCGTTCTACACGCCGGACCCTTCGCGGCCGGCATTCGCCAAAGAATGGTACGAATCGAAAGCCATCCGCGTGACGTGGCGGGCGACGGAAAAGAACAAGTTCAATTTCTTCGCGGACCCGCAGCGCGACTGCCATTGCCCGGCGCTGACGGCAAGCGGTTCAGTCAACGCGCCGGAGGCGTTTTTCAGCTACAACCTCAAGCCGGCCGGACTCTATCAAGTCACCTGGAGCAATCCCATCACGAGCAAGCTCCTCTTGGAAGCCGGCGTCGGGCGCGCGGACGGAAGCTGGCCCATCTACCGCCAGCCTGAAGTGACGCGCGACGACGTCTCCATCGTGGAGCAGTCGACAGGCATGCGGTACAACTCGGGCACGCCGACGTTCGGGCCGCTCTACTACAGCACTCAGCTCGTGCCGCGATTCAGCCAGCGTGTCTCGGCCTCCTACGTCACGGGTGGTCACAACTTCAAAGTGGGCGCTCAATTCGAGGAGAGCTACCTCGAGATCGAAGCCGAGAACGGTACCAACAACTTGGAGTACGCATTCAATAATCAGGTACCCGTCAGCGTCACACAGTGGGCCACGCCATATGGGCTCAAGGCGCAGAACAGGGACTTCGGGTTCTACGCGCAGGATCAGTGGACGATGCAGCGGTTGACGCTCACCTACGGTGTCCGGTACGAATACTTCAAGGGCTACGTTCCGCCGCAGCACGTGAATGCGGCGCCGAACGGGTGGGTCCCGGAGCGTAACTTTGACGAAGTGAAGAACGTCCCGCTCTGGAAGGACGTCGATCCGCGCATCGGCGCCGCGTACGATCTCTTCGGGAATGGCAAGACGGCTGTCAAGGTGGCGATCGGGCGCTACGTGGGAAAGACGGGCATCGCCATCACGCAGAACAACAACCCGGTCCAGACTTCGATCAACTCCGTCGCTCGCAACTGGAACGACACCTTCTATCCAGTGGGCGATCCGCGCCGTGGTAATTACGTCCCCGACTGCGATCTGGCCAACCGCGCCCTCAATGGCGAGTGCGGCGCAATGGCGAATCAGAATTTCGGCGGGCTCAACGTCACCACGCGTTACGCCGACGACGTCCTCCTTGGCTACGACTCGCGCGGCTATAACTGGGACTTCACGACCGAGGTGCAGCACGAGCTTCGCCCGGGCGTCTCGATGACTGCGGGCTACTACCGCAACTGGTTCGGCAACCATCTCGTCACCGACAACATTCTCGTGACGCCTGACGACTTCAGCCCCTACTGCATCACGGCGCCCTCCGACTCGCGTCTTCCGGGTGGTGGTGGGTATCAGGTGTGTGGCTTGTACGACATCTCGCCGGCAAAGTTCGGCCAGGTCAACAGCGTCATCCAGCAGGACGAGAACTTCGGGAAGATCTCCCGTGTCAACGATTTCTTCAACGTCACCGTGACGGCACGGCTCAAAGCGGACGTGGTGCTCGGCGGCGGTGTCGACACCGGCCGCAGCGTCAACGACGCCTGCTTCAACGTCGACTCCCCCGGCGCAGTAGCCACATCCCTCCCGGGCAACGTCGCTCCAGCGGGCGCCGGGGGTTCCCAGCCTACCCCGTTCACGAACACGACCATCGACGGGAAGAACATCTGCCGCATCGTCACGCCGTTCAGCGGGCAGACGCAGTTCAAGGGATTCCTGACCTATCCATTGCCGTGGGACATGATCGTCAGCGCTGTATTCCAGAACGTCTCGGGGCCGACGATCACGGCGAGCTACGCGGCATCCAACGCGCTAATCCGGCCGTCACTTGGACGCGACCTGGCCGCATGCAGGGGCGCCGCCACCTGCACCGCGACAGCGATCGTCCCGTTGATCGCTCCGCAGACCATGTACGACGACCGGTTGACGCGACTCGACCTGCGGCTCGCCAAGCGACTGGCTCTCTCCGATCGCATGCGGTTGCAGGCCAACGTGAACCTCTACAACGTGTTCAACGGGAGCGCGAGCTCAACGTTGAACGTGAACTACGGTCCATTGTGGCTGCAGCCGTCGCTGCTCCAGGACGGCCGACTGCTTCAGTTCAGCGCGAGTTTGACGTTCTGACACGTGTCCGGCTGAGGCTGGACACTACTGCGACTCAACGGCCGGAAGGTCTGCTTTAGCCGGACCTTCCGGCATCTCGTTTGCCTCCGATCGACCTCGTCAGATGGAGGAACGAGATGAGACTGTTGAGCGTCGCGTCGGCGTTGTTCGCCATCCTTGTTTCTCTCCCCTCAACTGCACTCGGACAAGAGCGAGTGCCGTACGCCGGATCGACTGCCGCTGGAATTGATGTCGGCGTGTTCGCCCCGGCCAGCAACGAACTCTCCAGTTCGCTGGTCCTCAACGGCACGTACGAGTTCTATTTCACTCCGCGTATCAGCGTCCGCGCTGGTCTCGGATGGGCGAATCCAGGCTTCAGCGTCGGCGCGGTCGATTCGCTGATGCAGATCCCGCTCACCGTCGATGGGATCTATAACTGGGAAGGCGGCAAGTGGCATCCGTTTGTCGGCGCCGGTATCGGCTGGCACTTCCTTCGCTTTACGTCCGACCTCCCTATTGGCGACATCGACAACACTGACACCAGGGTCGGGTTTAACGTCGGCGGCGGCGTCGAGTACTTTCTTCATCGCACGCTTGCGGTGAAAGGTGAGGGGCGCTACTACGCGCTCGAAGATGCGCGCGGCGAAGAGCCGTCGGGCACGGCGTTGACGATTGGTCTGAAGACCTACTTCTGAAGATCGATGCGCTTCGAAGTCCGGCTGAAGCCGGACACTACGATCGCACGCGCCATCGCGTGCGATCGCTCCACGATCTGACGCAATCCCACGTCACACGTGATCAGTTTTTGTGTATCATCGCAACGACCCGATGCACGAAGACGATCCCGGCCTCGAACAGCGGCTGTGTCGCTTCGAGGCGCAACTCGATCGTTTCAGCCTTGCGCTTCGACAGTGGCAAGACACGCAGGAGCATGCTCCGTCTGAAAGTTCTTCAGACTTGAACGAGCGAATTCGTGCGCTCGAAGAAACCGTCTCTCGCGAAAGCACCGCGCTGCGACAGATTCACGAGGAGCCGCTCAAGCAACTGCAGGCGTATGCGCAGAGTCTTGGTGACGTGTCGCGCAGCCTGCAGGCGCTCGTTGCCGATCTGCGGATCGGTCCCGGTTCGGCCGTATCGACCCAGGGATCTACTGCCAGTTGGCCGCTCGAACGCGTCGTCCATCTTCACGACGAGCTGAGACGGACGGTCAGCGACGGCAGCGCGCATTCACCGCATGACGGCTCGCTCGCAGCCGATGCGACACCTCCGCCCCATCGTGTCCATCTGCTTCAGGCTGGACGCCAGGAGCTGTCGTCGCGTACCAGCGACGGTTTCTCGTCACGGTACGTCAAAGCAGGAGCAGCCGCCGCGGCCGGAATCGTCCTGGCTATCCTGGGATTCCGTTGGGTCGAGGCTCGGTTGGACGAGGCATCTGCCCGAGTCGCTGCCGCCGAGCATCAGGTAAACATCACGACAGAAAAGGCCAACCAGGAAGTGGTGGCAGCGCGGCAGGACGCCGACCGTCAGATCGGTGAGGCGCGCCAGTTGGCGCAACGAGCTGAAACGGTTGGCGTTATCCTGACCGCCCCCGATCTCATCCGTTTCAACCTGACAAGCGCCGAGACGAACGGCTCCTCGGCGCAACTTCTGTGGAGCCGCACACGTGGCCTGGTGCTGAGTGGTTCCCGCCTGCCTGCCGCTCCACCGGAGAGCACCTATCAACTCTGGCTGGTGACGAGCACGCAGTCAGTGGGCGCTGGCGTGTTCGTGCCGGATGATGCGGGCCGGGCCACCTTGGTTGTCGATGCACCGCCCAGAGTGCCGGGTCCGGTCGTTGGCGCCGCCGTGACCGTTGAGCCGAGCGGTGGCCGTTCAACGCCGTCGGGACGCACGCTCATGGCGCGCTTTCCCTAGTCGAGCCTCAGCCCCCGCCTAGACAGGGGGCCTGAAGACCCGCCTCTACATAGTCTTGGTGTGGCTCGGTTTACTCTACGACCTATCAGCGCCCTGTTAGCGCTGCAGACTCACTGCCACGCGCCCCACGCTTTGAGGGCGCACGATGATCTTCTCGCGACGCTCGCCAAGCTGCGGGTGCCGGAACACGATTTCATGCTCGCCGGGAACAACCGACACGTTCCCGAGCGGTGTCTCTCCGTACGACGTCCCATCGATCGACACAGCAGCCCAGGGCGTCGCGTTGATGTTCAACGTGCCGTTTGGCACGGCGATCGACAGCGCGGTGATCTGCCCTGCCCTGATGTCGACCTCGCGTCGAACACGGTAGCCAATGACGCTGTTCACGAACTCCAGCTCGTGACGGCCCGCGCGCGCCATGATCGGGCCGTCCTTGCTCGATCCCAGCACGCGTTCACCATCGAGAACGTGGAGTTCGATGGGCGCCGAGACCCGCAGTCCACCATTGCGAGCCGGAACTGGAGCGGGCAATGCGATGACATCGGGCTTACTCGTGGCGGCTTGCGTATCAGCCACGGTGACATCTGTGGCGGCCGGGGCAACGGCTGGCAGGACTCGAATTCCCGGTATCTGCTGCTCGACCTGCACCGCCAATGGCGGAACCGTCGCTGGTTGATCGTTTGCGGCGATGCTCGGTACCGCCGACGGCGGTTGGACGATCGGAGCGGCGGGGGGGATTGGCACCACAGGACGTGGATCGCTCAGGAGCACCCGACCAATGAATCCGGCCTCTGCGAGTGCAATCACGCTGGCGGTAATGGCCACCCACCGGATCGCTCGCGCACCTCGACGAGGGGCCGGCACAACGGGGACGATGCCAGTCGACGCCAGCGGATGTTGACGCTCGGGCGCGCGCGGCTCATTCATTCGCGGCTCACTGGCTCGCGGCGCGTTCTGCGCGGCCGGCTCCGGTCTCGGGGCTGGAGTCGGCGTCAGACGCAGCGACGTCTCGAAACCGTTGCCCTCACGCGCAGGCTTATGCTGCGGTTCCGCCAGTGCGTCGGTGGCCTCCCGAACCGAACCGAACGCCGTGTCATCGAGTTGCAACGCCCGCTCGAGCCAGCGCCGGAGAACCTCCAACCGCACCGTCCGGTCGAGCAACTCGTAAGCCGACTGCGGGTACTCGTCCGGTCCGATGCGACGTCCCGCGATGAGCGAGAGCGCAACGAGCGCCAACTGGGCAACGTCACTTCGTCCGTCAAGTCGCGGAATCACCGCGCCTGTCGGCGGCACGAGGATCCCGAAATCGGACCACAGGCCAGCGGCCGATAACTCGAGACCTTCGAGCGCGGATCCAACCATGTGCTCGCGGATCATCAGGCGGCCATCGGCCGTCAGCACGAAGCGGTCGAGCGTCAGTGCTCCGTGCGCGATGGCGGGTCCGTGTTCGTGTAGGGCATTGAGCGCCGGCATCAGCTGCCGAATCAACTGCAGCGCAAACTCGGCGCTCCGCGGTTTCTTGAGCGCGTCCGAGAGACGGACACCAGAGACGTACGTCGAAACGACGGCAAGGCCGCTTTCCTGCCCAAGCTCCTTGATCGATCGCACCAGCGGAAAAGCCGGATGATGAAACGTGCTCAATCGCTCGACGCGATGGCGCAACGCCGTCTCGAACCGCGGGTCGCGCACAAGTGCAGGCTTGAATCGGAGGATCTCCCACGATGGTGCGCTCGTGTTATCGAACATCAAGAGCCGGTCTCCGAGACCGTCCGAATGTCCTTGTGCGTACCACGTGGTCAGGCGGGTGCCGCCCTCGACCGTCGGAGCGAACTGGTCGATGATCAGATCTTGAGCCGGGGTCATGGCGCCAGATCCTTCTGAGTGCCGTGCCGATGCATCAAGGGATCGATGTCAATGTGATGGGTCGCTCACATTGTGCACGAACTGTCGCCTGAGTTGAAGAGAAGAGTTCAGTGACGCGACGCCGCCAGGGCGCGTGCGGCTCCGACGATCGATCCTTCGAACGATGAATGAGGCATGCGGGTGGTCATTCCGATCGCGGGATGCTGGAAGGCGCCGCTGCCGTCTTCCTCGGTCAGCATCTCGGTGAGGCGCGCCGACACCGATGCCGCGTGGTTCGCGGATGCGCCACACAGCAAGACCGCGATCTCTTTTTCACTCAGGACGCCCGCGAAGTCGCCGGCGCGAAGTTGAGCCCTGATCTTGCTCACCCAGGCGGGGAGCACGCCCGGACGTCCGGCAGCTGCCTCCACGGACATCACGATCACGGAGGCCGGCCGCCCGGCGGCGACAACATCGGTGGCGAGTTGATCGAAGACGCTGTCAATCGGCTGCGATCGACGACGACGTTCGACATCGGTGGATCGCGGCGATCCCAACGGCATCAAGCGGTGCACGACGGCCAGTCCAGCCAGGGCAATCTCGCGTTCGAACGCGGTGAATGCGCCATGCTCGCGCTCGAACGCGACCGCCATCACCGTGTCAGCATCCGATGACTTGATTTCCATCCGATTCCGCCACGGTTGGTCGGACGCCACAAACAGGTCCGGATGACCGACTGCCAGCAGCGGCCGGCCATCGGCCGTCGTCACGGTCATTGCGCCTCGCCGGCCACCGACAGCGGCTGTCAACTGGTCCAGGGCCGTTTGCGCGGTGGACTCTGGTGACTCATTCACCGGACGCTGAGGTCTCGACACTTCGGCGACGAGGCGACTCGTCGTCATCGTGACGACGTCGCGGAGCGACTCGCGCAGGATGTCGGAATACAGGCGCAATCGGACCTGCTCGCGGTCGTCGATCATCCCGGAAAAGATCAAGACCCATGCGATGTCGCCCGCGAGAACGCGCCAGACGAGCGTATCGCCCGGCTCGGACATCAGACCGAGACGGTCGACATCGGCGCGAGAGAGTCGAACCATCCGTCCGTGAGGAGGAACGACCGCCGCGTCGAGATGCTCGGGCGACGAAGGAAATGTGGTCAACGCCGAGCCGTACTGGAGAAAGCCACCGTTCGCGCCCGCGATGTAACAGCGGACCCGCACGTCATCCCAGACACTGAGCGCTTCGATGAACGCGCCAATGACCTTGCGGATCGAGCCGCGCGACGTCGCCTCGCCCACGATGCGCCGGAACGAAACGATCCGATACGATTCGACCGAGATCGAACTGGTCTGCGCCAGACTCGCCTCAATCGCACCGGCAAGCCAGTTGGCGATCGACTCCAGATCGTGACGGCACTCCTCGACCGGATCAGCGCCAGTCACGTTCCGCGCGACACAGAGCACCCCGCCAGTGCCCACACCAGTGCACACGATCTGCAAGGTATCGAGCGAGAGGAAGACGGCCTTCTTCGCCGAGACATCCGTGATCGCCGCCCGGAGTGAAGAATCCGGCGCCGTGAGCATGGCGCGGAAGGCAGCGGCCTCGTGTGTCGATGCGGTAGGGAAGACGGGCACCCCTTGCGAGTCGACCATCTCGATGACGATGTCGAGCCGGGGAGCGAGATCAACGAGCCACTCCCACGACTGTCGGCTGACCGCGCTTTCGAGATCGCTCTGCTGCATAGGGGGACCAGGTTCAATAACGATCAGGCGCGCTTCGAGGCGACCGCAATATTAGGTCGAATTCCCTGGCCGCAAGCTCGACCGCAGCCAAGCTCAACCGCAAGTTGAGTGCAAAGGCGGGAAGTAGAGATTCAGATGACAGCAATGGCCTCGATTTCGATCATCCAATCCGGATGCGCCAGCGCCGAGATCTCGATCAGCGTGGAGGCGGGTCCCTTCTTCCCGAAATACTCCTCGCGCAGCGGAGCGAGATCGACTCGGTAACGCATGTCGGTGACGTAGGTTGTGATCTTGATCACGTTTGCCAGCGTGCCGCCCTGTGACTCGACGAGCGCTTTGATGGCGTCGTACGCGCCGCGTGCCTGCCCCTTGAAGTCGCCGCGACACGCCACGCCGCCCTCAGGCGTGTACGCCACCTGACCTGACAGAAAGAGAATGGTTTGCGCCTGGGTCACCTTGATGCCCTGGCTGTAGGTGGCCGGGTCGAACACACCTGGGGCGCAGAACTTGTCAATCGTGGCCATTTCGCTTCCTCCTCCTGAATGCGACTCTCGTACTAACTCATGTCGGGGTCGCCATGACCCGATGAAGGAAGTAGCGACTACCGTTCCCGCAGACCGAACGTATACAGCGCGCTTCCCGCCATGACGCTGACATACTGCTTGCCGTTGATCGCGTAGGTCATCGGCCCGGCTGCAACGGATGGCCCGAGGTTCGTCTGCCACAGCAGCTTGCCGCTGCGAGCGTCGAGGGCCAGGAATGTGCCGTCGCGGCCTCCGCTGAAGAGCACGTCACCGGCTGTCGTCAGCACACCGCCCTCGGTCAGCGCGGCTGAGAGCCGGTACGTCCATCGCTTCATCCCGGTCTTCGGATCGATCGCCTGGATCGAGCTGTGAACATCGTCGGTTGAGGACCCTGGTCGCGGGAACAGTCCGGCAAAGCCCTGGCCCTCACGGAATACCGGCGGCGTATCGGCCTTGATGTACGTGGTTGACGTGTTTTCCCACGCGGGAATGTAGAACAGGCCCGTACGCGGGCTGTACGACGGGCTGTACCAATTCGTCCCGCCCTGGTTGCCCGGATAGATCAGCGTCCCCTCCTTCGTCGGGGCCATACCTGGAACCGGGATCGGCCGACCCTTGTCATCGAAGCCGTCGGCCCAGTTCACTTTGACGAAGGGCTGCCCTTTCAGAAACGCGCCCGTCGTGCGATCGAGCACGTAGAACATTCCGTTGCGGTTGGCCCACAACATGACCTTGCGCGGGCGGCCCTGCCACTCGAGATCGGCCAGCACGGGGACTTGCGTCGAGTCCCAATCGAACTCGTTGTGCGGCGAGAACTGGTAATGCCACTTGAGTTGACCGGTGTCGGGGTCGAGCGCAATCACTGAGCAGCTGTACAAGTTGTCGCCCAGACGTCCTGCGCCGTCCCAATCCGGTCCGGGATTCCCTGTGCCCCAGTACGTCAGATTCGTCTCCGGATCGTATGAGCCGGTCACCCAGATCGGGGCGCCACCATGCATCCAGGAGTCGCCGCTCCAGCTTTCGTAACCAGGCTCTCCCGGCCCCGGCACCGTGTGGAATCGCCATACCTCTTTACCAGTCTTGACGTCCCATGCCGCAATGAATCCGCGGACGCCGAACTCACCGCCGGCGGTCCCCGCGATCACTTTGTCCTTCACGACGAGCGGCGCGTGGGTGAACGCATAGCCTTGCCTGGGGTCGCCCGCGGGTTCGGTCTTCCAGAGCTCACGTCCGTTCCTGGCATCGATCGCGATGATTCTCGCGTCGAAGGATGCGAGAAAGATCGTGTCGCCCGAAATCGCGACGCCGCGAGAGAACCGCCCACAACAGTTCTTGGCCGCCGGATCGGGGGTGTAGGAGTAGATCCAGATCTGCTTGCCGGTCGCCGCGTTCAGCGCGACGACATCGTTCGGACTTTGAATCGTGTACATCGTCCCGTCGACGACCAGCGGGGTGACCTGATGACGATCCAGCGAGCGCGACTGAAACACCCACTTCAGCTCCAGATCTCTCGCATTGCCTGCGGTAATCGAGGTGAGCAGGCTGTGGCGCTGGCTCGAAAGGCCGCCCGAGTAGGTCAGCCAGTTCTGCGGCTCCTTGTTCGACTGCAGGACACGATCGAAGGCGACGTTCGGCGCCGGCACCTCGCGGTTCGGAGGCGGTGCGAAGGGCGGAGGCTCCTGCGCGAGCAGCGTTGCAGACAGAAGAACAAAGGCGCACGTACGCAGAGTCATCAACGGCCCCCTCTTTTGGATGTGGATCGTTCGGGATCTTAGAGTATGTTCCTTCAAACTCGCCAGGAACCGCACCACGAATACCTTGCGGTTCTGGCATCGCTGTTCTGCCCAACCATCGTTTCCGCGCAATCTCAGTGCGCCGATGCGGAGCCTCGCCGCCGTGCCCAATTTCGAGGCGGAGCACTCGGGATCCCGGGCGGCATCGGCTTTCTATGCTGACAAGCGGCCCGCTCACCGAATTGGCATCATTCCTGATGTCGAAGTGCGGCGCACCATCGTGAGGATCCGCGGCGGGCGCGACGAAGTACTCGAGGAAGCGATCCGGCGGGTTGCCCCCTAAAATCTCGACGCGACCGAGCCGAGAAAGTAACGGGGGTGCTGCTGCATGTGGAGCCAAGACGACCCGCGATACGACAAGATCAAACCGGTTCAGCCAGCTGAGCCACAAACACCAAATCGTAAGTCCACGGAAGGAATTGAGACGCACATGGCACAGTTGGGGCGATCGGTATCTGTGAAAGGCGAGATCACGGGCTCTGAAGATCTGACGGTCGACGGCCAGGTCGACGGACGCATTGATCTCCCGGAGCACGTCCTCACGGTCGGACCGAACGCCACCGTATGCGCAGACGTCACGGCAAAAGTCGTCATGGTTTTCGGATCTGTGCTTGGAACGGTGGTGGCCCACGACAAGATCGAGGTACGCCGGAGCGGCTCGGTGGAAGGCAACGTCACGTGTAACCGTCTGGTCGTCCAGGATGGTGCAATTCTGTCCGGCAGGATCGAAACGCGAGGCCAACGCCGACGGCCCGCCGCCGTCGAAAGCCCGGCGCAGGTCCTGGCTCCAGTCGCCTGATCGATCTGCGCGCGGCTGACCGCCTCCGCCACAGGCGCGTCGCTCGCGACCCGCGAAGCAGCGCTGACGCCGGTTCGCCGACCGCGAACCGGCCCGGCAGTCCTTCAGCGAAGGCGGAAGCCCCCCTTTACGTTTCCGCGACATGCGCGGTGATCCCTGTCACCGCGCTACGTAGCGCGCGTCTGCAGCATGATCGCCTGACGTTGCCGGCGTTGCGCCGCCTCCGAGCGATGGTGCGTAAACTCCGTTTTGCCCGTCGACTCACCAAGAATCCGCGCCAGCGTTGACTTCAGCGTTGCTGGATCGTCGTCAAAGTCACCGTGCGTGGTCGAGCGTGCCGCACCCGGCCGGCCCTCGGGAACGGTGTTTGGTGAGAGCACCATCTCCTTGGGCCGATCGCGCTCAGGCAGCGCGTTCACGAACTTCTCCATGCCGAGTAGCGGCACTCCGCCGCCACCGCCTCGGAACCACGGCTTGCGGAGCACTTCTTCGAACGCGTTCGAGACGAGATAGAGCAGGGACTTGTGGTAGATGTTCACGCAGTTGTCGTCCTGCTCGGCGCGATCGGTGAGGTTGAAGATCGCGAACTGCTTGATGCTGCCTCCGCGAATGGCTGGCAGATACTGCTCCTGATAAAACTTCATCGTGCAGGCCGGCGCCCACATCGTGCAGGTGTCGAAGGTGACTGGGCGGCCCGCCGCCTGGTTTGCACCGGCGAGACCGCCGAGCAGGATCGAGCCGGCGCTGTGGCCCACAAGGTGCAGCTTCAGGCCGGAATGCCGCGCTTTGAGGGCCTTCACCTCGTCCAACACCGTGAGGAGACCGCCATTCTTCTGGCTGGCGAGCATGGCGTTCTGCTGCATCTCCGCCCACACGCGATGTCCGCCGACGGTTCTCGCGACTGGCTCGAGCCCGTCGTCCAGACGGTCCAGCATGAAGTCCTTCGTATTGTCCAGGAATCCTTCGGGACGACGACGGCTGACGGCGTCCTGGAGGATGTTGCGGATCGTGTTCCAGAGATCGGTTCTCCAGATGAACGCGATCGGAAACACGCCGGCGTCGAGCAACGTTGGCCGCAGATCAGCCACTTTCTGGATCGCCGAATCCTCGGCGGTGAGTCCACCGTGCGAGTAGAGCAGCAGGTGCTTGATGGGAGTCGTCTGTTCCGAGTCGATCCGGTCCGAGAGGTCGCTGAAGATTTCTTTCACGTCCTCGGCGGACGTGCCGTAGGTACCGTCGGTCTTGAGCGCGCCGTTGTTTCCCAAGCTGATGACGTGTGGTCGCAGATCGGAGAACACATAGCTGCGCGAACCCTGCGCCGCGACACCGACCGAGCGCGACACCGATTCCTTGGCACTCAGGATGACCGGCGCGCCGAGACGCGCGACCCAGATATCGCTGCCATTGGCCAGCCAGTCGTCGTACGAGACCTGGGCGTATCCATCCTTTCCCCAGTCGTCGGCCCACGAATTCTGAATCCAGAAACCGCGGGCATCGTAGGCAACGATCGCAAACGCGTGCCCGCCAATGATCTCGGCGTCGGGCGCCCAGTGGATCACGCCGTCCGTTCCAACGTTCTGCCAACCTTCATGAACCTGCGACGTGGCGTAGAGGATCCCGACCTCGCTCATCGCCGAATGCATCGCGATGAGGTCCTTGTGGTTGACGCGGAAGTACGCACCGAGCGGACGGCGTAACGCCTCTTCGTACCGACCCGCGTAGAGCTTCTTGTCCTGCTTCTCGAGCTTGAGATCGTAGACCCAGTGCGGGCGCGAGCAGACCCCGTGCTTGTGCCACCCCTTCATCGCACCGCGTGCGCTCGATCCACTGTATTTCTCGCCCGGCCACTCGTCGTAACGCCGCGCCATGTCGTAGAGCATGCGCGGGCTGACTTCTTGGTCGTCGCGAACCACGTGGCGCGCGCGCAGCAGGTAGTGGACGACGGTGGCCAGACCGAAGCCGGTGCACGCGCCCTCGGTGCCCTGATCGAGGATTGGCACCTTCATCTTGCGATACTCGTCAAGCGGACGCTCGGTCTGCACCTCGACCAGCGTCGGCACGAACATGCGATCGCGGAAGTCGAGCGTGTCTGGCCGCGCGTCGAGCACGCGCTCCATCGTCGTGCCGCGACGGCCCGCCTGCAAACGAATCACTGGAGGTGCATCAGCGCGTGTTCTGTCAATGGATGAGGTCGTGCGCGTGGAGGCAAACCTGCGGCCGGACGAGCGTGCGCGTTTCGTTTTTGCCATGACGCGCAAAATTGCTGATCACGCACGCTAAGTCAAGAAAACTCTAGCCAAGCTCCGCATCAATCGTGACGGTTGAGACGGCTGGCGATGCTCGGCGTTCACAAGACGAAGTCCTTGAAACGCCTCATGTACTCGGCAAACGTGGGACTCAGTCCGCTCGCGTGAAGCGACTCGATCGTGACTGGAGGGCGGCGCGGAACCCAATGTTGATCGGTCGCTCGAAGTGGCCAGTCGGCGTTGAGGATCGCCGATCGACCGAGCACCACCGCGTCGGCGCCTTTCGCGAGCACCTCCTCGGCCTCTTCACGTGTCCACACGGCGCCCGCGGCCAGCACTCGGACATCG
>Ga0209382_10006292_pt1 | contig 15309 bp, 15 predicted proteins | sample SoiMetdeltSBSDD5_FD_187599 | JGI IMG/M metagenome (GOLD analysis project Ga0209382, IMG submission 187599) | Bulk soil microbial communities from a Populus tree surrounding site in Tennessee, USA - Soil MetaG P. deltoides SBSDD5 (SPAdes) (version 2) | ecosystem: Environmental > Terrestrial >... | reverse complement strand
TCAGCTGGACGTTGGCACCCGGAGTGGTACTGCCGGTGAACATGTCGCGCAGCCGGTCCACGACCAGCCGGTCACTCGTTCCGGCGAGGAGATCGTTGTCCAGCTTCTCGATACCGGTCGACGCACCGCCCACTGGCTTGTAGCCGACGACGTGGGCGTACAGATCCTTGAACGGGTACGTGCGCAGGTACTTCAGCGCGTCCTGGGTCTCGACGCTCTGCGCCACGGCCACCCCGCCGTCGAGGAAGATCACGCCGCGCTGCCGCTCGTACTCGGCGAGCTGCACCCGGCCGTTGAAGTCGCTGGTCCGGTAGTCGTCGGCCTTGTAGCCCTGGACCCAGTTGAGGTTCACGAAGAGCAGGCCGAACAGGACCATCATGACGATGCCGACGCGCCGCAGGGGAGCATTCACGTACTGATCACCTCCGTCGGCGCACCGTGCAGTTGGGTCGGCGCCGGTGCGGCTGTCCCGCCCGAGGCCGTCGTCGATACCGACGAGGAGACCGGTCGGCGGGCCGCGTCCGAGATCCGCATGAGCATGGCGATCAGCAGCCAGTTCGCCATCAGCGACGAGCCGCCGGCGGACAGGAACGGCGTGGTCTGACCGGTCAGCGGGATCAGCTTGCTGACGCCGCCGACGATCACGAAGACCTGCAGGCCGAGCGTGAAGGCCAGGCCGCCGGCGAGCAGCTTGCCGAAGGAGTCCCGGACGGCCAGGCCGGCCCGCAGGCCGCGCTCGACGATCAGCAGGTACACCACCAGCAGCGCGGTCAGCCCGAACAGCCCGATCTCCTCACCGAGCCCGGCGAAGATGAAGTCGTTGTGCACCTCCGGCACCTGGCTCGGCGATCCACCGCCCGGTCCGGCGCCGAACAGCCCACCGGTACCGAGCCCGAACAGCGACTGGCTCAGCTGGTACCCCCGGCCGAGCGGGTCGGCGAACGGGTTCAGCCACACGTCCACCCGCTGAGCGAAGCTGGCGAACGGCCCGTGCACGGTAGCGCCCATCGTGTACGCGAAGAACGCGCCGCCGAAGAACAGCAGCAGACCGATGATCAGCCAGGACACCCGCTCGGTGGCGACGTAGAGGGTCACCACGAACATGCCGAAGTACAGCAGCGACGTACCGAGGTCCTTCTCGAAGACGAGCACGAGGAGGCTGAGCCCCCAGACCACGAGGACCGGACCCAGGTCCCGGCCGCGGGGAAAGTCGATGCCGGCGATCCGCCGGCTCGCCAGCGAGAGCACCTCACGCTTGCGCACGAGGTAGTACGCGAAGAACGACAGCAGCGCGAGCTTGGCGAACTCGCCCGGCTGGATCTGGAACCCGCCGAACCTGATCCACAGCTTGGCGCCGTTGATCTCGGAGAACCGGCCGGGCAGGACCGCCGGGATCATCACGAGGACGATGCCGGTCAGGCCGAGCGTGTAGGCGTACCGGGAGACCGATCGGTGATCCCGGACGACCGCGAGGAGCGCGGCCGCGAGGATCACGCCGCCGATCGTCCACGCGAGCTGCCGACCGCCGACACCCGCGAAGATCGGGTAGTCGGGACGCTGCGCCCCCGGCGTGTCCGCGAGGTCCAGCCGGCGCAGGAACGCCACCCCCAGGCCGTTGAGCAGGGCGACCGCCGGGAGCAGGGCCGGATCCGCGTACGGCGCGAGGAAGCGGATCACTACGTGCAGCGCCACGAACATCGCAGTCAACAACGCCGCCGGTACCCAGAAGTCGGCCGTGACCTGCTCCAGCAGCGTCGCCTCCACGGTCGCCGCGTACGCCGCGACGATGACCATCGAGAACAGCAGCAGGACCAGTTCGGCGTTGCGGCGGGTCTTCCGGCGCGGCGCGCGCGGAGCCGCCGCAGCGCCGGGAGCGGGCTGCGGGGCCGGCACGGAAGGGGCGGTCACGTCAGTTCGATCTCAGTTGTCTCGGCAGGTCGGGGACGGGTTCGGTGAGCTAGGGGATGTGACGGTCGGCGAGGGCGTAGGGCTCCCGGTTGGGGTGGGCGTCACAGTTCCGCCCGGGGACGGCGTGCTCGTAGCCAATTCGGAGCCGGTGGCCGTTGGGCTCGCCGAGCACAGCGGAATCAGGTTGGCGTCGTTGTTGGTCAACTCGGCCAGCTTCGCTCGCGCGTCCGCTTCGCTGTCCGCCTCGATGCCCTGCTTCACGGTGTCCTGGGCGACCCTCGTCAGGTCTTCCAGCCGCGTATCGCTCGTCTGATGCACCGAGGAGAGGCTGAGCCCGGCGATCTGGCCCGGTACGCCACGGAAGATCGCGACCTGGCCGTCCTCGGTGACGCCGACGTAGTACTGCCGTTGGGTCCAGTCCCAACCGAACCACAGGCCGCCAGCGAGCAGGACCAGCAGCAACAGGGCCAGTAGCGAGGCGCGCAGCGGGTGCCGGCGTGGCCGCTCGTCGTCGTCGCCGACCCGTACCAGGGCGTTGCTCGGCGCGTCGGGAGCCGCCGCTCGGGGTGCGGCGAGCGCCGCCGACGCGCGGGCGGCCGGGGTCGACTCGGCGTCGGCAGCGGTGGCCATCCCCCGGTCGCGGGCGGCAGCGCCGCCGACCACCGGGGACTCCTCGACGATGTCCTCGTCGCTGGCGTCCGCCACGATCACGGTGATGTTGTCCGGCCCGCCGCCGCGCAGCGCGAGCTGAACGAGGCGCTCGACGCACTGCTGCTGGTCGGTGTACTCGCGCAGGGTCTCGCCAATGGTGTCCGAGCTCACGACACCGGACAGACCGTCACTGCAGAGCAGGTACCGATCACCGGTCAGCACCTGGCGTACCGAGTAATCCGGATCGATGTCCCGGCCGTCCATCGCCCGGGTGAGCAGGGACCGCTGGGGGTGGCTGCTCGCCTCCTCGGCGCTGATCCGGCCCTCGTCGACGAGCATCTGGACGTACGTGTCGTCCTTGGTGATCTGGTGGAACTCGCTGTCCCGCAGCAGGTACGCCCGGGAGTCCCCGATGTGCACCATGCCGATCTTGCTGCCGGAGAACAGCATCGCGGTGAGGGTGGTGCCCATCCCCTCGAGGTGGGGGTTGGCGTCGACGGTGTCGCGCAGCTGCTGGTTCGCCGTTTCCACGGCGGAGCGCAGCGCGTCGACCATCGCGTCGTTGGGGACGTCCTCGTCGAGGGGCGCCATGGCGGCGATGACGATGTTGCTCGCGACGTCACCGGCGGCCATGCCGCCCATGCCGTCGGCCACGGCCAGCAGCCGCGGTCCGGCGTACACGGAGTCCTGGTTGCCGTCGCGGATCAGGCCGCGGTCACTGCGCGCGGCGTACCGAAGGGTAAGGGTCATGCCGGGCCTCCAGCGATAGCGGAGGGCCGGTATGACCAGGCAATAGTCGGCAGGGTCATGCCGGGCCTCCAGCGATAGCGGAGGGCCGGTATGACCAGGCAATAGTCGGCAGCGTCATGCCGGGCCTCCAGCGGAGGACCGGCTCGATCGGGATCTAGCTGACAAGGTCATGGCCGTAACTCGAGAGACGTGCGGCCGATCCGGATCGGCACGCCGAGGGGTACGGGGGTGGGACCGCTGACCTTGGCCCGGTCGAGGTAGGTGCCATTGGTTGAGCCAAGGTCTTCGATGAACCACTGGCCGGCGCGCGGAACGAGTCGCGCGTGCCGGGCGGAAGCGTAGTCGTCGGTGATCACGAGTGTCGAGTCCTCGGCTCGGCCAATTGTAATGGTCGCCTCGCCAAGGGTGATTCGCGTACCCGCCAGTGCCCCCGCGGTCACGACCAGCTGGTGCGCCGCCCGCCCTCGCTTCACCTTTGCCGGCCGTGCATGGCCCGGCGCCCCGCCAACCCCCCGCGGCGCGGCGACGAGCCGGCTCGACCGGCTCCCGGCAAACAGGTCACGCCGGATCACCCCGACCACTGTGAACACGAAAACCCACAGGAGGACGAGGAAGCCGAACCGGGCGACGGTAACAACGAGCTCTTCAGGCAATGTAGTTAGCCATCCACTCGGAACGTGAGGGTGGTCGTTCCGAGCTGGATCATGTCACCAGGGTTCAGTGCGACGGCGGAGACGCGCTGGCCGTTGACCATCGTGCCGTTGGTCGACCCGAGGTCGGTGAGGACGACCTGGGCCCCGTCGAAATCCAGCCGGGCATGGCGCCGCGAGATGCCCACGTCGGGCAGGCGCAGGTTGGCCTGGTCGCCGCGACCGATCACGGTGGAGCCGATGGCGAGCGGGTAGGTCCGCCCGTCACCGGAGACCAGCCGCGCGTTGCGGGCCGGGCCGCCACCGGGCGGCGGTCCACCGGGGTAGCCACCGGGCTGCTCGTACTGCGGAGGGTAGCCGGCCGGTGGTGGCTCGTAGGCGGGCGCAGGTGCGGGTGCGACGTCGCCGCCGGTGTACACCTCCGCCGTGACCCGGAACATTCCGGTGTCCAGACCATCGCCGCGCTCGATCTCGACGATCACGTCGCCGTAGACCGTCCACGCCTGCTCACCGATGAACTCGGCCTGCGACTGCGCCAGCTCCTGGGCCAGCGCGGCCGCGTACGGCGCGAGCCGGCTGTGGTCGTACGGCGAAAGATCGATCACGTAGCGGTTCGGTACGAGAGTGCGCCCGCCGGCCAAGATCGCCTTGTGCGCCTCCGCCTCCCGCTGCATGGCGTTGAGGATCTCCACAGGGTGGACGACCCCTTTGAAGACCTTCGCGAAGGCGCCCTCTACCAGGCCCTCTAGGCGCTTCTCGAAGCGTTGCAGCACACTCACCGGCTCCTCCTCGCCCTTCCGAGGACATGATGGTATCCGGCCGCCGCACCCCCTGTACGCGCGCAATCGGCCGGGTCATGCTACTCTTCCCAGGCGCTGCGGAGCGTAACCCAGTTTGTCCACTCGTGACTGATCGGGCTGCGCCAGGGGAAGTGGCGGAATGGCAGACGCGCACGGTTCAGGTCCGTGTGCCCTAACGGGCGTGAGGGTTCAACTCCCTCCTTCCCCACCCACCAATGGTCAATATCACGACAGACCGCGTGGCTACAGCGCCGTCAGTTCGTGGAGCGCGCTCTGGAGGTCGCGGTCGGACCGCACGGTCCGTTCGCCGAACTCACACATGTCGAGTGCGAGCAGCAGCCGCTGGGCGGCCCGTTCGTCGATCACGTAGTCAAGCCTAGTTCTTCGATTCATCGTGGCCAGGGACCAGGGCGGCGAGACGAGCCCGGGTGGCGTCGTCGCAGAGCGCCCCGGCGAGGCCGGCCTGGTACGCGTCGGCCGCGCTGACGCCGAGCGACGCGGCCGCCTCGAACTCGCGCCCGAGATCGGTACCGAACATCGCCGGGTCGTCGGTGTTGATCGTGCACGGCACTCCCGCCGCACGGAGCACCGGTAGCGGGTGCTCGGTGAGCGCGCCGACCACCCGGGTACGCAGGTTGGATGTCGGGCACACGTCGAGCACGATGCCGCGGTCGACGATATCGGCGAGCACGCCCGGGTCCTCGATCGCGCGGATGCCGTGCCGGATGCGCGCCGGGTCGTACCCGAGGATCTCCCGCACGGAGTCGGCGCCCGCCGCTTCGCCGGCGTGTGGCACGAGCGCGAGTCCCCCGTCGCGGGCGATGGCGAACGCCCGGGCGAAGACGGACGCCGGTACCGCCGACTCGAGGCCGCCCAGCCCGAAGCCGACGATCCTGCCGTCCCGGTGGCGGACGCACATCCGGGCGCACTCCTCGGCGAGCTGGGGGTCGAGGTTGCGGTAGATGTCCGGCGTGAGGTTGACCGTGACGCCGTACCGGTCGGCCGCCTCGACCGCGCCCTCGGCGAACCCGGCGAAGATCTCACTCCAGCCGACGCCGCGCTGCGCGTGCTCGGCGGGAGAGAAGATGCCTTCGAGGTACACGGCGCCGAACGACGCGGCCTCCGCGGCGTAGTCCACCACCACCCGCCGGAAGTCGTCGGCGGTACGCAGGCAGCCCGTGGTGAGCCGCCACACCTCGATGAAGTGGCGGAAGTCGGTGAACTCGTACAGCGCCGTCAGCTCGTCCACTGTGGAGGCCGGTAACGCCAGGTCGTTGCGGCGGGCGATCTCCAGCAGCGTGGCCGGGCGGATCGTGCCCTCCAGGTGGACGTGCAGCTCGATCTTCGGGTACCGGTCAACCACAGCCGAGGCGTCCGTCATGCCGCTCAGCACAGCATGCCGGACGCCTCGGTCGATCAACGGGGTCTACAGGGTCAGGGTCCAGCTGTCCAGGAAGCCGGTGTTGTTGTTACGGCGGTCGCGTACCCGCAGGGTCCACGTGCCGTTGGCCGCCTCGCTCGACAGGTTCACGGTGAACGTCGTGTGGATGTCGTCACCGGTGTCGTTGCTGCGCGCCTTGAGCAGGTAGTCGGTACCGTCCGGAGCCCGCAGCCGGATCACCACGTCACCGCGGTTCGGGTGGATGATGTGTACCTCCACTGTGGACGCGGCGGAGGCGTTGCGGTTGCAGCCCGAAATCAAGATCGTGCTCGTGACGAACGGACCGTTGTCGGGGATCGACACGTCGGTGCCGTTGGTCCCCGAGCAGGTCGGCGGCGGCGGTGTGCCACCACCGACGAACAGCAGCAGGTTCGGCGAGCCGGTACCGGGGTTGACGATCTTCCCGGTAGTGGCGTCGGCGACGATCTGGTCGCGTACCTGCTGCGGAGTGAAGGTCGGGTTCGCCGACAGGACCAGTGCGGCCGCACCGGCCGTATGCGGCGTCGCCATGGAGGTACCGCTGAGCACCGCGGTCGCGGTGTCCGAGGTCATCCACGCCGAGGTGATGTTCACGCCGGGGGCGAACAGGTCCAAGCAGGTACCGAAGTTGGAGAACGACGCGCGGACGTCCGTGATGTCGGAGGCGCCGAGCGTGATCGCCGTCGGTACCCGCGCGGGCGAGAAGTTGCACGCGTCGGCGGCCGAGTTGCCGGCCGCGATCGCGTACGTCACACCGGAGGCGATCGAGTTCGCCACCGCGGTGTCGAGAGCGGTCTGGATACCGCCGCCGAGGCTCATGTTCGCCACGGCCGGCTTGATGGCGTTGGCGGTCACCCAGTCGACGCCGGCCACGACCTGCGCGGTCGTACCGCTGCCGGCGCAGTTGAGCACCCGGACGGCAACGAGCTGCACGCCCTTGGCCACGCCGAACGAGGTACCGCCGGTGGTGCCGGCGACGTGGGTCCCGTGCCCGTGGCAGTCGTCGGCGGCACCGCCGTCGATCGCGTCGAAGCCACTCGTGGCGCGGCCACCGAAGTCCGTGTGGGTAAACCGGATTCCAGTGTCCACAATGTACGCGTGCACGTTCGCCGCGATGGTCGGATACGTGTACGACTGATCCAGCGGAAGGTTCCGCTGGTCGATCCGGTCCAGCCCCCACGACGGCGGGTTGGGTTGGGTGTCGGCCAACGACAGCACGTGGTTCTGTTCCACGTACGCCACCGACGGGTGGGCGGCGAGCCGCTTCGCGGCGGCCTCCCCCATCGACACCTCGAAGCCGCGCAGCGCGGCCGAGTAGACGTGCCCGACGCGCCCGCCGTACGCCGCCGCCAGGTCACCGGCCGCGGCGGTGGCACCGGGCTTCAGCACCACGACATAGCTGTCGACGACCGCGTTCGGCCCGCCGGCGTGCAGGATCTCGCCCGTACCGGCACCGGTCGCCGGTCCGGCGCCGATCGCCGCTCCGACCACCGCCGCGGCGGCCATGATCAGACCCAGTCTTCGGATGAACATGCTCGGTCTCCTCCCCTATGAGGTCTAGAGCGTCAGCACCCACCTGTCGAGGAAGCCGGTGTTGCCGGCTCTCCGGTCGCGGACGCGCAGCCGCCACAGGCCGTTGCGCTGCTCGCTCGACAGGTTCACCACGTACGTGGTGTGGATGTCGTCCCCGCTGTCGTTGCTGCGCGGCTGGAGCAGGTACTCGGTACCGTCCGGGGCCACGATCGCGATCCGCAGGTCACCGCGGAACGGGTGGATGATGTGCACCTCCACTCTGGACGTTGCCGAAGCGGCACCCGTGCACCCGGAGATCGTGATCGGGCTGTGTACCGCTGGTCCCGGAGCGTCGGGAATCGTCAGGTTGGTGTCGTTGCTGCCGGTGCACGCCGGCGGCGCGGTACCGCCGACGAACAGCAGGCGGTTCGGCGATCCGGCGCCCGGGTTGATCACCACGTTGAGCGTGGCGTTGGCGATCAGTCCCGCGCTCACCTGTGCTGGCGTCCACAGTGGATTGTCTTGCAGCAGCATCGCCGCGGCGCCGGCGACGTGGGCGGCCGCCATCGATGTACCGCTGATCGTCAGCGTCGCGGTGTCGCTGGTGAACCACGTCGACGTGATGCTCACGCCCGGGGCGAAGATGTCCAGGCACGGGCCGAAGTTCGCGAACGACGCCTTGGTGTCCGTCATGTCGGTGGCACTGACGGTGACCGCGGCTGGGATCCGACCCGGCGAGAAGTTGCAGGCGTCGGAGTTGCTCGCGCCGGCGCCGACCACATAGGACACTCCGGAGTTGATCGACGCCTGTACCGCATTGTCGAACGTGGTGTTGGCCGGTCCGCCGATCGTCAGCAGAGCCACGGCCGGCTTGATCGCGTTGGCCGTCAACCAGTCGATGCCGGCGACGACCTGCGCGATGGTCGCGGCCCCGTTGCAGTCGACGTTCCGGATCGCGACCAGGGCCACGCCCTTGGCGACACCGTGCGCGGCACCGCCGACGGTGCCGGCCAGGTGCGTGCCGTTGCCGTTGCAGTCGTCCGCGCTACCGCCGTCGATCGCGTCGAACCCGCTGACCGCCCGGCCGCCGAAGTCCGTGTGGCTGAACCGGATCCCGGTGCCGAAGATGTACGCGTGCACGTTCGCGGCCGTGTTCGGATAGTTGTACACCCCGTCCAACGGCAGGTTGCGCTGGTCGATCCGGTCGAGTCCCCAGGATGGCGGGTTGGGCTGCGTACCGTCCACGATCCGGTAGAGCGCGTTCTGCTCCACATAGGACACGTCCGCATGTGCGGCGAGCCGGCGGGCCACCTTGTCCGATGTGGACAGTTCGAAGCCGCGCAGGGCCGCGGTGTACACGTGCCCGACCTGGCCACCCAGTCCGGTGGCGATGCCCGCCACGGATGCGACGTTCGCGCCTGGGCGCAGCACGACCAGGTACGAACCGGCTACGGCCGGACCGCTGGCCGGGCGGATCTCGCCCGAACCCACGGCTGCCGCGGTACCCGGAAAGAGGCCGACTACGACGAATGCCGCGACGGCTGCAACGATGAGCTTCTTCATTGAAGAAAGGCTATTGGTCGAGCGCGCTCGAGGGTAGGGCACGACCCCTACGGGTTGGTCATCCGGGGTACGGTCCGGGGCGCTCCCGGATGTGGCTCGGGCCTCGACGGGACGAGACTCGCTGGCATGCGAGCGGTTGTCGTTCCGGCGTTGTGGGGGATTGCGGCGGTGGCCGCCGCGACACTTCCGGCAGCGGCGACCGCTCGCGCCCTGCGCGGCCGGGCCATGCTCGTGCTGCTGCTGGTCGCGGCCGCCTCCTTCGTGACGGTCGCCGGCCTGCGGCAGCTACCGCTGGCCGCGCTCGTCGGCGCGGGTGCGGTTACCGCCGGGTTGGTCACCGCGCCCGCGCTGCTGCGACTGCGGCGGGCGGCGCGCGGGATAGCCGCGGCCGGGCCGGACACTCCGGCACCTCCCGCGCTGCGGGCCGCGGCCGGTCACCCTCAGGTCGCGATTCCCTTGCAGGGCACGGCGTACGCAGCACTCGCCGGCCTGCTCGTCACGTGGACGACCGTCTCCGCTCAGGCGACGTTGTTGCCGATCACGCTGGCGACCACCGCCGGTTGGTTCGTAGCGGTCCTACGTCCTAGCGGCGCGCGGCCTGGTGGACGTAGAGCAGTTCGAGAATCGACCTGGCGGCTTCGAACCAGCGGTCCAGCCACTCCTGCGGGGGTTGGGAGCCCTTGGCGGGCAACTCCATCAGCAAACCGCGCAGCAATGGGTGGTCGGCGAGCTGACCGGTGGGCGAGTCCAGCCATACCCCGTTGAGTGCGGGCGGGGACAGGGCGGCGTCGGTGAGCGGATCGACGGCTACCACGCCGCCGTCCCGACGGCCGCGGTAGCCGGCCTGTGCCGCACCGTTGCCCAGGGTCTCGGCGCCAATGCTCATCGCGGTCCCCTCACTAATCCCGGCGAGTTTGCCAGGCTGTCGCTGTGCCGTCTGGTACAACGATGCTTCGCGGCGGCCGGTACGCCGCCGCATTAGTGACAGTCCACATAGCGATCGAGGGCAGCCGTCGCGGGCTGCCCTCGATCGTCGTACTACTAGTCACACCAGGTCGAACTCGCCACCTTTGGTGCCGCCGACGAACGTGTGCCACTGTGCGAGGGAGAAAACGAGTACCGCATCGGTCGGATGTTTGGAGTCGCGTACCGCGACAGCGCCGCCGGCAAATGCAACTTCCACGCAGTTGTCGCAATTGGGACCACTGCGCGTGCTTTTACGCCAAACGGCTTGGCTCAGGTCCACCCTCTTGGTCTGGATTTCCACAACGGCTCCTTTGCCAATCTCGCGATGAGTGAGACGCTCTCTTCCGGCCCGAGGGCCGCCGCGCGGATGTGATCGAAGATGAAACGATACTTCCGCAGTTCCTCAGTTTTCTCCAGGAACAGACCCCCCGTGGCGTTTTCCGCGAACACCACATCAGCATCAGCCGGTTCGGGGAAATTGAGGATAGCGAACGTACCGTCCATGCCCGCGTGGGCGCCGGCCTCGAACGGCAAAAGTTGTAAAGTCACGCTCGGCAGGTCGGCTGCCTCGACGAGATGCTCCAACTGCCGACGCATGACCGCGTCTCCGCCAACCGGTCGGCTGACGACTGCCTCATCCAAGACGACCCAGAGATTGACCGGATCGTCTGCCTCCAACAACGACTGGCGACCCATCCGGACGCTGACCCGACGGTCTACCTCCTCCACACCGATGTCGGGCCGTGCCGCACGGATCATGGCTCGGGCGTACTCCTCGGTCTGCAACAGACCGGGCACGACCTGTTGGGTGTACTCCCGGATCTCTTCGGCCGCCGCTTCGAGACCCACATACGCCCCGGTCAAAACCTGGCTGTAAGGGTGCCACCAGCCCTTCATCCGGGCATCCCGAGCGATCTGCACCAACTCGTCGCACTCAGCACCACGGACGCCGTAAAGGTTGAGCATGTCGCGTACATCGCGCGGAGTGGCCCCGGTGTGTCCCGTCTCGATTCGAGAGATCTTCGACGAAGAGCACTCCAACCGTTCCGCAACGTAGTCGATGGTGACGCCTGCGGCCTCACGGTGCCGTCGCAACTCCAGCCCGAGGCGACGTCGGCGAATCGTGGGACTGCGGCGCTCAGTCACGTGTCACCTCCGCAGGGTGCTGTCGGCCGGCTGTTCTTCGGTAGGGGGATTCAGGGGAAGGGGGTTTGGGGATGCGACCCGCCGGCACGGGAGTCGCAGCTGCGCACGTGGTCAGCGGCGAAGTCGGTAGATCACCTTTAGTGTGCAGCCAGACTTGGGGGACATCAAGCACCATTCAGGCTGGAACGGCGCGGGCAACCACAAAGGCAATCTGCAACTTGCATTGATCACTAGGCTAGGGCAATCTATGTGTGGCCCGCGTCACTCGCCATCGGTGGCCGAGCCAGGGCAAAGCGGTGTGATGAGCACATACGTCACCAGCACCCGACGACTACCCGCTGTTCGGCTCGATCTGGTTAACGAATCGGATGGCAGTCGGCATCGGGCATGCGGGACTCGCACCCCATGGGCCACTTTGGGGTGATCAGCAACTTGCACGATGTCCGGCATAGTAGTAGGAACCAGGCGTTGCACGGGGGCATGAGGGCTCGGGACGGGAGTCACGGTGGTACCACGGTCCGGGGATGTCCTGCGCGTCACTCGCGCCGCGAGCGTGCAGTTCATCGAGCCCCTGCTGTTCCGGGTCATCCGCGTGCACGACTGGCAGACCTACGACGGATGGGTCTGGCTCGACGGGTACCAGCTCAACGCGTCCGGGGACGCGGTCGAACGCCGTTCCATCTTCGTGCAGATGAGCGGGCTGCAGCCGGCCAACGCCGGCCCGTTTCCGCGAGCCGAGTCCAGCCCTCAGTCACGTGCCGCATCGAACGCCGGGCGGCAGCTGAACAACCCGCGTTTGCGTACCCGCCAAGCGGCCGGCTGAGATAGCGGATTACGCATCAGTGGCGCGTGATCGCGCCTAGACTCGAGAGACCCTTAGCGACCCCTTGCACGTGGCGCGGACCCTTGCCTTTCGGGGGTACGGCGCCATGGTTACTGCACCAGTTACATTCGGCCGCATCGGTGCGGTCGTGCTCAGCGCGACACTCGGCATCCTCGTCTCCGGCGTGTCGACCGCGGCACACCCGGGTCACGAAACACCGACCCCCCGGCCCGCGACGTCGCAGCTGGATCCCGACCAGCCGCAGCCGGACCTGCTACCGCCGGATCTGTTGCCGCCCGACCTGCCGCCGGACGTGGACCGTCCGCCGTACCTGGACCCAGATCGGCCGCAATGGCCCCACCACCGTCCACCAGGACCGCCGCAGCAGGCCGTCGAGCCATCGCCGACTCCGTACCCGGTCGACCCGGAGCCGGAGCCGCAGCCCTCGCCGCCGGTACCGCCGACGGTCGCACCACCGACCATGGCGCCGCCGACCGTGGCGCCGCAGCCTTCTCCTGTTCAGCCGGCTCCGGAGCAGGAGCCGGTCGACGACGTCACCGATGAGCCGGTGGTCGAGCCGGTCGAGCCGGCGCCCACCCAGGACGTCCCGCTCGAGCCCGTGGTACCGGGTCCCGACGCGTCGGACCAACCTCCGGTCGAGGCCGCGCCCGCGGGCGGCAGCGGCGGTACCGGAGGTACCGGAGGCGGCGTCGTCGGCGTCGACTCCGCGACCCAGGTCGACCCGGAGCTCAGCCGTTCGCTGGTCTTGAGCGGAGCCGCGGCGCTCGTACTGGCCGTGGCCGGGATCGCGATGGTCGGCTGGCGCCGGCGCCAGTGGTAACGGTCAGCTCGACGAAGGCGACGGTGTCGGCGGCGGTTCCGTCGTCGGCGGCACCGCCGCCACGATCAGCGTGACCTGGCTGCCGACCGGGACCAGCGTGCCCACGGCAGGCGAGACCTCCACGACCCGGCCCGGCGTGGCACCCTCCACGACCCTGGTCTGCGTGACCGAAGTCAGGCCCGCGGTGACCAGGGCCTGCTCCGCGGCGAGCCGGGTCATGCCGACCACCGACGGTACGGCCACCTGCGCCGGTGCCGTCGGGCTCGGCGTCGGGGACGGCGCGGTCGGGCTCGGAGCGGTGGGCGACGGAGTCGGCGAGGCGGACGCGGTGGTCGTGGTGACCGGGTTCGGCTCGTTGTCCAGCGAGCCCAGGATCAGGAAGATGCCGGCGCCGAGCACGCCGAGCAGAGCCAGCGCGACGAGCGCCAGTACGGCCGGCAGCCACCAGGAGCGCTCGGGCTGCTGGTCAGCCTGCCACTGCTCGGTCGGGGTGTCGGTCCGGTACTGCGGCCGCGTGCCCGCGGGCGGTACCCCGGCTCGCGCGGCCCACCGCGGGAGCCGCTCGGTGCTGTCGGGGGCCGGGGACTGCGGCAGGATCGAGGTCTCGTCGCCACCGCCGAGGAAGGCCGTTTCCTCGCCGCCGGACGGCTCCTCGTCACCGGACGATTGCTCGTCACCGGAACGGGCCGGCTCGCCGGAGACCGGTTCGTGAGCCTGCGTCGCGTCCGGGTCGTCGTCCCGCCGTTCGTCCGCCATGGCTGCCATTGCACCATGTGATCAATCAGTAGGTGCTCGAGGGGCTCGGGCTCGCGGCGCCGCAGTAGATCTTCACTTGGTCGTTCCACTGCACCGTGGTCCCACCGCCCGCCTCGGGCTCCTGCTTCTGGACGACGCCGGCCCGGCCGGTCGGGTACTGCGGGTAGAGCCCTTGGTCGACGATGATGCCTGCGGCCTGGTTACAGGGCAGCCCGACCACACCCGGGATCGTCGCCTCGGGGGCCTTGCCGCGCACGTACAGGGTGACCGTGACGCCTCGGCGCACCTGGATACCGGGCCCCGGGACGGTACTGCCGACCGTCTTGTCGTCGCCGGAGTCCCGGAAGACCAGCCGCCAGCCGAGCCCGAGCTCGCGTACCTTGCGCCGGGCGTCCTGGAAGTCCTGGCCGACCAGGTTGGGCAGGGCGAAGCCCGGGGTACCGGGGCTGCCCGCGGTCGGTCCCGCCGTGGGAGTGTCCGTGGTGATCGGTGGCGTGGTCGTCGGCGCGGAGGTCGTCGGCGAGGTCGGGTCGGTACCACCGGCGGTGTTTCTCGGCTCACCGGCCGCGAAGTAGCCGGCCGTCGCCCCGACCACGGCCAGCACGAGTACGGCGACCACGATCGCGCCGACCACGCCGGGCCTCGTCCGCCGGGGCTGTTCGAACTCGTCAGTCATGACACTCCAACCTTCGACCAGTCAGTGTGAGGTGTGCTCGCAAGCCACGGAAGCGACTGACAGGCCGACTCGCGTGGCGGAAGTACGACGGTTACGCTGCGCGGCATGGCCGCACGAGGCTGGGGAGCGTCGATCGCAACGGCGATCGGCATAGCTGCGATCGTCGGAGCAGCGCAAGTCGGGCTGGGCTACGGTCTCGGCATCATTTCCTGGGAGCCGGGTACCGGCGCGACCGGTGACAGCGCGTGGGTAGCCAGCCTCGCCTGGACGACCTGGATCGCCGCGACGGCGGCTGTGATCGGCGCGATCTGCGCCGACCGGCTCAGCGCGGTACCGGGTGCCAGCACGAAGTCCACTGTGGACAACCCGGCTCGGGTGGCCGCCGGACTGTGGCGACTCGCGCTGGCCCTAGCCTCCGCAGTCGGTGCCCTGGTCACCGTGCCGCTGGTAGCGGTGCCGGCCCGGGCCGCGGTCCGCGCGGACACGTTCACGCCGCAGACGACCGCGGCGACGTACGCGGTTGCCGGCGTCCTCGTCGGCCTCGTGATCGCGATCGGCGCGCTCGCCGCCCGAGCGGTCGCCGCGAACGTCGTGGCGACCGCGAGCTGGCTCTGGATCCTTGCCCTGGTAGCCGTGATCGACGGCGTCGCCGCCGGCAGCGGGCTGGTTCCCGCACAGCTCGGCGTGTGGCAGTTCAGTGCCGACGGGCCGTGGTTCCGCAACGTCTACCTGCCGGGCGCGGTACTCACGCTCGGCGTAGCGCTGATGGTCGGCATGCTCGCCCCGCTACCGGCCGCTCGCCGCGGCGACAATCCGGTCGGCGTGGCCATCTCCGGGGCAATCGGGC
>Ga0209382_10006289_pt1 | contig 15311 bp, 16 predicted proteins | sample SoiMetdeltSBSDD5_FD_187599 | JGI IMG/M metagenome (GOLD analysis project Ga0209382, IMG submission 187599) | Bulk soil microbial communities from a Populus tree surrounding site in Tennessee, USA - Soil MetaG P. deltoides SBSDD5 (SPAdes) (version 2) | ecosystem: Environmental > Terrestrial >... | reverse complement strand
GGTGCACGCTGATCTTTCCCGGGCCCAGTCGCACGCCGGCGATGATGTCCAGCGTGGTGCCCAGGTCGAAGGCCAGATTCAGCACCGACGGCGCTACGCCCGTCTCGGTATCCGGCGCTGCGGCCACGATGCCCCACGACGCAAGATGCTCGAGCGTGCCCTCGTAGCGGTCCATTGCCGCCAGCCAGTCGTGACCGAATGCCACACCCGCCAGGTTCAGGCCGGCCTCGGGGGTGTAGACGACTCCGGGCAAACCGGCAAAGGCCAGGTCACCACGCAAAACCTTGTGCGGGCCGCGGCGGGTCAAAGCGGTGAAAAGCTTCTTCGTGCTGGCCACCATCGAACCGTAGCGCAGCAGGTGTGACCCAGCTCTTGCACTACCCTGAATGGCTATGTGTGGAATCGTCGGCTACGTCGGGCAGCGTCCGGCCTGTGACATCGTGGTCGACGCGCTGCGCCGGATGGAGTACCGCGGTTACGACTCGGCAGGGGTCGCGCTGCTCGACGGAAGTGGCGGTCTGACGGTACGGCGCCGCGCGGGCCGACTGGCCAACCTCGAGGCCGCGATCGCCGAGACGGTTGACGCCAGCCTCGTCGGCAGCACCGGGCTCGGTCACACTCGCTGGGCTACCCACGGCCGGCCCACGGACCGCAACGCCCACCCGCACCGCGACGCCGCGGGCAAGATCGCGGTCGTCCACAACGGGATCATCGAAAATTACGCCCCGCTGCGAGCCGAGTTGGAAGCCACCGGGGTCGAATTCGCCAGCGACACCGACACCGAGGTCGCCGTGCACCTGGTGTCCTGGCAGTACCACCACGGACCCGCCGCAGGCGACTTCGCAGGCTCCGTACTCGCGGTGCTGCGCCGGCTCGAGGGCCATTTCACGCTGGTCTTCGCCAACGCCGACGAGCCAGGCATGATCGTCGCCGCCCGCCGCTCCACGCCACTGGTGGTCGGCGTCGGCGACGGCGAGATGTTCATCGGATCCGACGTCGCCGCATTCATCGAACACACCCGCGACGCGATCGAACTCGGTCAGGACCAGGCGGTGGTGATCACCGCCGACAGCTACCGCATAACCGATTTCCACGGCGATTCCGACGTCGACTTCCGTGAATTTCACATCGACTGGGACCTGTCGGCCGCCGAAAAGGGTGGCTACGAGTACTTCATGCTCAAGGAGATCGCGGAGCAGCCCGCAGCGGTCGCAGACACGCTGCTCGGCCACTTCGTTGACGGCCGCATCGTGCTCGACGAGCAGCGGCTGAGTGACCAGGAGTTGCGCGAGATCGACAAGGTGTTCGTGGTGGCCTGCGGAACCGCGTATCACTCCGGGCTGCTGGCCAAGTACGCCATCGAGCACTGGACTCGGCTGCCGGTCGAAGTCGAGCTGGCCAGCGAATTCCGTTACCGCGATGCGGTTTTGGACCGACACACGCTCGTAGTCGCCATCTCTCAGTCCGGCGAGACTGCCGACACCCTGGAGGCGGTGCGGCACGCCAAGGAACAGAAGGCCAAGGTGTTGGCCATCTGCAATACCAATGGCAGCCAGATTCCGAGGGAGTGCGACGCGGTGCTCTACACCCGCGCCGGGCCGGAGATCGGCGTCGCATCCACCAAGACGTTCCTTGCGCAGATTGCGGCGAATTATCTTGTCGGGCTTGCCCTTGCGCAGGCCCGCGGTACCAAGTACCCCGACGAGGTGGAGCGGGAGTACCGCGATCTGGAGGCAATGCCCGACCTGGTGGCCCGCGTGCTGGATACCGTCGAACCCGTCTCCGCACTGGCCCAACGGTTTGCGCAGTCACAGACGGTGTTGTTCCTCGGCCGCCACGTCGGCTATCCCGTCGCGCTCGAAGGTGCGCTCAAACTCAAGGAATTGGCGTATATGCACGCCGAGGGGTTCGCCGCCGGCGAGCTCAAGCACGGCCCGATCGCGCTCATCGAGGACGATCTGCCGGTGATCGTCGTGATGCCGTCGCCGAAGAATGCCGCGACGCTGCACGCCAAGCTGCTGTCGAACATCCGCGAGATCCAGGCGCGTGGCGCGATCACCATCGTCATCGCAGAGGAAGGCGACGACACCGTCCGGCCGTACGCCGATCACCTGATCGAAATACCTGCGGTATCAACGCTTTTCCAGCCACTCCTGTCGACGATCCCGCTGCAGGTGTTCGCTGCAGGCGTCGCGCAGGCCCGCGGCTACGACGTGGACAAGCCACGCAACCTGGCGAAGTCCGTCACCGTCGAATAGTGCCGCGCCGAAACGTCGGACACTTCAAGGGTGAACGAGCCCGCGCGCACTACCTGAGCGCCTACCAGACCGCCATGGCTGGGTTGCCGCCTGTCGACGAGTCAGTCGATGTGCCAACGTCGTTCGGGACGGTCCGTGCCTACCGGTTCGACGGGCCATCCTCCGGTCCACCGGTGGTGCTGCTGCCGGGTCGCAACGCGTCCACGCCGATGTGGCGGAGCAACATTCCCGCGTTGCTCGAGCATCGCACCGTCATCTGCGTCGACCTGCTCGGCGAGGCCGGGATGTCCGTGCAGGAAAAGCCGATCACCGGTCCCGCCGACGAGGCACAGTGGCTGGACGACGTGCTGGCCGGCCTCGGGCTGCACCGGACGCACCTTATGGGTGTCTCGATTGGCGGCTGGACGGCGGTCAACTTCGCGGTCCACCGACCCGGCCGTGCCGCGTCACTGTCGCTTCTCGACCCGGTTTTCACCTTCGCGCCGGTGCCGGTCAAATCGATGGTGATAGCGGCCGGAATGTTTCTCCCGTTGCCGGACTCCGTGCAGCGCAGGGTGTTCAGCTGGATTTCCGGCGGAGCCGACGTCGACGACTCGCTGCCCGAGGCCGCGCTGATCTCCGCCGGCTCTACTGATTACGTGTTACGCAAGGCGATGCCAAAGTTGTTCACCAACGACCAGTTGCGGTCACTCGCTGTTCCGGTGTTGGCGCTCATTGCGGGCCGAAGTGTGATGCTCGACGCCGCCCTCGCAGCGGCACGAGCGCGAAACCTCTTGCCGCGCGGACAAGTAGAGCTCTGGCCCGACGCGTCGCACGCGATCAACGGCGAGTACCCGGGCGAGATCGCGCAAACGGCGGCGGAGTTCTGGGACGAAGTGGACGGCGTGTCGTCGCAATAGCGGCGGCGTCGGTGACACCATGACGTCGTGTCTCTCGTCGAGATCATCGAGGGAATCGGCACGGCGATCGACGCCATCGGTGTCGCCGTCATCGCAGCCGGTGCGATAGTCGCCCTCTTCATGACGTTTGCAAAGGGTCGTCGTGAGGAGGGCGGCGCCTACGAGTTCTTCCGTCGGCGCCTCGGCCGCGCGATCCTGCTGGGCCTCGAATTCCTCGTCGCCGCAGACATCATCCGCACCGTCGCCGTCACACCGAGCGGCGAGAGCGTCGCGGTGCTTGGCGGCATCGTGCTCATCCGAACCTTCCTCAGCTTCTCCCTCCAACTGGAGGTGACGGGCGCATGGCCATGGCAGCAGCGCTCCGCGGCGGCCGCCGCCAAAACCGAGGGCCGGTCAGCCGAGTAAGTGCCGCTCGAGGAATGGCCGGATCAGCGCGACGACCTCAGAGAGGCGGCTCTCCAACAAGAAGTGACCGCCGTCGAGCAGGTTGATCTCGGCCTGAGGCAGGTCCCGCGCGAACGCCAAAGCGCCGTCCGGGCCGAAGATCTGGTCGTTGCGGCCCCACACCGCCAGCAGCGGCACCTGTGAGGTACGGAAGTATTCGTGCACGCGCGGGTACAGGTCGACGTTCGAGCTGTAATCGGCGAACAGTTCCTGCTGTGCGTCGACCCGCTCCGGGCTACTCGCCACCGCCGAATGCGCGTTGATCCAGGTGTCGGGGTCGACCACCGACGGGTCCGAAACACCATGGGTGAATTGCCATTTCAGGCCGTCCATGCCGATGATCTCGCGCAACGCCGAGGCGTTTGCGTCGGAACGCTCGCGGCCGTACGCGAACAGCGGCTCCATCGCGTCGCCGACAAACCCCTCCACATAGGCATTCCCGTTCTGGGTGATGATCGCCGCGATGCGCTCGGGGTGACGCAACGCCAGCCGCCAGCCCACCGGGGCGCCGTAGTCCTGGACGTAGATCGCGTACCGCTGCAGACCCAAGTGGTCCAGCAGCTCTTCGACATGGTCGGCGAGGCTGTCGAAGGTGTACTTGAACTCATCGACACTCGGCACATCTGAGTGGCCGAAGCCGGGGTAGTCGGGCGCGATGACGTAGTACCGGTCGGCCAGCTCCGGGATCAGATTGCGGTACTGATGCGAACTGGCCGGCGTGCCGTGCAGCAGCACCACCGCGGGCGCGGCCGGGGAGCCTGCCTCGCGGTAGAAGATCCGGCGTCCGGCGATCTCGGAGAAGCGATGATGCGTGACCATTTCTAACCTCTATCATTAGATGTGATGGTTAGGTGCAGTCAACACCCCTGGATCTAACCTGTCAAGTGCTCTAGGATGGTTAGCATGTCTGCGACAGTGGATTGGCAGGTCGTCCTGCTGGATCTGCTCAACACCACGCCGATGGTTGACGGGCAGATGATCGATCAGCTGGATGCGCGTTGGCTGCGCGGCCGCGGCGCCGCCAAGGACGACCTCGACGCCGTGCGGCAACTACGCGACGACCTGCAACGCGTGGTCCGAATGCAAGCCGACGCATCCGTCCTGCGCCGCTACTTGAGCGATGTGCGCCAGGTGCCCGGCATCGGGTCCGACGGTGTCGCCTGGTCGCTCGAGGCCGGTTGGCCGGCCCGCGTCGTGCTGGCCTGGGGCGAGCTGGAAAGGGACATGCCGGGCCGGCTGCGGCCGTGCGCGAACGACGAGTGCCGGTTATTCCTCCTCGATCACTCTCGCGCCGGTACGGCCCGGTGGTGCTCGATGAGCGGCTGCGGCAATCGCATGAAGGCGCGCCGCCACTACAGCCGGACCCGCCGGGACTGAAACCTGGCTGTCAATGTCGCAGGCATGGAATCCTGGCTGGGATGCGGCACTACTACACCGCCGATGAGATCCGCGAAGCCGAAGCGCCGCTGCTGGCGTCGCTGCCCGAGGGTGGGCTTATGCGACGCGCCGCGTTCGGGTTGGCCACCGCCGTCGTCCGCGAACTGATCCTGCTGACCGGCGGCATCTCCGGCCGCCGGGTCTGTGCTGTCGTCGGCTCCGGCGACAACGGCGGCGATGCGCTGTGGGCGGCGACGTTCCTGCGCCGACGGGGTGCCTCCACGGACGCCGTCCTGCTGAATCCAGAACGCACGCACAAGGCGGCCCTGGCCGCCTTCACCCGAGCAGGCGGCAGGGTGGTGGAAAGTGTGCCGACGGCAACCGATCTGGTGATCGATGGAGTCGTCGGCATCTCCGGCTCCGGTCCGTTGCGTCCCAACGCTGCCGAGGTGTTCGCTGACGTGAGCGCTCCCGTCGTCGCCGTGGACATCCCCAGTGGGATCGATGTCCAGACCGGGGCCACTGACGGCCCGCACGTGCACGCCGCCCTGACCGTGACGTTTGGCGGCCTCAAGCCCGTTCATGCCCTGGGTGATTGCGGCCGTGTCGAATTGGTCGACATCGGCCTGGATCTGCCGTCGACCGACGTGTTGGGCTTCGACGCCGGTGACGTAAAAGACCGCTGGCCCATGCCGGGGCCGAAGGACGACAAGTACACCCAGGGCGTTACGGGCATCCTGGCGGGCTCTGCCACCTATCCCGGTGCAGCGGTGCTGTGCACCGGAGCCGCCGTCGCCGCCACCTCCGGCATGGTCCGCTACGCGGGAAGCGCGGGGCCGCAAGTGCTTTCGCAGTGGCCCGAAGTCATCGCAGCGCCGAGTGCCCAGGCGTCGGGCCGGGTGCAGGCCTGGGCGGTCGGCCCGGGCCTCGGCACCGACGACACCGGTGCCGCCGCGCTGTGGTTCGCGCTGGAGACCGACTTGCCAGTGATCGTCGACGCCGACGCGTTGACCATCCTCGCCGCCCACCCCGACCTCGTCATGGGCCGCACCGCACCAACCGTATTGACCCCGCACGCAGGCGAATTCGCGCGACTGGCCGGATCTCCTCCCGGTGACGATCGCGTCGCCGCCAGCCGCAAGCTGGCCGACCGGCTCGGCGCCACCGTCCTGCTGAAGGGCAACGTGACCATCGTCGCCGAGCCCGGCGGTCCGGTTTACCTGAATCCTGCTGGCCAATCGTGGGCTGCCACTGCGGGATCGGGCGACGTACTGTCGGGCATCATCGGCGCGCTGCTGGCCGCTGGACTGCCGGCGGGTGAGGCGGCTGCCGCGGCTGCCTTCGTCCATGCCCGCGCCGCGAATCTGTCGGCCGCCGACCCAGGGCCCCACCCGGCGCCGACGTCGGCGTCGCGCATCCTCGCTCATGTTCGTGGCGCCATCGCCTCGCTATAGAAGGGACTTCTCATGTCGCGCAAGCACACTCATGCCCCACACATCGCCCCCGCCTATACCGGGCGATTGGCGATGGCACCCGTTCCGTCCCTGCGCCTGCCCGATGAATGTATGGATCCCGACAATGCCTACCGCTTCATCCACGACGAGCTGATGCTCGACGGCAGCAGCCGGCTGAACCTCGCGACGTTCGTCACCACGTGGATGGATCCGCAGGCCGAGAAACTGATGGCCGAGACGTTCGACAAGAACATGATCGACAAGGACGAATACCCGGCCACCGCCGCGATCGAGCAGCGCTGTGTCTGCATGGTGGCCGATCTGTTCTACGCCGAGGACCTGCGCGACGACGACCCGTCGAGCGCCACCGGGGTGTCGACGGTCGGATCCAGTGAGGCGGTGATGCTGGCAGGCCTGGCGCTGAAGTGGCGGTGGCGGGACCGGGTTGCGCCCGGGAAGACGGATGCCTGGAAGGGCCGCACGCCGAATCTCGTGATGGGCGCCAACGTGCAGGTGGTGTGGGAGAAGTTCTGCCGCTACTTCGACGTCGAACCGCGGTATCTGCCGATGGCCGAGGGCCGCTATGTCATCACGCCGCAGCAGGTGCTGGACAACATCGATGAAGACACCATCGGCGTGGTGGCGATTCTGGGCACCACGTTCACCGGTGAGCTGGAGCCGATCGGGGAGATCTGCGCGGCGCTGGACAAGCTGGCGGCCGGCGGGGGACTGGATATTCCGGTGCACGTCGACGCGGCCAGCGGCGGCTTCGTCGTGCCGTTCCTGCACCCGGACCTGGAGTGGGACTTCCGGCTGCCGCGGGTGGTGTCGATCAACGTCAGTGGGCACAAATACGGCCTGACGTACCCCGGCATCGGTTTCGTGGTCTGGCGCAGCAACGAGTACCTGCCGGAGGATCTGGTGTTCCGGGTCAATTACCTCGGCGGGGACATGCCGACATTCACGTTGAACTTCTCGCGACCGGGCAACCAGGTCGTCGGGCAGTACTACAACTTCCTGCGGCTCGGCCGCGCCGGCTACACCCAGGTGATGGAGTGCCTGTCGCAGACCGCCCGGTGGCTGGGCGACGGGCTGCGTGAGAGCGAGCACTTCGAGGTGGTGTCCGACGGGTCGGCGATCCCGGTGGTCAGCTACCGGCTGGCCGGTGATTTCGGCTACACCGAGTTCGACGTGTCGCACGCATTGCGTTCCTACGGCTGGCAGGTGCCGGCGTACACCATGCCGGAGGGTGCGACCGACGTCACGATGCTGCGCATCGTGGTGCGGGAGGGCTTCTCGATGGACCTGGCCAGGGCCCTTCGCGACGACACCATCACGGTGTTGGGCCACCTCGACGAGCTCAAGCCCCGCGGCCACTTCAACGAGGTGCAGCCCTTCGCGCACTAGCGCCTCGAGCCGGTCTGGGACAATCGGCGATGGTGACATGAACATGCAAACGACCGAGCTTTCGCTGACTCCCACCGCGGCCGCCGAGGCCGTGGTCGACCTCGACGCGATCGCCCACAACGTCCGGCTGCTGTGCGAGCACGCCGGGGCGGCCCAGGTGATGGCCGTGGTCAAGGCCGACGGCTACGGCCACGGTGCCACGCAGGTCGGACGCGCCGCTCTGGCCGCAGGCGCTGCCGAACTCGGCGTGGCGACCATCGATGAAGCACTGGCGCTGCGCCGCGACGGCATCGCTAGTCCGGTGCTGGCGTGGTTGCATGCTCCCGGCACCGACTTCGGGCCGGCGCTGGAGGCCGACGTCCAGGTGGCGGTGTCGTCGGTGCGTCAACTCGGCGAAGTGCTCGACGCGGTCGAGCGCACCGGCCGCACGGCAAATGTCACCGTCAAGGTCGACACCGGCCTGAACCGCAATGGCGTGAGCGCCGTCGAGTACCCGGAGGTGCTGAGCGTGCTGCGCCGCGCGCAGGCCGACGGCGCGATTCGGCTACGCGGGATCATGTCGCATCTGGTGCACGGCGACGACCCGGAAAACCCGTTGAACGATCTTCAAGCGAAGCGCCTGACCGACCTGGCGGCGCACGCCCGCGACCAGGACGTGCGCTTCGAGATCGCGCACCTGTGCAATTCCCCGGCCGCCATGACCCGGCCCGATCTGGCCTTCGACATGGTGCGGCCGGGAATCGCGGTGTACGGGCAGACGCCCATTCCCGACCGCGGTGACATGGGTCTGCGTCCGGCCATGACGCTGAAATGCTCTGTCGCACTTGTCCGGTCGGTGCAGGCCGGCGACGGTGTGTCCTACGGTCACAGCTGGATCGCCGAACGCGACACCTCGCTGGCGTTGCTTCCGATCGGGTACGCCGACGGTGTGTTCCGGACCTTGAGCGGCCGCATCGACGTGCTGATCAACGGCCGGCTGCGACGCAGCGTCGGCCGCATCTGCATGGACCAGTTCGTGGTGGACCTCGGACCCGGCCAGATCGACGTCACCGAGGGTGACGACGCCATTCTGTTTGGGCCCGGCACGCAGGGCGAGCCCACTGCGCAGGACTGGGCCGACCTGCTTGGCACCATCAACTACGAGGTGGTCACCAGCCCCCGCGGCAGGGTCACTCGAACATACCGTGGAGCAGCGACGGGCCAGAACCGTTGAGCGATAAGAAGACTGTACGGCCACGCGGCCGGAGATCCAGCGCGCCGTGGTTGGCAGGGGCGGCAGGATTAGGGGCCGTCGGCACCGCCGCGGGCGTATCCGTGGCCAGGTCTTTACGTCGGCGGGTGACTATCGATGATCCCTACGAGTCCGAGGATTTCGAACTACTTGACGGCGACCGCAGCTACGTCGTCACCACACCCGACGGCGTGGATTTGGCGGTGCGCGAGGCCGGCCCGGAGGATGCTCGCCTGACAGTGGTGTTCGCGCACGGCTTCTGTCTTCGGATGGGCGCCTTCTACTTTCAGCGAGCGAGGCTCGTTGAGCAGTGGGGACCACAGGTCCGCATGGTGTTCTACGACCAGCGAGGCCATGGACAATCGGCCGAAGCGGCACCGGAGACGTACACCGTCACGCAGCTGGGCCAGGACCTGGAAACCGTGCTCTCAGTGATGGCGCCGCGCGGCCCGGTGGTGCTGGTCGGGCATTCGATGGGCGGCATGACGGTGCTGTCACACGCTCGACAATTTCCACAGCGATACCCGACACGCATCGTCGGTACGGCGATCATCGCGTCTGCGGCCGAAGGCGTTTCGCGGTCACCGCTGGGCGAGATCCTGAAGAACCCGGCGCTGGAGGCCGCGCGTTTCGCCGCTCGGTACGCCCCCAAGGCGGTGCACCGCACCCGCGGCGCCGCCAAATCGGTGATCGCCCCGGTCCTGCGGGCGGCGTCCTACGGTGACGAAAAGATCAGCCCAAGCGTCGTGGCGTTTTCCGAGAAGATGATGCACGAGACGCCGATCGCCACATTGGTGGAGTTCCTGCACGCGCTGGAGGTGCATGACGAGACCGCGGCGCTACCGACGCTGGCGAAGGTGCCGACCCTGATCGCCTGCGGTGACCGCGACCTGCTCACACCGATGGAGCACTCGCAGAGCATGGCCGCGGCGCTGCCGAAGTCCGAGCTCGTGATCGTCGGCGGCGCAGGGCATCTGGTGCAGCTCGAACAGCCCGAGGCTATCGACGACGGCCTGGTCCGGCTGGTCGAGCGCGCCACACCGTCCAAGCTGGTCGCGCTCACCCGCCGGGTGCGCGAACGGGTGCGCAACCATGGCTGATCGCTCCTCCGGCACCGCCGAACTCGCCACGGCCGAGGACACCATCGCGTTGGGAACTCAGCTGGGCTGCCAGTTGCGCGCCGGTGATGTGGTGGTGCTGTCGGGTCCGTTGGGCGCGGGAAAAACGGTGCTGGCCAAGGGAATCGCGCAGGCGATGGACGTCGAAGGCCCGGTTATCTCGCCGACGTTCGTGTTGGCCCGGGTGCATCGTGCGCGCCGCGCCGGTACACCGGCGATGATCCACGTCGATCTGTACCGGCTACTCGACCACGGCTCCGTCGACCTGCTCGGCGAGCTCGACTCGCTGGACCTCGACACCGACCTGGACGACGCCGTCGTTGTCGTGGAATGGGGCGAAGGCCTAGCGGAACGACTCTCCGACAGCCATCTCGACATTCGGCTGGAACGTGGGCCGAATACCGAAGTGCGGACGGCGATTTGGCAGTGGAGTCGGCAGTGATGATCCTGGCGATCGACACGTCGACGCCCGCGGTCACGGCAGGCGTTGCGAAGCTCGACGGCATGGAGGTGCTCGCCGAGCGGGTCACTGTCGACGCCCGCGCACATGCCGAGCAGCTCACTCCGAATGTCCTCGGGGCACTGGCCGACGCCGGCCTGACCGTCGATGACCTGGGTGTCGTTGTGGTCGGTTGCGGGCCGGGACCGTTCACTGGATTGCGGGTCGGCATGGCCACTGCGGCGGCATACGGTCACGCGCTCGGCATTCCGGTGCACGGGGTCTGCAGCCTCGACGCGATCGGCGTCGACACCGCTGGTGATGCGCTGGTGGTCACCGATGCCCGCCGCCGCGAGGTGTACTGGGCGCGCTACCGCGACGGGGTCCGTGTCGACGGCCCTGCCGTCGACGCTCCTGCCGACGTGCCGGGTGCGACCGAAGCCTTCGAGCGCCCACCGGTGTACCCGACAGTGGCTGGCCTCGTGCGCGCGGTCACTGACTGGACGGCCGCGCCTGCACCGTTGATTCCGCTGTATCTGCGCCGTCCCGACGCCAAACCGTCGGTGGTGACCCGATGACTGTCGTGTACAACTCACTGACCCCCAACGACGCCGCGCGGTGCGCGGAGCTGGAGAAGCAACTGTTCGACGGCGACGATCCGTGGCCCGCGCGGGCGTTTCTGGCCGAGCTGGAGGCCACACACATCCGCTACGTCGCGGCCCGCGCCGACGACAAGCTCGTCGGCTACGCCGGTATCTCCCGGCTCGGCCGAAAGAAGCCGTACGAGTACGAGATTCACACCATCGGAGTCGACCCCGCATACCAGGGGCAGGGCATCGGCAGGCGGATGATGACGGACCTGCTCGACTACGCTTCGGGCGGAACGGTTTTCCTCGAGGTGCGCACCGACAACGAAGCCGCGATCGCGCTGTACGAGAGTCTGGGCTTCGTCAACGTCGGCCTGCGTCGTCGGTACTACCGGTCCAGCGGCGCCGACGCCTACACTATGAGACGAGATCCGCAATGACGATCATCCTGGCCATCGAAAGCTCCTGCGACGAAACAGGTGTCGGCATCGCGCGGCTCGACGAAGACGGCACCGTGACACTGCTCGCCGACGAGGTGGCGTCCAGCGTCGATGAACATGCGCGGTTCGGGGGCGTGGTCCCGGAGATCGCCTCGCGAGCGCACTTGGAGGCGTTGGGTCCTACGATGCGGCGCGCGCTCGAGGCGGCGAACGTTGCGAAGCCGGATATCGTCGCCGCCACCATCGGTCCCGGGCTGGCAGGTGCGCTGTTGGTGGGAGTGGCTGCGGCCAAAGCATATTCGGCCGCGTGGCAGGTGCCGTTCTACGCCGTCAACCATCTCGGTGGACATCTGGCCGCTGATGTGTATGACCACGGGCCGCTGCCCGAGTGCGTGGGTCTCTTGGTGTCCGGCGGGCATACCAACCTGCTGCACGTGCGGTCGCTGGGCGAACCGATCGTCGAACTCGGCAGCACCGTCGACGACGCCGCCGGTGAGGCCTACGACAAGGTCGCGCGGCTGCTCGGCCTGGGCTATCCCGGCGGCAAGGTGCTCGACGACCTCGCAAAGACCGGCGACCGCGACGCGATCATTTTCCCGCGCGGCATGACCGGACCGCGCGACAACCCTTATGCGTTCAGCTTTTCCGGCCTCAAGACCGCCGTGGCCCGCTACGTCGAAAGCCACCCCGACGCTGCGCAAGCCGACATCGCGGCTGGCTTCCAGGAGGCGGTGGCCGACGTGCTGACACTCAAGGCTGTCCGCGCGGCCAAAGAACTCGATGTGTCGACGCTGTTGATCGCCGGTGGGGTAGCGGCGAATTCGCGGCTGCGTGAGCTCGCCGAAGAACGCTGCGCGGCCAATGGGCTGACGCTGCGGATCCCGCGGCCGCGGCTGTGCACCGACAACGGCGCGATGATCGCCTCGTTCGCCGCGCATCTGATCGCCGCCGGGGCGCCGCCGTCGCCCCTCGATGCGGCCAGCGATCCGGGCCTCCCGGTAGTGAAGGGACAGGTTGCATGACGGTCGAGGACAAGCTCGCCATCACCGAACTGCTCTACCGGTACGCGGAGCTCATCGACGCCGGCGACTTCGACGGGGTGGGCCGGCTGCTCGCCCGTGCCACGTTCGCCGGCACGAGGTCGGCATCCACGTCGACCGCCGAGGCCATCGCGAAACTTTTCGGCGCGACCACCCGCCGCTATCCCGGGCACGGGAACACACCGCGCACCCGGCACCTCGTCCTCAACCCCATCGTCGACGTCACCGACCGAACGGCCACCGCGCGGTCGACCTTCTGCGTCGTCCAGAACACCGAGACGGTGCCGCTGCAGCCGATCGTCGTCGGCCGCTATTTTGATAGCTTCAGCTGCGACGATGCCGGTTGGTACTTCACCGCCCGCGAGGTCGATGTCGAGATGATCGGCGACATCTCCGCCCATCTGATGTTCGACCCGCGCGAGTTCGACCGTTAGTACCGGGGTGACCTTGAGTGCTAGCACTCTCGTGTATAGAGTGCTAGGTGGCAGGCGGCCTACCCCTGCTCCGGCACCCGCGACGACGGCGCGAGGGCACGGACGCATGCCGAACACCTGTAATGCTGGCATCCGGGGATTGTCCCGGATCTAAACCCGAACTACTGGAGGGCTCCATCGTGGCGAGCGTGAACATCAAGCCACTCGAGGACAAGATCCTCGTACAGGCCAACGAGGCCGAGACCACGACCGCGTCCGGTCTGGTCATCCCTGACACCGCCAAGGAGAAGCCGCAAGAAGGCACCGTCGTCGCAGTCGGCCCCGGCCGCTGGGATGAGGACGGCGAGAAGCGGATTCCGCTGGATGTGTCCGAGGGCGACGTCGTCATCTACAGCAAGTACGGCGGTACCGAGATCAAGTACAACGGCGAGGAGTACCTGATCCTGTCGGCCCGCGACGTGCTGGCAGTCGTCAACAAGTAAGCACTCGTGTCCCGCCCCGGAGATCCCCGTAACCTCGGGTGATTTCCGGGGCGGCATGCGTCATACGGGAAGACATCTATGAGCAAGCTGATTGAGTTCAACGAGACTGCGCGCCGCGCACTGGAAGCCGGTGTCGACAAGCTCGCCGACGCGGTGCGCGTGACGCTGGGCCCGCGCGGCAGGCATGTCGTGCTGGCCAAGGCATTCGGCGGCCCGACCGTGACCAACGACGGCGTCACCGTCGCCCGCGAGATCGACCTCGAGGATCCCTTCGAGAACCTCGGTGCGCAGCTGGTGAAGTCGGTGGCTACCAAGACCAACGACGTCGCCGGGGACGGCACCACCACCGCGACCGTGCTGGCGCAGGCAATCGTCAAGGCCGGGCTGCGCCAGGTCGCGGCCGGCGCCAACCCGATCGCTCTTGGCTCGGGCATTTCCAAGGCCGCTGATGCGGTGTCCGAAGCGCTGCTGGCCTCGGCTACGCCGGTGTCCGACAAGAAGGGCATCGCCCAGGTCGCCACCGTGTCCTCGCGCGACGAGCAGGTCGGTGAGCTGGTCGGCGAGGCGATGACCAAGGTGGGCCACGACGGCGTCGTGTCCGTCGAGGAGTCCTCGACGCTGAACACCGAACTGGAGATCACCGAGGGTGTCGGCTTCGACAAGGGCTTCGTCTCGGCGTACTTCATCACCGATTTCGACGCCCAAGAAGCGGTCCTCGAAGACGCTCTGGTGCTGCTGCATCGCGAGAAGGTCAGCTCGCTGCCCGACTTGTTGCCGCTGCTGGAGAAGGTCGCCGAGAGCGGTAAGCCGCTGCTGATCGTCGCCGAAGACGTTGAGGGCGAGGCGCTTTCGACGTTGGTGGTCAACGCGATCCGCAAGACCCTGAAGGCCGTTGCGGTCAAGGCGCCGTTCTTCGGCGACCGCCGCAAGGCGTTCCTCGAGGACCTCGCCGTGGTGACCGGCGGTCAGGTTGTCAACCCGGATGTGGGGTTGCTGCTGCGCGAGGTCGGCCTGGACGTGCTCGGCTCGGCGCGGCGCGTCGTGGTGGACAAGGACAGCACCGTCATCGTCGACGGCGGCGGCACAAAAGAGGCCATCGAGGCGCGTACTGCACAGCTGCGCGCGGAGATCGAGAACACCGATTCGGACTGGGACCGCGAGAAGCTCGAGGAGCGGCTCGCCAAGCTGTCCGGCGGCGTCGCGGTCATCAAGGTCGGCGCGGCTACCGAGACCGACCTCAAGAAGCGCAAGGAAGCCGTGGAGGACGCCGTGTCCGCCGCGAAGGCCGCAGTCGAGGAGGGCATCATCACCGGCGGTGGTGCGGCACTGGTGCGTGCCCGCAAGGCGCTGGACAAGCTGCGCAACGAGCTGACCGGTGACGAGGCGGTCGGTGTCGACGTCTTCAGCTCTGCGCTGTCGGCTCCGCTGTACTGGATCGCCGCCAACGCCGGGCTGGACGGCTCGGTGGTGGTGAACAAGGTGGCGGAGCTGCCCGACGGGCATGGGTTCAACGCCGCCACGCTGTCCTACGGCGATCTCGTCGCCGACGGCGTCGTCGACCCGGTCAAGGTCACCCGCTCAGCCGTGCTGAACGCGGCGTCGGTGGCCCGGATGGTGCTCACCACCGAGACGGCGGTCGTCGAGAAGCCGGCCGAGGAAGAAGACCACGGCCACGGCCATCACGGCCACGCCCACTAGTTG
>Ga0209382_10006286_pt1 | contig 15314 bp, 5 predicted proteins | sample SoiMetdeltSBSDD5_FD_187599 | JGI IMG/M metagenome (GOLD analysis project Ga0209382, IMG submission 187599) | Bulk soil microbial communities from a Populus tree surrounding site in Tennessee, USA - Soil MetaG P. deltoides SBSDD5 (SPAdes) (version 2) | ecosystem: Environmental > Terrestrial >... | reverse complement strand
TATCCGGTACTGCAGGAGAAGCGGGCCTTACGATAGAGGTATCTGATTCTAATCTAGGATCTCTGGGTACTGCAGTTTCTACAGCGCAAGGTGCTATCTTTGTTTGGACACTTGACTTAGACCCAGACATAGTAGACGATGGTAGTTACAGCTTTACTGCTACTGCCGACGATGGCATAAACACGTCAACTGATTCAGCAGCTGTTAATGTAGTAATTGATACAGTGGTACCAGACGCTCCAACAATAAACGCAATTACCAGTCCAAGGAATACTCCTATAACTGAAATATCCGGTACTGCAGGAGAAGCGGGCCTTACGATAGAGGTATCTGATTCTAATCTAGGATCTCTGGGTACTGCAGTTTCTACAGCGCAAGGTGCTATCTTTGTTTGGACACTTGACTTAGACCCAGATCTAGGAGAAGGTAGTTACAGCTTTACTGCTACTGCCGACGATGGCGTAGATACGTCAGATGCTTCAGCAGCTGTTGATGTCGTAGTTCAAACTACTCCAACTACAATTCAGACAGCCCTGAGTCTACAACTATCTGTAAACAAGGTTGCCCCAGGCGCACCATTTACTGCTTCTGGTAAACTAGTTGACTTTGTAGCAGACTCACCAATTTCTGGCCAGACCATAAAATTCACGATTGATGGCGTTTCAGCGGGAGTACCTCAGACTACTGATAGTAAAGGACAATTCTCAGTATCACTTACAGCACCTACTGTAATAGGAGTACATGAAATTCAAGCTCACTTCGAGGGAGTAGTCGATCAGTACAGTTTATCTGATTCACCGATTAGAAATCTTAAAGTCGAAGGTGCAGCTCCTGCAGATACTTCGTTGAGCCTAAAACTTAGCAAAAACAAGGTAAATGCGGGCACTAGTTACAGTGCCTCGGGTACTCTAATCGATGAGGTAACCAAGAAGCCAATACCGAACATGCAAATAACTGTGAAAACAGATAATGGCTCACCACAAACAGTTAATACCGATAGCAAAGGCAAGTATGATATTCAACTCACGGCACCAGCTACAAATGGAGATCATAATATTCAGGCTAGCTTTGCAGGAACCACCGTATACAACCCATCTAACTCTCCGATAAATAAGCTGACAGTACAAGGTGGCACCACTCTTGCCCTGACAACTCCTACTGCAGTTGAAACGTCCTTGAGCCTGAAAGTTGATGGAAAAGATACAATGACTGCTGGATCTGAATACTCTGTTTCAGGTAAACTAATCGATTCTGTGTCAAAGAAACCTATAGCTGATAAAGATATATCTGTGACAACGGACGGTGACTCAGGTTCTGATACCACAAATAGTAAAGGTGAATTTGAAGTAGATCTAAAGGCACCAGATAGCCCTGGAAAGTATGATATCAAGGCAGAGTTTAAAGGAGACTCACAGTACAAATCATCTGATTCATCAGTAAAGATTACTGTTGAAGAGACTAAAGTAACCAGTCAGCAGAAAACAACAGTAACAACAAACCAGGCTAACACAAATGAAGAACAAACAGATGAAGAACAGACAGATGAAGAACAGACAGATGAAGAACAGACAGATGAAGAACAGACAGATGAAGAACAGACAGAACAACAACAGTCAGAAGAAGAACCTGAAGAAGAACCTGAAGAAGAACCTGAAGAAGAACCTGAAGAAGAACCTGAAGAAGAACCTGAAGAGTAACGGATAATCAAAGTCAGAAGTAACCCTAACGAGGAATCTAGGATATTCCGGCTGACTACAGCCCAATATTCCCCATTTCAATCTTTTTTTAATTTAATAAAATAAAAGGCCAGTCTATATAGTAACCAGCCTCTATAAAGAAAAACTTAAAAGCGCTTCTAGATAAATGTCTAGTTACATTCTTATGTTAAATCCGGAGAGCAAAGCCTTAACAGACGATTCTAAAATTAAAAAATCTAACAAGATTTCTGTAGTCCTGTTAACACAAAACCCCCTCAAACCGATGTTTCAATCTCCTCATAAAGTAATGTCCTCTATACCGAGAGAGCTCTCGAAGGAAATAATTGTTGTTCACTATAATAGCAGAAATCGAACTGGCGATTTTGATGAAGCCTTAGAATCAACCAAGGGCGATGCCCACCACCCAGATGAAAAAATACTGCATGTAAGGGTTGAAGGCGAATTTGCCTCAGGCGTAATGAAAGGTGTAGAATTGTCATTGGGCAAATATATCCTGGTAATGGATGCAGACCTTCCATATTCACGGGACATTATCCCCGAACTTGTGTCTGCACTAATTGCAAATCCAAATTTCATAATAGTTGCTTCAAGATTTGTTAAAGATGCTCATGTGCGACAAATTCCTTTTATACAAAACGCAATTGGCAAGACAGCTAGAATAATTGCCAGATATGGATTGAAAATCAAAAACGTTAAAGATCCTACATCGGCGTGCTTTGCTTTTTCACGTGATGTCGTTAAAGACATAAAATTTGAAGGAAAAGGTAAGGAAGCATTATTGGAAATTCTTGTCAAGATAAATTCCAATAGAAATAATAATAATGTTTCTGTAAAAGAGATTCCAATCAAACAGCACGATACTGTTATTACAAGAAAACTAGATCGAAATAGAATAGTAAACTACTCAAAGGATGTATGGCAATTATACAGATATGGTATAAAATCAAAGCCTAATAATAGCGATGACCTAGCAAAACCAGAACGAAAATTAAGCAAGTCAGTTACTTTCTTATCAAAGGCTGGCAGATTCTTTACAGTTGGAGCAAGTGGTCTTGCTGTAAACTATGCGGCATCATTTTTGTTAACAAGTTTAATACCAAACATCTGGTATATTCATGCAACACTATTTGGTATAATACTTTCAATAACTTCAAACTTTATTTTGAACAAAATTTGGACATTTGAGGATAGGAATTTTTCGCCAAGGCATTTCTTCAAGCAATATGCACTCTTTTTGGCACTCTGTACTTTAGGTGCAGTCATCCAATTATCACTCGTTTTTGCTTTTGTAGAGTATTTCAATATTCAGTACGCTGTATCGCTATTATTGGCCGTCATTATTGCTTCACTAAGTAACTTTTTGCTCAACAAAAAGATAACCTTTGGAGAAAAGATCTGGGAATAAATTATAATACCTATTCGTAATTTTGTGGCTTATACTTTAAATTTTTGACTTCTTGTATTATTTTTGGATATTTCAGGTTTTTGTACTTAACTAACAATATTTCGTAAATAGAAATTAACAACAAATCTTCTAGGCTCCTATCTAAACCCTAAATTCCTAATTACTCACCTTAGACGATTGGATTATAGATGATCGGAACACTAATCTCCAATATCGCTTATACAACTCCAGTTATTTCAGTAATCTCAACAGGCACTTTGTTGGGAAGCTTTATTATAATTTTCAATATTGATTAGTAGCTGTCTAAATAATGCTAAAATATTACGAAACAAATTGGCAAAACAAAGAAGGACTTGAAGTGCACAGTTACGAGGTAACTTTCGCAGAGGTAAAGTCACAGAGCACAATAGAAGATCAAAAAGAACGAGCAGAGCGTTTGTCACTCGTAAAGATTTTTCACAATAATGAGAGGGACCGCTTTCTTGAAATAAGTGAAAGGTTTCATAAAAACGACGAGCATTTTTACTATCACAAAGACAGAAAGTTTCACACCACTCTTTTGGGCCTCCCTGTTATTGATTCAGCATATTACGGAGCAATTGAAGAAAAAATTGAGCAATTTTCCGAAGAGATGGGAGCAAACATGAACGTTAAATTTGACCTAATTAGACTGGGAACTAAGTATCAAAACAACAGCACTTTGAAACCTGTTTCCGGAGTAAGTAACGGCACGGTAATAGCTTTTGGTGACAAAGTGAATAACGCAGGATTCAATGCATTTGGAAATAAATTAGCCTCTTTCTTGTCGAAGGACGAAGATTTAAGTTATACATTAGGAAGGAAATTTAGAAGAAGATTTCCCACAGTTTGGTGTACAATGGGGCATTATACAACAGATTTTAAGATAACATCTGAACATGAAAAACTGTTCAACCAATACAAAGTCTTAGACGACGATTATTTTCATCTCTCTTGCTCTGAACTTGAATTGGGAAAGTCCAGTTACAAAGATTTGAGAGATTGGAGACTAATTGAAAAGTTTTCAATTAAGCCTGAAACAGAGTGAACGGTTTAAAGGCAATTTAAAGTTGATAATAAATTTGGGTTTATAAAGACTCGAGATAAACCCCCTTGGTATTGCCATATTGATATGTTCGGGTCCTGTTATTTTAGATGGTGTGAAAAATTTCGTCGTTATTTTTTTCTGTTTTCATAGAGATAAATTGTTCTTTCTAACTTTATAGGAATCGGCAACGTTGGCCAGATAGGGTAAAAATAATCTGCTAACGTAGTACTTTGGAATAAATTGTGCTTGATCTGATATTGAATGTTTATAATGTACACGGGATAAGTTCAACAGGTTTGCTTCTATGGAGAGGAAAGTAAATTCTCAACTTGGTACCAGTTCACTGATGTACATGGCGGTATTTACTTTTGTAATATCTCTACTTTCTTATTCAATTTTAAATTCAGTATCTCCTATATCTTTGATTGAGGTAGAGGCGCAGCCTGCTAGTACATCATCACTACAAGGTAAATTAAATGACCTTAGGAACAATGCACACAACTCCGAAAAAAAATTTAGAGATACTAACGGAGAGAAAATACCAAATCAGTATATCGTTGTTTTAGAGGACGATTTTCTATCTTCTCCAGGAAATTCTGCACTGAAGGCTAGAAGTCAAGGCGCAGAATTAAAGCACGTTTACCAACATGCTTTGAAAGGGTATGCAATTTCTGTTCCTAACGATAAGACATTGGAGGATGTTATGAAGAATCCTGAAGTGGATTATGTACAACCTGATATCAAGGTAGAAGCCTTCGCCCAGAGTTTACCAACTGGAATTAACAGGGTAGATGGCGATCTTAGCTCAACTATATCTGGGAATGGCGGTGGTACAGTAAACGTTGATATAGCAATAATGGACACTGGAATTCAGCTGAGCCATCCGGATCTGAATGTTCACAGACAAGTAACATTTGTTTCAGGAACAAGCAGTGGTAACGATGATAATGGTCATGGTACATCTGTGGCCGGAATAGCAGCGGCAAAAGATGATTCTTCAGGTGTAGTCGGTATTGCGCCAGGCGCCAGATTATGGGCTATTAAGGTTCTTGATAATAATGGGATTGGTTCCACCTCTGATATAATAGAAGGTATAGACTATGTTACAGACCATGCTGATGAAATAGACGTCGTGAATTTGAGTTTTGGGGGACAGGGTTCAAACGATGCTCTTCGTTCAGCTATTATCGGGTCTGTTGCAGCCGGAGTTACTTACGTAGCGGCTGCTGGTAACAATGCAATGGACGCCTCATCTTTCTCTCCTGCAAGCTTTCCAGAGGTAATAGCTGTATCGGCAATTGTTGATTATGATGGCAAGTGTGGCGGGTTATCGTCGAGAATTACGTCGGCTGGTGGGGATGATAAATTTGCAAGTTTTAGTAATTATGGCTCCGTTATCGACATGGCCGCACCAGGAGTGGAGATTAAAACTACATCAAGAGGAAGTTCATATTCTTCGCTGAGTGGTACTAGCGCATCGGCGCCTCATGTTACTGGGGCAGCGGCCTTGTATGAGTCTGAACATCCAGGTTCAAGTCCTTCCACTATCAGGAATGCTCTTCGCAATCTTGGCTCATCACCAACCACAATATGTGATGGCAATGGTCGTGGTTACTTTACAGGAGATCCTGATAACAATGCTGAACCATTACTTTATGTAGGAACACCAGGAGTTTCAGCAAAGTACCACTATCCTCCGTCTCTTTCTTTAACAGGCTCCAATTACCATGATACACCAAGCGCCCCGTCATTAAAACTTTCTCAGTTCTCTGTTGCAGCCTGGTTTAAGACGTCGACTAACTTTGCTACTAATGCCTTTATAGTAGACAAGGGTGGCTTTGGTAGTGACAGTTCAGGACAGAATTTAAACTTCGGCATTTGGATGACAAGCACCGAGAAAATAAAAGCCGGATTTGAAACAAGCAGTGGAGCTGACCAATTCGTTACTTCTCCTAATACATACAATGACGGTCAATGGCACTATGCCGTGGTAACATACGGTGGTTCTACCGTGATATTGTATGTTGATGGAGTAAAGGTTGCCACCAAATCAACTTCAGGGGCATCCCCTGAAAGTTCAGGAACAAAGCCAGTGAGGGTTGGAGCTAACTCTAGGATTACTCCACCAGATAACTTCTTCACTGGATCGGTAGATGAGGTACGAGTCTGGAATGACGATCTGACCACACTACAAGTAGCAAATGCATTTGCAGGTACTTCCTTTAACACTGGAGAACAAAAGCTCTACTTGGACTTTTCTTCATTTGCACTTTCAGGAGAATATAACTACGGGCCCAGTCTGTCCCTATCCGGACATAGTTAGTAGATCCTACGGGCCCAGTCTGTCCCTATCCGGACATAGTTAGTAGATACCAGACGCACAACAAGGACTGGAAATTTTCTATTGAATTTGTCAGTTATGCATGAATTTTAAATAACTAAATCTGATTGACCTGTTTGTATAATATTTCGAATGGCAAACAACTGGGCACATAATAGCAAAGTCAGTCAGTCACATAAAATCCTCTCATCTTTTAAGATATCTACAAGTCAAAATTTATTGGAGCTCTAGATATGATATTTATGTGAATAATGTTATCTTACAATTATGTCAAAATACCACAACTTATCTATAGCTACCATATTAGTTTCAGCTATATCAATTAGTGCGACAGCTGGATTTTTGGGACTACTTCAAGCACAGGAGGCAGAGACATTCTCCGCAATTTTATCAGGCAACGAAGAAATTCCTCCAACACAATCTGGTGCAACTGGCTGGGCTAAGTTCCAAACCGACGACAATGGAACACAAGTATTGTATTCTGTTAACCTGACAGGACTGAATGAAATAACTGGAGCACACATACATAATGGATCTGCAGGACAAAACGGTGATATCGTAGTTAGCTTATCCGGACAACAAGTAGCTGAAAATGGTAACAACACAACTATATCATTGAAAGGAAATATAACACAGGATGACATGCAAGGTCCCCTGGAAGGTAAAGAACTCTCGGAGCTTGTCAGTCTTATGAGCGATGGGATAGTATACGTAAATGTTCATACAGGCGAATATCAGAATGGAGAAATCCGTGGACAAATAGTATCAGGATTACCAGAATCGGAAATTAATGTGACTTCAACAACATCTAACAATACAATTCCAAATTAAGAATTTGTACAGAACATTCATCTTATTGTCAACACGAGTAAAACAGACAAACTACGCAAACACACCAGGTTTCTGCATTGAGACCGAGACGGGACGCGGGTATTTTACGGTTCCGCTATCGAACTCTCTGATTTCGGTTCATTTTTCTCAAGGTTATTGAAACTGCCCAATATTTTTTCCTACAGTCACGTAAATATATCCACTTACCGAACTAGCTGCAGCGCAGCTTCTAGTACACCTGTAGAGATTATCTAATACAGTTAATTTTCACAAGTATGGTAAAATTAAAAGCAAACTATGGTCTCAAGGCCGCCAAGTTTTTTAGAATCACGTGTACTCGATGCGATGTGTTATGATTTTCCTTATTTATGTAAGATTGGAACTAATTTATTTCAAAGATATTGAATTTTAATTGGAGAGTTTGTTGTCTGCGAGTAATAAAATTAAAAACGGTAAAAATAGTAGTTCTTTAGATTGATCTCACGAAGCCAAGATAGAAGGCAGATTTTTTTCTCCCAGTTGGGTATATAAAAGAACCATAACTGACTTGGAGAGAGAGTGAGACTTCAGATAAAGTAATAAATGGGCAACCAGTAAGTTAAACGAAAATTTATGTTTAAACATCCTATTAATCGACAAAATTTAGTATATATAGCATTGGCCTTGAGTTTAATACCAGTTATCCTTATTTTGGGTATACAATCATCGTATTCTCAAAACCCTGAAATAAGTTTTCTTGATGTAAATGACACAAGCTCGGTTTCAAAGTTCAGTGTTGCAGCCTGGTTCAAGACATCTGCTAATTACAAAACGGACGCCTTTATTGTCAATAAACCGGGTTCTTCAAATCACATGAATTATGGGATCTGGATGACTGATTCGGAAAAAATAAGAGGAGGATTTGAATCTTCAGATGGAAAAGCTGTTTTTGCAACTTCCCCACTTTCCTATAGCGATGGAAAGTGGCACTATGTAGTAGTAACGTTTGACGGATCTGTTCTCAATCTTTATCTGGACGGAGTTAATGTAGATAGCAAAAAAACCTCAGCATCCCCTGATAACGGTGGCGATAATCCGGTGAGAGTAGGAGCTGATGCCGGTACTGGCGGCGACTTTTTTGATGGCAATGTCGATGAGATAAGAGTTTACAGGGTCGCATGGACACCTTTACAAGTCAGCGATGCCTATCATGGTACTTTTGACACAAAATACCAAGAACTCTATCTTGACTTTTCAGACCCTATTGAAATAGTTAATGCAACTTTACCAATTAATCAAACAGCTCTTAATCAAACAGCTCTTAATCAAACAGCTCTTAATCAAACAGCTCTTAATCAAACAGCTCTTAATCAAACAGCTCTTAATCAAACAGCTCTTAATCAAACAGCTCTTAATCAAACAGCTCTTAATCAAACAGCTCTTAATCAAACAGCTCTTAATCAAACAGCAACTGAAGGATTCAATGATACTCTTACTAATCAATCCACGATTGGAGGAATTATTGGAAACCTTACTAATGGGACAAGTCCTTTAATTGAACCTACAGAAAAGAATGGTACTGCAAACGCCACTGACACAGAAGGTAATGCCACTGACACAGAAGGTAATGCCACTGACACAGAAGGTAATGCCACTGACACAGAACGTAATGCCACTGACACAGAACGTAATGCCACTGACACAGAACGTAATGCCACTGAAACAGCACGCATCATTCAACCTGGAGAAACTCAAGACACAAATGATACTGCAATTGAAGAACCTGTAGAAAATGAAACTTCAACGTCCTTAGGAGAAGAGAACAATTCTCCAGAGGCATTTGATCAAAGTGTTTCAGTAGAACAGGATGGTCAAATTGCCATAACTCTAGATGCCAGTGATGAGGATGGCGATGCATTACAGTTTGATATTACTGCCGATCCGTTACAAGGTAACATAGACAACTTTGATAAGGAAAAGGGAACAATGACCTACATACCACAGCAAGGATACTCTGGAAACGATGAATTCAAGTTTACGGCTACTGACGATAAGGGCTCCCAGAGCAATGTAGCTCTAGTAAATATAATTGTGGAGGAGACGAACCAATCAAATGAAAATCAGAATACAGAGTCAACTGATAGTACCAGTAATCAAACTGGTACTGAGCAGAACTCTGCAATAAATTCTGAGGTGCAAGCTAATCAAATCCCAAAGGCTGACGCAGGAGACGATAAAAATGCAGAAGTAAATACTCAAGTACAACTTGATGGTGGTAAGAGCTCTGACGAAGATGGAGAAATTGTATCATTCAAGTGGGAACAAACAGACGGTCCTCAAGTAGATCTTGGACAATCCGACGAACAAATGGCAACATTTGATGTTCAAGAATCTGCTGCTGGTTCAAAACTTACATTCAAACTAACGGTGGTTGATGATACAGGTGCATCAAGCTCTGATGACGTTACTATACAAGTTCAAAATGTGGAAGTAAACACCAACCAGCAAACCGACAGCACCACTAACCAACAAACCGACAGCACCACTAACCAACAAACCGACACTACCACTAACCAGCAAACCGACAGTACTACTCAACAAACCCAAACAGAAGAGCAAGTAGCCGAGAATGTTCTCCCAAAAGCTGACGCAGGAGATGATAAAAATGCAGAGGTAAATACCGAAGTACAACTTGATGGTGCCAAGAGTTCTGACGAAGATGGAGAAATTGTTTCATACAAGTGGGAACAAACAGATGGCCCTGAAGTAGAACTTAAACAATCCGACGAAAAAGTAGCAACATTTGATGTTCCAGAATCTGCTGCTGGTTCAAAACTTACATTCAAACTAACCGTTACTGATGACAAGGATGCATCAAACTCTGATGATGTAACTCTAGAAGTTCAAAATGTGCAAGAAAACAGCGCTGAACAAACTGATAACAGCCAGCAAACCGAGACAGAAGAGCAAGTAGCCGAGAATGTTTCTCCCGACGCTGACGCAGGAGATGATAAAAATGCAGAAGTAAATACCGAAGTAGAACTTGATGGTGGCAAGAGCTCTGACGAAGATGGAGAAATTGTTTCATACAAGTGGGAACAAACAGACGGCCCAGAAGTAGATCTTAAACAATCCGACGAAAAAGTAGCATCTTTTGATGTTCCAGAATCTGCTGCTGATTCAAAACTTACATTCAAACTAACCGTTACTGATGACAAGGATGCATCAAACTCTGATGATGTAACTGTAGAAGTTGAGGAGGTTGCCGAAAACTCAGATTCCAGTGATAGCTCAGATTCCAGTGATAGCTCAGATTCCAGTGATAGCTCGGATACAAATAATAAAGGTAAAGGTAAAGGAAAACCAAATTAAATTTCGTTATTTATCTGAGTAATATACAAACTAGAACAAATTCGATATCTTGATTATTTTGTTGTTTACATTCAGGTTCGAAGGACTAAACCATGGGCTTTCGACAAATGCGCGTTGTCTATCAAGAAAATGTAAAGAATAGTTGCTAAATTAAGGACTTTGAGCATGCGTATATAAAACCTCATATTTAAGTCTTGTACAATTCTTTTCTAGTAATTATTTCGGAATGATGTTATAGAAAAGTAACAGTATGTTCTCGAAGCTTGCTTTTTCGATTATTTTAGCAAGCCTGGGCATCTGTAATAAACCTCATATTTAAGGATTGTACAATTCTTTTATAGTAATTAATTCGAAACGATCTTATTGAAAAGTAACAGTATGTTCTCGAAGCTTGCTTTTTCGATTATTTTAGCAAGCCTGATGACCACGACTTTGTCTACTGGAAATAACATGATGTCAATGTCTATGCAAACGGCAAATGCAGATTTTAATCCTGATGAGATTAATACTGGAATACTTGATTGTAATGAGTTTGATGCTGGTGATAATTTTGCAGATTGTGATAATTTTGTGGAACATACTGTAACTCTACCTTCACAGACTCCTGATGACCCCACAAATCTATATGATATATTGTTAATCACAAATGTAGTAGCTGACTGTGACGAATCAGGTGATGGAAATAATAACGCCTTTTGTCAGAACAATAAAGATGGCGTAGATAATGTTTTTGTCGGACCTGTAACACAGACAAATTCAGATCCAGTTGGCTTCAATGAAATTGATATTGTTACAGATGATAAGTTCTTAAATTCCTGCAATGAAGCAGGTATCGGAAATAATGGTGCTGAATGTACCAACTTTAGCCTTGATTCAATTCAGTCTATAACACAGGACAACATTGTTGCTGTTAGCGATGCTAGCAATCCAGGTTTTGTACTGGATAACACCGTATCTACTCTTCAAGGAGTTGACTTTACCAATACTTGTGGAGAGACCGACAACGGAGACAATAGCGCAGAAGAATGTAAAAACGATATAGGAAATTTTATGGGCCCAATAAGCCAGACTAATGACATAACAGGTGACACACCTAATGATTTGCATGTTAACAACTTTCAAGCCATTCAGCTTGCAGATGCACAAAACAATTGTGAGGAATCAGGTGCTGGAAATAATGAGGTAAACTGCCTAATCCACTTTTTTTCCTCTAACGACAATAACGGTATAACTCAACTTAATGAAGTAACCGGTGCTGATAGTGCATCGCAGATAAACAACGCCACATTATTACAATCACTTGACCTACTAAATGGCTGCGATGAGTCTGGAGATGGAACTAACGATCCTATACAATGCGATATAGGAAATGTAGATAATGAACTTGATCTGATGACCCAAACCAATACAGCAACAGGTTCTCCGCTTGCTGATATTTCACAGAATAACCAGATTGCTGGTGCCGACGGACAACCTGGTGTAATACAAACTATAACAGGTACTAATGACTGTGATGAAACAGGTCCTGGCGATAATCTAGCAAGATGTGATATATTTAGTACCGATAATCAACAATCTTTTCACCCTAGCTCTATAACACAGGACAATGATGTTCTTGCAGCAGATGACGCAACCGTTGTTTCACAGGATAACGGTGCTGCCATTATTCAAGCAGTAACTGCAGTCAATGATTGTGATGAATCATCAACAAGCACTGGAGATAATCAAGCGAGTTGTCAAGTGGAAACCATATTTTTGGTTAATGTACTTGGATTAACAGACCAGTCTAACACAGCAGAAGCTCTAGATTTCAGCGAAATAGACCAAGACAACAATGCTGCCATTACACAGGGTCTTGTTGTAGTGAATGATTGTGATGGTACTGATGGAAATCAGGCAACGTGTTTTAACAACGGGAATGTTGATCCTTCGGACTTTGATCCTTCCTATGTTAATGGTATTGGATCTAAAACCCAGAGTAATGACGCCCATCTATCTAGTGATGCGCTCTCTGAGCAATTTAACGAATTAGCAGTCAGTCAGGATGCATCTTTGCTAAATACCTGCGACGAAACAGAGGATGGATTAAACGATGCATTCTGTGCTAACAATGATATCCTCAACTTTATCGGACCGTTGACCCAGACTTCGTCCAATACAGCAGGAGCTCAAACAGTAGGCGCTACTGTTGCCCAGTCAAACGATGCTGCAATCACTCAGAACCTGGCAGCTGTTAACGACTGTGATGAGTCAGGAGCAGGTGATAATCTTGCACTCTGTGAGAACCAGGCCTCTAATAATATTGATTTCATAACACAATCAAACACAGCAGATGTTGCTGACGATTTTGACCAGAACAACTTACTATCTATGAACCAGGACATACAGGCAACAAATGAATGTGATGATGTAGACGTAGAAGAGGGTGGTAATAATGGAAATGGCGTCAATGAATTCTTCTGTAATAATGATATATTCAATAACGTTGGACCAGTATCCCAGTCAAACACTGCAACAGGTACTGAGGTAACCGATATCTCTCAGAATAACGATATTACAAGTATGAACCAAGAAATAGTGGCAAATAACGACTGTGACCAATTCGGTCCTGGAGATAACCTAGCATTTTGCACAATCAGCGCAACAAATGATATTGACCAAGTAACACAGTCAAACGATGCTACAGGCGACCAGTTCACTGATTTCTTCCAGGACAACAATGCTGCATTTTCACAAACCATAGATATGAGTAATGATTGTGATGAATCTACCTTTGTCGTTACAAGTCAGAGTAACGGTGCAGGCTGTTTTAGAATTGATGTGAGTATCGATGAACAGAATTTCATTGGACCAGTAGACCAGACTAACACGGCTACAGGTCAATTTGACAGCCTAGCTGACCAGGATAACAACGTTGCTGTCATCCAAAACCTGGTTGCAGACAGTACATGCGATGGTACTTCAGCAACTCAAGTTAGATGTACCAATTCTGACGTAACGAATTTTGTCCACTCTGTAACACAAAGCAATACGGTCGATGGTGTTCTTGACGCTGCTTCCACCCAGTTTAACAACGCAGTAATTGATCAGAACATGGTTCTGCTAAATAACTGCGACGAAACTGAGGATGGAGCGAACATTGCATTTTGTATAAACGCCTTCGCTGGTGGAGCAACTTCTGTTGGCAACTTTATAGGTGCAATAACCCAGACCTCATCTAATATAGCAGGAGCTGAAACAGAGGGCGCTACTGTTGCCCAATCAAACGAAGCTGGTATCACCCAGATCCTGCTAGGTGCAAATGACTGTGATGAGTCAGGAGCCGGTGATAATTTTAAAGAATGCCGGAACGCTGGTCGTAATGACATTGGGACAGTAACACAGACAAACAATGCTGAGGTTGCTGATGATTTTGTCCAAAACAATCTGATGGCAATAAGCCAGGACGTACTGGCAACAAATGAGTGTGATGATGTAGACGTAGAAGACGGTGGTAATAATGGAGATTTTGGTGGTAATAATGAAAAGTGTAGCTCCATTGTAAATAATCTTATTGGAGCAGTAGACCAATCAAACACTGCAACAGGTACCGAGGTTACTGATATCTCACAGAATAACGGTATCTCAAGTATGAACCAGGCTTCCGTAGCAGATAATGACTGCGACCAAACAGGTCCTGGAGATAACCTAGCAGCGTGCGATAACTTCGGCATTAACAATATTTTATCAATAGCCCAGTCAAACGATGCTACAGGTGACGAATTTACTGATTTCTTCCAGGACAACGATGCTGCATTTTCTCAAACCATCGATGAAAGTAATAATTGTGATGAAACAACCCTTATAGCCAGTAGTGAAAATAACGAAGCACAGTGTAATAACCGTGCCTTTAATTCCATTGGACCAGTAGGGCAAACTAACGCAGCTACTGGTCAATTTGACAGCCTATCTGACCAGGATAACAACGTTGCTGTTACTCAAAACCTGGTAGCAGACAATACGTGTGATGGTACTGCAACAAATACTGCTGATTGTTTGAATCCTACTGCAACGAACTCTATATCATTTATAACACAAAACAACCAGGCTTTTGGTTCTGATTCTGCTGTTATTTCACAAAGTAACGACGCAGTAATTACCCAAGACATGACACTGTTAAATGACTGTGATGAAACAGGATCTGGCGGTAACGAAGCACACTGTGAAAATATAGAACCAAGTAACCTCATAGGCCCAATATCGCAAACAAACATAGCTACAAGTGAAGATAGCTCTACTACCACTCAATCAAACGTAATTGACATCAGTCAAAACCTGCAAGGAACAAATGATTGCGACGAGGAAGGAGCTGGAGATAATCTTGCGACCTGTACTACTACTCTCACAAATAACATCGACTCTATAACACAGTCAAACCTGGAAATCCCACTTGGCGGCACTGGTTCTGAAACTCAATCCAACTTCTTTGGCCTTACCCAAAACATTGTGGCATTAAATGATTGTGATGAAACAGGTCCCAACGATAACACTGCAACATGCAGCATTACTCAAACCAATACAGTAGGTGCAATCTCACAGACAAATACAGCCAGTTCAAACTCA
>Ga0209382_10006285_pt1 | contig 15316 bp, 13 predicted proteins | sample SoiMetdeltSBSDD5_FD_187599 | JGI IMG/M metagenome (GOLD analysis project Ga0209382, IMG submission 187599) | Bulk soil microbial communities from a Populus tree surrounding site in Tennessee, USA - Soil MetaG P. deltoides SBSDD5 (SPAdes) (version 2) | ecosystem: Environmental > Terrestrial >... | reverse complement strand
GACCGCCGGTGATTTGCGGGTAGATTCTGTTTTCGGGGGGGGCCCCCCAGCGGGTGCGGCGGCCGCTTTCGTTCCGGAATTTCCACCCGCGGCGGTGGCCGCCGGTTCCGGCGCTTTCCCACCGACAGCGGCGCCCTTTTCCGTCTCGAGACGAGCGACGACCGTCTGCACCGGCACCGTCTGCCCTTCGGTCACGAGAATCTCGGCCAGCACCCCGGCCGAGGGCGCGGGGATCTCCGCGTCGACCTTGTCGGTCGAGATCTCGAAGATCGGCTCGTCCCGCTTCACCTCGTCTCCGACCTTCTTCAACCATCGGGAGACGGTGCCTTCGGCAATGGACTCGCCCATCTGCGGCATGATCACGTCGACTCGTGCCACGACTATCTCCTCTTCGTTGGATCCGCCGATTCACGATCGGGCCGCAGCCGCAGCACGATCGCCGTCGCCAGCGACAGCGCACCAATCACTCCAGCCGGCACTACGAACGACCAAATGTCGCACGCCGGAAACCCCGACGGGGGCTCGCACCCCCGAACCGAACCCACGATCTTCGCCGCAGCCGCTCCGATCATTCCTCCGGCGAAGAATCCAGGAATCGAAAAGAGACATCCGACTGCATAACGCGAAGGACCGCCCTCCCCTGCCACCTCAGTACGCCGCGAGCTTCCGCGCCACCGTGACGATATCCGCCGTCTGCGGCAGCACGTAGTCCTCGAGCGGCGGTGAGTACGGGAGCGGAACGTCCGCCGCCGTCACGCGAAGTACCGGCGCATCGAGCCACTCGAATGCCTGCTCGTTGATGCGGGCCGTGACTTCGCCCGCCACACCGCCGGTGCGCGTGTCCTCGTGCACCACCATCACGCGATTCGTCTTCTTGACCGTTTCCATGATGGCCGCGTCATCCATCGGCAACAGCGAGCGCAAATCCAGGATCTCGACCGACAGGCCGTCTTCCTTCTCGAGCTGCTCCGCCGCTTCGAGCGCCTTCCAGACGGTGGCCGCGTACGTGATGATCGACACGTCGCGTCCCTCGCGCGCCCGGCGAGCCTTGCCGATCGGCACCACGTGATCGCCAGCGGGAAGCGCTTCCTTGATGCGTCGGTAAAGATACTTGTGCTCGAAGAACAGCACGGGATCGTCATCGCGAATCGCCGCCTTGAGCAGACCCTTCGCATCGCTCGGCGTCGCCGGATAGACGATCTTCAATCCGGGGGTGTGCAGGAACGCGGCCTCCGGATTCTGCGAATGAAACGGCCCGCCGCGCACGTAGCCGCCACTCGGCCCACGCACGACGATCGGACACGGCAGCATGGCGCGGTACCGTGACGTCGCGACGTAGTTGGTCAACATGTCGTACGCGCACGAGATGAAGTCGATGAACTGCATCTCGACCACGGGACGCATTCCCATGTGCGCCGCACCCGCCGCGGCACCGACGAATCCTGCCTCGGAGATCGGAGTATCGATGACCCGATCTTCGCCGAACCGGGCGAGAAGGCCGTCGGTGACCTTGAACGCCCCGCCGTAAACGCCAATGTCCTCGCCGAGCAGCAAGACCCGCTCGTCGCGCTCCATCTCCTCGAGAAGTGCTTCTCGAATCGCTTCGAGGTAGGTGGCTTCAGCCATTGAAGGTCCCCCACCCCGCCGGGCGCTCGTGCTCGGCCACCACACTTCGGACTCCGCTCCGATACCAGAGCGGTGCCACACCGGGTGGATCCGCGTACACTCCGACGAGCGCGTCGGCCGGCTCGGGCATCGGCGACGCCTCGGCGATGTCGGTGGCGGCGTCGATCTCCTCGGTCACGCGAGCATCCACCGCCGTCATCTCGGATTCGGGAACCTCGAGATCCTCGTGAAGCACGCGCAGGTAGCGATCGAGCGGATCGTTCTCCCGCTCCCAGCGCTCGATCTCTCCGGCGGGAACGTACGACTGGTTGTCGTGCTCCGCGTGTCCCTTCCGCCGGTACGTCACGACCTCGATGAGCGCGGCGCCTTCGCCGCGTCGCGCGCGATCGACCGCTTCTTTCGTCACGTCGTAGACCGCCAGGACATCGTTCCCGTCCACCCGCACGCCCGGGATGCCGTACGCCATTGCCTTGTCCTTCAGCTCATCCACTGCCGTCTGCTTCGTCAACGGCGTCGAGTACGCATACCCATTGTTCTCGACGATGACGACCAGCGGGCAGCGCTGCACCGCGGCGAAGTTGAGCCCCTCGTGAAACGCGCCCGTCGAGGTGGCGCCGTCGCCCGCGTAGACCAGGCCCACGCGCTCTTCACGCCGAAGCTTGAAGGACAGCGTGACACCGGCCATCACGGGAACCATGTCGCCAAGATGGGAGATCTGGCCGATGAACCCACGCTCGAGATCGCCGTAATGGATGTTGAGCTCCCGTCCGCGCGTCGGCGAATCGCCCTTGGCCATGTACTGGCGGATGATTTCGACCGGCTGCGCGCCCTTGACGAGCATCGAGCCGAGATTGCGGATGAGCGGCGAAAGGAAGTCCCGCCGCTCGAGAGCGAACGCGCTTCCGACCGCGTCGGCCTCCTGCCCTAACGAGCGGAAGAGGCCGCCGATGACCTTCGTCTGTCGATAAAGATTGACGAGCCGCTCCTCGAGAGACCGGGTGAGGCGCATCCAGTAATAGAGCTCGAGATGCTGCGCCTTCGTCAGGCGGTCCGAGGGCCGTGCCGACGTCCGGGACGGGGCTTTCCCGGCGGCCCTTGGCCTCTGGCCCTTGGCCCTTGGCCCGGCCCTCCTCGCCATCAGTACGCGGCCGCCAGCTTGTGCGACGGATCCGCTTCGCGATGTACCCGCACGAAGAACCGCTTCACGTTCCGATCGAGGCGGCTCTCCCCCACCTGATCCGTCTCCGCCTCAATGAACGTGTAGTGTCCACCCTCGGGCTTCGCCGACAACTTCAGCGTCCCGAGGTCACCAGCATAGACCCGAGCACGCTCGGCGGACGACTCTCGATCGAGACCAAGCGTCGGGAAGTACGCATCCGCGGCGGCCAGGACCTCCGCCGGCGAGATGTGCGTCCGATGGAAGTGCCTCATGATCCGGTATCACCCGGATACGCCGGCCCTTCGCGCCGAATGTCCTGCCGCCAGTCGACGCGCTCGAGCCTGCTGGTCGAGTCGCGGCGGAATTCGAGCGCCATCGCCCAGTTGCCCGCGGTGACGAAGTTCAGGTTCCCCGTGTACGTGCCAACCTGCTCGGCGGGCGCGAGACCGTCCCACACGGTACGTCGATCGGGGTCGTCGGGACCCGCGTTGCTCGCGAAGATCCGCCCCTCTCCGCCTTCGATCGGCTGCTTCGTCTTCCGATCGTTCACGACGACGGTATACACGGTTCGTTCGCGCGCCCGTGGCGGAAGTGGATCGGCGGTGATGCGGAACGAATAGCTGTCCGTGTCGAGCCGCAGCGCGAATGGCTGAGGCTCGGGACGGCAGGCGATGGCCAGAAGGCCGACGGCCATCAGCAAAGCGGTCAGGCGGTGCCTCACGAGGGATAGTACTCCAGACCGAGGTGGGTGATCTGCTCCTCGCCCATCAGATGCCGCAGCGTGTTCTTCAGCTTCGTCTGCTGGATGAACAGATCGTGCTCCGGCTGAAGCCCCTGCGCGGCCATGGGACTCTTGAAGTAGAAGGACAGCCACTCCTGGATGCCTTTCATGCCGGCCCGATGCGCGAAGTCCATGAACAGCGCGAGGTCGAGGACGATGGGAGCGGCGAGAATCGAATCGCGGCAGAGGAAGTTCACCTTGATCTGCATCGGGTAGCCCATCCACCCGACGATGTCGATGTTGTCCCACCCTTCCTTGTTGTCGCCGCGCGGCGGGTAGTAGTTGATGCGGACGACGTGCGAGAACCCGTTGTACAGCTCCGGATACAGCTCCGGCTGCAGGATGGTGTGCAGGACGCTCAGCTTCGACTCTTCCTTCGTCTTGAACGACGCGGGATCGTCGAGCACTTCTCCATCGCGATTGCCGAGGATGTTCGTCGAATACCACCCCTCGAGGCCGAGCATGCGCGCCTTGAGTCCCGGCGCGATCACGGTCTTCATCCAGGTCTGGCCGGTCTTGAAGTCCTTCCCCGAGATCGGCACCCCGCGAGCGATGGCGAGCTGCTGGAGCGCCTGCGTATCGACCGCCAGGTTCGGGGCGCCGTTCGCGTACGGCACCCCTTCCATGATGGCGGCCCACGCGTAGAGCATCGACGGCGCGATCGCATCGTCGTTGCGCTCCATCGCCTTCTCGAACTGCTCGATCGTCGCGTGCTGCGGACCAGGCTTGATGTAGATCTCGGTGGAGGCGCACCACACCATCACGACGCGATCGAGCTTGTGCTTCGCCTTGAAGTCGCGGATGTCCTGCCGCAGCTGCTCCGCGAGATCGCGTTTCGTCTTTCCCTTCTTGACGTTGGTGCCCGTGAGGCGCGACACGTACTTCTGGTCGAAGACGGCGGGCATGGGCTTGATCGCCGAGAGGAAATCCGCGACCGGCTCGAGATGCTTCTCCTCGAGCACCCCGGCCTTGCGCGCCGCGGTCAGCGCGTCATCCGGAATCGGATCCCACGCACCGAACACCAGATCGTCGAGCGACGCCAGCGGAACGAACTCCTTGATGTACGGCGACCGTTTGTCCGTGCGCTTTCCGAGTCGAATGGTCGCCATCTGGGTGAGGGAGCCGATCGGCTTGGAAAGGCCCCGGCGAATGCTCTCAACGCCAGCCATGAAAGTGGTAGCGACGGCACCGAGCCCCGGGGTGAGCACGCCGAGGCGGCCGGTCGCGGGCCGCAGAGCGGGACGGTTGCCGGCGCGAGATGAACCCTGCACGAACGGGATCTCCTAAGTGACGATGAGACAACGGGCTGGAGAGGTCGCCCTCCAGCCCGTTAACCTAGCTTCCCCGCCGTTCGCGAGCAACCCGCGATCAGGGAACCTGCCAGGCGTACGTCCCCGTCAACGCCACGTCCGAACGCGAGTACGTCTGTGGGTTGTTGCTGACCGTCGACGCTTCCAGCGTGACGACCGATCCCGACGGAACGTTCGCGACCGGCAGGTGCTGCGTGCTGTTGCCACTCACCTGACCGACGAAGATCCGCTGGCCACCATGCACGACGTACACGTTCACCAGACTGCTCGTGTTGTTCGTGAAGTGGATGGCGACGTCACTCTGCGGCTGCGCGCCGGTGGACACCTCCACCTGTCGTTGGCCGCATGCGGTGACCGAGAGCGTTGTAACGAACAGCAATGCGGCGAAGAGCGCCTTCATGAGTGCCTCCTTGATGGTTCGCGAGCCCGGCCTGGCGGAACCAGCCACGCAGGGTCTGTTCGATGCAGCCAAACAAGCTATACAAATACCGTGCTCGGCGATGATCTACATGCATCGGTGATTCCGCGCTACCGCGCGCGGGCGTAGATTCACCGCCGCGTCACCTGCCCAAACGGTTGCCGTCACGCGCTTTCACGCACAGCAGTCACTCCTTCTCATGCGCCGGCTTTCACCTTCCCGCTTTCACCTGGTCACGCTCGGAGCGGTCTGGCTCCTGGCATGCGGTCGCCCGCAGGCGCCCGCGGCGAACGCCCCGACGCCAAGCGCGGGTGCGCATCCGCTGTCGTGGACGACGCCCCTCTCGGGTCGCGATCGCGCCTGGGTGGAGCGCACGCTCGCGCGCCTCACGCTGCGCGAGCGCGTCGCCCAGATGGTGATGCTGTGGGTGCTCGGCGACTACGCTCACGTCGACGACAGTACCTTCGCTGAAGTGCGTCGCGCGGTCGCGGACGAACGCATCGGCGGGGTGATCATGTCGCTTGGCTCTCCGATCGAAGTCGCGGCCAAGGTGAACTCGCTTCAGCAGCTGGCGGCGGTTCCACTGCTCGTCGCATCGGATCTCGAGCCGGGACTCGGGCGCCTTGCCGGTGGAACGTTCGTGCCGACGCTGATGAGCGCGGGAAGCGCGACCGTGTTCCCAAGCAACATGGCGATCGCGGCGACCGGCGATCCGCGCGATGCGTTCGAGGTGGGACGCGTGATCGGCCGTGAGGCGCGCGCGGTCGGTATCCACCTCGCCTTCGCGCCGACGGTCGACGTCAACAACAACCCGGCCAACCCCGTCATCAACACGCGCTCGTTTGGCGAGAATCCGCAGCAGGTCGCCGAGCTGTCGGCGGCGTTCGTGCGCGGCGTGCAGTCCGAGGGCGTGGCGGCGACCGCGAAGCACTTTCCGGGACACGGGGACACCGACACCGACTCGCACCTGGCGCTCCCCGTCGTGCGGTCCGATGCGGCACGTCTCGCATCGGTGGAGCTGGTGCCGTTTCGCGCGTCGATCGACGCGGGGGTCATCGGCGTGATGACCGCGCACATTGCGCTTCCCGCGGTAGGCATCGACAGCAGTCCCGCGACGCTCGAGCCGCGCATCGTCAGCGAGCTGCTTCGCGACTCGCTCGGCTTCCGCGGGCTCGCGGTGACCGACGCGCTTCGCATGCAGGCGGTCGGGAAAGGGTACACCCCGGAACAGGCGGCGGTGCTCGCCGTGCAGGCGGGCGCGGACATCCTGCTCTCTCCGACGGACGTGAAGCTCGCGATCGACGCGGTCACCGCCGCGGTGCAGGCCGGCACGATCTCGACGGCGCGCATCGATGCGTCGGCTCGGCGGATTCTCGAGCTGAAGGTCCGTACGCGCGCCGCGCGGCATCCGTTCGTGTCGCTGGATTCCTTGCGACGTATCGTCGGCGCGCCGCGGCATCGCGCGGTGGCGGAGGACATCGGGACGCGCGCGGTCACGCTGCTGCGCGACAGCACGTCGCTCGTGCCCGCCCCTCGCGACGGCCGTCTCGCCGTGATCAGCTACGCCCCGGAGCTCGACGTCAACGCCGGACGCGCGTTCGCGACCGAAGTGCGCACGCTCGCGCCGCGAACGATGGTGGTGCGCATCGACCCGTCGACCGCGAAAGCGGAGCTCGATTCCCTGTCCATCCGTCTGCAGGGGGCCGACCGCGTCATCGTCACGACGCACGTGCGGACCATCGAGGGCGCCGGTCGGTTCGCGATTTCACCCGTGGTCGCCGCCTGGATCGATACGCTGGCGACACGTGAGAAGGTCATGGTGGTCGCCAACGGCAATCCTTACGTCATCGCCCAGTTTCCCCGGGTGGGGAGTTATCTCGTGACTTACGGAATCACGCCATCACTGGAGCGCGCGGCCGCGCGAGCCGTCCTCGGCGCCGCGCCGATCACCGGGCGCGCGCCGATTTCGCTGCCGGGATTCTTCGCTGCCGGGGACGGGATTCGTCGCGAGGCGGCGCCGTGATGGGACCGCGGCAGGCCGCCGCATCCATCGTCTTCATCGCAATGTGCGCGTGCGCCGGGCCCCGGCCCACGCCGGCACCCGAGCCGGGAGGGCGCATGCGAGTCGTGCACGATTCGGTCGCGGGCGTGCTCGATCGGGCCGTGGCCGACAGCGCGTTCCCCGGTGCGATCGCTGTCGTCGGTTCGAGGGACGGATCGGTGACGTCTTATGCCGTGGGGCGTATCGATTGGCCGGCCTCAGCCCCCGCGCCCGACGAGCACACGATTTGGGATCTCGCGTCGCTGACGAAGGTCGTGGGGATGACGACCGCCATGATGCAGCTCGTCGAGCAGAATCGCGTCGAGCTCGATTCTTCGGTCGCGTTCTACATCCCCGAGTTCACGGGTCCGGGGAAAGAGCGGGTGACTGTTCGGCATCTGCTGACACACTCGTCGGGACTCCCGTCGTGGCGACCGCTGTACAAGGAGGCGACGGCACCGGATACTGCCCTCGCGGTCATCTACGCCACGCCGCTCGATACCGTACCGGGAGCCCGGATGGTGTACAGCGATCTCGGCGCGATCATCCTCGGGAAGATCGTGGAGCGCGTCAGCGGCGAATCGCTCGATGCCTACATCGCGAGCCACATCACCGGGCCGTTACGCATGACGTCCACGATGTATCGCCCGGATGCGGCGCTTCGTGCACGCATTGCGCCAACCGAGTTCGATCCCTGGCGCCAGCGACAGATCCGCGGCGAAGTACACGATGAGAATGCCTACATGCTCGGCGGAGTGTCCGGCCATGCGGGGTTGTTCTCGACGGCCGCGGATCTCACGCGGTTCGCGAAGATGCTCCTCGGCGGAGGGACGCTCGATGGGGCGCGCATTCTGCGCGCGTCGACCATCGCCCAGTTCACCGTCGTTCAGGACCCCGGCCTGTCGCACCGCGCGCTCGGGTGGGAAACGCCGACCGGCCAGAACTCGGCGGGCCAACGGATGTCGGCCCGTGCCTTTGGGCACACGGGCTTCACGGGAACATCGCTCTGGATCGACCCCGAGCAGGGGACGTTCGTCCTGCTGCTGAGCAATCGCGTCAACCCCTCGCGCCAGAACACGCGGATTGGTCTCGTCCGGTCCGCGCTCGCCAACGCCGTGATGGCGGCGATGGGTGCTGACGCCTCTCTCACCTCGGGAACGCCATGACTCTCACCTTGCTCGACTGGGCGATCATCATCGGCTACTTCGTGGTGTCGGCGAGCATCGGCTTCTACTTCACGCGGCGCGGCGGCTCGAGCATGAGCGAGTACTTCATCTCGGGACGCTCGGTCCCCTGGTGGCTCGCCGGCGTGTCGATGGTCGCGACGACCTTCGCCGCCGACACGCCGCTCGTCGTCACCGGCTTCGTCGCCACGCGCGGCGTCGCCGGCAATTGGGTGTGGTGGAGCTTCGTCATGAGCGGCATGCTCACCGTCTTCTTCTTCGCGCGCCTGTGGCACCGCGCGAAAGTGTTGACCGATGTCGAGCTGGCCGAAGTGCGGTACAGCGGGAAGCCCGCCGCGATCCTGCGCGGCTTTCGCGCACTCTACCTCGCGATCCCGATCAACCTGATCATCCTCGGCTGGGTGAACGCCGCGATGATCAAGATCCTGTCGATCTCGCTCGGGGTGTCCCCGTATGTCGCGGTCGGCATTTGTTTCGTGATCACCGTCGCGTATTCGGTGGCCGCCGGACTCTGGGCCGTGCTGTGGACGGACTTTCTCCAGTTCGGCCTGGCGATGACCGCGGTCATCGTGCTCGCGGTGTTCTCGGTCGACGCCGTCGGTGGCATGGACGCACTGAAGACCAAGGCGGCGGCGTATTTCGGAAGCGAGCAAGCGCTCTCGGTACTACCAGTCCGAATCGAGAATGGCGCGATTCTCGACTACTCGTGGATGCCCATTCTCGCGCTGGCCACGTTTCTGTTCGTGCAATGGTGGGCGGCGTGGTACCCGGGCGCCGAACCGGGGGGAGGCGGATACGTCGCTCAGCGGATCTTCTCGGCGCGCTCCGAGCGCGACGGCGTGCTCGCGACGCTGTTCTTCCAGGTCGCGCATTATGCGCTGCGCCCGTGGCCATGGATCATCACCGCTCTCGCCACGGTCATTCTCTACCCGGAGCTCGGCGCGGCGGAAAAGGAGAACGGCTATGTCCGCGCCTTCGTCGACCTGCTTCCATCCGGCTGGCGCGGGTTGATGGTCGTCGGCTTCGCCGCGGCGTACATGTCGACGATCGCCACTCAACTGAACTGGGGGGCGTCGTATCTCGTCAACGACTTCTACCGGCGGTTCATGCGCAAGGACGCGAGCGAGAAGCATTACGTCAACGTCTCGCGCATGGCGACGATCGTGCTCTTCCTCGGTTCGATTCTGGTGACGTGGCAGATCCAGACGATCGGCCGCGCGTGGACCTTCCTCCTTGCCATCGGCGCGGGCACCGGGCTCGTCCTCATTCTTCGCTGGTACTGGTGGCGCATCAACGCGTGGTCGGAGATCAGCGCGATGCTCGCGTCGTTCATCGTGTCGGTCACCGCGATGCAGCTCGTGCCGCGGGCGTTCAAGGGAACTCCGAACGCCGACGCCTGGGTCATGCTGGTCACGGTGGCCATCAGCACGATCGTGTGGGTGTCGGTGACCTACCTGACACGGCCGGAGCCCGACGGTGTTCTGGACGCGTTCTATCGACGGGTTCGGCCGGGGGGCCCCGGGTGGCGCGCGGTTTCCGCCCGCCTGGGGTTCGGCCGGGAAGGCATTCCCGGCGGCGGGCTCGCATGGACGAATTGGCTGGCCGGGATCGTCGCCGTTTACTCGACGCTCTTCGGGATCGGGAAGCTGGTGTTCGGGGAGCTTGGCTCGGGGTTGATCCTCGTGGCCATCGCGGCGGCGGCGTTCGCCTGGATCGCCCGGTCATTTCGCGGCGACCGGGAACCCGGCACGCCGGTCGCAGTAGAACGAGGGAGCCCGTGACCCGCGCTCCATGCGTGAGTCATTCTTGTAGTTAGCTGTTGGCGGGGCTATTATTCGACAGCGTGCCGGGGCGGTTCCCGGCCCTTTACCAAAGAGGGACTCATGAGCGCGACGCAGCAACCCATGCTCACGATGACCGTCACCCCGGTCGCCACCACCGAAGTCAAGCGCTTCATGGAGCAGGAAGGCGTGCCCTTCGAGCAAGGCGGGCTTCGGGTGAGCGTTCAGCCCGGCGGATGCAGTGGCTTCCGATACGGGCTTCTGATCGAGGAGAAGGCGGCCGATGACGATCTCGTGATCGACCAGGAAGGGATTCGGGTTTTTGTCGACCCGTTCTCGGCCCAGTATCTCAACGGCGTCACCATCGACTATGTGTCGTCGATGCAGGGCTCCGGCTTCACGTTCAAGAATCCGAACGCCACCGGCGGATGCGGATGCGGTAGCTCGTTCAACGCGTAACGCGGGAACGTCACCGAGACAATGAAGACGGACACTGGCGTGCGACTCGACGCCGGCACCGCACAGGAGGCCCGCGATCAACGCATGACTCGCGGGCCTTCTCGCATCACACAGACCACGGCCTCCCTCGAGCGCATTCGCACGGTTGTCGTCGAGGAGCACGACGACATAGCGCGGCTGGTCGCCTCGCGGATCGCCGCCCTCATTCGTGAGAAGGACGCCGGCGGCGATCAGGCGGTGCTTGGCCTGGCGACGGGATCGACACCGATTGGCGTGTACCGCGAGCTGATTCGCATGCACCGCGAGGAGGGGCTCTCGTTCGCCGACGTCGTGACGTTCAATCTGGACGAGTACTACCCCATGAAGCCGGACAGCATCCACAGCTATCACCGGTTCATGTGGGAGAACCTGTTCGACCACGTCGACATCAAGCGCGAGAACGTCCACATCCCGCGCGGCGACACGCCGCTCGAGGACATCGAGCTGGAATGTCTCCGCTACGAGGAAGCCATTCGGCAGGCTGGTGGTATCGATCTGCAGTTGCTGGGCATCGGCAAGACGGGACACATTGGCTTCAACGAGCCCGGATCGGGGGTCGAGAGTCGCACGCGCCCCGTGCATCTCGACAACGTGACGCGCCAGGACGCCGCCGCCGACTTCTTCGGCGAGGAATACGTCCCGCGTGAGGCGCTGACGATGGGCGTCGCCACGATTCTCGAGGCGCGCGAGATCCTGATCCTCGCCACCGGCGAGCACAAGGCCGGTATCGTCCGTCGCGCGGTCGAAGGCGACGTGGATGTCGAGGTCGCCGCGACGTTCCTGCAGCAGCACCCGAACACGACCTTCTACATCGACCGCGCATCGGCCGCCGAGCTCACCCGGTTCGCGACGCCGTGGCTCCTCGATGAGGTGCACTGGACACCACAGCTCGCCGTGCACGCGGTCGTGTGGCTCTCGCAGCAGACCGGGAAGGCCATCCTCAAGCTGACGCAGCGCGACTACGCGGAGCACAAGCTGTCGTCGCTCGTCGCGCGATTCGGATCACCCGGCACGGCCAACGGCGAAGTCTTCAACATGCTCGGTGCCAAGATTCGCGGAAAATCGAAGCTGCCGTCGGGCAAGCGCATCGTCGTCTTCTCGCCGCATCCCGACGATGACGTCATCTCGATGGGCGGCATTCTCCGCAAGCTCGCCGAGAACAAGAACGAGATCGTCGTGGCGTACATGACGAGCGGCAACATCGCCGTCTTCGATCACGACGTGCGTCGCTACGTGGACTTCCTCGTGCGGCTCGGCGCGGAGCGCGAGATTGGCGACGCGGAGGTGCAGGTCCTCGCGAAGCGCGTCTACGAGTTCCTCGCCTCGAAGCGCCCGGGCGACGTCGACATCCCGGAGGTGCAGGACATCAAGCGCATCATCCGCGAGTCGGAGGCGGTGAGCGGGATCGAGACGCTCGGGCTCGACGCGTCCGCGGCACGGTTCCTCAACCTTCCCTTCTATCAGACGGGCAAGGTTCGCAAGGATCCCATCGGGCCGGCCGACGTCGCGATCGTTCGCGGATTGCTCGAGGAGATGCGCCCCGAGCTCATCTTCGTGGCCGGAGACCTGTCGGATCCCCACGGCACCCACCGGATGTGCAAGGAAGCGATCTATCGCGCGATCGAGGAAATGTCTCCGAACGCGGAAGCCGGAATGCGGAGTGGTAGTTCCGAGTCGAAAACTCGCGTGCCGCCTTCCGCATTCGTCCGTCCAGAAGTCTGGCTCTACCGCGGCGCGTGGCAGGAATGGCCCGTCACCGACGCGACCTGGCTCGTCCCATTGTCGCAGGAAGAGCTGAAGCTCAAGATCCAGGCGATCTTCAAGCATCAGTCGCAGAAGGACTCGGCCCCCTTCCCCGGCGCTCATGACGAACGCGAATTCTGGCAGCGCGTGGAATCTCGGAACAAAGAGACGGCCGCCACGCTCGACCGCCTCGGGTTGGCCGAGTATTTCGCGATGGAAGCGTACGTCGTCGACTGAGCTGCTCCCGGCATGACATCGTCCTTCACGCTGCTCGACGCGGCGGTGCTCCTCGTGTACCTCGTGGGCACCACCGCGCTCGGCATGTGGCTCGGGCGGCACCAGAAAGACGCACGCGATTACTTCGTCGCCGGCCGCGCGATCCCGTGGTGGGCGATTCTTTTTTCCGTGGTCGCGACGGAGACGAGCGCGCTGACCTTCATCAGCATTCCCGGGCTCGCCTACATCGCGGACCTCAGCTTCCTCCAGGTGGCGTTAGGCTACCTCGTTGGGCGGATCGTGATCGGCTACACGCTCCTTCCTCGCTATTACCAGGGCGAGCTCGTGACCGCGTACGCCCTGCTCGAGCAGCGCTTCGGGACCTCCACGCGTCGATTCGCCTCCATCATCTTCATGGTGACGCGCGCCTTCGGCGATTCGGTGCGCGTATTCGCGACCGCGATCCCGATCGCGCTGATCATCGGTCCCGTGATCGCTCCCCAGTATCTGACGCCGGTCTCCATTCTCATCCTTGGCGCGTTCACGATCGTGTACACGTACCACGGCGGCATGCGCGCTGTCGTGTGGACGGATGTGCTGCAGACGATCGTGTATCTCCTCGGAGGATTCGCCGCGATCTGGCTGCTCGGGCGAGGTGTCGACGGCGGCTGGAGCGCCATTCTCAGTGGGGCGGACTCCGCCGGCAAGCTGCGGGTGTTCGACGCGTACACCGGATTCGATCGGCCACACACGATCTGGGCCGGAGTCATTGGCGGCGCCTTCCTCTCGATGGCATCGCACGGGGCCGACCAGCTCATCGTCCAGCGACTGCTCGCTTCCTCGTCGCTGCGCGATGCACGGCGGTCGCTGATCGGTAGCGGCGTCGCGGTCATTCTGCAGTTCATACTGTTCCTGATGATCGGCATCGGGCTCTTCGCCTACTATCGTGGGCAGACGTTCCAGCGCCCCGATGAGATCTTTCCGCGCTTCATCGTCGAGGTCATGCCTCCGGGGCTGACAGGGCTCGTGATTGCGGCCATTCTCGCGGCCGCGATGAGCACCGTCTCCGGGTCGTTGAACTCGCTTTCCGCCGCGACGACGCACGACATTTATCTTCCGATCACCGGGCGGCGCGCGGACGATCCGGGCGTCCTCCGCATTGGCAAGGTGTTCACGCTGATGTGGGCGATCGTCCTGATCGGCGGCGCACTGCTGTATCGCGCTCAGGGCACGCCGGTCGTCGTCGTCGCGCTCTCGGTCGCATCGTTCACGTATGGCGGCTTGCTCGGCGGCTTCTTCCTCGGCATGCTCTGGCGCAGAGCGATTCAGCGCGACGCGATTCTGGGGATGGCGGTTGGGATCGCCGCGATGACGCTGGTCGTATTCGCACGGCCGCTGTCGGCCGCCTATCCGGCGCTGGCGAATTCTCTCGGGCCGCTGGGGCGCATTGCCTGGCCCTGGTACGTACTCATTGGAACATCGATCACGATGCTCGTCGGCGTTCTCTCTTCCCTGACACATCCGGTGCCGGCCGAGCGCACCGCGAAGGCGCCGGCATGAGCGCGATCGTCGTCGGCGTCGACGGTGGCGGCACCCGGACGCGGATCTGGGTGGCGGACGAGCGCGGCCAACAGTTGGGTAGCGCCGAGGGGCCGGGCAGCGCGCTGCGTCCGGGAGAAGCCGACCGCAGCGCGGACGTCATCGTGGCGACCACTCGTGAGGCGCTCGCCTCCTGCGAGATGACGCACGTCACGCCGAAAGTCCTGTGCGTCGGCGTCGCCGGTGCCGGTCGCGATCCCGAACGACAGGCGCTCTGGCAGTCGCTCGTTTCCCGCGACGTGGCCGATGAAGTCGTGGTTCACGCCGATGCGGCGATTGCGCTCGACGATGCATTCGGCGATGGGGCCGGCATTCTTCTGATCGCGGGCACCGGCTCCGTCGCGTTCGGACGCGGTCCGACCGGAACGTCATCCCGCTGCGGTGGATGGGGCCCGGTGTGCGGCGACGAGGGCAGCGGAGCGTGGATCGGCCGTCGAGCGCTGTCCATCGTGACCGCCGCCTCGGATGAGCGCGAGCCATCGACCGCGCTCGTTGGGGCCATTCTCACCGCCGCACAGGTCGACGATGTCGATGGCCTCGTCGGCTGGGCGGCGATGGCGACGCCGGCCGACCTTGCCTCGCTCGCGCCCGTCGTCGCCAGCACCGCCGACACGGGTGATCTGCGCGCCAACTCGCTGCTCAGCATGGCGTCGGAAGAGCTGGTGCTGCACGTCCGGACGCTGGCCCGCCGGCTCTTCGGCGATGAGCGCGCGAGCGTGCCGGTGGCGCTGGCGGGAGGGTTGCTCTCGGCGGGTGCGCCCCTGCGCAAGCGTGTCGAACATCGTCTGAAGACCGCCGTTCCCGGGGCGCAGGTCCGCACCGAGGAAGTCGTCCCGGTGCGCGGGGCGGTGCGCGGCGCTCTCCGCTACCTCGGCGTCGGCGCCTGAGTGAGAGGAGTCGGGAGTCAGGAGTCTTGAACAACAGGAGTCAGGAGTCAGGAGTCAGGGATCAGGGGGGTGC
>Ga0209382_10006284_pt1 | contig 15316 bp, 9 predicted proteins | sample SoiMetdeltSBSDD5_FD_187599 | JGI IMG/M metagenome (GOLD analysis project Ga0209382, IMG submission 187599) | Bulk soil microbial communities from a Populus tree surrounding site in Tennessee, USA - Soil MetaG P. deltoides SBSDD5 (SPAdes) (version 2) | ecosystem: Environmental > Terrestrial >... | reverse complement strand
CTGAGTGCGGTCGTTGTGGCGGCGCTGGTCGTTGGCGATGTGGGGGGAATGCGAACGCGATTCATGCCTCGGGCCCGCGCGCCGATCGAGTCGCTCGCGGTACTACCGCTGGAGAACCTGTCCGGTGACCCCGACCAGGACTACTTCGCCGCGGGCATGCACGAAGCGCTCATCGTCGAGCTAGGAAAGCTCAGTGGCCTGCGCCGCGTGAGTGCCCGGCCGTCTGTGCTGCGGTACCGGAACATCGACCGGCCGCTGCGACAGGTGGCCGACGAGCTAGGCGTCGGAGCGCTGATCACAGGCACCGTACTGCGTGCCGGCAACGAAGTCCGGATCACCGCCCACCTGATCGATCCGGCGACCGAAAACCGTGTCTGGAGCGAGAGCTACGAGCGGGAGGTGCGCGACGTCCTCGGCTTGCAAAGAGAGATCGTCGCCGACATCGCTCGCCAGGTGCAGCTCCGACTGTCTCCCGATGAGCGGGCCGGTCTCGCTCGCACTCCGCGACGCGTCAACCCCGAGGCGTACGAGGCCTACCTGAAGGGCACGTTCCATCTGAATTCGTTCACTGCAGAGGGGTACGAGAAGGCCATGTCGCTCTTCCGACAGGCCATAGCCGCTGATCCAGCCGAGCCGTTAGGCTATGCCGGGCTGGCCCAGGGGTACCTGCTGACGGAAGCCGTGACCGGCGTTCCGTCTCCAGACGCCAACGCACGCGCAAAGGCAGCAGCAATCAAGGCTGTGCAGCTCGATGAGGAGCTCGCTGAAGCCCACATCGCGCTTGCGTTCGTCGAGGCATCCGAGTGGAACTACGCCGCTTGCCTGCGCAGCAGCTTGCGCGCGCTGCAGCTAAACCCGAACCTGGCCGATGCGCACATCAACTACGCGCAGTACCTCTCGATTTTCGGCGCTCCGGACTCAGCCATCGCCGAATTCGAGCGGGGCATCGAGCTCGATCCGCTCACACCGCTCAACATTGCTTGGCTAGGCGGCTTCTATTGGGAGATTGGCCGATTGGATGAGGCCATCGCGGAGGCCAGGAGAGCGATGGAGCTTCAGCCCGATTTCCCCGTCGCCCTCTTCGTGCTTGGGCTGGCGTACGCTGATAAGGGGCAGTTCGCGGAAGCAATCGCGGTGGCCGAAAGGAACGCGGCCATGTACCCCAACCGAAATTTCAGTTGGGCGCTCGCCCGCACGTATGCCGTCGCGGGTCGGACGGCCGATGCGCGCAAGATTCTGGCGCGTCTCGCGACGGATACAGCGGGCGACGCCAAGCATCCGTGGTTCATCGCTGGCGCGTACGCGGCACTCGGGGAGTACGAGACCGCCATCGAATGGCTGGAGAAGGCTTACAATGCCCGGTCGTTCTTCATGGCGAACTTGCGACGAGACCGCGCGGCTGGTGTCGATCTCAGGCCGCTTCGTCGGTACCCGCGCTACCAGGTCTTGATGCGTCGCGTCAACCTCCCCGACTGATGCGGCCGGCTCAACTGAACCGACCAGCCATAGCCGCGTGAGCCGGTCGCGGTGCACCTTAGACACCCATCGGGTGCCACGCTGCGTGTCCGTTCATCACACCTCAGCCATTGCGTCCGGAGTTCCTCATGGAGTCGAACCGTTCGAACCCTGCGCCCTCGTCTGATGCCTCGGTCACGCGCCGCGACTTCGCCAAGAGCGCCATGGTCGGAGCAGCGGCCCTCGCCTTCGGCGACCGCACCGCGCTGTTCATCTCGCGAGATGACCGCGATGCCGTCTTTGCTCAGATCACGGCGCAGCACAACGCGACCGTCAAGATGCTGCAAGACTGGATCGCCCTCCCATCGATCGCGGCCGAGAATCTCAACTACCCGCAGGGCCCAGAGTACATGGCGCGTCTCGCGCGCGACGCGGGCTTCCAGCAGGTCGAGGTCGTCCCGACCGCTGGGAAGTCGGGTGTTTTCGCCACGCTCGACGCCGGCGCGCGCACGTGGCTCGCGATCTATTTCATGTACGACGTGAAGCAGTACGATCCGGCTGAGTGGAGCTCGCCGCCGCTGGAGGCGCGTATCGTCGACCGGCCGGGCATGGGAAAGGTGATGATCGGCCGCGGGGCAACGAACTCGAAGGGCCCCGAAATGGCCTGTCTTGCCGCGTTGCACGCCTTCAAAGCCGCGCGCGTCAAGCTGCCGGTGAACCTCGTGCTCATCTGCGAGGGCGAGGAGGAGATCGGCTCGCCGAACTTCCGCCAGATCGTGTTCAAGCCCGAGGTCGAGGCGGCGCTCCGTAAGTGTATCGGTATCATCATCCCGTTAGGCAACCAGGATCTCGACGGCGCAGTCCAGGTGAACCTCGGGGCCAAGGGCGTCATCGAGGCGGAGCTCGTCTCGTCGGGCGCGAAGTGGGGGCGCGGCCCGAAGGCGGACGTTCACTCGAGCCTCGCCGCACAAGTGGATAGCCCGGCGTGGCATCTGGTGCAGGCACTCAGTTCCCTCATGAGTGCCGACGGCCACACGCCGGCGGTCGAGGGCTTCTTCGACAAGGTGCGTCCGCTTTCGGCCACACAGCGGCGTATCCTCGAAGACGCAATCCCGAAAAAGAACGAGGCGGCGACGAAGCGGGCGCTCGGCGTGGAGCGGTGGATCAAGGACGAATCGTGGCACGACGCGAACGTGCGCCTTGTGTCGCAGCCCACCATCAACATCCAGGGGCTGGTGGGCGGGTACATGGGCCCCGGCGGCAAGACGATCCTGCCGCACCGCGCGCTCGCGAAGATCGACGTGCGTCTCGTGCCCGACATGACGGCGAAGGAGACGCTCGAGATGATCAAGGCGCACTTGAAGAAGAAGGGCTTCGGCGACATCGAGGTGAACATGACGGGCGGCTACGACCCGACCGAGACGCCCGCCGACTCACGTCTTGTCGCCGCGATGATGGCGGCCTACCGGAAGGCGGGGATCGAGCCGCTGCTCTGGCCGCGCCTCGCGGGATCATGGCCCGGGGCGACGTTCACGGCCGCGCCGCTCCGGCTCGCCGCCGGGATTTACGGCCTCGGCCACGGCGGCGGCGCGCACGCACCGAACGAATACTGGATCATCGAGTCGTCGAATCCGAAGGTGGCCGGAATGGACGGCGCGGCGCGTTCGTTCGTCGATCTCTTCTACTCGCTCGCGTGAAGATCGCGGTCATCCGCGTGCGACGACTCGAACCGGTCGAAGCGAGTGCGCGCCGGTAGAGCTATGGGTCAAATGTCCCAATCGGGGCACGTGTGCGACGTGTAGTGTTCGGTCGCGCCACCTCACGACCTCACTTCAGATTCTGATGCCGCCGCATACGTATCCTCACACCATCGACGACGGCGCCGGCGAGCGCCTCACCTTTCTCCGGCGAATCTCCGGCCCTGCCGGCGACCGCCTCGAGGTGGAGAACGTCGTCACGCCCGGATCCGGGCCGCCGATGCACGTCCATCACTACCAGGACGAGGTGGTGACCGTGCGGACCGGGCGTATCGGGTACCAGCGCCTCGGGGAACCGCCACAGTTCGCGGGTCCGGGGGAGACCGTCGCCTTCAAGGCCGGAGAGGCCCACCGCTTCTGGAATGCCGGACAGGAGAACCTGGTGGGCGCCGGGTACATCGAGCCCGCCGACAACATCGAATACTTCCTCGGCGCCCTTTTCGAGTCGCGGAAATCGAGCGGTGGCGTGCGTCCCAACCCACTCGACGTGGCCTTTCTGATCCGGCGTTACCGGAGCGAATTCGGGCTGGCAGCGGTTCCGGCGTTCGTTCAGCGGCTCCTGTTTCCCATCCTCGTCGCGATCGGAACGCTCACGGGGCGCTACGGGAAATACGCGGACGCGCCCGAGCCGGTTCACCGGTAATTGGGGTCAGACCCTAATTCGCTAGCGGAAGCCGGGGGTCGTTTTCGTTAGGCAGATCTCGGTCCAGCGGCTACCGTCCCACTGCCACATGGCCGTGAGTGGCGCGTCGCGATGGGCCGTGGCACCGCTGTACAGCAGGACGACGCCGACGCGTTCGTCGAATTCCATAGCCGCGTGTGCCGTCCTGGGCGGGGATGGACTTCGATGAGGAGGGACAAATGTCAGGGAGAGCCCGCTTGCGCTCAGCGACGATTCGCAGCAACCTCAGGCGAGAAAGGCGCACAGGCTCTCACCTCTCTTTCAGGCTTGACGACCGCCCACGTGGATGAGCTGGAGCGCCTAAAGAGCGCCCTCGCGAGCCGCTACCGCATCGAGCGAAGGCTCGCCCGTGGAGGCATGGCGACCCTGTACGTCGCCACGGAGCTCCACCCACAGCGGACGGTGGCGATCAAGGTGTTCGATCCCTCCGTCAGCGCGCGCATCGGGGAGGCACGGTTCCACCGCGAGATCACCCTCGCGGGCAAGCTCACGCACCCCGGCATCGTGGCCGTCTATGCCGCCGGGGAGGTGGATGGCCTTCTGTATTACGTCATGCCATTCGTCGAGGGGGAAACGCTCCGCGAGCGCCTCGATCGCGAGCGTCAGCTTCCCCTCGACGACGTCGCGCTCATCGTACGCGATGTGGCCGACGCGCTGGATCACGCGCACCGCCGCAACATCGTCCATCGCGACATCAAGCCACAGAACATCCTGCTGCATGAGGGTCGCGCGTTCGTGGCTGACTTCGGCATCGCGAAGGCGGTCTACGAGCAGGACGCGAGCGGACTGACTGAGGACGGACATGCGGTGGGCACGCCGGACTACATGAGCCCGGAGCAGATCCTCGACAGTGCGCACATCGACTCGCGGTCCGACATCTACGCCCTCGGCTGTGTGGTCTACGAGATGCTCGCCGGCGAGGCACCGTTTCGGGGCCGGACGATTCAATCCACGCTTACACGCCAGCTTTCGGACACGCACGCTCCCATGGGCGTGCTTCGCCAGACTTTGCCGCGTGGTCTGGACGACGTCGTGTCGCGCGCGCTGGCGAAATCTCCGAACGACCGATTCGCCTCAGTCACCGACTTTGCGTCCGCTCTGATTCGGGCGATCGATCCCGCTGCGGTCATCCGGTTCCACACGCCCACTGGAAGAACGCCGGACGCGTTATCTCCGGTGGAGCTTGTCGCGGCGCGACGACGCCGCCGCCGGATTCTGTGGGCAGGTGGAGCGCTCGCGGTCATCGGTGCCGCTGCGGCAACTGGAGCTTTGTGGCGTTCAACCCATGCAGTCCCACCGCGCGTGCCTGCCGCCGCGTCGGTCGCGATCCGGATTGCCGTACGTGCCGTCGATAACCTCACGGGCTCACTCGCGAACGAAACGCTCGTCGACCTCCTGACGGCGGACCTGGTGAATCAGCTCCATCACGTGCTGGATGTGGAGGTCAAGGACCGTAGCTCGAGCCTGGCGCTTCGCGAATCGAAGCTGACGACTCGTCAATTCGCGGAGAGCCTCGAAGTCACCCACGTCGTCGAATCCGACCTCGAGGTGAGCGCCGGCGCCTTCGTGCTCAAGGCCGCACTCGCCGATTCGACCGGAAGGATCCTTCGGCCGGCTCGAGCCGAGTGGCGCTCGAACGACCTCGGGTCGATGAAAGTCCGCGACTCGGTTGTGCGGGTGCTGATTGAACAGCTGGTGGAGGGTCTCCCTCGCACCGTCGCGATCGGAACGACGGGCCAGCACGCGCATCTGCTGGCGCACGACCAGCTGTTGAACGGGTCCAGGCAGCTGGCCATGCGGACGGTCGCTGGCCTCCGAGGCGCGCTGGCGCAGTTCGACGCGGCGATCGCCATCGATCCGGACTACGCGGAAGCGTACGCCGAGCTGTCCAAGGCATACAGTGTAGCGCTCGTCTACCGCTACCAACTGGGGATCGACCCGTATGAGGCGGCCGGCCGGGCGCTCGCCGCTTCCGATCGTGCAATCCGGCTCGAGCCGGATCTCGCGAGCGGTTATTCGGCGCGCGGCTTCATCCAGCGCCTGACGATTGCGTCGGTCGCTTCCACCGCCGCGAGCTTCGATAGCGCCAAACGGCTCGATCCGAACGCTGCCGATGCTGTCGGCTGGTCGGCACCGGCATTGGCGATGCAAGGTCGGCTGCAGGAGGCGATCTCCGAAGCGCAACGTGCGATGCGCATCGACAAGCTGTCCGCCTCACGCCGCATCACACTGGCCGTGGTCGCTATCGCGTTGCGCCGCTATGACGAGGCGGCGAGATCGGCCGCTGCCGCACGCGGCCTTGCTCCGGACCTTGCGTTAGCGACGGCCTGGTGGGCCCGCGCTCTCGTACTCGGCGACCGCGGTGCGGAATGCGCCGACATGGACCTGGGTCCGCACGCCGGCCTGAGAGCAGTGTGTCTCCGCGCTGCCGGGCGCCCTGAGGAAGCGGCACGAATCATCGATTCACTCGTCCGCGGGGCCACCAGCAGTACTTTCCGGGACTCGACCTTCACGGATGTTTTGCGTCTCGAAGATCTGGCGACGTATTTCGCGTATGCTGGCGACGCCGCGCAAGCCGCCGCGTGGGCAGAACGCGCTTACGATCGCGCGCCGAACGGGATCACGGTCGAACTCCTCGAGTCGGACCTCTTCGCCCCGGTGCGGTCGGATCCGCGGTTCCGGACTGCCATTGAGCGCGGGCGCCACCGCGCCGTCGACCGCGTTCAGCTGGCACGAGAACAGGCGGCCAAACGACTCGGGTCCTGACGGCATGGAGCTCAGCACGACCTCGTGCGACCCGACTCGCCTCACATGCGGCTACGACACCGGAGGATAACCGTGATTCTGGCTGGCGTCGTGGGACTTGTGCCCGCATGCCAGCCGACGCGTCGTGACGACTGGCCCGTCACCGGGGGCGCGCCGGGGAATGACCGCTACTCGGCGCTCGACCAGATCAACCGCGACAACGTTAGGCAGCTCGCGGTCGCGTGGACCTACCATACCGGTGACGCTCCGCCCAGCGGCCGATCCGAGATCCAATCGACGCCGATCGTGGTCGATGGAATGCTCTACACCACGACGCCCGCACTGGCCGTCATCGCCCTGAGCGCTAACAGCGGTACCCTTCGCTGGCGCTTCGACCCCTTTGCCGGCCGAACGCGCGAAACGCACGCGAACCGAGGTGTCGCGTACTGGGCCGACGGCGACGACCGTCGCATCTTCTTCACGGCCAGCAAGCGCCTGTATGCGCTCGACGCCCGCACGGGTCGTCCCGTACCGACCTTCGGTGACTCCGGGTGGGTCGACCTCACCGCGGGACTCGAGCGCGACACACCAACCGATTCCGCAGGCTCGGCACGCGACGCATTCGTCATCGCCACGAGCCCGGGTGTCGTGTTCGAGGATCTGCTCATCCAGGGGACCCGCGTCGGTGAAGGCGAAGGCGCGGCGCCGGGGCACGTGCGCGCGTATGACGTCCGAACCGGCCGCGTGCGCTGGACCTTCCATACGATCCCGCCACCGAGCGAGCCAGGCTCCGAGACGTGGCCTAACGAGGCGTGGCAGACAGCTGGTGGAGCGAACTCGTGGCCAGGGATGAGCGTCGACACCAAACGCGGATTCGTCTACGTCCCGACTGGATCGGCGAGCCCCGATTTCTACGGCGGTGCCCGGATCGGGGCGAATCTGTACGCGAACACCCTCCTGGCGCTCGAGGCTCGAACCGGCCGGCGCGTTTGGCACTTCCAGACGGTCCACCACGACGTTCTGGATCGCGACCTGCCGGCAGCACCCAACCTGCTCACCGTTAGACGCGACGGCCGCGCGATCGACGCCGTCGCCCAGATCACCAAGACGGGGTTCGTATTCCTGTTCGACCGCGAGAACGGCCAGCCACTCTTCGCTGTGGACGAGCGTCCGGTGCCCCAGTCGGACCTGAGTGGTGAGGAGTCCTGGCCGACGCAGCCGTTTCCGAGCAAGCCAGCTCCGTTCGCGCGGCAGACGATGTCGGAGGCAGATCTCACTGACCTGTCGCCTGCGGCGCACGCGGCCGCGCTCGAGCGCTTTCGGACGCTCCGGAACGACGGCCTGTTCACCCCGCCGAGCATGCGAGGCAGCATCGTCTTGCCGGGGTTTGACGGCGGCGGCGAGTGGGGTGGCGCGGCGGTCGACCGGGAGACGGGCGTGCTGTTCGTGAATGCGAGCGATGTCCCATGGATCGCCGCGATGCGCCCACTGACGGTTGATGCCGCTCGACGCGGCGCAATGAGCAGTGGCGCGGACGTGTATGCGGCGATCTGCGCTGGATGTCACAGGGTGGACCGTCGTGGCGACGGCGACCGCGTGCCGCCACTGATCGGCGTCGGGACGCGCCTCTCGTCTGCGCAGATCCAAACGGTCATCGAGCGTGGCCGCGGGTTGATGCCGGCGTTTCCGGACCTGCCCGAGCGAGAGAAACGCGCCGTGATCGCGTATCTCCTGGGACGTCCCGATCGCATTGCGCCTAACGGCGGTTCTGACGCGCCGCGGCGAGGGACGCAGGGCGATTCGTCGCGACCTTCCGCCGTGTCCACAGCGCGCTCGTCGGCTGCGCGGTATCAGTTCGCGGGATACGAACGGTGGAAGGATCCGGATGGCTATCCTGCGATCAAGCCGCCGTGGGGCACGCTCAGCGCCATCGACCTCAACACGGGCGAGTATCGGTGGCGGATTCCACTCGGTGAGTTTGCGGCGCTCAAGGCGAAGGGAATCCCGCCTACCGGAACCGAGATGTACGGTGGGCCAGTGGTCACGGCGGGTGGGCTCGTGTTCATCGCGGCGACGCAGGACGAGAAGTTCCGCGCGTTCGACAAAGCGAATGGCAAGCTGCTCTGGGAAGCGACGCTTCCGGCCGCAGGCTACGCGACGCCAAGTACGTACGCGGTTCGCGGGCGACAGTACGTGGTGGTCGCCGCGGGCGGCGGGAAGCTCGCCTCGAGGCCATCGGACACGTACGTCGCTTTTGCGCTGCCTAGGTAGGCAATTGGGGTCAGACTCGAATTAGCGGGAAATTGGGGTCAGACACCAATTACCCAATGAGTCAGAGTTCCCGAGTAGTGTTGGGGTAATTGGTGTCTGACCCCAATTTCCTGACCCCAATTTCCGGAAAAACGCTAATTCGAGTCTGACCCCAATTTCCCGAGCCACCGAAGGGCGTACCACGGAACAAGCAGCAAGAGCGACGCCGCCAGCACGGTCACGGCGACCAGAATCGAGATGAGGACGACCGCCACGACTCCCCAGCCGAGCGCGCTCCCGAGCTCACGCCAGTCGGGCAGGGCCGCTCGAATTCGCGCCGCGAGCCTAACGTGTTGCTGATCGGCGAGCACCGCGCCGAGCATGGCGAGTCGACGAAGCCGGGGCTCCGGGTCGAGCCGCATACCAACGACGTTCGTGGAGGCGGTCGTGAACTGCGACGCCGGCTGGTCCGTGACCGGCACCCACACCGGGAACAGGAAGTGGACTGGCCACCCGCCCGGTACCTGGATGTCGGACGCCGCGAGCGTTCGGACGGCACTCGCGAGCGCCGAAGGATTCCGTGTGAGCTGAACCGCAGTCGCATCGGCAAGGCGTCGGCGGGCGCGCCACATCGCGGCGAGCCAGGGCCCCAGCACGAGTACGGTCACCAGATTCGTGGTCTCTCGAGCCGTGATCGTCGCCAGCCCGAGGACCGCGATGAGGGGCAGCTGGACGAGCACGATATAGCAGCCATCGCGGGCAGATTTCGGCTGGATCGCTTCTATCGTCGTGAGGAAGTCTTCCACGTCCGACTCGCGTCCGGCGAGCAATGCATCGACGACCGCGCCTGCCTCACGCGGGTCCACACCGCCGCGCACTTCCGCGATTGCAGCCCGTGTGAACCGGCGGAGGAAGGCGCGCCGACGCCAGCTCACGGGTGCCTCGAGAATCGCGGCCACGAGCGTCCACGTTTCGAATACCGAGAAAATCGTCGCGGCGATCTCGAGGTCGCCGTTGCCGACGGAGCCCACGAGGTGCGCGACGACAGCCTGGCGCTCGTCGCGATCGAGCCGCTGGAGGAAACCGTCCGTCACGAGGACCATCGCGTCGTTCACGGTGAGGCCCACCGCAACGGCATTCACGGCCGCCGAGTCGATGACGCGCACCGCGGGCGGGGCCATGCCGGCGGCGACGGCCATCTCCCCAACGACGTTGACGATCTGCTGCTCGACGAGTCGTGTCGGGTCTGGCGGCCGTGATTGCAGTCGGTGCAGCAGCGACCCAACGCCGGCGCGACGAGACAGGCGCCGAACGAACGGCCACGTCAACAGCATGAGCATCGCACCAGGTGCGATGTAGATGATGGCGAGCGCGCGCCACGACACGGCGGTCTCGAGCCCTCTGACCTTCTTGTAGACCGTCGGGCCGACGAAGATGGCGTCGTGCAACATCTCCCAGGTTGTCGCGCCGAGCGGCATGAACAGCTCGACGAGGTGCGCGACGATCAGCACACCGCCGAGCAGGACCGGCGCGATGATGACGCAGAGCGGAACGCCCGCGATGGCCACCGAGGTGATCGCAAACAGGCCGAACCGGAGGCTTCGACGCCGGTTGCGTCCCTGCTCCTCGAGAAAGTGAACCCGCTCCGCCGGTACGCTGGCGACGGCGGGATCAGCCACTGGTGATCCGGAGGTTCATCGGCTCGAGGCGTGAACGTGGCGGCGAAAACGAGAATACTCCGTGCTTAGAATGAGGAGTATGACACTATCGGGGAAGCGGTCGGCGATATGACTGTCTGGACGATCGGGCACTCTACGCGGACGATCGAGGAGCTGCTCTCGGTGATCGCGGCGCACGAAATCGAGGCGGTCGTGGACGTCCGGCGCTTTCCGGGGTCGCGGCGTCTGCCGCAGTTCGGCGCTGCGTCGCTCGAAGCGTCGCTCCGCGCAACCGGCGTAAGCTACCGATGGATCGAGGCGCTTGGCGGGCGACGCCGCCCGGATCCCGCGTCACCGAACGACGCATGGGAGAACGACGCGTTCCGCGGATACGCCGACCACACCGCCGCCGAGGAGTTTGCCGACGGACTGTTCGAGCTTCTGATGGTGGCCTCGGGGATCATTACGGCGATCATGTGCGCGGAGCAGCTCTGGTGGCGCTGCCACCGGCGGATCATCGCCGACGTCCTGGTGTCGCTCGGCTACGAGGTCCGACACATTCGCGACGCCGACACGGCGGAGCTGCACGTGTTGGCGCCGCCGGCACGACTCGTCGATGGCGTGCTTACGTATGCGGCGCCGGTCGTTCAGCTTGACCTGTACGCCTAAAGCCGGTCAGCTCTTCCTCGACCATGCGCTCACCATCGCGACGTATGCGACTGGCGAGTTCGCGGCGCGAAGCTCGGCGCGGATTCGATCGGCGAGCGTGTCCAGGTCGCCTAGTGCCGCCAGAGATACGCCGTGTCGTTCAGCGTCGGCGGAAACCGCGCGAAGCAGGTCAGTCTGCAGCTCGGCGATGGCCCCGTCGTCTCCCAGGTGCATGTCGAGATGCATGCTCGGAGCGCTCAAGCCGGCGTCTTGAAAGATTCGATAGAGATTGGGGCCTCGTTCTGTATCGATGCCTAACCGTCTGAACAGCTCGTGCGTGGTGGTCACGAGTCGCGAGAACAGGGGGACGTTCGTGTTCATCGCGAGCGTTGCGCTCCAGCACGGTTCGATGATTGCCACCACCCCGCGAGGACGAAGCACACGCGACACCGATCGAACGACCGCGACGGCATCAGTCGCGAAGGTGAGGATCAAGCGCCCTACCACGGCATCGAACTGTCCAGCCACGGCGAGGTTGTTCAGGTCGGCTTGGATGAACGTCACGTTGCGGAGCCCGGTCGCCGCGATACGGTCACGCGCTCGCCTTATGTAGGTCGCGTTTCGTTCGATGCCGATGACTTCGCCCGACGGACCGACGAGCCTCGCCACCATCATCGCGACGTCGCCGACGCCGGAGCCCAGGTCGAGCACGCGTTGCCCCGCACTGATCCCGGCCTCGCGAAACAGCTGCTCGGTCATCGGGGCGAGGAGGATCGCCTGCCGTATCAAGCGATCCTGTTCCGCATCACTCCAGCCCAGGATGTAGGTCGACCCGGGAGCATTCACGCGAGCGGGCATGGTGCGTCACCTCGTTTCGGCGTGCGCTTCAATTTGGCGACGCCGAGCGGTGGAGCAATGCCGCAGCTTGTGGAGGGCTGCGCCGATGGGACAGCTTCGTGCTAGCGCGAGAGCTCCATGCTTCCTCCGGATATTCGATGACCGAGCTGCTCCTCACTGATTTCGATCTCCACCTCCTCGCGGAGGGGACGCACTACCGCACCTACGAAAAGCTTGGCGCGCACCTGCGCGAGGTGAACGGCGTGAAGGGCGTTCATTTCGCCGTCTGGGCACCTAACGCCTCACGCGTGTCCGTCGTTGGCGACTTCAACGGCTGGGACGCCTCCGCCCACGCGCTCACGCGGCGTCATGAGGCCGGCGTCTGGGAGACGTTCATCCCGGGCGTGAAGGCTGGCACGCTCTACAAGTACAGCGTCGTTGGTCCCGATGGCCGCGCGCGCGGCGACAAGGCCGACCCGTACGGGTTCGCGGCGGAGATTCGCCCGCAGACCGCGTCGAAGGTCGTCGAGCTCGACGGCTACGAGTGGCACGATGCCGACTGGATCGCCGCACGTGCCACACGGGAGTCGGCGACTCAACCGATGTCGATCTACGAAGTTCACCTCGGCTCCTGGCGGCGCGTGACCGAGGAGAACGGGCGATGGCTCACGTACCGAGAGATGGCCCCGCAGCTCGCGGACTACGTGGAGTACATGGGGTACACGCACGTCGAGCTCCTCCCCGTCACCGAGCATCCGTTCGACGGATCGTGGGGCTACCAGACCATCGGCTACTTCGCGCCGACGAGCCGGTTCGGTGAGCCGCACGATCTCATGTACCTGATCGACACGCTGCACCAGCGCGGGATCGGGGTAATCCTCGACTGGGTGCCAGCGCACTTCCCGCGTGACGGACACGGCCTCGGCTACTTCGACGGCACGCACCTCTACGAGCATGCGGGCGTGCAGCGCGGTCTGCACCCGCAGTGGGACACCTTCATCTTCAACTACGGTCGCCTCGAGGTCCGCAACTTCCTCATCAGCAGCGCGCTGTTCTGGATCGATCGCTACCACATCGACGGCCTGCGCGTCGATGCGGTCGCGTCGATGCTCTACCTCGATTATGCACGAAAGCATGGCGAGTGGATCCCCAATCGTTATGGGGGCCGCGAGAACCTGGAGGCGATCGACTTCATCCGCCTGCTCAATGACCGTGTTCACGCCGAGTATCCGGGCGTGCCGGTGATGGCGGAGGAGTCCACGTCGTGGCCGATGGTGACGCGCCCAACAGCGGTCGGCGGACTCGGCTTCGACTTCAAGTGGAACATGGGGTGGATGCACGACATGCTCGCGTACATGGCGTTCGATCCGGTGTATCGACGGTATCACCACAACCAGATCACGTTCAGCCTCATGTACGCGTACTCCGAGCGCTTCGTCCTGCCGTTCTCGCACGATGAGGTGGTGCACCTCAAGAAGGCGATGGTCTCGAAGATGCCGGGCGACGTCTGGCAGATGTTCGCGAACTTGCGGGCGCTGTACGGCTACATGTTCGGGCACCCTGGCAAGAAGCTGATGTTCATGGGCGATGAGTTCGGGCAGTGGCGCGAGTGGAACCATGACATCGGACTCGACTGGCACCTAACGAACGATGCGATGCACGCCGGACTGCAGCGGTGGGTGCGCGATCTCAACGCGTGCTATCGGAACGAGCCCGCGCTGTACGAGCGCGACGATGCACCGGAGGGGTTCGAGTGGATCGACTGCAGCGACCATGAGGGGAACGTGGTGAGCTTCGTCAGACGCGCGGCCGACCCGGAGGACATCCTGCTCTTCGCGTGCAACTTCTCGGCGGTGCCGAGGTTCGACTACCAGGTCGGTGCTCCGGTCAGCGGCGTGTGGACGGAGATCCTGAATAGCGACGCAACGGAGTATGGCGGTTCGGGCATGGGGAACTTCGGCGCTGTGGAGACCTCGCCGACCCCGTTGCATGGTCGTCCCTGGTCGCTGTCCATCACGCTGCCGCCGCTGGCGGTGATCGCGTTCCGTGCGCCGCGTGCGATGCCCCTGTTGGCTGAACCGGCGTCGGATACGGCACTCGCCGGGTCAGAGCTGCCGGCGCGTTCTGATCGCACCGAGCATCGGGCGAGCGACGGTGACGGTCGGGGAACATCGACGGGACATCGGGATACTTCCCGCTAGAGCAGTGCTGCGGAACTGCAAGTGGGGGAAGACGGATGCGCGCTCGAGTGGCCGTCCTGGCGATTCTTTGTGTTGCAACGTGGCTGGCGGCACCGCTCGCAGCGCCCGCCCAGCCCACCCCGCCGCCGCCTATGCCGGCGCTTCCGCGCCGCCACGGGTTCTATGACTTCGAGTTCGCCGTTGGCCGGTGGAGGGTCGCGGACTGGCGCTGGCGCGGACGCGTCCACCCGGACTCAGCGCCGACCTCGCACATCGTAGACGCCGTCGCCGTCTGGCGGCCGGTCGCGGACGGCAGGGGGCTTCTGGAGGACTACGAGGTCACGGGACCTGTCGGCGCGCGGGTACGTCACGCGACGCTGCTCGCGTACGACGCGTACAGCCAGCAGTGGATCATTCACCGCTCCGATGGGGTGCCGTACGACGTAGACGGCTCGGTGCGCGGCGGCTTCGTGTGTCGGGCGCGGGCGCTCAGCTGCGAGGGTGAGTTCGCCGGCTTGCTGTCCGACGCAGGACGGACCGGGCTCGTTCGGGAGACGATTCGTGTCTCCCAGCCTAACGCGTGGGAGTGGATTCGGCAGATCTCGCGCGATGGCGGAACGTCGTGGGAAACGGTCCGTCACCGACGGTACACGCGCATCGGGGTCGATTCGGCGCGCCGCACTGCCGCGCCGGAGCCTGAGCCGGTCCGGGCGACGTACTGCTGTGCGCGGATGGAGCTCCGCCGCTACAATGTGCCCGATAGCGGAGAGCGCGTCTTGCGCCGTCTCTTCGCCGACGAGAACGTGCTCGCCAGGCGCGTGGTGGCGCAGCACCAGGCGCGGTCCGGCGCGAGCCGGGACTCGGACGACCTCGAGATTCGATGGATGGAGAACGTCGCTCTGCTTCGCGACGTGGACCACCCGGGCTCGTACGTGTGGCTGCGGGGGCTCGTCGATGAGCCTAACGAGCTGCCGTTCTATTTCAGCTCCGCGTGGCAGGCGCACGAGGACGCCGTACGCCAGGCCGGCATTCGCACGACACACGCGCAACTGGTGGAGTCGTGGCTGTACGGCGGTGCGTTCGTCGTGAGCTTGCCGACGCGGA
>Ga0209382_10006282_pt1 | contig 15318 bp, 13 predicted proteins | sample SoiMetdeltSBSDD5_FD_187599 | JGI IMG/M metagenome (GOLD analysis project Ga0209382, IMG submission 187599) | Bulk soil microbial communities from a Populus tree surrounding site in Tennessee, USA - Soil MetaG P. deltoides SBSDD5 (SPAdes) (version 2) | ecosystem: Environmental > Terrestrial >... | reverse complement strand
GGAGCACGGCCTCAATCGCTTCGCTCTGTGCGGCGGCTTGTTGCAACCAGGCGCTGACGGTTTCTTCCTTGATGCCTGTTCCGCGATGGATTGAGGGGGAGCGAGTTGCGCTCAGCCAACAGTGCCAGACATTCGAGGATCGTTTCGTGATCGTGCTTCTTGCCGTCAAAGACCGTGCCGTAGGTTTCGGTCAGGACGCGCCCGCAGGTCTTACACTGCCAGCGTTGGCGGCCTTGGCGCGTGTGCCCGAACTTGCGCAGGTTGTCGCCGCCGAGGCGTCCATAATCAACGCATTGCTCATTCCAGCAGAAGGAGCTGGGCGAGGCTAATCGTTCTGCTTTCAATTCCTTCTCTGGCTTAGTCATAGCGCCGGAGATTATAAATCAACTCCGGTTAGGGAGACTACCCATAATCAGGACTCTAGTTTTCGGTTTGGCTCAATAGCTGTTTCTAGGAGCTAATTCAGTAAGAGCGCGAGAAGCGATCCGAGGAGTGCTTTCCCGCGTCTGCGAATGTTGCGCACGAACTCAAGCATCCGAGATAGAGCGGCAGTAACTCTTGCGAGATTCACCGATGAGGTCGCAACCAGGAGCGCAGCAACGACTAGAAACCCCCGATCGTGTTGACGTGGACTTCACAAAAGCCATCGCCGTCTTCGTCGCGAGCGAATTCACCGCACCCGTGGCAGCCCTTCCGGTGGCCGTAGCCCCACTCCGGCAGTCTGTTGTAGCGATAACGCGCGAAGACGGTGTTGGTCAGGTCGTCAAAGTCGCTGCCGCAGGCTTTACAGTGATGGCGCTGATGGAGCCCGCGCCGCCTGACCTGTTCGGACTGGCACCAGGCACATCTGACACCTTGAGGCCAGCGCAACTGGCGGACACTCTGGTAGCACTTGGCGTCGTCGATGAGGTTGTCGATCCTGAGCATATGCGCAGTATGTTCATCTCGGTATCTTTGTCAAATAGCTGAGGTAGGGAGAGTTCATCTCAGCTCCCAGAAATAGCTATTGAGCCAAAGGCATTACTTGCGCACCCGTGGGCGGCTCATCGCGCTGCACACGGATTTCCGCATATTGATTGACACCTTCTCTAATCTTTTGTAGGATTTCATCCCACATCCGCGTCAGACTCTTCTTACAAGAGAAGTAGGACAATTACGGTCCCGACCAGCTGAGGCTGATGCGCCTGGGTGATGACTACGGGTTGGGTAAAGTAGCCTTCGGGGAAGCCCCGCACCGGAAGATGAACCGCCTTTATTCAGTTGCCTATATGATGGTTACCACCTTACGTAAGATCAGGATCGCGGGCAGTATGCGCCCGTTTAAGATGCTCCCCTTCCCAAGCTGCGGGATGCCCGTCCTCTACTGCGGATTCTGGGCAGCGGCGGCCCCCCGACTTCGAATAGGTGTGGCGTAGCCGTCCCCCCGGAAGACTTGGCCCTCTTGGCCGAGGCCATTCTTCGACTTTCTGGGGGATCGCACCCGCCGAGATGAAATGGGCGGGCCGGTAGGCTCCTGGTGGAAAGGGAGTATGACTGGTCGGGAAATGTTGATCGCTGGGTGAGGGAGCTGACTGACCAATAGCAACCTCTGCCACGCCGCTGCGGAGATGGACCGGCCACTCGGGCCCAAAAGCGTATTCATCACCGGCGCCACCGGCTGCATCGGCGGCGCGCTGACGGCCCGCCTCGCCAGCCGCGGCTCGAGGGTCGTCGCCCTCGTGCGCGATGAACGGCGCGCAAGCCACTTGGCGGGGCTGCCGGGCGTCACTTTGGTGGCGGGCGACTTGGCCGCCCGCGACCGCATCTCGGCCGCCATGCGCGGGAGCGAAGTGGTCTACCATCTGGCCGCCAAAGTACACGCCCCTCCCGGGGAGCCGGAAGGCGAGTTCACCCGCGTTAACCTCGACGGGACGCGCCACGTTATTGAGGCTGCGGTCGAGAATCAGGTCAACAGCTTTGTCTTCTTCAGCACCGTGGCCGTCTACCCGGAAAGCGATCGCCCCCTCGACGAGTCGGACACGCCCGCCCCGACGACATCTTACGGGGCGAGCAAGCTGGCTGCCGAACGCTTAGTCCTGAGCCGCGCTGCCGCCGGTGGGGTGAGGGCGGCGGTGTTACGGCTGCCGGCCGTCTACGGCACGCGCGACCGCGGTAACATCGGCAAGCTTGTCAGGTCCATCACCCGTGGACGCTTCTTCCTGATCGGCGACAGCGCGAATGTTAAGAGCCTGGTCGCGGTCGAAAACGTCGTCGACGCGGCCCTACTGGTGGCGGGAGATGAGCGGGCGCGCGGGCAGGTCTATATAGTTTGCGACGAGCGCGGCTACACGCTCGCCGAGATCGTCGAGGCCGTCAACACCGTTTTGGGGCTTCGACGCAGAACTCCGCGCCTCCCCTACGGCCCGGCCGTCTGGCTGGGGCGTGGGGCTGACGTCCTCAGCGCCCTGACAGGACTCAACCTCCCCATTTCCGAGAGCCGCGTGTATAAGCTGACCGCTACCACCCTGTATAGCGCGGCGAAGATTCAGAGGGAGCTCGGATTCACCCCGCGCGTCAGTTTGCGAGAGGGCCTGGTAAAGATCATCGGTGAGATCAAGGCGGGAGGCCCTGAGCTAGGATCTGGCCGCGGATTTAAAGGTTAACATAACCATGTCGATCGTAATGATCTTGCTGCTGGCGGCCTCACTCTCGCACCTCATCACTCGGTGGCTGGTGAAGGCCTCTCGACGCTGGGGTGTGCTGGACGTTCCCAACTGGCGCAGCTTTCACACCCGCCCGATGCCTCGCCTGGGTGGGGTCGGCATCTGCACCTCATTTGCCCTGACCCTGCTGCCGCTCTGGTTGATGTTCTCAGGCGAGTTCGAGGCGCTGAGTTTGAGGGTCGCGCTGGTGGGCTATGTGGTGGTGGCGGGGGTCGGCTTGGCTGACGATTTGCGCGCGGTCAGCCCGCTGACCAAATTCATCGGCCAGTTGGGCGCGTCGGTCATAACCGTCTGGGGCGGGGTTCTCTGGCTGGGCCTGACGCTCCCGTACGGAGTGAGGTTGAGCTTCGGCCTCTTCAGCATTGTGCTCACGGTGTTATGGCTGACCGGCGTCACCAGCATCTTCAACTTTATGGACGGCATCGACGGGTTGGCGGGTGGGGTAGGGGTCATCTACAGCTCGGCGCTGGCCTGCGTCTGTTTCGGGACGGGGCACCGCTTGGTGGGGGTGGTGAGCCTGATCTTGGCGGTGGCCTGTCTCGGATTCCTGGCGCACAACTTCTCGCCGGCAAAGATATTTATGGGCGATGTGGGGAGCCTGTTTGTGGGCTATGCGCTGGCGGCGACCGCAGTCGTGGTGACTAACAGCGGGGCGGAGCCGGCGCCGTTCATGGCGGTGGTGCTGATCTTCGGCACCTTCCTCTACGACGGGACGCTAACGATCCTGCGGCGGCTGCTGCGGGGGGAGAGGGTCTATGAGGCCCACCGGTCTCACCTCTATCAGCGGTTAGTCCTGGCGGGACAGAGCCATCGGCGGGTGAGCCTGACTTATTACGGGCTGAGCGCACTGCTGGCCGCTGGCGGTGTCGGGTACACCTTTGCGCCGGATTGGTTGCGGTTGATGATCCTGACGTGGAGCGCCGTAGTGCTGCTGTATTTCACCGGGTATGTCAATCGGGTCGAGGCGCGGAAACAAGGGGGGGAGGTACCTACACAGTATAGTGGCCCACGAAATCAAGACAATAAATCAGGGCATGTTAAGGTGGGTTCAGGCCCACTATGCGTAAACGACATTCCGCAGCCTTCAAAGCCAAACTAGTCCAAGAGATGCTCAAGGAAGACAAGTCCTTGACTCGACTGGCAGCCGAGCACGGCGTCCATCAGAATCAATTGCGCGAGTGGAAGAAGACCGCGCTTGACGGCGTGCCCTCGCTCTTTGAAGCCGATAAGAAGGCCGTCGCCGCGGCGGCCGGCCACGAGCAGCAAGTCATTCAGCTCTATGCCGAGATCGGCCGCCTCACGACCCAGGTCGCTTGGCTCAAAAAAATCTGGCCTCGATCCTTTCGCGGTCTGAGCGCCTGGCGCGCGTCGAGCCCGGGCACCCTGCTTTCGCTGCCGCAGTGATGACATTGGAGATTGATCGTCACTATTACGGAGAGATTATCATCTCTCCCTTGATTGAACCACTACCTGGGAAATGTCGTTGTGGACCGGCGGGGGCGGAAGTATCCAGGGGGGAGAGAATAGAATGAGTTGTAGCGCCGTGTTTTCAGGATCGTGATGATCTTGCATGAACGATTATTGAGCCTGACTCAATGGACGGACTGATGTTATCTGAGAGCATCGTTATCGCAGTCGTGCCGCGCGATCGGTTTAGCATGTTCCCCCGGTCTCTTGAGGCGCTCTACGTACATACGGATACGCGGTTTCGCGTTATTGTGGTTGCCGGGGGCGTGGATAGAACGACCGCAGAGTACCTTCATCAGCTCCAGAGGCAGAAAGGCAACCTGAGCGTTGTGCTCGCGGACCGCCTTTTGACTCAGAGCGAGGCGCGCAACGTCGCGCTACGACAAGCTAGCGAAAGGTTTTGCGTCGTTCTCGAGAACGATACGATTGTCCACAGAAACTGGCTTACCCCTCTGCTTGAGTGCATGCTAGAAGAAAGGGCGGCAGTAGTCACGCCGTTACTATTCTGGTATCGGGGCATTCACGCCGCCGGATGTATGTTCGAGGAAGTAGAGAAGGACGGCGGGCTCGTATTCCGTCATAGGATCTTGTACGCGGGAATTCGCCGAAAGCGAATCGACTATCCGGAGAGTCATTGCGTCCTCATTGACCGACAGCTGCTTCCGGGGACCGACATCTTCGACGACGTTGAGCCGTTCGATGTCGATCTAGGGCTAACGCTGCGGAAGTATGGACTGAGCGTTTTTCTGGAGCCGCGTTCGGTGGCCACGTACTCAGCACCTCCCCCTTGGGAGGTTCGCGACATTCCGCCCTTTAAGCTACGTTGGGACGCGGTGTCTTGGGAAGATCGTAACCGGCTGTTCTCGAAAAAATGGGGAGTTACGTACGATCCATCGTCAAAACTCGCTTCCTACCGAAGGCAGCAACTTAAATTGGGACTTGCCAGTTGGTATCCGACCGAGATCACAGTTGGGGTGTCGAACGTGGGTGTCAGCTTGGTCAACCGTCTCCTATCGCTAGCTATGCGAGGGCGCTCGCCATATTCATCGGGTGACGCCTCATAGCTGCCTAAGACTACATTGGCCGGAAGGCCGTTCGCGAGCTCCTCCTCATGCAGGCGGAAATGTGCCGACCACCTTTCGCCGGCGCAGACGATATTATGCGTGACGTGGGTCTGAAGCCCGAAACGACGACAGAAGCCGACTTGGCCCGCTTCGTCGACTGGTATCGCGAACGCTATGCCGCGGCGCGGGCTACCTCTCTCCCCCCCATGCCGCCGGTTGAACCCGCACCACGACTCCTCTTCGTTGATAAACAGGTCAGCGACTTCCTGCAGCACCGAATGGTACTCGCCCGCACGCTGCGGGGTGCCGGATTCGACGTCCATGTTGCCTTGCCGCGGGAGCCCGGTCTGGAAGATATCTCGCGCCAGGGCATCCCCGTTCACGTATTCTACCTGCGGCGTAAGAGTGCCCGGCCCTTGGACGAACTGCGCTCCTTGGTCTCCCTGGTCCGCCTTTACCGACGACTGCGGCCTACGCTGGTGCATCATATCAAACTGAAGCCCATGCTTTACGGCGGCGCCGCGGCGCGCATCGCCGGTGTGCCGGCGGCAGTTAACACCTTCACTGGATTAGGGCATATTTTCACGACACACACGGTGAAAATGCGCATCCTGCGGTCGATCGTCGCGGGCGGGCTTCGGTTCTCTTTTTCGCACCGGAACCATTGCGTCATATTTCAGAATCTGGACGACCTCGAGTGCCTGCTTGCGAGCGGTATCGTGCTCGGCAACCGCGCAGTCCTCATCAAGGGGTCCGGCGTCAATCTCTCGTTGTTCACGCCCGCGCCAGAACCGGAGGGACCGCCCGTCGTCCTGATGGCTTCCCGCCTGCTTTGGGAGAAAGGCGTGGGCGAGTTTGTCGCCGCCTCGCGGGCGTTACGCGCCCGCGGAATCCGATCCCGATTTGTGCTGCTTGGTGAGCCTGATCACGGTCACCCATCCGCCGTCCCGTTGCCCACGCTCGAGCACTGGCGCGACGCCGGCGACGTGGAATGGCTAGGCTGGCGGCACGACATGCCCTCCTTGATGGCGCAAAGCCACATCGTCTGCCTGCCCTCGTACTACGGCGAAGGCGTCCCCCGCATCCTCCTCGAAGCCGCCGCCTCCGGCCGCCCCATCGTCACCACCGATTCTCCCGGATGCCGGGAAGTCGTCCGCCATGGCCAGAACGGCCTGCTCGTCCCCGTGCGCGACGGCGAAGCCCTGACGGGCGCAATCGCGCGGCTCATCGGAGATGCCCCGCTCCGGGCGGCCATGGGCATGCGCGGTCGTGAAATAGCGGCCGCCGAATTCTCGCTGGAGCAGGTAATCTATGCGAACCTCGCTGTCTATCGCTCTCTGCTCGTTTCAATCAAGACGCCCGCGGCCTTGCCACTGCTTGTCAATTAGCAGGAGGCCTGCCGTGGCGAGGTGTGACGTGCGATCTCCAGGAATAAAAGGAATGGACGCCAGGCGCCCCGCCGATACCACGGGAAGCGACCCCGATTGCAGCGGCGCAGATGCTCGTTGCCCCAGAAGGTTGGCGCCTCGAAAAATTAGCTCAGTGCCGAGGGCCTGGAATGTCTCTTAATGGCGATCCCGCTAGGTGCATGCATCTCATCTATGTGACTGCCGCGCTGCCCCTCAGCGCCGGTGAGACGTTTATCGTCCCGGAGATCGTGGAACTTCAACGGCGCGGGCATCGGGTCACGGTTGTCCCCGTACGACCCCGCTGCCCGGTCATCCACGAGGATGCGCGGCGGCTGACTGGGTCGACGATTGCCGAACCCCTCCTGTCACTGCCCATCGTCGGCACCGCACTCGCTGAGGTCGTGAGATCGCCGGCGCTCGCCCTTCGTTCCGCATCGCTGCTGGCGAAGAGTCGCAACTTCCGTCTCCTCCTCAAGAATCTGTCAGTCTTCCCGAAGGGCTTGTGGCTCGCGCGGGTCGCGAGGCGACAGCGCGTCGATCACATCCATGCCCACTGGGCGTCCACGAGCGCGACGGCCGCGCTGGTCGCGAGCGTGGTCTCGGGCATTCCCTGGAGTTTCACCGCACATCGCTGGGACATCCCCGAGGACAACCTCCTCGACCAGAAGGCAGGGGCGGCCCAGTTTGCTCGCACGATTGATGCCCGCGGGGCGCGGGAGCTGGCAGCCCTCGTCGGAGCGCATGAGCACAAGGTCCGCTTTATTCATATGGGCGTCGTCCTCCGCCCTCCCAGTCCCGCGAGGGAGCGGGAGCCGCGAGGACCGCTGCGGGTCTTACTCGGAGCTCGATTTGTCGAGGTTAAAGGCCATCGCTACGCTCTGGAGGCTGTTGCTCGGCTCAAGACGGCCGGCGTGGACGTGTCACTCCACTGTGCGGGGGACGGACCCTTGAGGGCGAGCGTCGAGAAGTATGCCGGCACGCTGGACGTGTTGGATCGGGTGCAGTTCCCGGGGTTCATCGACCACCAAGAGCTACTGGCCCAGCTCCGGGATCATCGGTGGGACGTGGCGCTTCTCCCAAGTATCGAGACGAGGAAGTCCATGGAAGGAATTCCGGTGTTCCTCATTGAGGCGATGGCGGCGGGGGTGCCGGTCGTCGCCACCGAGACGGGCGGGATTCCCGAACTGCTGGGAGGCGGCGCCGGGGTGCTCATCCCGCAACGAGATACGGGGGCGATCGTGGAAGTGCTGGCCAGGCTCGCAGCCGACGGCAACCTCCGGCGTCAGCTCGCCGACGCAGGTGTTCGAAGGGTGCGCGATCAGTTCTTGATCGAATCGACTGTGTCAGCTCTCCTCGATGAGATCGCCTCGGGAACCTGAGGAGCATAACTCAGGCACTACTCTGACATAACTCGGCCACCTTCGCTGCGCCCGCAAGCCGCCTGCATACCGCACTTTGGCGCCGTCGGTTACCGAGGAAAATAGATCTTCTGTCGGATCCTACGTTGCTGGCCAGTACAGTCACGGGTGCTGTATACGTAAGCGAGTTGGTTGCGATGCTTTATTTGTTTTCATCGCTTTAGATCAGCATATTCGAGAGAAATATGCCAGCTCTCTTAACACAGTAATACTAGAAGTCGCCCGCGAGAAAGGCTCTCCGTTTATCTTCCCGCACCGACATGACCCACAGCGCCCGATGGTCAAATCCGCGGACGCCCACCGCACGGCTCTCAAGGCAAGCGGCGTCCGCCATTTCACGTTCTACGCCTTGAGACACACCTGAGCGACCCGCCAGGTTGAGGCCGGGACCGACCCGGTGACGCTCGCCGCGATGCTCGGGCACAGTAAGCTCCAGATGGTGACGCGCTACGCTCACCCGTCACAGGGCCACCAGCAGGAGGCGATGGAGCGGCTTGAGCGGTGGAAGATCGAAAGTGAGATTCGGGAACAGGCGGCGAGCAGCGCGATCAACTGAGCGGACGCCTACTACAGTTCCTACTACAGTCGCTTTTCAGCGGCAGTCACCGAAAGGGGCTAAGTGCTTGGATAATTTGGAGGCGGCGGCCGGAGTCGAACCGGCGCATAAAGGTTTTGCAGACCTCTGCCTTACCACTTGGCTACGCCGCCTTTTAAGGACCGGGTGCGCGTCAAAAGGGGCTCGATGAAGAGCCCCTGACGATCCCGTATGCTCCCACAGAATTTTTTTCGCGTCAAGGGGCCGCGTGGTGGGCATCGGCCGCGCAGCGGAAGCCGATGTTCGGGGCCTTGACCGTCGGCCGCGCCCAGGCCCGCGTCGTTGTCATGCCCCACTCCTTGACGTAATCGAACGAGCCTCCGCGGACCACCTGGTAGGCCCCGGCGTAACCCTTCTCGCGCGGCGTCGGGCGGTCGCTCCCGGGGTAGTGCTTGAAATCGGTCGCCGTCCACTCGGCCGCGTTGCCACACATGTTGAGCACCCCGAAAGGCGAGGCCCCGTCCCGGTTGGCCGTGACGATCTGCGGCTGCGCCAGCCGCGATTCACGCGTGTTGGCCAGCCCGGGCTTCCAGACGTTCCCCCACGGGTAAGTCCGCGCCTTCACTTCTCCCGTCCCGCGCGCTGCGAGCTCCCACTCCTCTTCGGTCGGGAGCCGGTAGCTCACCCCGTCGCCGCGCGCCTTGCCGCGCCAGGCGCAGTACTCGACGGCGTCGTTATAAGTGACGTTGGTCACGGGCAGGTCTTCGGCGCCCGTCGGCGGCGCGCCGCCCGACCACCCTGGGGGGGCGCGGTGACGCGCCTCGCTCACGAAGCGCGCGTAGTCGCGGTTGGAGACTTCGGTCACGTCCAGGTGAAAGGGCCGGACGCTGACCTGGTGCGCGGGGTAGCTGAAGCTGAAGACCTCGGCGAGATGGCCGGCGTTGTCGGGGGCTTTGATCCGCTGCTCCGCCGCGCTCAGGTCACGACCCATGAGAAAGCCGCCGCCTGGGATCGTGACCATCCCCTCCGGGACCGCGGGCGGGGACACGGGGGGCACGAGGGGCACGGGCGTCGGCGCCGGAGTCGCGCTTGGTGGCGGCGGCGGGGCCGGGGTCGGGAGGGTGACGGTGTTGCCCCCCTGACGCGTCAGGCGCGGAACCATGATGACCGCGGCCGTAGCCAGCGTGCCGCAGACCAGCGCCGCGGCGACGACCAGGTAAGCCAGCCGCCGCGAGCGCTCCGTGGCCTGGGCCTCGGCGCCGAACTCTCGCGGCGTCGGGGCCGCGGGGATCGGCACCGTAGCCAGCGGGTCGGAAGGGGTCACGACCGTCGTGGCAGCCACGCCCATGGACGTGCCGGCCTCGGGGTTGAGCGCGACGGTCTCGAACGGCTGCGTGTCTAACGGCGACCCCTTCTTCTCGTCGCGCGCCGCGGGTGCGGGCGCCGGCCGGCCGCCGAGGGCGAGGATCGCCTGCCTGAACTCGGCGGCCGTCTGGTAGCGGCGCTCCGGCCGCTTCTCAAGTGCGCGCAGGACGACGGCGTCGACCTCGGGCGGGAGCGCTGGGTAGAAGGTCGAGGGCGGCACCGGGGCCTCGTGGACGTGCTTGCGCCGCAGCGAGAGGTCGCGGTTGGACCCCGGCTCCGGCTCGAAGGGCAGGCGCCCGCAGAGCATCTCGTAGAGCGTCACGCCGAGCGAGTAGATGTCCGAGCGCGTGTCGAGTTCCGCGATCTTGAAATGCTGCGGGCCGAGGATCGCCTCTGGCGACATGTAGGCGCTCGTGCCCGGGGTCAGGTTTTGCGTCACCGTCCCGCCGCGCTGCTGCACCTTGACGATCCCGAAGTCGCTGACCTTGACCGTCTGCGCGTCCTGGAGCAGCAGGTTGGCCGGCTTGATGTCGCGGTGCACGATGCCGACACGCTCCTCGCCCTCCCAGCGGTAGCGGAAGTTGTGGGCGTAGCTCATGGCCTCGAGCGCCTGGGCGAAGAGCTTGAGCGCGCGCGCCTGCGGGATCGGCCCGGTCTCGTGCGCGATCATGTCGGCGACGTTGGTGATCCGGTGGCCCCGGTGCCAGTAACCGGGCATGTATTCGAGGATGAGGAAGTGCTGCTCGCCTTCGACCGCGAACTGGATGACGCTGACGATGTGTGGGTGATCGAACTGGACCTGGATATTGGCCTCGCGCGCGAAGAGGCCCCGGAGGATCCGGACCTGCCGCTCGTCGGTCGTGTAGGTGGTCAGCGTCTTGATCGCCACCTGCTGCTTGTACTCGGTCAGGAACGCGCTCTCGGCGAGGTAGACCTTGCCCATACCGCCCTCGCCGATCGCGTCGGTGATCCGGTAGCCGCAGACGATTTTCCCAATCAGGTCGCTCATGGGTCGGTGGTCGGCAGTCAGTTGGCCGAGGACCGAGGACGACTGACTACTTACCACGGGCCGCGGACAGTCTTCAATAGTTCTTTTTCTTCTTCTTCCCTTCGGACTCCTTGGACGCCTTCTTGTCCTTCCTTTCGTCCTCCCTCTCGTCGTCGCCCTTGGCCCCCCCCTTGCCCGACAGCCGCTGGGTGTCCTTGAGCGCGGTGCGAAACGCCGGGTTATCCGGGGCGAGCTTGGCGGCGCGCTCGAATTCGGCGGCGGCCTCGGCGAAGCGGCGCTGCTCGAGGTAGACCCGCCCGAGGTTCGAATGCGGGGCGGCGTTGAGCGGGTCGAGTTCGGCCGCCTGCTGGAACTGGCGGACCGCCTCGCCGTACTTCCGCTGGGCCGCGAGCGCGCTCCCGAGGTTGTTATAGAGGGTCGGGCTGCGCGGCTCAAGCCGGATCGCCTCGCCGAACTCGCGGGCCGCGTCCCCCGGACGGTTGAGCGCGACGAGGTAGGTGTTGCCCAGGCTGTTATGCGGGAAGGCCCACTCGCGGTCCAGCGAGATGGCGGTCTGGTAGGCGCGGATCGCCTCGTCGTAGCGCCCCTGCGCGAAGAGGATGCCGCCGAGGTTGACGTGGACGAAGGCGTCGCGCGGCGCGAGCTTGACGGCCTGCTCGCCGGCCGCGGTGGCGCGCGCGAACTCCTTGAGGTCGGCGTAGACGCGGCCAAGCACCGAGTGCGCGAGGGCAAGATTGGGTCCCTGCGTGACGGCGAGCTCCGCCTCCTGCCGCGCTTCGGCCAGCTTCCGCTGCCCCCGCAGCGCGTTGGCCAGCCCGGCGTGGGCCGCCGGCCATTGGGGCTTGAGCTCGATGCAGCGGCGGTAATAGACGATGGCTTTCTCTTTATTCTCGGTCGTCCCGGAGCGGAAGAGCGCGTTGGCGAGGTTGTTGTAGGTGTCCGCGTCGGTGGCCCCGGCCTTGACCGCCGCCCAGTACTCCGCGATCGCTTCCTCGTACTTCCTCAACTCGTAGAACGTGTCGGCTTTGCCGCGCCGGGCCTGGGCCGCCTCAGCCCCGGCCGCGAGCACCTGCTGGTACTCGCTGAGCGCGGCCTCGTACTGCTTCTGGTCGAAGAGCGCGTCGGCCAGCCCGAGGCGGGCCTCGGCCGAAGCCGGGTTGACGGCGAGCGCCTGGCGGTATGCGGCGGCCGCCTCAGGAGCCTGGCCTGCGACAGCCGCCTTCTCGGCGCGGGCCAGGTGGTCATCAAAGGTCGGGAGAGAAGTCTTTGAGGCCGGCAGGGGCACCGGGTTCACGGTGCCCCGCGGGAGCGCCGGGGCCGGGGGCCGGTTCGTCGCGACGACGGGCTCCGGCCGCGGCGAGGACTTGAGGGCTGGTTGTCGTTGCCGTTTGGTCTGGACCAACGGAATCGGGTCGGAGTTGACCCCAAGGTGCCCGTACTGCGCGAGGACAGGCGCCGCGAGGAGCGCCAGCGCGGCGTATAACCCGACGACCACCGCCCGATTGCCACTAATCTTCATGCCGTCCCTCCAATCCATTGCACCCGCTCAAATGCGCTCGATAAGGATGTGCAAATGATACATCAAGGTTGCTTTAATCTGACAGAGCCAACTTGCGGAGGCGAGCGTCGAAGGTCGCCCAAGCGCTGCAGAACCTGGACTTTCTTGACACGGCCCAGGGCGCTCACGTATGATTCGAGCTTCGAAGTGTCCGGTCAAAGATTGAGATGACAGGTGTTTCCCGTCGTTCGCCTGACGACCAGGTTTAACACGAGCGCGAAGTGCGGGGAAGGGTCGACGGCAGCTATGCTCGGTGAATTTATTGGCGGCTTCAGCCAGCAGGTCCTCAACGGCCTGGTTCGCCAGTTGGCGCGCCTCAACCCCAATCCGAACCTCTTGTCGGTGATCGGGCTCGGCATCAACCTCCTGGCTGCCGTCCTCTATGGATTCGGGAGGTTCTTCTCCGCCGGGTTGGTCATGATCTGTGCCAACATCTTCGATATGCTCGACGGGCGCGTGGCGCGGCTGACGGGGCGGGTGACCAAGTTCGGGGCGTTCCTTGATTCGAGTCTCGACCGGCTCTCGGACATGGTCGTTTTTCTCGGCATTATCATCTTTTACTCCCGTGACACCGAGTACCACAGCACCCTCTACGCGGCCCTCACCGGGGCCGCGCTCATTGGCTCGGTCATGGTGAGCTACACCAGTGCCCGCGCCGAGTCACTGATCCCGAAGTGCGACGTCGGCTTCCTGCGCCGGCCCGAGCGGGTGGTCCTGCTCATCCTCGGCTCGCTGACTGTGTGGCCCGAGTCCGCCCACCCGCTGCTCAACAAAATGCCGGCGACCATCTGGCTCATGACAGTCCTCTCGTACTGGACGTTCGGTCACCGCCTCTACCACACCTGGCGGCTGACGCGCGAGATGGACGGCTCGGGGCTCGCCGCGCAGGCACAGTCCCAGGCCCGGGACAAGCAGGAAGGGCACCGCCTCCGTTTCGAGCATGACCCGGTGTAGAAGAGGGTAAAGGGTGAAGTTCAGACCCATGCTTGACTTCATAACTAGATCTGCGCGCATTCGGGTATGACACAAAAAATAAGAGACAAAGTTATGATCTGTCCCTGCTGCGGGCGCGAACGCGCGGCCGACGCGAGTGACTGCGGCTGCGGCGCGCGCCGGGTCGGCGAACCCCTCGCCCCCCCGGAGGTCCGGCTGCCGAGCCTGGGCGCGTCTCTGGCCGCGCTCGCCTGCGCGCTGCTGGTGCCGGCGGCGTTCCTGCTGGTCTGGTTCTTCGGCAACGACATGAAGGTGGCCCGCGTCTTTCTCGTCTGGGCGCTCGGCGAGGGCACGGTCTGGACCCGCGAGCTGCTCAAGGCGGATCCGAACCTGCCCTCCTACCGTATCTTCACCTACGATGCTTACCGGCTGGCCTTCTTTCTCTCGGCCGCGCTGATCCCGCTCTCGCTGGTCGCCATGTGGCTCGGGCGGCGCGCGCTGCGACTGACCCAGGGCGATCCGGTGCGCTTCGGCGGCCGGCCTTACGCGCGGGCTTCGTTCGCCCTCTCGGCGCTCCTCTGCCTGGCCTTCTGCGCCGCCGCCGTGAGCTCCATCCCGCGGGCGCTCGAGCAGAGCCGCGAGCGACGGGCCGCGGCGACGCGCGCGATGATGTACCAGCTCCACGCGCAGGGGTTCGAGAAGTACAACAGTGAGAAGGGCGTCTACCCGGCGGAGCCGTCTGACCTCGCCCGGGTGAGCGATCAGCCGCTCCCCCAGCTCGATTACTGGGAGCGCCCCTTCAGCTACTCGCCCGGGGCGGTCGTCGCCTCGCAGGGCGGCCCCGTCGGCTTCAGCACCTACCGGCTGACCTCCGCCGGGCCCGACGGCCAGTTCGGCACCGAGGACGACATCACCATGATCGACGGCGTAGTCGTGACGACGACGCCGTCAGAGAGCGATCTGCTGGCCCCGGAGAAGCCGCGCCCGTAGCCGCCTCTCCGGCGCCGGGGAAGACCGAGGTTGCGCGCCCCCGTCCGGCGCGCAACCTCGAATTACTTATGACCGGAAGCAGCTGGTTCACCCGCATCATCAAGCGCGTCCGCGGCGACGACCCTTTCACCGAATACTACGACTGGCTGACGCAGCACGGCCGCATCACCGAGGGCCTGGTCATGGACGCGCAGGACGGCGACGCGGCGGTGACGATCTTCTACCGCTACGACATCATGAACGTCCAGTACGAGTCATCGCAGGTGCTCACCCAGCAGCAGCTCGGCCGGCGGACGGAGTACGTCCCCGGCGCCACCGTGACGGTGCGCTACGACCCGCGCCACCCGGGCCGGTCGGTGGTCCAATAGCGGTCAGCTTTCAGCTCTCAGCCAAACCAGCCCTTTTCTGGCTGACCGCTGACCGCTGACCGCTATGCTGACCGCTATGTTCCGAAAGATTCTCATCGCCAACCGGGGGGAGATTGCGGTGCGCCTCATCCGCGCGTGCCGCGACCTGGGCGTCTCGCCGGTTGCCGTCTATTCGGCGGCCGACCGCGAGGCGTTGCACGTGCGCCTGGCCGATCGCGCCTGCTTCGTCGGCGAGGCTCCGTCGTCGGAGAGCTACCTCGCCATCGAGAAGATCATCGGGGCGGCGCGCGAGTCCGGGGCCGAGGCGGTCCACCCGGGCTACGGGTTCCTCGCCGAGAACGCGCATTTCGCCCGCGCCGTCGAGGCGGCGGGGCTGACATTCATCGGTCCCTCGCCGGCGAGCATTGAGCTGATGGGCAGCAAACCGAGCGCGCGCGAGGCGGCGCTGCGCGCCGGTGCTCCGATCGTCCCGGGGACCGCTGAGACCCTCGCCGACGATG
>Ga0209382_10006280_pt1 | contig 15320 bp, 5 predicted proteins | sample SoiMetdeltSBSDD5_FD_187599 | JGI IMG/M metagenome (GOLD analysis project Ga0209382, IMG submission 187599) | Bulk soil microbial communities from a Populus tree surrounding site in Tennessee, USA - Soil MetaG P. deltoides SBSDD5 (SPAdes) (version 2) | ecosystem: Environmental > Terrestrial >... | reverse complement strand
CCCGGTCCAGGTGGTCGCTCGTGTGGAGGTGATCGACCAGATCTCGGGCGGCAAGCTGACCACCGAGTACCGCTACCACCACGGCTACTGGGACGGCGTCGAGCGCGAGTTTCGCGGCTTCGGGCGGGTGGACCAGCGGGACACCGAGGTATTCGAGCGCTACAACGCACCGGGCCGGCACGGCGACGGCCAGGCGTTCGAGCCGGTCGCCCGGCAGATGTTCTCGCCGCCGACCGAGACTCGCACCTGGTTCCATCAGGGCGCGATCGACGGCGAGGATGGCGACTGGACGGAGGCCGACTACGGTCCCGAGTGCTGGCCCGGCGACCCGCCGGCCCTCGCACGACCGTCGGCGCTGGACGATCTGCTGCGCTCGCTCCCGCGCTCCGACCGCCGCGACGCCTTTCGCGCCCTCCGCGGCGGCGTCCTCCGCACCGAGCTGTACGCCCTGGACGGCTCCGAGCGGCAGGACCGTCCGTTCACGGTCACCGAGTCGCTCTACGGGTTGCGGGAAGAGTCCGCGCCCGGACCGGACGAAGATGGCCGCCAGCGGATCTTTTTCCCACACCCTCTCGCGCAGCGCGCGACGCAGTGGGAGCGCGGCGACGATCCCCAGACACAGCTCACCTTCGCCGACGAGTACGACGCCTACGGTCATCCGCGTTCCAAGATCGCGCTGGCCGTACCGCGCGGCCGCCACTACCGAGAGCCGGCCCCGCCCGGCGAGCCGTACCTGGCGACCTGGACGGTGACCGACCACGCCCAGCGGGACGACGCTGATCGCTACCTGGCCGGTCGGGTGGCCCGCGCGACGACGTACGAGATCGTGAACGACGGCTCGCTCGGCGCGTTCGAGCTCCACGCCGCCATCGTCGCTAGATCGGCGGCTCGCGAGTTGATCGGCCAGACGCTGACGTTCTTCGACGGTCCGGCCTTCGAGGGGCTACCGTTCGGCCAGCTCGGCGACCACGGCCTCGTCTCGCGCATCGAGACGCTGGCGCTGACCGAGGAGATCTTGAGGGAGGCGTACGCGGCGGACGGTTCGCCCGAGATGCCGCCCTACCTCGTGCCCGACGGTCCGCCGCCCTGGACGGACGAATACCCCCAGGAGTTCCGCGACCGGCTGGCGCCGCTGGCCGGCTACGTCTTCCGTCCGGGCGGGCCGGATTCGCCCCATACCAGGGGATACTTCGTCGTGTCCGAGCGACGCCGGTACGACTGCCAGGCGAACGCCGATGGTCGCGGGCGTGGCTTGCTGCTCGCGACCCGCGACCCGCTCGGCCACGAGTCGCGAGTGACCTATGACGATTTCGCGCTGTTCGCGGTCGAGGCGCGCAACCCGGTCGGTCTGGTCACGTCAGCTGCCTACGATTACCGCGTCCTCAGTCCGAGCGAGGCTACCGATCCGAACGGGAATCGCCTCGCGTACAGCTACACCCCGCTTGGACTGCTCGCCACCGTGGCCAGATTGGGCAAGGTCGGCGAGAGCGTGGCTGACTCGCCTGACACGCCGAGCACGCGGTATCGCTACGACCACTCGTCGTTCGACGACCGCCGGCAGCCAATCTCGATTCGAACGATTCGTCGGGTCCGCCATTCCGGTGATGCCAGCACACCGACGGAGCGCGACCGGACGATCGAGTCGGTCGAGTACGCGGACGGCCAGGGTCGTCTGGTCCAGAAGCGCACGCAGACCGACGACGTGGTGTTCGGAAGCTCCCGGTTCGGCGACGTCGGACTCCCCGCCGATCAGTCGGCGCCGCCTGACGATGCCGTAGGGCGTCTCCGCCCGGCAGGTGATCCGCCGAGGGTCGTGGTCAGCGGTTGGCAGGTCTACGACAACAAGGGCCAGGTGGTCGAGAAGTACGAGCCGTTCTTCGCGAGCGGCTTCGACTTCGCTGTGCCAACTGTCGACGAACTTGGCCGGAAGGCGATCGTCTACTACGACGCGCGCGGCCAGCCGGTGCGAACTGTGAATCCGGACGGCACCGAGCAGCGAGTCGTTCGAGGGACCCCGGCCCGGCTGGACGACCCGGCCGACTACGAGCCCAATCCTTGGGAGACCTACACCTACGACGCCAACGACAATGGTGGACGGACCCACCAGGCCGCCTCGAACGGCTACCGGGATCACTGGGACACGCCGACGAGCACCGTGGCTGACGCACTCGGCCGTGTCACGGCGACCACCGTGCGCAACGGCCTGGATCTGCTCGTCACACGTTCGACCTTCGATATCCGAGGCAACCCGCTCGCCATGACCGATCCGCTCGGCCGTGTCGTCGCCAGGCAGGTCTACGATCTCGCCGATCGTCCTCTGCGGGTGGCGTGGCTCGACGGCGGCGTGCGTCGCGTGGTTTTCGACGCCGGCGGGGCCGCGACCGAGCAGCGCGATCCGCGCGGCGCCCTGGCGCTTCACGCACGCGACGTGCTCCGCCGTCCGATCCGGACGTGGGCTCGTGACGCCGTCGACCAGCCGCTGAGACTGCGACAGCGCCTGGTGTACGGGGACGCCGACGACGCCGGCCTGAGCCGTTCGGAGTCGGCGTCCTTGAACCTCCTCGGCCGACTTCGCGCCCACTACGACGAGGCCGGGCTGATCGAGGTCGAGGGCTATGACTTCAAAGGGAACGTGGTGGCGAAGTCTCGTCGGGTGATCGCCGACGGGGCGATCCTCGACGTGTTCGAGTCTGCCGCATCGGACGGATGGCGGGTCCGCTCCTTCGGCGTTGACTGGCAGCCGCCCGATGGAACGACACTCGCGGTTCACGCGGCCGCCATGCTGGAGCCGACCGAGTATCGGACGTCCTTCGAGTACGACGGCCTCGACCGCCTCGTTCTGGTCCGCTGCCCTGAGGACGTGGACGGGAAACGCAAGGTGGTGCGCCCCCGGTACGGCGGCGGGGGTGCCCTCGTCGGAGTCGATCTCGACGGCGCGTCGGTCGTCGACCTCATCGCGTACGACGCCCGGGGCCGGCGCACCCTGATCGCCTACGGCAACGGCGTGATGACCCGCTACGCCTACGATCCGGATAGCGCCCGGATGGCGCGGCTGCGAACCGAACGCTTCCTCCAGACCGCCGAGACCGTCTTCGAGCCTCGCGGACAGGCGCTCCAGGACTATGGATACGACTACGACCTCGTCGGCAATATCGTGGCGATACGCGACCGGAGCCCGAGCAGTGGGGCGCCCGATGCACCGCTCGGCCCGGATGCCCTGGACCGTCTGTTCGCCTACGACTCGCTTTATCGCCTGGTTTCGGCGACGGGGCGAGAATGCGATCTGCCATCCGAGTCCGCTCCCTGGGACGACCGACCGCGCTGCGTGGACGTCACGCGGTCGCGCACGTACGTCGAGCGGTACCAGTACGACGCGGTTGACAACTTGACGCGGCTCGACCACCGAGCGGGCCACGGCGGGTTCGCGCGAACGCTGAGGCTGGCGAGCGGCAGCAATCGGCTCGCCGATCTGACGGTCGGCTCCACCACGTACGAGTACGCCTACGACTCCAATGGAAACACGATCCGCGAATCGACGTCGCGACACCTCGAGTGGGACCATGCCGACCGGCCGAGAACATTCCGGACCCAGGTGCAAGGTTCGGAGCCCTCCGTCCATACCCACTACCTGTACGACGCTGCCGGGCAGCGCGTGAAGAAGCTGACCCGAAAGCAGGGTGGCCTCGTCGAGGTCACCGTCTACGTCGATGGGCTTTTCGAGCGCCGTCGAGTAGTGCGCACCGGCTCGCAAGACGTGAGCGACACGATCAACGTCGTGGACGGCGGGCGACGCGTCGCGACTTTCCGAGTTGGGCCGCCTCTGAGAGACGACACCACGCCGGCCGTCAAGTACGAGCTGGGCGACCACCTGAACAGCACCAATCTCGTACTCGACGGGAACGGCGCACTCATCGATCGCGAGGAGTTCACCCCGTACGGCGAAACGAGCTTCGGAAGCTTCGCGCGCAAGCGGTATCGGTTCGCCGGCAAGGAGCGAGACGAGGAGAGCGGCCTGGCGTGCTACGGCCTGCGCTACTACGCGCCCTGGCTCGGTCGGTGGCTGAGCTGCGACCCGCTCGGGCTCAAGGACGGAACGAATCTGTACGTCTTCTGCCGCGCAAATCCCGTTCGATTCACCGATCCCCGCGGGGCACAATCCGAAGAGTCGGCCGCCGTCAAAGAGAAGCCGAAGTCCGGCACGCGTGAGAATCCGATCGTCGTCCACGACGTCCGCGACGTCATGCCGATGTTCGACAAGCTACCCGAAGAGCACCGCGAGCGCATCGAGGCCGGCGAACCGTTTTTCAAGTCGAAGCAGGTCAGCGGGTGGGCCGGCGAGACCGGCGACCCCGACGTGCTCGGCGGCGCGAGCACCGTGTGGTTCCGTTACGTGCCTCAGACGGCGCTCGACCACCTGACCCAGGCGACCAACGTGCTCTCAGGAAACCTCGAGGTGGGCTCCAAGGAGGGCGTGGACTCCGGTGGCGTCCCCGGCGGCAGGGGTCCGAAGGAGAACGCCGGTGCGCTCGCCCAGTCCGCCTACATCGTCGTCACCGTCCTCACGACGATTGGCGCGCCCATCGCAAGGGGCGCCAAATGGCTGGGCAAGGGCGCGGCGAGGCTCTGGAACAGCACGCTCGGCAAGGTGCTAGACAAGCCGATCGCAAGTGCCTGGAAGTCGGCGATGAAGCGCCTCGGCTGGGCCAAGTCGGCAGCGCCGCTGCCGTCACCCAGTCGGCCGCCGGCCGGCTTGCTGCCGGCGCTCACGGGGCCGTCGCAGGCGGTTCAGGACGCGCACCGGCGCGTCCAGGGCTACCTCGGGCCGCTTCGGGGAGACATGGGCGTCTACGACATCACGCCGCAGGCACAGGCCACCCTCAGTCAGATGGCCGGGTACTGGGGGGTGACGCCAGATCAGCTGCTCGCCCTAGCGCTGGAAGGCGTCGACACCACGATGATCTCTCAGGCAACGAACAATGCCGGACACATCGTCGCCGGGCAGTTCGTGTTCGACGCGGGGCCGTACCTCGGTCGGTACACGATCGAGCCGGTCGACGACCTGTACTGGATCATCCACGACGTGCAGTAGTCGATTGCGCCGACGCGCCAACAGGTCGTGCGACAGCGAGTAGGGTCGCGTCGCGCCATATCCGAGGAGGGACCGATCATGGCGACCGAGCTCCGCACCTCCACCGGCCTGGCCCTGATGAGTTCCGGGACCTCGCCGGCCGAGTTCACCCTGACGATCCAGATAAGCTCGCCCGCCGGCGGCGTGCTGATCCGCGGCACCAGCCTGACCGTCACCGGGACGGCCGAGTGTGAGAAGCACCAGGTCGTCGACGGGGAGGCCGTGACAGCGAACGTCATCGACAGCGCCGCGGTGTCGGTGCGGCTGGGCAACGGGAGCTTCAAGGCCGCCACGGCGACCGGTCCGACCAGCCCCAGTACCGGCCAGAAGCAGTTCTCCGCGTGGACCTGCTCGTTCAGTCCGATCACGGGCTTCGTGGGCAACTCGCTGACGATCACCGCCCGCCTCGCGATGGGCGCCCTGACGAAGGAGGCCTCGATCACGGTCCAGGTCGATCGGACGGCGCCCACGCTCACCATCACCTCCCCGATGCCGATGACGGCGCCGATGGTCAACGGCACGGCGACGTTCCAGATCGAAGGCACGGCCTCCGACACGCTCAGCGCCGTCACGGCCGTCGAGCGGGCGATCGACAACGGATCGTTCGCCCAGGCGGCCCCTAAAGCGGCCGGCGACTGGTCCGAGTGGACCGCGATCGTCCAGGTCACGACGGCCGGCGACCATTCCGTCGCGATCCGCGCCCGAGACCAGGAAGGCAACGTCAGTCCGCTAACGACCGTGGGCCTGAAAGCGGTGCTGCCGTTCGAGCCCAAGGACCCGGATGACCTCTTCGGTCCGGCCGCCTATCTGAGCGATCTTCTCGACTTCGCCAAGCGGCGAGTTCGCCTGTCGGCCACCGGTCCGGCCCTGCAGCGGACCACGCTCGGCGCGGCCTTCCATCAGCCGTTCGACGGGCTGACGAACCCGTCCAGCCAGGCAATCGCCCGCCAGCCGGTGCACCAGGCACGGGTCTGCGTCGAGGTACTGCGGAAGTACCTCGCCAGCCGAGCCCTGAGTGCCTCGGCCGCGGCCGAGGCACTCTACCGCCAGGCCGCCTACGACGGCCTGCTGCGCCGCCTCGGCACGTCGTCCGTCGAGATCAGGCTGGCGCGCGTGGCAGACCAGGCGAGGCGTGTCGCGCTGGCTGCGCGGCTGGGCTTCGACCTCCGACCGACTCGGCCAGACCAGCTCGACGAGCTGCTGCTCCAGCCCGGCCAGATCACAGAGCCCGCCCTGGAGCGCCTGTTCGGCCTGCTCGACAGCACCCGAGACCTGGTCGCGGCCGGCGCGCCGCCGCAGCCGGCGCTGCTCACCTGGCAGCTCGACCACCTGCGGGCGACCTGGCAGCGGCAGGACGCTGCCGCGCGCGTCTTCGGCGACGTCCCCGTCCCGGTCATCGATCCGGACTTGATTGTCGAGGACGACCTGAAGTCGCCGCGCCAGGGCGATAAGGCGTTCGACCTCTTCGAGGCACGCCAGCAGGAGTTCGCCGCCAGGCTCGCCAACATTACCCAGACGCGCAGCTCCGAGCCGACTCCGACGGCCGCCATCGAGCGCCTCGTCAGCCTGTTCCTGGCGCCGCTGGCCGAGCTGACGGCGCTCCACGACCGCCATCGACGGGGCGAGGAGATCCGCACCGACCTGAACGCCAGGCGGATCGACCTGCGCGCCTTCCTTCATCTCATGCGGATCCGTGAGCTAGCCGTGGCCGGCACCGTGTTGGACGCCGAGTGGGCCGACGTCGAGGCGATCCTGCTCCAGGTGCAGAAGGTCCGCCAATACGCCACCTGGCAGGCCGAGGAGCAGGCGGACGGCGTGACCCTGGGGCCGGAATACTTCAAGCTGCCGGACCCCGCCGCACCTCAGCCCGCCGTCACGCTCCCGGCCTGGCGGACGTCGGCTCGCGCGCGGCGCAGCTGGCGGGAGACGCTGCGCGCGCGCATCGGCCAGGAGCAGGCCACCGTCCAGGCGCTCCAGGAGGTCGTCGACGGCGTCGAAGTGGCGACCCTGCCGGCGCTGCGCGACACGCTGATCGTCGCCACCGATCCGGCCAACCCGCCGGACCTGGTCGACCGCCGCGCGCAGGAGCTGATGATCGACCTGCGGAGCAGCGGCCGCCAGCGGACCAGCCGCCTCGAGCAGGCGATCGAGACGCTCCGCGAGGCCCTGTTCGCGGTACGCATCGACCGCTTCGCACCGCCACATCCCGCCGCGACCTGGGAGCTGAACCCGACCGGCGGCTACGACCCTGCGAAGTTCGACCTGGACTGGCAGTGGTTCGGGACCCACGCCACCTGGCGGGCGGCGATGTTCGGATTCATTTACCCGGAGACGTACCTGGCGCCGATGCTGCGCCCGGCGCAGGATCAGACAAAGGCGTTCCGGGATCTGGTCGCTCGCCTGCGCGACACGCCGCGGCTCACGCCCGACCGCGCGCGCCAGGAAGCGGCCGACTATCTAACTGCATTGCGAGCGGAGACGCTCAACCCGCCGCTCCACCCGGACCTGAAGAGCCCGCCGCCGACCGGCAAGCCGCTGTTCACGCTCACCGAGTTGCGGACCGAATCGCAGCTCGAGAAGCTCGGCGCCGACTGCACCATCTACTTCGGGGCCATCACCAACCCCCACCTGGCGCCGGTCTGGCTGAAGGAGCTCTTCTACTTCGTCCCGATCCTGCTCGGCATCGAGCTCCAGCGCTCCGGCCAGTACCTGGCGGCGATCGACTGGCTTCAGTGTGTCTACGCCTTCAACCTCGAGGCCGGGAAACGCAAGGTCTACCACGGAATGAAGCTCGAAGCGAACATTGCTACCCAGTTCCAGCGCCCAGTCGACTGGCCGCGCGATGGCCTCGACCCGCACGGGATTGTCGCGGTACGCGCGAATGCGCTGACGCGCTTCGCGATCCTGTCGCTGGCGCGCTGTTTCCTGGCGTTCGCCGACGCCGAATTCACGCGCGACACAGGCGAGTCGCTGCCGCGCGCCCGCGGCCTCTACGAGACGGCGCTCGGCCTGCTGCGACTGCCGGAGCTCACGCCGCCCAGCGGCTCTCCTGAGGCCCAGTTTCCGCCCAATCCGGTTCTCGGGGCGCTGCACCTCCAGGCCGAGCTCAACCTCCGGAAGCTCCGCAATGGCCGAAACATCGCGGGGCTCGAACGCCAGGCCGAGCCGGGCCCCGCCCGGCAGGATGCGGGCGTAGTGGTTCGCCTGCCGACGCCGTACCGGTACCCGGTGCTGGTGGAGCGGGCGAAGCAGCTCGTGTCGAGCGCCGAGCAGATCGAGGCGGCGTTCCTGGCGGCGTTCGAGAAGCTCGACGCCGAGCGGTACAACCTCCTGAAAGCCCGGCAAGACCTCCAGCTGAGCATGGCCGGCGTGGTGCTGCAAGACCTCCGCTTCCAGGAGGCGATCGACGGCGTCGCACTGGCGCAGCTCCAGCAGGAGCGGGCCCAGATCCAGGCGGATCATTTCGACGAGCTACTCAACGAGCAAGGGGTTCTGAAGGGGCTCGAGATCGTCACGGCGGTTGTCGCCGGGCTGGGCCAGTTCATCGGCTCGATCGACCCGAAGAACGCGGCCAGCGGCATCGGCGGTGCGCTGTCCGGGGTCGCCACGGTCGCCGGCCAGGTCACCAGCATGGAACGCCGCCAGCAGGACTGGGAGCTGCAGCTCGCCCTGGCGCAGCAGGACGCGCTGATCGGCGCCCAACAAGTCGTCCTGGCCCAGGACCAGTTGGACGTGGTGGGGCAGGAGCGGGACATGGCCTTCATGCAGCTCGACCACGCCCAGGACACCCTCCAGTTCATGGCCAACAAGTTCACCAGCGCCGACCTCTACCAGTTCATGGCCACCGTCCTGGAACGCGTTTACGCCTACTTCTTACAACAGGCAACCGCCGTCGCGAAGCTCGCCCAGACCCAGCTCGCCTTCGAGCGGCAGGCGACGCCGCCGTCGTTCATCCAGGCTGACTACTGGGAGGTGGCGTCAGCCGATGGGCAGCTCGGCGCGGCGGACGGCCAGGCGCCGGATCGGCGCGGCCTGACCGGCTCGGCCCGCCTGCTTCAGGACCTCACCAGGCTCGACCAGTACGCATTCGAGACCGACCGGCGGAAGCTGCAGCTCACCAAGACGATCTCGCTGGCCCAGCTTGCCCCGATCGAGCTCCAGCGTTTCCGCGAGACCGGCGTTCTGATCTTCGGCACGCCGCTCAAGATGTTCGACGCCGAGCTGCCGGGCCACTACCTGCGGCTGGTCAGGCGCGTCCGCACCTCGGTCGTGGCCCTGATCCCACCGACGCAGGGCATCCGGGCCACCCTCTCGACCGTCGGCACGTCGCGCGTCGTGGCGGCCGGCCCGCCGTTCCAGCCGACGATCGTGAATCACGGCCCGGAGTCGGTGGCGCTCTGCTCGCCGCGCGAGGCCACCGGGCTGTTCGAGCTGGACGTCCAGCCGGAGATGCGCCTGCCGTTCGAGGGGATCGGCGTCGATACGATCTGGCGGCTGGAGCTGCCGAAGGCCGCCAACGCGTTCGACTACCGAACAATCGCCGACGTGCTGCTCACCATCGAGTACACCGCGCTCGACAGCCCCGAGTATCGCGAGCAAGTCATCCGCACACTGGATACCAGCGTCGGCGCCGATCGGGGGTTCAGCCTACGCGACCAGTTCCCAGACCAGTGGTACGACCTGCACAACCCCGACCAGACCACCACGCCGATGGCCGTCCGCCTCCGGATGCGGCGCGAGGACTTCCCGCCCAACCTGGAGGATCTGGCCATTGAGCAGGTCGTGGTCTACCTGGCGCGCCCCACCGCCGAGCCGCTCGCCCGGCCGCTGCCGATCCAGCTCCACTTGACGCGCATGACGGAGAGCGGCGCGCAGCTGCGAGTGGGTGGTACGGCCACGTCGACCGACGGCCTCTACAGCACGCGCCGCGAGGCCGCCGACTGGCGAGACGACCTGGTTGGCAGCACGCCGTTCGGCGAATGGGAGCTGTCCCTGCCGAACGACTCGGAGACGCGAGCGCTGTTCATCGAGGAGCAGGTTCAGGACATCCTGCTCGTCCTGACCTACACGGCACGCACGCCGGAGTGGCCGGCCTGATCGCCGCTTCCCCGGGTGATGGGAGGGGGACCGTGCGGGAGGAGCCAACCGGCCCGTCTCGTCGCCCTGATGCCCCAGCCCTTGCCGTCGGCTGGCGCTGCCGACGGGCGAGCGGCGAGGCGCCGCGCTCGTCGACAGGTATCATGACAGTATGGTCATGCGATCGACTCGGCTCGCGGCCTGGCTCGTGGTGCTCGGTGCGCTGGTCGCGGCATCCTCGATGGCCCTGGTGCCGGCTCGGCCGGCGATCGGACAGCGGGCGGCTCTCACGGACCCGCCAGGCGCCTGGACGACCGGCCCGGCGATGGCGACCTCACGGACCGAGGTTGCCGCTGCCGTGCTGAACGGCATCCTGCATGTCGTCGGGCAGTACCCGGGCAGCAGCGGACCGCCCGGCGCGCACGAGGCGTTCGATCCGGCGGTCGGACGATGGGAGACGCGGGCGGCGCTGCCCGCTGACCTGCACCACGCCTGCGCGGCGGCGATCGACGGGTCGCTGTACGTCGTTGGCGGGTACCTCGGTATGGGCGGAAGTGTCGCGACGCTATTTGCATACGACCCGGCGTCCGATCGCTGGTCGCCGCGCGCGCCGATGCCGAGCCCGCGTGGTGCGCTGACCTGTGCGGTGCTCGACGGCCGGGTGTACGCGATCGGCGGCGAAGGCCCGCGCGGCGACACCGGCGTCGTCGAGGTGTACGATCCCGCCGCCGACGTCTGGGACACCAGCCTGCCGCCGATGCCGACGCCGCGCAACCACATCGCCGGCGCAGCCCTCGACGGCCGGATTCACGTCGTCGGCGGGCGCGCGGCGCGGATGGGCGGCCTGATGCAGATCCACGAGATCTACGACACGGCGTCCCGGAGCTGGTCGGGAGCGCTCCCATTGCCGACCGGGCGGAGCGGCATGATGGCGACGGCGTACCTGGGCCGGATCCACGTGCTCGGGGGCGAGGGCGGCCCGGCCACCTTCGCCGAGCACGAGGCGTACGACCCGGCCACCGGGTCGTGGGCGACCCTGGCGCCGCTCCCGACGCCCCGCCATGGACTCGGCGTCGTGACGCTCGACGACGCGATCTACGTCGCGTCCGGGGGCCCGGTCCCCGGGGCGACGTTCAGCAACGTCCTGGAGATCTTCACCCTGCCCTGACCGGCGCTGGTGGTTGAAACCGTGGACGGTCGCGCGGCCCGTGATGTGCTGATTGCTGCCGCCGGGATAGAGGCGCGACGGTCACATCGGCCGGGACTGCGCCGTCTCTCCGGTAGGCGCCACGGCACGAGATCGGTGGTGATCCGCTGACTCCAGCTCCTCGGGAGGAGCACCGATGCACGCTCCAACGACCGCTCGATCGTCAGTGTTCGACCAGTTCGAGCGACAGCACACCGTCTTGCTGACGACCTTCAAACGCGACGGGACGCCGGTCGGGACGCCCGTCAACATCGCCGTCGAAGGCGACCACGCGTACGTGCGGACCTGGGACACGGCGTGGAAGATGCGGCGGATGCGGAACAACCCGCACGTTACGGTCGCGCCATCGACGGTGCTTGGCAGGCCGACGGGCCCGGCGATCTCCGCCCGAGCGCGGATCCTGGACGGCGAGGAGTCCGCCCACGCGTCGCGGCTGCTGGCTCGGAAGCATCCGGTCTTGCACGGCATGCTGGTCCCACTGATCCACCGTCTGCGTGGCAACACCACGATGCACGTCAAGCTGACGGACGATACTCGCGAACAGAGATAGAGATCGTCGCCGCGAGAGACGCCGTGCAGGGCGACGTAGTCCCCTCGGTGTGACGACGCGAGGGCGGCGCGGTCAGGGATCGCGCCGCGACAGCATCCGACGGAGCTCACGCAGTCGCTCGCCGTCGCCGGCGTGGTGAAGGAAGCGCCGGTACACGTGGCACTCGTGCACGGCCGTGTCGCCATCGGCGTCCTGCTCAAGCCGGTCGCGGACGTACGCCGCCGCGTCGGCCAGCAGAAAGGCGGCGACGAAGTCCGGCAGCAGGTCGCGCTCGGCGGCGGTGAGGGGGCGATGGCGCTCGTACTCGCGGACGACGACGGCCGCCCAGTCATGGTTCAGCGCCGTCTGGCCCTGCGAGGTCACGGCCCAGTTGGCGACCATCGCCGAGAGGTCGGCCAGCAGGAACCCCTCGCAGGCGTCGTCGAAATCGATGAGTGCCACGAGGCGGTCGTCTCGGAACAGGACGTTGGCGCAGTGCGCGTCGTGGTGGACGATCCCGCGCGGAAGGTCGTGCGGCCGGGCAATGTAGGGCTCAATTCGCGCCGTTAACTGCTGCATGGTCGCGTCGCCCTGCCGGAGCATCTCGCGCAACGCCGAGTCCGGCGGCGGGACGACCCTGTGTGCCGCGTACTCCTGTAGCTCGCGCAGCAGGCGCAGCGAGTCGGTCCCCGATCGGACCCGCGGGTGCGGCAGGGCGAGGCCCTCCGTCAGCCCGTGCAGCCGCGCGACGACCGTCGCCGTCTGCGCGATGCCCCGACCCCGTTCCACGCGCCCATCACAGGCGTTGTGGCCCTCGACGTACGGATAGAGGATGGCTGGGCTCCCGAGAAACTCGGCCAGGTAGGCGTCCGTCTCGTCAGTACCGTCCCGTGTCTGCACGTGCGCCAGCGGCGCGATCGTCGGGAACTGATGCGTGCGCAGGTGGCCGAGCAGCGCTAACTCCCACCGCACCTCTTCGGGCGGCGTCAGGCCGTACCGCCGCAACACGAGTCGCTCGCCATCCGCCTCCAGCCGGAGTACGGTGTTGCACCACCAGCTCTCGAGCTGCTCCACCGCGAGCCGTTCGGGTGCCCGTCCGTACAAGCCGAGGAACGCCCGGACATCGTCGATGGTCCACGCTACCGTTGGCGGGTTCCGCGCTGCCATGCTCGGATCCCGGGCCGCCTACGAGCGGCCCAGGTACTCCTTGCCAACGAGGGACCGGAGCGCGGCCGGGACCTTCACGCTGCCGTCCTGCTGCTGGTAGTTCTCCATGATGGCGATCAGCATCCGACCGATGGCGCAGCCGGTGTCGTTCAGGGTGTGGACGAAACGGACGGCGCCGTCTGTCGCGCGGTAGCGGATGTTGAGGCGCCGGGCCTGGAAGTCTGACGCGTTCGTGTTAGTCATCACTTCCATGTACTCGCCGGAACCGGGCAGCCAGACCTCGACGTCGCGCTGACGGTGGGTGGCCGGGTAGCCGGCGTCGCCGCTGCATTTCTCGATCACGTGGTACGGCAGCTCGAGCGTCTGGAGCAGCCATTCGTTGACCTCGCGGAACTGCTCGAAGATCGCCCCGGCCTGCTCTGGCGTGCAGAGCGCATTCATCTCGATCTTGTCGAACTGGTGGAGGCGCTTGATGCCGCGCACGTCCTTGCCCCACGATCCGGCCTCCGAGCGGAAGCACGGTGTGGCCGCGAAGACCCGGACCGGCAGCTCGTCCTCGCGGAGGGTGCGGTCCATGAAGTAGCTGAAGTTGGTCGGCTCCGACGATCCGACCAGGAACAGCTCGGTGCCGTCCTCAACGTAATCCGCCTTGATCTCATAGACCTGGTCGCGGCCCTCCGGGAAGTGCGAGGTGCCGAACAGCGACCGCTCGCGCACGAGCAGCGGCGGGACGATCGGCGTGAAGCCGGCCTCGAGGAGGTGGGTCTTGAGCAGCGTCTCGATCGCCAGTTGGAGTCTGGCTGCGTCGCCGACCAGGTAGGTGAAGCGCGAGCCCGAGACCTTCGCGCCCTGAAGCGTGTCGACCCCGAGGCGCTCGCCGAGGTCGGGGTACGTCTTCAGTTCGAAGTCGGGCGTAGCGGCGTGGAGCGGGCGCTTGGGCATTTGGGGTGCGCTGTGCGAGCCCAGTCCGAGTGCGGAAGCGTCGAGGTAGCCCTGGCCGGGGATCCAGGCGCACTCTTCGACGTTCTCGTCCTCGCCGGCGCCGTGGGGCATTTTCGGGTGGGGCCAGTTCGGGAACCAGGCCATGATCGACCGCCACTCGCCGGTGAGCCGATCGAGCGCCTCTTCGAGCTCGCGGCCCTGGACACGCAGCTCCTGGCCGCGCTGACGGGCCGCGTCCGGGTCCGTACGGCCGAGGCTTGCAAGCTGCTTCTTCTCGGCGTTCACGGTGTCCAGGTCGGACTGGACGCGGCGGCGCTGCTCGTCCAGTACGAGCCAACGGTCGACGTCCGCTTTCGCGGGGTCGACGCGGCGCAGACGAATCGTCTCGCGTAAGCGATCGGGATTGGCGCGGATCTCGCGGACTTCGAGCATGATGGTGTCCTGCCCTCGACGATGCCGGCGCGGACCGATGACGGCCTGGCCGGGCGACGGTAGACGCACACGACGGGAGCGGCGGGTATGCGCAGGCGTACCCGTGCCGAGCGCAAAGGCCACGCAGGCGGGACTAAACCACGCGCCTACGTGGCCGTCAAGAGGGCGGGGTCCACTCTCCGCTGAACACTTCGGTGGCCGGGCCGGTCATGTAGACGTGGTTGTCGGACGCGCGCCACTCGATGGTCAGGTCACCGCCCGGCAGGTGGATCAGCACCTTCCGGTCGGTGTGACCGGCGAGGACGGCGGCGACGCAGACGGCGCTGGCGCCAGTCCCGCAGGCGAGCGTGATCCCGCTGCCGCGCTCCCAGGTCCGCATCGTAAGCTCGGTGCGACTGTGGACCTGAACCCAGTGGGCGTTGATCCGACGCGGGAACGCCGGGAGGTGCTCCACTTCCGGCCCTTCGTGCTCCAGGTCGACGGCGGCGACGTCGTCCACGAACATCACGGCGTGGGGGTTGCCCATCGACACGAAGACCGTGTCGTACGTCGTGCGGGCCTTCGGGAGCTGGAGCCGGTAGCAGTGCGGATGCTCGGTCGGCTCGACTTTTGAGGCATCGACCGGGACGTCCGGCAGGGCCAGGATCGGCTCCTCCATGTCCACAGTCGCCTGCTCGACGCGATCGCCGGCCACGGTCAGCTCGATCGGCAGGATGCCTCTCTGCGTCTCGACACGCAGCGGGTTCGCCTTCGAGAGGTCGCGCTCGTAGGCGTACTTGGCGACGCAGCGGATGCCGTTGCCGCACATCTCGCCCTCGCTGCCGTCGGCGTTGAACATC
>Ga0209382_10006277_pt1 | contig 15326 bp, 16 predicted proteins | sample SoiMetdeltSBSDD5_FD_187599 | JGI IMG/M metagenome (GOLD analysis project Ga0209382, IMG submission 187599) | Bulk soil microbial communities from a Populus tree surrounding site in Tennessee, USA - Soil MetaG P. deltoides SBSDD5 (SPAdes) (version 2) | ecosystem: Environmental > Terrestrial >... | reverse complement strand
CAATGATAGATTATGAGTTTGCTTGAGAATCGGTTTAACGACAACTTCATCGTCACCACTGTGGACAGCCTGTTTAATTGGGCTCGAGCGTCGGCCCTCTGGCCGATGACCTTCGGGCTCGCCTGCTGCGCTATCGAAATGATGGCCACAGGCGCTTCCCGTTTTGACTGGGAACGCTTTGGCTTGATTCCGCGAGCGACTCCGCGCCAGGCAGACTTGATGATTGTGGCAGGAACCGTGACACTCAAGATGGCGACTCGTGTCAAGCGGCTCTACGAACAAATGGCTGAGCCAAAGTATGTGATCTCCATGGGGAGCTGTGCCAACAACGGGGGTCCCTATTGGAAACATGGGTACCACGTCTTGAATGGTGTCGATCTGGTCATTCCAGTTGATGTGTATGTACCGGGATGTCCCCCGCGGCCCGAAGCTCTTCTCTTTGGCATCATGAAGCTGCAGGAAAAGATCATGCAGCAGCGCGTGCTGCGCAAAAAGGGGGCCGCCTGATCGATGAAGACGGCTCCAGAGATCCTCCAGGTCCTCCAAGACAAGTTCCCTGGCAAAATCATCAAGTCTGACATGAGCGTGATTGACCCCTTTGCGGTCGTCGACGCGGGCGCCTTGCTGGAGATGTGCGTTTTCCTCAAGGACGACCCGGGTCTCGCCTTCGACAGCTTGATGTGCCTGAGCGGCGTGGACTACAAAGGGCTGAAGGGTGAAGCGGAGCGCATTGAAGTGGTGTATCACCTGTTCTCCATGAAACATCGGCACGCCTTTGTGTTGAAAGTGCAATTGCCTCGGGAAAACCCATCGTTGGCGACCGTGGAGACCGTTTGGGCGATTGCGAATTGGCACGAACGCGAAGCCTACGACATGTTTGGCATCCGCTTTGAAGGACACAGCGATCTACGGCGCATCCTTTGTCCAGACGACTGGGAGGGCTACCCTCTCCGCAAGGACTACGAACAGCCGGAAACCTATCGCGGAATGCCCGCCCGGGCAGCGAAACAGTTCGTAGAAATGGCAAACGAAGGGCTGGAGGTTGGGACGAATCCGTTCAAGGCTGGATAAACGGGGACGAGTGGGTTACGGACGGATCCCGCTGGGTTGAGTGTTGGAGTGATTGATGCAAGTTGAAGCTTACGAAGGCGAGGACATGATCCTCAACATGGGGCCCCAGCACCCCAGCACGCATGGTGTGCTAAGACTCGAGCTGAAGACCGATGGTGAGATCGTCCAGCGGATTGTCCCGCACATTGGGTATCTCCACCGCTGTTTCGAAAAGCATGCGGAGAATGTCGATTATCCAGGCGTCATTCCGTACGCCGATCGGATGGACTACATCGCCTCGATGAATAATAGCCTTGGCTATGCCTTGGCGGTGGAGAAGTTGATGGGGATCCAGGTCAACGAGCGGGTCAAGACGATTCGGGTGATCGTAGCGGAACTCAACCGGATTGCCAGCCACCTGCTATCGATCGGCACCTACGCCATGGACATTGGCGCCTATACGCCCTTCCTCCATTGTTTTCGCGAGCGGGAGAAGATTCTCGATCTGTTCGAATGGACCTGCGGTGCTCGACTGCTCTACAACTACAACTGGGTTGGCGGCTTATCTCACGATCTGCCTGATGGCTTTGTGGAAAAGGCGCGCCAGTTTCTGAAAGAGTTTGAGCCCGTTATCGTCGAGGAAAACAATCTGCTGTCCTTCAACAAGATTTTTATCGAGCGCACTGCCAATGTGGGGGTGCTCAGCAAAGAGATGGCCTTGTCCTACAACGTGACTGGACCGAACCTGCGGGGCTCCGGCGTCCAGTGGGATTTGCGGAAGGACATTCCTTACTGCGGTTACGAGACTTACACCTTCGAAGTGCCTGTGGGACTGGGCAAGTTTGGTTCGTTGGGATCCTGTTGGGATCGATATTACGTTCGCGTTCGCGAAATGGAAGAAAGCGTCAAGCTCATACGTCAGGCGCTGGACCGCTTACCGGAGGGAGATGTCCAGGAGCACGTTCCTAAGCGAGTGAAGCCGCCGAAGGGCGAGGTCTTCGGCCGCTCGGAAACTCCGCGAGGTGAGCTGGGCTACTACATCATCAGCGACGGTGGCACCAATCCATTTCGGGTGAAGGTGAAATCTCCCTGTTTCACGGCGCTCAGTGTGCTGCCCGAGATTTCCAAAGGCCAGATGGTCGCTGATATCATCGCGGTCATCGGCAGCATCGACATTGTCATGGGCGAGTTGGACCGGTAATGTAATCGCGGATTTTGGATTGAGCGAGTTCGACAAGACGCGAAGTTACGCGAACCCAAAATCCGACAGTCCAAAAATTTAAGATGGAAGCGCTGCTGCAGTATCTATCTGAAAACATCTCGGGCTACGGCCAGTTGCCTGTGTTCGTGCAGTATCTGTTACCAATGTTGCTGGCGTGTGTTTTGTGCCTGGCTCTAGCTGCGCTGTTCGGGCTGGTGGCGGTTTGGGTGGAGCGCAAGGTGGCGGCCCATATGCAGGACCGGTTGGGTCCGATGCGAGTGGGCGGCTGGCATGGCTGGGCCCAGACGCTGGCGGACGGCGTCAAGCTACTGCTGAAGGAAGACATTATTCCTGCGCAGGCAGACAAGGCGCTTTTTAAGCTGGCGCCGATCGTCGTGTTTCTCGGAGGTTTTGCCTCGCTGCTGGTCCTGCCTTTCGGGCAGCGTGTCATTGTCAGCGACCTGAACATTGGTGTCTTGTACGTGGTCGCGATCTCATCATTTGGCGTGGTGGGTATTATCATGGCGGGATGGGCCTCCAACAACAAGTACGCCCTCTTCGGCGGCATGCGCGCTGCGGCGCAGATTGTCAGTTATGAGATCCCGGCTGTCCTAGCCATTCTCACGGTGGTCATTCCGGTAGGCAGCCTAAGCATGCAGGAGATTGTGAAGGCTCAGGAGGGTGGATGGCTGGGGATCGGTAATTGGTTTGTCTTTAAGCCCATCACCTTCATTGCCTTTTTCGTCTACTATCTGGCCTCGCTGGCGGAGGTCAATCGGACACCCTTTGACATTCCGGAGGCAGAGTCTGAGCTGGTTGCTGGCTACCATACCGAGTACAGCGGCATGCGCTTTGCTTTTTTCATGTTGGCTGAGTATCTGAACATGTTCGTCGTAAGCGCGGTGGCGACGACTCTGTTCCTCGGCGGCTGGAACAGCCCGGTGCTCGCCGGTCCCGCGGCCTTCATGGTCAAAGCTGTAGCTCTGGTGTTTGTTCAAATGTGGTTACGTTGGACCTTGCCCCGGCTGCGTGTCGATCAGTTAATGTACGTAAGCTGGAAAGTCCTGCTACCCGCCTCCCTCGTGTTGGTGATCGGTGCCGGCGCTTTGGCTGTGCTGTGAGCGGAGCGCCAGTGTTCTTGTTTTGGGTGGAGCGGCGCTCGTGCGCACGCTACTCAACGTGCGATGGGGGATAGTGGACCCAGCCGCGCGGTCCACGTGGGTTACCAAGGGCGACAGTTCTTGGCTAGTTGGGAGTACTCAGTTCTCAATCGGAGCGCTCGAATGCGGTATTTCAAGGACATTTACGATGCGGTCGTCACAGTGCTGAAAGGCATGATCATTACCTGGAAGCACTTGTTCACCCGCGCGTGCACAATGCAATATCCCGACCAGCGGTGGGTTCTGCCCGAACGATCACGCATGCGGTTGTTCAACAAGATCGAGGATTGCATCGGCTGCGGACAGTGTGTCCGTGCTTGCCCGGTGGATTGCATCTACATGACCACAGAGAAACGGACCAAGGACGAAGCCCCGGTCTTTGCCTCCGACGGGACGCCCATCAAGCTGCGAGTGACACAGTTTGACATTGACATGTCGCTTTGCTGCTACTGCAACCTGTGCACGTACCCTTGTCCGACTCATTGTCTGGTCATGACTCCGGAATACGAGTTCGCTGTTTACACGAAGCAGGATTTTCTCTATCGATTCGCAAAGGACCAGCCTTTGGCCCCACCCAAACCTGCGCACCACGCGCCAGAGCCGGCGAAGGCATAGGGAAGTCTGTTCCAGGGGATAGCGTTCGCCTATGACGAGCGAAGGCGAAAGGGACGTTTCTTCTGCTTAGTCAGAAGAGACCAATTCGGGATCATTGATGAATGTTGCTGATGTTTTCTTCTTCATCATCGCCCTCGTGACCGTTGGATCGGCTGCCGTCGTCGTCCTTTCCCGAAGCCTGATTTATTCGGCGTTTGCACTGCTGTTCACGTTTTTCGGAGTGGCCAGCATCTACATACTGCTCGGCGCTGACTTTTTGGCAGCCACGCAGGTCTTGATTTACGTTGGTGGCATTCTTGTCCTGCTGCTGTTTGGCGTGATGCTCACACACCGGCTCTATAACCTCGATCTTAAGACCGAAACCTTTCAACTCATTCCAGGAATGCTGATTGCCCTCGCGGTGTTTGCGTCCCTGGCTCTGGCAGCGATGAATACTAAGTGGAAGCTCGTGCCGGAAAAACAGGTTCAGCCGACTACTGACACGATCGGAACGCTATTCATGACCGAATACCTGCTGCCTTTCGAGATTGCCTCCATCCTTCTGCTGGTGGCGCTCATTGGCGCGGCGATGCTCGTGCGGAGGAGGACGGACGTTTGATTACCCTGCAACACTACCTTCTCGTGAGCGCGGCGCTATTTTCCCTCGGCATTTTTGGCGTCATGACCCGCAAGAATGCGGTGAACGTCCTCATGGGAATCGAACTGATCCTAAACTCTGCCAACATCAATTTGGTAGCCTTCTCCCGCTACAGTTCCGCCGGTTTGGATGGCCAGATGTTCGCCATTTTCGTCATTGTGGTGGCGGCTGCCGAAGTGGCTGTTGCGCTGGCGATTGTACTCACGATGTACCGGCTGCTGAAGACGGTGAATCTTGATCAGGCCGATACGCTCAAACGATAGATGCCGCTCGTTTATGAATCGAAAGGGTGAGGTGGTGGAAGGATGGAAGCGTGTAACGATGGAAGAATGGATGGAGGAGTGACGAATCCATCATTCCACTGTTCCACTTGTGTTCGGTGTTTCCAACCTTCCCTGAGGAGAGCGTTCTTGTGAGTCTCGACAACATTCAAAGCCTCCGCTTCTTTCTTCCTGAACTGACGCTCACGGTTGCCATTCTTGTTGTCATTCTCTGCGACATTTCTCTGAAAAGGTTGAGGAACGTCCTGAACCCCCTGCTTACGATTGCCTCGCTCCTACTGGCCCTTTACTTCACCCTGCAGCTCAATCAGGCAGCCCCCGCCGATCTGTTTGGAAGCATGTTGGCGCTGGACGGCTTTGCTCAGTTCTTTAAGCTATTCTTGATTCTGGCTGGGTTGTTAGTGGTGTTGGGTTCCTTGGATGCGGACGAACTTTCCTCGGTGCATCAAGGAGAGTTCTTCGCGCTGCTCCTGTCAGTGACCTTGGGAATGATACTCATGGCCAATTCCATCAACCTGGCCATGCTCTATCTGTCACTGGAACTGGTCTCGCTGACTTCCTACATCATGGTGGGCTACTTGAGGACTGACCGGCTCTCGAATGAAGCTTCGTTGAAATACATCTTGTTCGGCGCAGTGTCTACCGGCTCGATGCTCTACGGGTTATCGTTGCTCTATGGAATGACTGGAAGCCTGAATCTCTATACGATTCGTGACGCGCTGCTCGGCCAGGGTGCTGAGGGCCTCAACCAGTTCACGATTCTTCTTATCCTGGTGCTCTCTCTGGCCGGCTTTGGCTTCAAGACCGCCGCGGTTCCCTTCCACTTCTGGTGCCCGGACGTCTATGCAGGCGCGCCAACTCCGGTGACGGCTTTTCTTTCAGTTGCACCCAAGGCGGCCGGATTTGCCATCCTGGTGCGCTTCTTCTTCAGCGGCATGAGCCAAGCGAACGCAAATCAATGGGGGCTGGTGGGGGGCATTAACTGGCCTCTGGTGTTGATTGGAGTGTCCGTGTTAACCATGACGTGGGGGAACATCGCGGCCTTGACGCAGAACAACCTTAAGCGGATGCTGGCTTACTCCAGCATCGCCCATGCCGGTTACATCCTCATGGGCTCCGTAGTGCTGACCGGCAATGGCTTGAGGTCCATGCTGGTCTATATGTTCGTTTATCTCTTCATGAACCTGGGTGCCTTTCTCGTTGTCACCATTATTTACAATAGCGATAAAACCTTCGACGTCGAAGACTACAAGGGTATGTTCCAGCGGGCTCCCTTCCTATGCGTTGCCATGAGCGTCTTCATGCTTTCGCTTATTGGCATTCCGCCCTTCGCGGGTTTCCTGGGTAAGCTGTATGTCTTCGGGTCCGTCATTGACAAGGGGCTCTATTGGTTTGCAGTTATCGGAACCCTCAATGCGGCTCTGGCAGCTTTCTACTATATGCGCGTGCTGAAGGCGATGCTGATCGAAGAAGGCAACGGCAAAGCAGCGCCTCTCGAAGTTTCCTTCCTGAACCGGACGCTGCTGTGGGTTCTGCTTCTTCCCAACATTCTCCTTCCTATTTTCTGGAATCCAATTGATCGCTGGGCGACTGCCTCGGTTAGATTGCTCGGTGGGATCTAACTAGGGACTTTCGGGGCACTCGCCGACAAGGCAAGCCGCAATCCGGAAGACGTGCGTAGTTTAGCAGCTAAAAGTTATACCGTTCCCTCAAGACCCTTGCCCGGTCGCGGCTCAGCGGCACGCAGGTGCGGGCCTGGTCGTTGAGATAGACATCATAGACGCCGCTTTGAGCCGGGACGATCTCTTTGATCCGATTCAAGTTGATGATCGTCGAGCGGTGGGTTCGGAAGAACATATGCTCGTCAAGAATGCCTTCCATTTCTGCTAACGAGTAACTGGCCCAGTACTCTCCGGTTTGAGTTACGACAATCGTCACTCCCTGTTCGGACTTCAAGTAATGAATGTCGCCCGGGTTCATGAGAACAATCTTGCGGCCTCGGCGCAGCGGGATGTGAGGCAGGCTCTGCTTGGGCTTTTCGAGATGAAGGATGAACTGGCGGATCTTCTCGTACTCCTCTGCGGCGACTCGACCCTTCTCCACGACCTTATCAATGGCGAGTTTCAACCGGTTTTCATCGATGGGCTTCAGTAAGTAATCAATGGCATTGACCTCAAACGCCTTGACAGCATACTGGTCAAATGCCGTAACGAAGACGACTTGCGGTTTGGGACTGATCGTGAGGGCTCGCAGGACTTCGAAGCCGTTGAGCCCCGGCATCTGAATGTCAAGGAACACGAGGTCGGGCTTCTTGGCCTCGATCTTCTCAATGGCTTGAAGGCCGTCGGTTGCTTCATCGATTACCTCGATGTGCGAGTAGGGCTTCAACAGTTTCTTTAATGAGACTCGGGAAAATTTCTCATCATCGACAATCAGTGACCGGATGATCTGCATAGGTCTTACCCACCTGAATCAATACACAAGAGCTGCCGACGGCAAACTTATCTTAAACGATGAGTGGCTTAAGAAGGGAAGACAATCAGCAAGACTCCTTTTCTCCTGTTCAAAGCTACAGCGTGTCCCGGTGGAAATACCCCATCAACGGGACAAGTAAGGACTCAGCGAAGACACGGATGAACACAAGGGAACACGAAACTAGTCCAGTCACCAAGAATGAATCTGGGGTCCTCTGTGCGACCTGGAAGTTCTCTTGTGACCGGGCGGTACCCGCGGAGCAATCCCTTTGACTGCTCTGTGTCCTCAAGTGGTTGGGTTTAAGTACAACGGGCAGACACAGCGTTGGCATGTTGCATTCGTTGCCACATCCAGCGTATTCCTGAAGTTCAGTGCCTCCCTGCTGTTGACGATCTCGACGAGAGGCTGATTTCCGATGTTGCCCAAGGCTCTGTGAAAAAAACAGGGCCGCACGGTTCCATCGGCTTCTACCACTGCTGACACCCAGGGGGCATTGCACCTTGGCGCGATGGGGTCAACGACACCGCACTGCGCTTTGAAATGACGGACGATGCGCCTCAGCTTTTCGGGGCTCTCCAGAATGAATCCAGACCTGATCTCCGAAGCATGCTCTTGAATCAGATGCTCAATCTCGTCCTCAAGATCGATGATGTCTTCTTTGGGAACGACAACTTTCTCTCGATCCCGCTCGTTCCAGTTTTCAGGGTGGTTAAAGGCTGTCGAGGTAACATCGGCCGCCAGATAGGAGATGGAGTTGAAGCCTGCCAACCTGGCTGTTCCTAACGTCTCGCGCAGATAGCGAAAATTGGCGCGCTGAACGGTTGTTCGGCAGGAGAAGGGATAGTCTGGTCGATGCCGGTGGACTTCCTCCATGCCGTGCACCAGTTTCCTGAAGGCTCCCGTTACGCGCCGGATCGTGTCGTGAACCGACTCGGGACCATCCAGCGAAAGAATCGAGTCATCGGTGTGCCGAGCAACCTGAGCCGAGAAGTCGCTTAGCCTCTGTCCAGTCGAGAGGAGGGTTACGCGAATGCCGGCGGTTCGCAAGAGACCGGTCAATGCAAACAGGTTGGAGTGGAGGAGCGGTTCGCCCCCCGAAAAAACAACCCATGAAACACATAGCTCTTTCAAAGAGGTCATGTGTTGTTGCAATTGCTCCTCGGAAATCTCGCGTGCCTTCAAATCCTTCCAGATGTCGCACATGAGGCAGCGGCAGTCGCAGCGGCTGTGCGGCATCACAACCAGGACGGGAAGATGATTGATCCAATGCGGACTCGAGTGAAAAGACGGCTGCTTTTCTTTCCGCAATACAGAGCGTTCCATTCGCAAGACGTTCCGTGCGCGTCGATTCGCGCTTCTCTTAAGTCGGCTCGAGGCGGACCCCGTTGAGTCAGAAGAGCAACGAATTCTACGTCAATTGATCCTCAAGACAAGCTTTCCGAATTGCTCTGCCCCTTCCATGCGACGATGGGCCGCAGGCGCTTCAGCCAGCGGGAAGATGCGGTCTATGACAGGGCGTAACCCACCTTCTCGGTAGAGCCTGAGAGCTTGGGCGAACTCGTTGGCGGTACCCATGGTCGAGCCGAGCACATTGAGTTGCTTCCAGAAGATTCGTCTGATCTCGACCTGCTTGGCGGGTCCAGTTGTGGCGCCATAGGTTACAATCGTCGCTCCAGGCCGTGCGATCTCAATCGCCTTCTCAAAAGTTTCTCCTCCCACGCTGTCGATGATCACCTGTGGGCCGTGACCGTCGCAAAGAGTCAAAATTTCCTTGCCCCAATCCTGGGTTCGGTAGTTGGCTCCGCCGGCAGCGCCCATCTCGTGTGCGCGGGCCAGTTTCTCGTCGCTACCGGAAGTCACGAGCACGCGGGCCCCGAGTTTCAAGGCAATCTGCAACGCGAAAGAGGAAACACCGCCGCCGATTCCAGTGATCAGGACAGTCTCTCCAGGTTTCACTCGCGCCCGCGTCACAACAGCGCGATAGGCCGTGAGCGAAGCGAGCGGAAGGGCAGCAGCTTGCTCGAAAGACAATGTTGTGGGCTTCGGGAACACTTGGCTGGCAGGTACCTTAATCAGCTCTGCATAGGTTCCATCGTCGGGTAGCCCTAGAATCTTGAACTCTGGTCCGGGTGCTCGTTCGTCCGGGCCCCAGTTTAACGCCGGATAGATCACAACGGCTTGTCCCTTCAAAACAGGATCGACAGAAGTTCCAATCTCGACGACTTCACCGGCGCCATCTGAACCAAGGATAATTGGCAATTGGATCCCGGCGTAGCGCCCCTGGCGTATCCAAGCATCTCGATGGTTTAGTGCCGAGGCCCGCAATCGGACGAGCACGTCGTGAGGGCCAGGTCGTGGATCAGGGATTTCTTCCAGCCGCAGATTGTCCGGGTCTCCCAGTTCTCTGAGGAGGATGGCTTTCATAGGGGTCACTCATGCCGCCACGCGGCTCCACCAGGGCTGAAGGTATCAGCGTCGTTCTCGTCGTGGCACTCAGCTTTTTCGTCGAGCAGAGTCACAGCGACAACAAGAAGGTCATTTCTGAAATGCATAAAGTCCGGCAACGGTCAAGTTCACCATCTTGGTCTTGAGGTTCTTGGGCTCCTTCAGCACAAGTCGAAGGGTGTGAGAACCCGGCCCCAGGTCGAGATTATGCCAGAGACTCTCGGTCAGGCGAGACTCATGGTCTTCAACGGCGAACAGCGAAGTATCAATCTCTCCTCGGAGTTTACCGTCGAGGTAGACATCCACGCGCCCACCTGCAATCTCCCATCTTCCAACCAGCACCGCACCCGTTCCACTGAACCGGCAGACTACTTCTGATCCTGGGCTCGACGTCTGCTTGCCCACCGTGCCGAACTTAGCCGTTAGAGGGTCGGAAAACTCCCTCCAGTCGCCACTCCAGCTCCAGGCCTTGTCTTCGCGTAAAACGAAGGGCTGGCCTTTGGGTAACCATTGTTCAAGCCTGGCTTCTTTGGGTGCCTGGTAAGGAATGAGCAATTCGGTTTCGGTGACCTTGCCGCCACTCTCCAGTACCGCCTTCTGAGCCAGCCCGATAGAACTCCCGACGATCGTATTGAACGTATAGTCGGTGTAAGAGAACTTCTTGTCTGCGATGGCGGCAATACCGTGCTTCCAAAGTTGGGGGATAGCCTCGTAGCCGATCATGGTTCCCAGAATACCACCTGCGCTTGCAGGATTACAGTCAGAGTCCTGGCCACAACGGGCGGTGATTTCGATGGTTTGAGAGAAGTCACCGCGCCCATAAAGAAGGCCAATCACGACGTAGGCACCATTCAGCTTCGCATCGATGTTGAAGGTGTTCAGCACACCCCGAGGACAGAACGAGTCTTTGTGATTCCATTTAGACTCGACCTTTTCCCAAGTTCGCTTCCAGTTGCTAGGATACTGCCGATGCCAGATGAGGATGTCTCGGATTAAACGGCTGTACTGGCTTTCAGCAGGAAGAACTTTCAAGGCCTTGGTCACAACCTCTCTAGGATTTCTTTCAAAAAAGGCCTGGCCGTACATCGCCGCGACGAGCATGCCACCATACACCCCGTCGCCGTAATTCATGATGTGGCCAACGCGGTCGCACAACTCGTTGGAGAGATGCGGCAGACCGGGAGTGATGAGACCAATAAAGTCGCTTTCGATCTGAAAATCAATGTCGTCGGCGTGAATATTGTGCTCAGGATGTCCAGATTGCGGCGCTTCGATTCCACGCCTCAGGTTCTCGCGAGCCGCAAGATTCGCATGCCAGAGCCGGTATTTCGAATTGGCGAAAGCCTGAGCAAACTGTTGCTGAGAAGCCTTGAGACCACGCTCCTCAAGGACCTGATTGAACGTCATGTCCACGTACAAATCATCCTGATCCAGAGCATTGGAGATCCTATCCGGTGACCACTGCAGTTCGTCCTCAATGATTCTGGCGTTGTATTTGAATTCCGTCGGGGCACCGTAAGCCACGCCGATCATTTGACCAGCCCAGCCACCTCTGATCTTGTTGCTGAGGTCTTTGACGCCCAGCCGTCTCGGCGCACGTTCTTCAGCGGAGAGGATTGGAAACATAGACAGCAAAGCGAAGGCGAGGCACAACGAGTGATGGCCCAGGCGCTTCGTCATAGTGGGATGAATGTTAAGACCTGCCGGGACGCTCCACGACGTGGGAGCCGGTAGAAGGCTCCTGAACGGGCGTGGCAACCTCTTGTCGGCTCTTCGAGCCTTGGCAAAGGATTACAGCAGGGTTCTTGAATACAGGTCACCGTTGCAATGGAACGGGGCACTTAGAGGACGGAGAAGCGATGAAAGACCTCAAGGATAATCTTTCAAATACCACCGGGCATTCTCCCCGCCTGGGTGGCTGACACTGGAATCAGCTCAAGAGTGAGCTAACTCGTTTTCCGGTACTCTTTCAGGAACCCTTCGAACATCACTCTGTGAGCTTCTTCCGAGGAAAGCAGCCGGACAGCGAGGTCTTGACTGACATAGTCCTGTCCCTCACACAGACGAATGATCTTGTTGTACTGCGTGATAGCGCCTTCCTCTGCCTCAATAACACCTTCGATTACGCTAATCACGTCGGTGGTGTCTGTGGGAGGTTGCAGAGCCTTCTGGTCGAAGCTGAGCGACAGAGAACCTGGAACGAACCCGTTCAGTTGTTTGATTCGCTCTCCCAATTGCCGGGCATGCATTAGCTCTTCGTTGATATCGGCCGCCAGCGCTTTCTTAATCTCCTCGGCGCGCACGCCATCGAGGTTAATCGAGTTAGCAAGATAGTTGGTCACTGTTTCCAGTTCCATGTGGTAAGACTTCTTCAGCTCTTCGATGATGGTATTTCGGCTGGCTTTCGCCATGAGACAGATCCTCCTTCCGGATCGGCACCATTTCAATTGAATTGAAAAATCTGACTTCAAACGCCCTGATTCTACGGATTGCCAAGGAAGAAGACAATCCGAATATATCCGTATGGACACAGATGCGGCCATGGTGTCCTCGATTCTGCGTGGGTATGAAGAAGGCAGGGAAGGAGTCATCGGGACGAAGATTCTGTAGGGAAGTTGGCTCACGACGTCAATCGAGGGATCGAACCGGCTGCAACGCCAGATTGTCGATGCCTTCACGATCGGCTTGACCAGCATCCTACGACAATCTGATGGGATCATTGCTGACCGGCCGTGGTTATTCGCGTCCTGACCGGGTCTGCGGATTCCCGGGACACAACGACTCACCAACCATCTGAGCTTCCCGGTTTCTTGGTCGATTGCTGCTCATCGCTTTCTGGAAGCTTCGCCTCCTCCACACTCGTCGCGCCTATCCCGAGTCCGTTGGCCAGATCTTTCTCAACAGTCCTTCCGAGATAGTAAGCGAACCAGTTCCCACCCTTTGAGCACATCTTTTCGATGCCGTCAAGATTGGACTCCACTTTCTCTTCAAACTCTCGCAGCGATCGTGTCAGCAGGTCTACGATCGCTTTGTCGACATACTGGGACTTCAATGCTGGCTCGTAGGTTTTCCTTAGGTCGTCGATCGCCTGACGGATGTTCTCGGTGAATCTAACGCCCAAACGCATCAAGTCTTCGCAGCCTTGCAAGAATTTCTGGACATCCTCTTCACTGAGTCTTCGGATCTCCATTTACTCACCCACTTTCGCCTGGACTAGTCCTGCAAAACAGACGACACAACTGAACAACACGCTAGGCACCTAGTTACCTGGCATCGCGCGGCGCCGTTCGGATTTGCACCTGCCGCTGGGCACTTTTGCGGAGCACCTCTGGAACATTCTTGTTGCGAGCCAAAGCGCGAAGATCGTTGGTAAGAATGCGATTCAACAACCCCAAGGAGGTCGCAATGGGGGTTCTCGCATTCTTCGCCAGGTTGTGGATGACCGTGTAATTCTTAGCAAACTCCCGCTTGGCGCCAAGGGCTCTCAAGACCTCCTCAGACACATTTTTCATTAGGGCGATAGCCTCCACCTCGCTGTCGCTGAGCTTAGGACTATCCAGCACAGCGGCAGACACAATGCGATTCGCATCTCGAATCAAGATAATGCGTTCCTCGCGGTTACCTTTGAGGGCCGTCTGCACCCGCTCGGAAACGGTCATCCGGGCGATCTTCTGAATGGTAGATAACCTTTCTTCCTCTTGCATTTCGGCGAACGATTCATAACCATCATCGGCCAAACTCTGGACCGTGAGTGAAGCGGGATCTTCCCCTTCACATAGCTCCTCACTGTAAACGCTGAGAGCCGTGCTTTCTTTCGCCGGTTCACTCGCATCGGTGCTTTCAGCGAGGATCCCCTCGTCTGCCCTGATTCGATGGATGGGTATAAAAGTGTTGCGCTTCTCAAAAAATTCTTCCCGGATTTCCTTCAATCGCCGAGTGAGGTCCGGTGTCTGGTTGGGATTGCCTTCGAGCGCATCCAATATGAACGGTGAGCGCAGCAGGCGCATCAGGTTGATCAGAATAACTTCCATCAAGCTGGCATCTACTTGTGCGGCAAGTGACGCGATCGTGGAGTCAGGTGTCGTTTTGTTCTGAATCAGAGCTTCCAGCAATTCCAAGGAACGAAACGGTGGCTGGCCGAAATATTCCAAAACTTCAACGGGAGCCGTGTTGCTTTCAGCAATGCGCTTCAAAAGGTCGTCGCTGTATTCGTTGGCCAGCGTTTGCCTGGCGGTTTCGCGGACGTCTTCCTCGGGGTCGCTCTGCAGGTAGACCAAAATTCCCAACAACTCTTCCTGCCCGACCGGCAGGACACCCCGTGCAGCAGACTGCCGCACAGCCAAAGGGACTCCGCCTTCTCTCAACTTAGAAAGGATCGACTGAGTCATGGTATCTTCGGCGCCAGGTACTGCTGGTAGTTCTCGGCTGAAATGTCGATCGTCTTGACCTCTCCACTCTTGCCCAGGCCCGCCAACGCTTGCCCACTTACCAGGAGCTTCACTCCGCCTGCATTGCCGACAACCAGGGTGAGCTTCGACTGAAGCGGGAAATTCTTTGATTCTTGCGATTTCATCAGGCCGGAAAAAAGAGATCTCTCACCAGAGCTCACTGAAAGCCAGGACTGATCGACGACCTGGACGGTGAGTTGCAGGGGGGGGCCGGGCGGGAGTTGCGCGCTGCCTCTCGAAGGATTACCCGGCTTCCTGTCGAGTTCTCCCAGTACCTTCAGACCAGAGGTTGAAGCCGCCGGCCCTGAAGGCCGAGTACCGCCTTCGCCCGTCGGGCGAGGCGCACCAGGGGAGGACGGCGAAGATCCCCCAGAAACCTGCGACCCAGCCACTGGAGCCCGGCCGGCGGTTGTAGAAGTGGAGGGAGAAATGGAGGGTTCGACGTTGCTCTCGCTGAAGAACCAGTACATTCCGCCGCAGACCGCCAAAAGCAACAGCCCTGCAAAAACCAGCGTCCAAGGTTGCTGATTCGCGCTGACTGGCATGCTCTGTCCGCCGGCTGGCTTTTCCGCATATGCAGCGGGTGGGCTGATTTCAAATTGAAGAGCGTATTCGTGGAGGATCTGCTCTTCGTTCATCCCCAGATACTTGGCGTAACTCTTGACAAACGACTTGCGGAAGATGCCACTTGGCAGAATATCGAAGCGGTCAGTTTCGATCGCTTCCAGGAGGCGGACGCTGATTTTCGTGGCTTTGGAAATCTCATCAAGCGTGATTCCTCGCAATTCTCTTTCGCGCTTCAGATTGGCGCCGAAGGCCACTGAGTATCTCCTCCGCAAATCCTTAATATTATGGACGCACCAAAAGCCTTGTCAAGAAATCGGCGGCACAGGGTGCAACGATCAGTGAAAGACAGGTTCGCCAGCTCTCCGGGAAGCTATCGACAGGATAGGCGGTCAGGTACCCAACGTCCGCCTTGCGGCAGCGCGTCGCGTTGGTTGTCACCCTTGATTG
>Ga0209382_10006276_pt1 | contig 15330 bp, 11 predicted proteins | sample SoiMetdeltSBSDD5_FD_187599 | JGI IMG/M metagenome (GOLD analysis project Ga0209382, IMG submission 187599) | Bulk soil microbial communities from a Populus tree surrounding site in Tennessee, USA - Soil MetaG P. deltoides SBSDD5 (SPAdes) (version 2) | ecosystem: Environmental > Terrestrial >... | reverse complement strand
TGGGCCGCCACCAGCGCATTTTGCTCCCGGAGTTCCGTGCGGATTTGCTCTTGGCGTGCCCCCAAGGCCTTCAGGTTCTCGTTGAGGTCTTTGGAGCGTATCCAGCCCAGCACGCCGAGGAGCAGCAGGCAGATAACCGGAATGACGATAGGGCCGGTAATGCCGAGTTGGCGCTGCTTCAAGTCGACCGAAAACCCATTACCGCCGCCCTGGCTCTGCACCTGGATATCGTCCGCCACAGCGTCTCCTAGGGCTTGGGCTTGCCGAAGATCTCCAGGGGCAGATCCAACGGCACGCGCTGATTCGGCTCCTGGAACTGATTGTATTCATGCGTCCGCAGCATGGCCTGCACCGCCACAATGGCCTGCGTCGCTGCCAGCTTGTGGGTCTGGTCCATGGCGAGCAGGAGCGCCTCGGCCTGCGTCGCGTGCTCCACAATCGTCGCTTGCTGATGTGCCAGCGCGTCTTGGAGGGCCACCCGGTAGGTGGCGGTCGCGGTGAGCACCCGCTCCTGGCCCTCAATGAGGCTCGTAATGCGACGATCGAGGGCAATGAAAATGAGGTAGCCGCCCACGATGCCCCCGAGCAAGAGGAGAATCGGGATCAGGTTGCCGGCTTGGATGCCAATGCTCTTACCCCCAATCGCCAAATTGATGCTCTCGCCGTTGCGCGCAGGAGGGACGGGAGGTTGTGTCGCCATCGGGGACCCCGCTTAAAAAAAGCTCTCAGCCTGCGTCCCATCCTGCTGGAAGGCCGTTACGTCCGGCTCCGGCGGCGGCGCCGTCCCGGTCTTGAGGAACAGCACGGCATCATGCGAGGGATCGAGCGGACTCGTAAAGCTGATCGCGCCCGCGCTGGCGACCGTCGTGGTCGTGGTCGTGGTCGTGCGGGCCGTGGGATCAAACCATTCGACGGTATAGGGCCCCGCGGGGAGTTGCACGGTAAAGGCGCCGGTCGTCGGCTGATACACGAGGTATTCGTTGTTCGGCCAGGCCAGCGCATAGCCCGTCGAGGCGAGCTCCGGATGCGGGACGGCCTGGCCGAGCCGCAGTTTGAGCGCGTAGGTTCGGGTATCCCCCATGCGCTCTTGCGCATCAAAGGTCAGGGCGGCCCCGACGGTATCGTCCGGATTATCCGGCACCACCTTATCGGGGTAAAACGCATTGCCATCGAGGATGGACGGATTGGCCCCCAGCATGAGGCTTTTCCAGACCCAGGTATGGTCGCAGTGGTACGGGGTAATATGGTCAGAATCCACGATAATGACCTTTTGCCCGGCATAATCCGGCAGGGGATCACAGGCATCGGTCCCCACGGCACTAAAGCCCGGCCCAATAAAGTCGGCGCTGCTGTTGAGGAGAAACGTCACGATCGGGGACGACACCGCAATCACCCCTTCGCCCAAGAAGTCACTGATGCCCACCATACGGCGGGGCGCAAACCCTTGCAGCGCTTGTTCATTGTTGATCGCGGTCACCATACTGGCGACAAACGCGCCGATGGTCCCCCCATCCAAGGCGACGGTATTGAGTTCATTGCCGATTTCGTAGAGGACATTGGGCTGACTCCCCACCGCACGGACGAGGGCGCGCGCATACGCGTCGTTAAAGCTTTGGCTATTAAAGGGCGCCGCGGTCAAGGGAAAGATGTTCACCCCCACATAAATCCCCAGGGACGCCGCCTGCTGGACGCGGGCGGCGAGGGTGGTAAAGTAGGTCGTACTTTGGGCGGTGCCACTATAGTCCTGACTGGGGGCCCGGATGTAATTCTGGTTATGCGCGACCACATAATTGAGATACGCCGTCACCTCGGCATCGGGCATCGTGGAGGCAAAGTTCCAGGAGTAGGCGCCCGTGAGATAGACGAGCTCGCCCGCGGGATTTTCCATATAGCGCCGGTTGGTCGTGGAGACCCGCAGAATGCCGGGCCCGGGCGGCAGCTGCGGGGTCCCCTGATCGCGCTCATAGGCCCCGATATCGTACGGCCCGAGCGGGCGCGGGTTGCCGTCATAGTCCACGGTGACGCTGGGCAGATTCGTCCCCCGGTTAATCCCCTCCGAGCCGTCCTGGAGCTTGAGATCCGTCGGGGGATTCACAAACAGGGGGTTCGTCGTGAGATTCGTGGAGACGTTCGCCGTACAATTATTGACAATGTTATTGGCCCCACCCCCGGCATTATTGTACGCAATATTATTGGTAATCTCGGTACTGGTCGCCGGCGCATCACACTGAATGCCGTTGCCGGTATTACTATAGACCGTACTGTTATAGACGCGGGTACTCTGCGACCCTCCCCGGACCCGAATGCCCATGCCGCCGTTGGAGTGCACGAGGAGATTTTGCAGGAGCGTCCCCGTACTGGCCCCCAGGTCCACGCCGTCCCCGGTATTGTTGCGACTTTCGCTTTCCCGCACGGTAATGTTGGTCCGCGTCCCGGCGTCGCGCACCTCCAGGCCCTTGGCCCCATTGCTAAACAAATGGCAGCGGTGGCACAGAAAGTTCGTAAAGCCCTGCGCCAGCCCCAGACCATTGGTACCCGCGCCGCTCGAAAAGACGTCAATCATCTCAATGTTGGAGGCCCCAATCAGGAGCGCATTTTCAAACGGGCTGCCGGTGAACGAGACTTGCTCAAAGCGCACATGGTGCGCCGTACTATTCACAATGAGCGCGTTCCCGGCCCGGAAGGCCGCATCCACCACGAGCTTTTTAAAATGCAGGTAGTGATCCTGCGTGCTGCGCAGATAGAGGGTAATGCCGCTGGTCGCGACCGGGGACTGTAGGATCGGGAGGGTCGTCCCGTAGCCTTCCAGTCGGGTCGCCGTATCATAGGAGGGCCCATTGCCCCCGGTCAGGGGACAGGTGAGCGTATCGAGTTCTTCGGCGTACACATTGCCGTTGCCCTCAATCAGCATGACTTTGCCGGGAATGGACATGCACTGGCAGGCATCCGCGATAGTTTGTTTGGCGGTCGCGGGGTTTTCCGCGGCGCTACAGTCATTGCTCGGACTGCCCACCGTTTTCCGGACATAGATGGGATTGCCGGAGGGAGGTGTCGGTCCGCCCTGCACAAACTCATAGGCGCCAATATCATAGTTGCCGTTCGCCGGTTGGGGACGGGTGACCCCCGCCTTATCGGTAGGCACCGCGGCTAACGGGGTCCCGGTATTAATGGCGTCAGACTGTGGCTGGAGTTGAAAGTCCCCCGCGCCGGCATCCCGAAACAGGGGGTTCGTCGTGAGATTATGGGATTTGTCGGTGTTACTCGCGTCATCTTGAATGGGGGGACCGCCGTTGTTATAGATGATATTATTTTTCACGATGGTGCCGGGGGCGGTCGCATCAATCTGGATACCGGGGCCATTGTTATTGTAAATGGTGTTATTGTAGACCTGATTGTTGGTCCCACCATTGGTATAGCCTATGGACACGGCAGCACCAGCCCCAGTACACGTGTTGTTATAAATCACATTATTGTAGAGCTGATTGTCAGATCCAGAGCCAATAATAATGGCGTTAGCACTATTGCGTCTATTGCCATCATCGTAGCAGTTGCCATAGAGGGTATTGTTCCGAACGATATTGTTGCTAACTTGTGAGCTCCCTGACTGGAATAAGTTGATGCCATACCCCGTATTATTGTAGATGCGGTTGCCATCATAGGTATTGTACTGGCCACCGACATAGAATCCATAGTGGCCAAGGGTGACACCAAGGTCAAAGGAGACTGGTGCATCATGCACGTCACAGTTGATGACTTCGTTGTACCACGCTGTCTGCGTGATCTGCACGACGTTGGGAGCATTCTGCTGGGTTTGGGAGGTCGCAAAGGTTTGGAGGTCGCTATTCTGAATCTTAATGTGGTGGGAATTGCCAGCGATGCGGAAAGCAGGGTCACCATTATTGCGAACGGTCAAATGGTCAAAGATGAGGTACGCCACAATGGAGCTGTTCACATTGTCTTGGAGAATGATACCATTGGTGATGGTGACCACTTCACTTTGATACCCGGCAATCACGATGGGGTTCGCCGCGGTGCCTGTGGGTAAGGTATAGGCCGCTGGATTGATGGTTTCATTGTACGTGCCGGCGCGAATATAGAGGGTGCTCCCGGCCGTCAGCTTGCCAATCCCTGCTTGAATCGTACAGACAGGGCTGTTAATGGCTCCACTGTTACTGTTGTTACACGGCCCCCCCAGCCCATTCTTATCGGTATAATACGCCGTGAGGGTGACGGGGGGCGGCGTGCCTTGCGCCCGCTCATAGGCGCCAATATCGTAGGCGCCGCTCGGCGGTTGGGGGCGAGCCGTGCCCGCCTGGTCCGTGGTGACCATGGCGACCGCGACGCCCTGATCAATGGCCGGGCTCCCGGGCTGGAGCGTATAGTCATGCCCCCCCTCGTTGCTAAAGTTGGGATTCGTCGCCAGGAGGTTATGGTCCTGCGTGAGATTGCCCGCCCAATCGACCAGTTGCTGTCCGACGGACCCATTGCCATTCTTGTACGAGATGTTGTTCCGGACGATCACCCCGGAGCTATTATCCACCTCAATGCCATAGCCATTCCCCGTGGTCCCATTGCTCACGACGGTATTATTGTAGACGGCACAGTTGTTGCAACTATAGTTGACAGAAATAGCTGTGCCGTTATTCCCCCACAACACATTGTTATAGGCGACGTTATTGTCACCAGAGGTGAGGATAAAACCATTGCCGGCGTATCCACGGGCATCGTTATAGCCATTGTTATAAAACTTACTGTTCCTGACGACATTATCGTGCACATCCGTGAATCCAGAATGATAGATGACCAGCCCCGTGCCGCCATGATCATACACCTCAATGTCATCGAACAAGAGATGGTGCCCATTGACATAGAAGCCATAACACCCTTGGTTGGCATACGTGGAACAGTTCCCTGCACCAGCGTTGTAAATCTTCATGTGGAGATATTCAATATAGGCCGCATTGCCGGTAATCATCCCGGCGCCGGTACTGCTGGTCGTGCTATTGCCGATGTTGACATGATTGAAGCGAATGTTATTGACGGGATTGACGAGACGAATCCAACAATTCGTCGTTTGGCAGTCAATGTTGAAGTTTTGAAAGGTAATATACTGATTACTGGATGAGCCGTCCATGGTGATCTTACTACGAAGCAAGTTGACCGTCTCAGCTTGGTATCCTGTAATGAGTGTTCGTGCACCTGCCGAGCCGCTTGGGATAGCGTTGCCAATTTCGAGGTCACTGTAATCGCCACCCCGAATGTGGAGCGTGTCGCCACCACTCAGCTTGGCAATACCACCAGGAATGGTACATGGAGAGCCTATGGAACACGTACTACCACTTCCTCCTGTTGACGCATAGTATTCTGCGGCACGCACAGTGGTGGGTAATACCAGGCTGAAGAGAAGGGTAAGGGTAAGCCAAAGCATAGGGTATCCTTTGTTACGGTGTGCCGAAGAAGGGAAAGAACCGGCCGCCAGCCCCTGACGGCGCGAGGACACCCAGGGTCAGCGCGGACGGCCGCAGCAGCGTCGGCTCGCCGCGTTGGGCGTCCCGCATCATCGTACAGAGGGCGGCGCGCGGCACGACCCGGTTATAGAGCCGCACATCATCCATGGCCCCGGCAAAAAAGCGATTGAGCGAGTTGGGATTCATCCCGAACGCGCCTGCCGAATTGGTCACGCTCATGGTGCCCGTGCCGGCCGTCGTCGCATCGGGCGTGCAGTTGACAAAGCCGCGTAGGCCGTCTGCCTGGCTATAGGAGACCGCCACGTGCGTCCACACGCCGAGCGCCAGCGCGGTCGCGGCCGGATCGAAGCTGACCAGCCCGCCCGACGTCTGCAGATAGACGGCCAGGCGACCACTCGTGTCGAGCATCACTTCCCGCACCGCGCCCCCCCCCGCATTGAGCCCCCACAGGACGCTGTAATCGACGCCCACACTCGCCACCTTCACCCAGAGCGTGATGGTAAATTCGGGCGGTTCCAGGGCTGCATTCGCCGGAAACGTGACACGCGTATTGGTGCCATTCAAGCGCATCTCCCCCTGCCCCCCGGGCCGCGTGGTGGAGGCCCAGCCGAGGCCGGCGCTCATGTTGACGAGCGTGCCCCTGGCCGGCCCCATGAGGTTGTACCAGAAGGGGCCGCCACTCACGCCCGGCATGACCCGCCACCAGCCGAGGAGGCCGCGGGCGGTCGGCGCCGTGCGATCGACCACCGGCTGCGCCGGCACGGCGGTAACGAGCAGGCTGAGGCTTAGGGTGATTGCAAGATATAGGGCGTACATTTGAGCGTCCAGACCGTGGTCGCACCCTGCATGGTGGCGCCGGTGCCCTCGTTTTTGAGGAGGGCCTTAAAGAGCCCCCGTGGCAACTCAATGTTCGGAATCATGACGCGCTGTGCGCTGCTCACGTTGCGCAGCGGAAACACCATATCCGGGATACGGCCCGGATCGTTCGACGCATCGCCATCTTCGTAGTTGGTGCCGTCGGCTTGGCGAATCAGCCAGACGACCACCGCCGTGTTCGCGGTGACGGTCGTGCTCCAACTCGGGACGTTGAGCTCACAGTCCGCGCGGGTGTAGTTCGCACTCGTCAGCGTAATGGCCGCCGAGAGAATACGACTGCCACTCGTCACGTTCGTATTATTGCTAATCCAGGTGTCGATGGCGCCCCGAAGCCACACAAAGGTCGCTGCTGCCCAGAGCGGCGAGGCCCAGAGGAGCAGTACCACGAGTATCCATGCCGCGATGCGGCCCTTATGTTCTTTCATGCGGCCATCCTTTCTGGTACAATAGAGCGGTCAGGTTGCCTTGCTAGCCTAAGTCTTGATGGCCTTACCCGTCGAGAGCCTGACCAACTCCCCTTTGCCTGTAAGGAGGCACCATGCCGCTGATTGATCTCACTGGACAACCGTTTGGACGCTTGCACGTCATTGAACGCGGACCAAACGCCCGCAACAAACAAACGCAATGGTGGTGTCTGTGCGCCTGTGGAACGCGCAAGCTCATTCTGAGCACACTGCTGCGTAACGGTCGCACCGCCAGTTGTGGCTGCAAGCGCAAGGAAATCACTGGCGCTAAAAACCGACGACATGGTATGACGAACAGCCCCGAATATCGGCACTGGAAAACCATGCGTCGACGCTGCTTGAGTCCGCAATTTCAAGACTTTCCTGAGTACGGCGGTCGTGGCATTACGGTATGTGAACAGTGGCGCACATCGTTTATGCAGTTTTTTGCTGACATGGGCAAGCGACCAACGCCCCAACATAGCCTGGACCGCTTTCCAGATACGAATGGCCCATATGCCCCCCATAACACACGATGGGCCACACCGAAGCAACAGGCCCGCAACACGCGCAGAAACCGACTGTTGACGTACAATGGCCGTACGCTTTGTACAACGGAATGGGCCGAGATTACAGGGATATCGCGTCTCGTACTTGCAACACGCCTCTATAGAGGATGGTCGGTTGAGCGAACCTTGTCTACGCCACCACAAAGGCAACATCGAATCTCCTAATTCAGCGGAATGCCCCGGAGCGCGTGCGCAATGTCGTTATGGGTGAGTAGCCCCTCCCATTGGAGGGTGCCCGGATCCGCGGCCGTGCCTACATTGGTCCCGGTGACATAGAGTTTCTCGGCGCGGGTAACGGCACGCGTCGAGTGCTGCTTAATGTGGTTGCGATTGTTAGTGGCATTGCCAGGCAGCTTAAAAATCGCATCCAGCCCGGTCTGGACGTTAGGCAGAGAAGGATCCATGAACGCCCCAGGACCATCAAAAAAGTCATGGAAGGTCATGAGTTCCTGGACGGTTAAGGTCAAGTAGCCATTACCTTCAAAGAGAAAGCTCGTACCGGCTGGCGACTTTTCAAAGAGCACCGTGCGCCGCGCGACGGACGTGCGAAACACCTGGAAGGTCGGCGTAAAGGGTTGATTCATCGCCGTCGCAATGTTTTGGTCATTCCCCGCGGCCACATCGGCGGCAAACTCATTGACCGCCGTGGCCGTGATATAGGTTTTGAGCGTCTGATACTGCGCCTCGGTCAGCGTCGTCGCGGCGCCAGCGCAGGCCTGGCCCGCCCAGAGCAGCAGCAGCCCCAGACTCAGCATGCCGTGTCGTTGCATGGTCGCTCCCTTAGTTCGCAAAGGCATACAATTGCCATCGGGTATCGACCCCGGAGTAAATGAACCCGAGTTGCGTCCAGTAGCTATTGGACGAACAGCTCAGGCCCGTGAGCGGTACGGTGGTCGAGCCGAGAAACGTGCCCGTGGGCAGCGTGAGGGCCTGCGTCCCGGTACACCGAATACGCAGCAGTACCTTCGTGCCGTTGGCGTACGTCCCGGCCGTAATCGCCAGGGTGACGCCCGTGCCGGCCGTCAGCGTGTTTTGCATCTCACAGCTCTCCGCCAGGGCGGGATTGCACGTGTAGGTAGCATTGCTTGCCAGCGTCGTCAGGCCGCGCCCGACCCCCACGGTCGTCGCAATGAGCCCCCATTTGGCCGATACAGCGTTAAACCGATACTTGATGCGGTTATAGAATCCGTTGCCGAGACAGGCGGTCGGGAGCGGAATCCCGTTTTCGTTCGTATAAATGACATGCCACGTCAGTGCCCGCGACGTCGCACACAGGAAGCGAAATTCCAGCTCCTGCTCCGGTTCAGGATTGCCGCCCGTCCCGACGGGGGCATTGATCGTGAGGTCAGCCGGGATCGCATCGAGGGTGGCAATATCCGTCGTGTCCACGTCTGGCGTGATATTGTTGGGCGGGCCGGACACAATGGTCTGCGCCACGACGCGGGCAACGTTTTGCTTATTCCGTACGCGTTGGACGGCCGTGAGCTTGACGACGTCACTGCCATCGGTCAGCGTGGCGAGGGAGAGCGTGGCACAAATCGCGGTCCCATCGGGGCGAAAGCCGCTCACAAAATTATTGGTGCCGCAGTTGCCGAGCGTGCCGGCACGCAATTTGTTGAGGCGCATGTTGCTCTGGTGCATGCGCCCGCCGAGTTGTTGGGCCTCACTCAGGACGTACAAACCGCTGGTGAGTAGGAGGAGCAGACAGAGCACGCCGCGTCGTAACATGAACACTCCCATAGTGCAAGACAACCTGTCAGAACTCACCGCAGCTTATCATCAAATTAATCCGCGTCGCGGACGTAAGGGCGGTGGCATAGGTCGCCTGCAGCGTATCGCCTGGCGCCAGTTGCAGATAGGGATTCCCGTCACTATCGAGCGGCAAGCCCGGCCAGAGCGCCGGCGCGAACAAGTTGAGCGCCGGCACCCCATTGGCAAAGCCCTGGCTGAAGGTAGTCAGGGCTGCCACGCCGCCAAAGCGTATCCCGCCCGCCACGACCTGTACGGTCACGAGATGGGTCGCCGTCCCGTCATCCGTAGTCAGCCACAGGGCATTACAGCGGGCGCCGTTGCCCGGGGTCACGGCGGTATAGAGCGTTTTATAGGTGCCCGCCGAGTCCGTCCCTTGGAGAAACTGCACCTTGCCCACCGTGGGCGTCTGCATAAACACCGGACTATTGGGGGTTACGGCGGCCTCACTCTGCCCCACGAGGCAGGCCCCGAGCAGGGCCAGGCAAGCCATCAGTCGTCGTCCGCGCATCCTAGAGCCCTCCCGCATGGGCATGAGCACTGAGGGCCGCGGTGGCCGTCACAAAGGCGGGAATACTCCCGCCCCCGCCCCCGCCGCCACTGCCCCCGGGTCCCCCGCCGGTCAGCTGCATGTTCGTACCATCGTAGCACACCGTAATAATCTGCCCATTGGCAATGTCATTGGCCGCTAAGTCAGTCGACACCGTCGAGACAAACTTCCGCAGCGCTTTGACGCCCCGCCCATTGATATTGAGCGTCGCGGCGCCCGTCACGGTATGATTCGCGGCGAACATAAAGCACTGATTCGTCACATAGGCCGCGATCGGCGGGTTGAGCGTCAACACAAACGCATTGCCGCTCCCCGTTGCCGTCCCGGCATTGATCGTGCCCGCGACCGTCAGGTTGGAGTTAAAAAACTGGCCTTGGGCCCACACCGGCACACTCCAGAGGCCCAGGAGCGCCAGTGCCAGGCCTATCGCGTTTCTCATGCCGTCCCTCCTTGGGCTGCGAGGGCTTCCAGCGCCGTCACGCGCGCCGTCAGCGCCTCCTTGTCCTGGCGTGCCGTCTCCAGGAGCTGCGACACCGTTTTCAGTGCATTGAGCAGCAGATACGGCAGGGCCTCCGTATCCAGGGCCAGGAGGTCGGTCTCCGCACTGTTCGGCGTCAAGACCCCCCGGCGACTCGTGACCATATAGGGCGCGACGGCCTGGACCGCTTGTGCCCGCAAGCCGATATGGCGCTGCCGCGTGATCGGAATCCCGCCCTGGCCGTTGTAGCGAAACCAGATCGGATCGAGCGCCAGGAGCACGTCGAGCCCCTCGACAAACGGCTCGATGTCCTTTTTCAGGCGCTCGTCCGACGGACTGAGCCAACTGCCGCCGCCGGGCTTGGTCGCCGTGCCGGTAATCGTCAGATTGCCGCTGTTATCGACACGCTGCACCACACTGCCTGTTTTACTCAGGGTTTCGACCACCTCCCCGCTGCCCATCTGGAGGAGCAGGGCGCCCTCGTCACTCAACACGCGTACGGCGGACGCATTGGTCACCCCCGCGTCCCGGATCTCAAAGTCGGTGCCGGTAATCGCGGTGGCTTTGACAATGAGGAGTCGTCCACTCGTCGGGGTGACAAACGTCATCACGACGTCAAAGCTATTGGGATCAACCGTAATGCTGTTGGGGAGCAGGCTTTGGCGTGGGCTCGCATTGTCATACACGGCAAAGAGCAGCGCCGCCGTCCCGAGCCCATGCGTGGCCCCGGGAACGGTCACCGTCGTGGCGCTGGTAAAGGTAGCGACAAAGCGCGGCCCGGCCGCACTGACAATGATCGTCCCACTCGCGGGCGTGACAAACGTCACGGTGACGTCTGCCGTTGCCGGCGCAATACTGACGGGCACCTGCGTCAGGATATTCTGGCTTCCGCTTACGGTATAGACGCGCACCAGCAGATCGGCGGTCCCGAGGGCGTGGGTGCTGCCGAGAATGCTGACGGTCGTCTGATTGGTAAACGACACCGTATATTGGGGGCTCGGGGCCGCTAGACTGATGATCCCCGTTTGCGGCGTTAGAAACGTAAAGGTCGCATCATAGGTGAGCGTATTAATCGCCACCGTATTGGGCTGAATGACCTGGCGCGGCGTTTCGGCATTGTACGCCTGGAAGAGGGGCGCGGCCGTGCCGAGGCGATGCGTGGTCCCGGCAATGGTGACGCTGGTGGTGGCATTGAAGGTGAAAAAGAGGGGACTCTCGCCGCCGCCCGGTAGGAACTGCTGGAGCCGAGCCGCCACGGAGCCAAACGTGCCTTGTGGATTCGTGCCCAAGGTCGTCTGCACCGCCACCGTAGCCGCGAGGCTATCGTTAATCACTTCAGAATCAAGTCGGCTGGCACTATCAGGGGCTATGGGTCCCGCATTGATAAACGTCTGGCGCGTGTCGATGACGCCTGGGTAGCCCGTTCCGATCCCCGCCCCAAGCTGGGCCATGTTAGACCTGTCCTTTCGCGGCTTCGAGTGCCTCCACCCGTCCCGTCAGGGCCGCGACCTGCGCGACCAGGGTGTCGAGCGTCACCCCGGCGCCGGCGAGGGGGAGTCCCTGCGGCTGCATGGGGCGCGGGCGGACGTCCTGCACCACCTGGTCCCCGAGCACGCGCCACTGCTCCTGCATGCGCGGGGGCGGCGTCTCGTCACGGACCAGATACCCGATGCCAGGCTCGTCCAGGCCGCGCTGGGCCTCGACAAAGGCCCGCGTCGTACTTTCCCAGATCCCGACAATGCTGCCATCGTCCGTGCGGTATTTGAGCAGATAGGCCATCAGCGCTGCCTCCGCAAGCCGACCATTTTGATATGATCCGCGCCAATCGCATTCGTCCCCGTGCCGTTCATGAACGTGGCCACAAACGCTTTCGCCGAGAAATTACTCGGGGCGGTATAGACCGCTTGCACGACCATCGTCGAGCGAAAACTGCCAATCATCTGCCCATAGGTCAACTCCCCACCCGCCACACTATCCTCGCGGATCCGTAAATAACAGGCATCGCTACTCGTGGCCACGCTCACGGTGGCGGTGAGCGTCATCCAGACCTGATCGCCCGCGTTCAGCGCAAAGACCAGCGACGCGAGTGCCGTTTCACTCACCGTCACGCTCAACCCTACAATGTCGTTATAGGACACACTGTTGGTGACGGCATTGTCCTGGATGGTGTTGGTAATGACGGCGGCGGGCGCAATGCCCGCCGTTTGCGCCCCCGTGTCCGGACTCCACATGAGCGAGCCATCGGCCTTATAGATCAGGATGCTATAATCCGTCGGCCCGGCCGCAATCCGGCCGATCCAGACCCGAATCGTGCCATTGTCATCGCGGATAATGATCTGGCGATTCACGCCGTCGAGCGTAATCGGCGCGATCGCGCCCGCCAGCGGCCCCCCGAGGTAGATCTGCGCATTAATCGTCCCCGCGATAATCTTATCGGCAGCGAGGTCCAGAATGTGCGCATCGCGAATCAGCGCGTCTTGAATTTGGGCGACCCCCGTAATGACGGCGGTATCGGTGCGTAGATGGCCGGCATTAATGACGCCGGTTTTAATCCCCGCCGCCGTCACGCCTTCCGCATTGGCATCAAACATCAGGCCGCCGATATTATTAAAAATCTGAATGCCGTACTGATCGGACAACGGCCCCAACTTGCCGAGCAGCACGCGGTTATTGCCGAGATACTGATCCCGGATGACCATCAAACTATTCGTGCCATCAATATAGACGCGGTCGGCCACCCCAATACTCACGAGCGCGGTCAGTTTCCCGGTGAGGATTTTCGTGGCCACGAGCGAGCTAATGAAGGTGTCATCGAGTTGCCCGGCGACCGCCGTCACCCCCGCCGTGGGGGAGGCCGGGTGAAACGGGCCCACATTGCCGGAGGTATCGACGGGGCGAATCCAGTAATAGGCGCGTTGATTGGCGACAAACCCGGTATGTTCAAAGCTGTAGCTGCCCTGGCCGATGACGCCCGCCGTACTCCGATCGTTGAGGCCCGACGTCCAGACCTCGCTGTAGTCGTAATCGAGATCGCCCGGCGGCGTCCAGAGGAGCGCGATCTTTTGCACGGTGCCGACGGCATACAGGTTCGCGGCAGCGCCCGGCGGCGTCCCATCGCGGCCGGTCGTAATCGAGATCTCGGGATCGGTAAACACACTGAGGTTCGCCAGACGATCAATCGAGGCGATCTTGGCAAACACCGTGACATTGCCGGGGACATACATTTTATAGGTCGTATCAAACCGCCCCGGCCGCACGACCGTCGGGATGTTGGGCGAGGCCACCCGAAACGAGAGTTGAAAGCCCTCCAGGTCCTCTTCAAACTGGGCGTCCCAATGCGCCATGACATAGGTCATGACCGTCCCATCCGCGCTGGCATCAGTCCCCGTGGTAAGAAAGAACCCCGTGGGGACGGCCGGGGGCGTATTGTCCAGCTTATCCGCCGTCAGGGCCACGGGCGTAAACGAGGCGATTTGACTGGGAATGCCGGGGCCAAAGCTGTCATAGGGGATCACTTGGACATAATACGTCACGCCCGCGAGTAGGTCAGGAATGAGCAGCACCTGGAAATCAATGCCGAGCGTCTGATTCGGAATAGTCGGAGGATTGCCCGCATCGAGCAGGACCACAAAATGATCGAAATCCCGCGGCCGGACCCATTGTTTCCAGTCGACGCGAGCCGCCTCAAACAGCGCCAGCGTTTCCGGCAGAATGTTTCCCATATCGGGGGCCGCATTACTGACGACGATCACGGCCGGATCGAGGGACAGGAGGCCGGTATTCGTGACCGCCCAGACCATCACCTGGAGCTCCCGGCGCGCGCCGGCGTAGCCGTTACGAATCTGGTCTTCTTCATTTTGCTGGTGCGTATACGTCCACTGCACACTTTGGCCGGCGGGGGCCAGGGGCGCGTTATAGGCCCGTAACAGATAGAGTTGCCCCGGCGCCCAGACCTGCACCACGTAGAAGGCGACAAAGAACGTCTCGCTAAAGAGCGGACTCTCCGCCACGGTGTCCCACTCTACATGCAGGTCGCGGCCTTCCCAGTTCGCTACCCCGACGGCCTGGCCCTGCAAGCGGAGGTTGCGCGGTGTCCCCGGGAAGTACCCCGGCGTCGTGGGGCCGGCGACATGAATCACGACCTCACGCGCCCCAATGTTATTCGGGACGCCTAGGTGCGAGATAGGGACGACGCGGTACTGATAGGTCGAGCCACTAATCGCCGTATAGTCATCCCAGTCCAGCACATGGCCCCGGACCTGCGTGACCGGCGTGTAGTTATAGTTCGGGTCGTTGGGATCACTAATGGCCCCGGCGCCAATCGTCCCGGCCTCGACCTGGCCGAGTTGCCCCGTCGCCAGGAGCACGCGCCGCAAGATCATGGCGCCCCCATAGAGCGCATACCCACTACTGAGGGGGGCGACGTCCCACGACAGATTAATGACGCGCAGACTGGCGCCGCTCGTCTGAATCCGCGTCACTTCCGTCGCCACGAGACTGAGGAGCGGCGGCGGCGGCCCTTCCGGGTTAAACAGCGTCGTAATGACACCCAGCGGCGAGGCCACGGCCTCATCATAGATGCTCGGGTTGTGAATGAGGGCCTCGACACTGACCGTCAGATCGTTTTTCCGGCGCAGGCCCGTCACGCGAAAGGTGCGCGTATTGGCATTGGTCGTGAGCGTCCCAAAGACAAACGTCGACGTGCGCGGGACGGGAAACACACTGAGTTGCGACGCCAGATACAGCGTGCGCGTCGGCCCCAGGGTAATGGTGAGGAGCTCGCGGGCTTCAAGCGTGTCGTCTTCATGGCGCACGTACACCACATACGTAAGATCCTGCTCAAAGAGGCAGTCTTCATCCACCTGGAGGACCGCGGCATCGGAGCCCTGCTGAATGCGGCCTGACGTGCCCCAGCCCGGTAAGGGATGGGCAAAGCGAAAGAGATCATGCAGTTGTAGCGGCAGGGCTTCCAGGGAACAGTCCATCTCCAGCAGGAGGTTTTCAAAGCGCCGCCTATTCAGTTCATACTGGAGCGCGCGCATGATCCGGCTCGGCTTGGTCACGCCGCGCAAGTCAAAACTATGCTTATGGACCTCGGGCGGCCACTGTGCCAGGGCCGGCCAGGTGATCACGTCTTGCTCAAAGTCTTGCGCTTCGCTGGCAAACCGCGCTTCCACCACGTTGATGCCATCGACGT